>Ga0308164_10000059_pt1 | contig 329146 bp, 529 predicted proteins | sample PhyTR2_FD_201031 | JGI IMG/M metagenome (GOLD analysis project Ga0308164, IMG submission 201031) | Phyllosphere microbial communities from UC Gill Tract Community Farm, Albany, California, United States - DLSLT.R2 | ecosystem: Host-associated > Plants > Phyllosphere > Unclassified | place...
AGCGCGAGTTCAAGTTCCTCGAGAAGAAGCTCTACGCCATCCAGATCAAGGCGGCGCAGGAGAAGAATCCGGAACTGAAGGCTCCCGACTTCAACGCGCTGAAGCCCGACGAGCGTCGCAAGGCCGCCGGTTACAAGGAGCTCAGCGACGAGGAGTTCCGCAAGATGACGCGGATGAAGGACGGCTTCTTCACCATCAGCAACGAGCTGAAGGGCCGCGGCGAGCATCTGTCCGTCGAAGAGGCGCGCGACCTCAAAAACAAGGTCGACGCACCCGAGCAGAAGAAGCCGCGTGACGAGAAGAGCCAGAGCCTGAAGCAGAAGGCTCCCGAGCCGCAGCAGACCGGTCGCGCGTCGAGCAAGGGTGCGCGCGCCGCATCCGCACTCGCCAGCACGCTGGGACGCTGATCTCCAGGACGTTCTCCGAAGGGAGGTGATCCGGTCATCTGGGGGAAGGGGTCGCGGCAGCCCGCGGCCCCTTCCGTCGTCCGGATCCAAGCGAAGGGGCGGAGCAGCGATGCTCCGCCCCTTCGTCGTTTCAGGCCGCGTCGTGGAAGACGTGGGGCCCTTCCGCCAGCACGTCCATCTCCGCGATGAATCGCGAGGGACGGGCCTGACCCTTGCGCGACATCGACCAGCTTACGATCAGCATCTTCTTGGGCCGCGTGATCGTCACGTACGCCAGGCGGCGCTCCTCGTCGATGCTGCCCTCGTTCTCGCGCTGGCGGCTGGGGAACTCGCCCTCCTCCCAGCCCGGTGCGAAGACGATGTCGAACTCCAGCCCCTTCGCGCTGTGCATGGTCGCCACGTTGACGCCCTTGCGGCCCGCATTGAAGTCGAGGCTCGTCAGCGACGCCAGCGTCTTCGACAGACCGATCTGTTCGACCATCTCGTCGGCCAGCATCACGAAGCGCGCATAGGCGTGGTCCTCGGCACGTTCCGAGGTCATCGCCGCGGACTTGATGCCGATGTAGTCCCCGACGCGCGCGAACGGGGACGACAGCTTCTTCTCGGGCGACAGCATCGAGCGCACCTCCGCGACCATGGTCACGAAGCGCTTCGCCCCCGAACCGTCGGGGATCTTGCCCTTGGCCTCCATGTCCAGCATGTAGCCCACCGGGCCGATCCGAGCGCCCGGACCTTCGTTGCGCTTCTGGACCCGCTGTTCGACCTGACGGATCATGCCCTGATCCAACAGCTGATCCGGGTAGCGCACCATCCTCTCGAACATCAGGGGATTGTCCGCCCTGCTCGAGATCTGCATCCACGCGATCAGCGCCGCCACGGGCTGCGTGTTGAGCGGCAGGCCCTCGTGCATGTTCACCTCCATGCCGTTGGCGGCGAGATAGGTCGCCACCTCCTGGCAGGACTTGTTGGTGCGGCAGAGCACCGCCACGTCCTCGGGCTTCGAACCATAGGTCTTCATCGCGTCCAGCATGACCTCGAGCATGAGCTGCTTCTCGGTCGCCGGGTCGGGAGCTTCGATGATCCGCACGAGCGCCTTGGAATCCGACTTGGTGCGGATCTTCTTGTCGTGGCGATCGGCCACGTGCCGGATCAGCTTGGACGCCTTGTCGAAGATCTCCTTGGGCGTGCGGTAGTTGTCCGTCAGGTGCATGACGTGCGTATCGGGCCAGTACTTGGAGAAACGCACCGTGCTCTCCAGGCTCGAACCGCGCCACTGGTAGATGGTCTGGTCGTCGTCCGCCGCGCAGAACAGCTTGGTTTGCTCGCGGTCGACCAGGTTCTTCAGCAGGCGGATCTGCAGCATCGAGAGATCCTGGTATTCGTCGACGAGGATCGAGTCGAACTTGCCGCGCCAGATGGCGCCGACCTCGGCGTTGTTCTCCAGCAGCATCGTCGTCATCGACAGCATGTCGTTGTAGTCGATCATGTCGTAGAGCCGGAGGAACTGCGTGTAGCGGCGGTAGATCTCGATCTCGTCGCCGCCGATGCCGGCCGCCCATTCCAGTCCGCGGTGCTCGAACAGGTCGGCAGCCTCGTCGGGGGTCACGAGACGCGTCTTGGCTTCCTCGATGAAGGCCAGGGTGCGCTTGGCCACGTTTCGCTCGTCGGGCGTGTTGACGGCGTTGTGGTTCATCTCGCCGAGGATTCGGTAGATGATCTGCATGCCCTGCTCGCCGTCGACGATCGCGTCGGCGCCGGTCAGACCCAGTTCCTGCGCATGCTGACGCAGGATCCTGAGGCCGATGGAATGCAGCGTGCCGATCCAGAGGTCCTCGATCGGAATCCGCAAGGCCGGCGTCAGCCTGTCCTTGAGTTCCTGCGCCGCGGCGTTCGTGTACGTGCAGGTCAGGACGCGCGACGGCGAGACGCCGCTCGCGTACATGTTGGCCACGCGGGCCGTCAGGGTCTTGGTCTTGCCCGTGCCCGCCGGGGCGATGAGCAGGATGGTCCGGTCCTCGGCGAGAGCCGCCGCCATCTGGGCGGGCGACAGCTCCTTCATCATGGCCGCACACTTCTCCGGATCCACGTTGGCGCCGGCGTCCGACGTGGCGTTGTTCGTCTGGTTCTCGACCTTCGTCGCGAACGTGTCGTCGTTCGTGAAGCCGTCGGTGAACTCGTCACGGGGCTGCTTGTCATTTTCCATCATACGTCTCCTTCGGAGATTAGGGTTTCCAGGTCTGTCTTGAAATGAGGATTACTCATCCCGGCAAGGGGTCGGGCACGTACGCGACGATGTACGCGCGTCCGTCAAACCTCACGATGGAGCGGTCTCCGTCGGGTCTCAGTTCACCGTTCGCCATTCCGTCGCTCGACATGTGACACTCCTTCATGGCGTACTCCCTTCCGTTGGGCGTTACGAGGATCAGTTCGCTGCTGATCAGCCATCCGACCGAGACGTCGCGTCGCACTTCGTTCGGCACGCGCACGGGGCGATCGGGATGAATTTCCAGATGCAATGGCGCATCGCGGGGAGGGGGTGGCAGCCATGGCGCTCGCCGCCCTGCGGGCGTTCCGTTCGACCAACCGAACTCGGCATCGCCACCGTCCAAGCCCAGGAGGCCGATCGATCTCACGCCGCTGGTCTGCTCGACAAGCCATTCGGCGAAGGCGATCGCCTTGGTCCGGCTTTCGAGCGTGAGGTGGTGGTGGAATCCCGCCTGCGTCAGCACGACCAGGGACCGTTCGTTCATCTCGCGGCGCCGGTGCGCATCGCGTCCGGACGTGCGTCCGGGATTATTTCGTTGCATGGTGTCTCCTTCGGATGGTGTCGACCGCAGCGGGCCACCCATCCGAAGGAGACTGGATCACCTTCGGATCATGCGGCCCGCTTGCCGAGATCGATCTTCTTGTCGAGGTCGACGGGACTGTCGTACGGCGACGTGTAGAACGTCGCCACGGGCGCCTGGCGCTTGGCCATCTCCTCGGCGATGCGCTTCTGGCGCACGAAGTCCGGCACAGGCGGTGCGGGCTTCGGGCCCAGACCGGTACGCGGATTGAACGCCTTCGCCAGCAGGTCCGGATACTTGAAGAACATCTTGCTCTTCAAGGTGTAGGGACGCGACATGAACCCCTGGCAGATGAGCATGTGCGTTCCCTGCTTCATCGCCGAAATGTCGCCCGGGCGGATGAAGTCGACCTTCTCCAGGGCGACCGACTCGTTCGACTTGCCCCACTCCTTCATGTCCGCACCGCGGCTCTTCGAGAAGCTCGAACGCTTGATGGTCGTGGCGCCGACCATCTTCTGGATCAGCGAGATGGTCCCTTCGTCGTTCTGCGGCAGCACGTACTTCACGGCCGTGGTGGCGTAGATGATCTGCTGATCCTCCTTCGAGTAGATCTTTCCGATCTGCGAATCGGACTGCGCGATCAGGCAGTAGTACGTCTTCTTCGATCGTCCCAGATCCGGACCGGTCATGACGGCCTCGATCTTGGGAAGCTTGGCGAACTCGTCGAGCATGAAGCAGACGGGGTACGGCCCGAGCTTGACGCCCTTCTTGTTGGTCGCGTTGGGCTCGTAGGCGAGGAATTCGCGACTGAGCACTTCGTAGACTAGCGACGTGATGGTCGCGAACGCCGCGGCCTCCGCCTGGTTGACGCACATGTAGAGCGTGACCGGCTTCATTTCGCCATCGGCCGGATCGACCATGCCTCGCAGATCGGAAGGCACGAAGTCGCATGACGTGGTGCGTTCACGAACCGCCGCGTTCTTGAACGGCAGGAACGCCTTGTCCATCGTACCGAGAATACCCGACCGCTCGTTCGGCGCCATCGACACCAGCGGGGTGATTTCCGTCGCGGCGCGCGGGTTGTACTTGAAGTCCATGCACTCCTTGACGATCGCCTTGAGCCAGTCGGACAGCGCGTCGCCCTGGTGGAAGCCGCCGGTCTTGGCCGCCTCCTCCTTCTTGGCGTCGTTCTCGTCCGATGCGCGCCTCAGTCCCTCGTTGACCAGATCGATCATCATCGGGATGCACGGTTCCTGCGCGTCCTTCCACTGCGACGGCAGGCCGTCCATGTTGCCGGCGTCGACGATCTTCGAGCACAGGTAGTGCAGGAAGCCGACCAGCGCCGCGCGTCCCTTCTGCTCGAAGTAGTCGTTCTTTCCGCCGCCGCCGTCGGGCGACAGCACGTTGGCGATCGCGTCGAGATACGTGTCGCGCTCGGCCGATCCGGCAGGTGGAAGCAGCTTCGGGGACAGCACGTTGAAGCGCGGGTAGAAGACCCACTTGGATGGATCGGGATCGCGCGTGTCGTCGGTCGCGGACCAGTCGATCTTGAAGACGTGACCGACTTCGCGACGCCACCCCGAAGTCAGATCGAACAGCTCGGGCTTGGGATCGTTCACGATGAAGGACGATTCGTCCGTCTCGAGGATCGACGGCACCACGAACGATGCGGTCTTGCCCGTGCCCGGTGGAGCCAGCACGAGCACGGACAGCGTCTCGATCAGCCGCACCGGCTCCTTCGTGGCGGGCCACTCTCCCAGCGTCAGGTAGTTGCCACCGCGGATGCCGACCTGCTTGCGGTCCTCCATCTCGCGGATGTCCCGCAGCGTGCCGCGTCGTGCGTCGCCGTGTATGAGGTCGTACATCCGGTAGGGATTCAGCGCGGCGGCCACGCCGGCGGGGATCGCCGACAGCACCAGCATCGCGATGGTCGCGACCACCGTGTAGGTGACGTCCAGACTCCAGACGTACTGCATGCCCTGCACGAACTTCTGCGGGTCGTAGTAGCCGCCGAAGAAGTTCTTGACCGTGATCCACGTGGTCGCGTCGAAGTCGGTCGTGGCCACGTAGGCGAGGATGGGTGCGAATTGGATGAGGTGGATCAGCAGGACCAGGGAGGCGAGGCCCCCGACGGCGATGATGATCGTCCCCTTGTTCTTCTCGTCCGAGAAATGCGTCGGGATGCGGGACATGTTCGGTGATGCTCCAAGGCGTATGGAGCATGCTTAAACCGTCTTGACGTCATCCTGCAAATGATTTCCGACCCTGTCGGCGATCTCGTGGGTCAGCACGCGTCCCAACTGCTCGGCGAGACCAGCCCATTCCTCGTAGCTCGCGATGGGCACGCCCGACGCCCTGGCGGCTTCTGCGGCGCGCGAATTGCCGTCGCTGTCCGGAGACACGTGGAACAGGCAACCCTTGACCGGATGGTTCGCGACCAGCCAACCCGCGTCCACCGAGATCCGGTGTATCAGCGCGCGTCCTCCTCCGCGTCCCTCGAGCGACATCATCGGACGTCCCTCCATGCGCGAACGGTCGAGCATCGTCACCCGTGCGGGCGGCAATCCCCTCCATCGCCGGTTGCTGCGCCAGTGCGCCTGCCAGTCCTTCGGGGCGCCGATCCTTCCCCGAGCCGCGATCTGGGCCCGGTTGGCCTCGGGCCATTCCTCCTGCGGAACCATCGCCCTTTCGCCGGCGACCAGCGTCGCATCGATGTGGCTGCACCAGTTCACGCCTGCGCACGAGCACACGACGTAGCCCTCGAGGGGCACCAGCACGACGTGCCATGCGTCCTCGGACATGCTTCGCACGCGGAAGCTGTGGGTCCTCCCCGTGGGGGATCGCATCACGCGGTGAGGGTCCTGTTCATGTCGATCACCTCGCCCGAAGCGAGTCGCCATGCACCCGTCATCATCTCGAGGCAGAGCTTCTCCTCGTCCTGGATGCGCTTCTGCGCGCGTTCGTCGTGGCGCAGTTCGGACGTCGCGATCGCCAGACGCCAGACGAGGAGCGCCGTGGCGAGGAGGGTCAGCACGACGGTCGTCAGCCCCTCCGTGTTGGCCAGTATCAGGCACGAGACCGCCAGTGCCGACAGCACCCAGATCGACAGCGCGATCATGATGGGCCGCGTGCCGCGAGGCGGCGGAGCGTTCTGCTCCCTGATGACTTCGCCGGTGTCGTGGTTGAGCACCATGACCGGCCGATCCGGACGGATGGAGACGCCGTCCTTGACCATGACGACGCTGACGCGCTGCCCCGCCTTCGGTTCGGACGGAGCGCGCCATTGGAACGTTATCGGGTTCTTGTCCTGGTCCATCATGCTGACGTTGTGGCCCACGCCGTCCTGTTCCGAACGCTCCCACCCCATCACGTACCCGTCGTGACGCGCGTAGGTGTTCCAGGTCTTGCGGATAATGTCGTTCACGAGATCTTCCCCTTGATGAGATCGCGCACCGGAGCGAAGCCCCGCCGATGGTAGGGGCCAAGCCCGTGCTTCAGCAGAGCGCGCACGTGTGCTGCCACGCCGTATCCCTTGTTGCTCTTCCAGTCGTAGATGTCGTCGTCGCCCGCCAGCACGCGCATCGCCTGATCCCTGTCGACCTTGGCGATCAGACTGGCCGCCGCGACGGAGGGGCAGGATGCGTCGGCACCCTTCATGCACACGATGTCGGCGTTTATGCCCTCGGGGCGTTCGGTGCCGTCGATGATCACGAGAGCATCGCGTGGGGCCGGCAGCATGTACCACGCTCGCGCCATGGCCATGTGCGTCGCCTTGCCTATGCCGTGCGTCTCGATCTCCGCGACCGTCGCATGCCCGATCGCCACGACGCCGCTCTGCCTTATCGCATATGCCAGCGCGTCGCGCTTCTTCTCCGGGACCTTCTTCGAGTCGTCGACGCCTTCCGGCACCCGCATCTGCGGAAACCATACCGCGGCAGCCGTCACGTGACCCGCGATGCACCCTCTCCCGACTTCGTCGATCCCTATGACGGGACGGTCGGAAATCCTGCAGCAATGTTGTCCTGGTTCACGCATGATTCCGCCGACGTCTCCCTGGCGTCGGTTTTAGGATCATCGGCCGGCAGGGGCAAGGCGGCAGCCATCGAACGCGGGACGAGGCTGCAGATCGCGTCCAGCATCGCGGCTGCGGCCAACTGCCAGGTGTCCACCGGGACGACGAGAACGCCCCTCAGAGCCATGTCGACGTAGCGCTCGGATTTCTCCCGCGACGACACGCGGCGCCCTATGACATTCCCTGCGCCGTCGACGGGGGTGGGTGGCACATCGTAGGCGTCACCCTGCTGGATGAGGAAGCATCGAGCGCCCTTCTCCGCCATCTTTTGCATGCGGAGCATCTGCGCATCCAGGTCCCGGTCGAGGATCGTCGCCTGGAAGTCCGGCCCCGTCTTGCGCTCGAACACCGCCATGTGTTCCGCAGCCGGCCCCCACTGCGCGACGAAGTCGCCGGTCTCGAGCGTCACCGGCACCACGTACAGTCCGGCTATGCCCTGCAAGGCGTCCACGATCCTCTTGTCCTCCCGGTGATCCACGTAGAGCACGCAGGGCGATCCCGGTCTCCAGCGGTCCGATGCGTCTGAATCGTCCCGCAGCGTCCTGCAGCGTACCGATTCCGCGATGTCCGTCGGCCTCCGTTCGTAGTCGAAGTAGCTGCGCCTGCGGAACCCGGGGAGGGTCGCGCTGGTCTGCGGATTCTTGTCGGGGTTCGCCGCATGCTTGCGGGCCATGTCGATAAGATCGCCCCACGAGACGTCTCGTCCGAATATCTGTTCGGCTATGAACGCGGCTGCGTCCTTGGTCAGACCCGTCTTCTCGGTCTTCGACTGCCATGCGGCATGCCTGTTGCCCGGACCGCCTGCGACCGCCTGTATCCATCCCATTCGCGAGAAGTAGATGCGAATCCGCATTCTGGGCGAGTACTCGTCCTTCTCCAGGATCTTCATCCCGGTTACCCTCGCCGAAGCCGGCGTCCCACGCGAGTCGTCCCGCTTGCCATGCATCTCCTGCGACGCGTCGATGCTCCGAACGATCTCCGACCGCCTCTCCGACGTGGCGCAGGCCCATTGCAGAAGTTCCGGTCCGAACGGTTCCACCCCTCTCTTGCAGTACAGGCCCGCGTGGATCGCCGTGACGACGCCGCGTGCCGTCAGCTGGCCGATCGCCGGTCGTGGATCCTCACCCAGCCTGTCCCAGGCCTCGCGGGTGCTGAACACCTTGGCACGCATCGACATGATGCGGTCGGCAGCGGGTCTGCGTCGAAGTTCGTCCTCGTGCTGGACCGCTATCCGCTCCGCCACCTTCGCGGCCTGCCTGGCCATCCGTTCGGGCGTCGCGGGCTTGGCTCCGGTCAGTCCTATCAGCAGTGCGACTTCGGGGTGGTTCTGGTCATAGTGCATGGCGGAGAAGACCCCGGTCGCCTGCCGCTTGATCTCTCCCTTCGATACGAGCTGCTCCAGTGTCGCCACGTGATCCGATCCGACCGTCCGTTCGAATTCGTCGCGCGTGAAGATCGGGTTGGCCAAGGCGAAGAGGCGGGCCACGTCCACCTTCGACGTGGAAGCCGGGGGGCGTCTCCACAAGGGAGGGTCCGTCACGGCTGCACGGGTGACCGCGCCGGCTCTCTTCGCCATTTTCCTCTACCCTCTCCTAGGTCTCGTCTTCGTCTTCCAGTTCGCAGTCGAAGAACGAGCCGTCGTTTCCGACCGCCTGCAGTTCGTCCGCCACGTCGTCGCGGTGCACGTGCGCGACGCTCTCGATGACCGGCGTTCCGCTGATCAGCATGCCGTCGTCCGCGTCCTGCAGGATCTCGGACAGGCTCATTCGCCCCAACGTCTCCATGAAGTCGGCGGCGTTCTCGGATGCTCCCATCACGTCGATCGTGATGCGCCCCTTGTACACTTCCAGCTTCATGGCTTCACGCCCAGTCGTTGCCGTGCGCCGTCCACGCCGAGAAGCGCGTAGGTCGCGGCGATGCGGCGGTCGCTGGTGGAATTCGACACGTTGTCGGTCACCCATCTCTCGGCGGCGTCCACCGCGTACGCCGCCTGGTCGTCGTCGGCGGTGTTCGCTGCCTTCGCCCCGAGATGGCCCTTGATCTCGCTCGCGACGTCGTCGAGGACCTCCGACATCTCTCCGCCTTCCGCGTCCATGCGGTCGCCCAATGTGCGGATCTCCTCGCCATGCGTGTTGAGCATGGCATCGATCTCATCGTCGAACGCGGCGAGCGGTTCGTCCTCGCCGTGCTTGACGACGATGCGTTCGACATCGTTCACAAGGGGTGCCATCAGCACGTCCAGTGCTGCGTGGAGCGTGTCCAAGCCCGTCTTGGGGTTCATGACCCGCGCGTCGACCTCGAAGCCGATGCGTTCGCTTTCGTGGTCGTCCTCACGCTTTTCGTCCGGATCGACGATCTCGTACACGTACCCGCCGTCGCGCCTGATGAGCGCGGCCTCGTGCGCATACCGCACCTGTTCGTGCACAATGAACGCATGACACTCGTTGTCCATCTTCCAAAGGTCGTGGAACAGGCCCCTGTCCGTACCACCTTCCGCCGCAGGTCGGCTCACGACGTCGCGGAATTCGAGACCCAGGGCCTGTTTCAGCTTCCGCCCCGTCAGCCAGTCGAAGCCCGGGATGGCGACGTTCTTCATGTCGCCTGACAGACGTCTCGCTATTTCGGCGTCCGGCACCTTCATGCGGCGCAGCAGCGGCACCAGCATCTCGTCCATTGGATCTGTGAGATTCGATCCCTCGAACCCGTATCTGGCACGCAGGTAGCGCGCGGCCGTGGATTTCCCCGCTTCCTGCTTTCCGGTGAAGCCGATGATAAGCTGTCTGGTCATGCCATGCCCTCCTGGTTCACGTGTACATCCGCCGTTGCCGCTTCGAGACCGTCCTCGGTGCGCGTGGCGATCACTCGCACCGTAGCACCCGCGGCGTGATCCCTCCCATGGTATCCGGCGGGCATCGAGACGACGGTCAACTCCCATGCGGCGTTGGACACCGTCATCGTCGTCTGACCGACGCGCAGCGGCCCGTCCAACCGACCATGGATCACCCCCTGCTCGCCTTCGGCCATGTCCAGCCAATCCTCATCGCATCCGATGCGCGGCAGTTCCATCATATCAGCCATGCGTCCACTCCCCTGTCGTCAACCATTTCCGCATCTCCGCGTTCGACCAGCGACACCGCTTCACGCAGCGTCCATTCGACCTCCTCGCGCCTCCATCGCAGGCATGCGTCGACGTCGTCGGGATGCACTTCGGCCACGACGGCCTCTCCGCCGTCGTGCCTCATCGCGATCCGCACTCCCTCCATGCGGTGATCGATGCACCACGCGTTGAGATACGCCGCTTCCACTGTCCGTCCGTCGGCGGTGACTATCATCGGCCCCTCCTACAGCCGGTCCGTGACCGATGCCACGCCCGGGGTGAAGATCCGCCCGTACAGCTTGTGCACGGACTCCTCGCTCGAGGCGGCGAGCCAGTCGCAGATCACCCGATCGTCCCGCCCGCAGGCCTGATACCGCGAGTAGATCTTCTCGGGAAGCTGGTGACGGGGATCGTTGCGCATGACGTCGAACAGCTTGACCAGACTCATCTGGCCCTGAAGCCGTCCATGCTGGAGCTTCGGCGACATGATCACCCGCTCGAGGATGGACTTCTTCACCGCCTCGACGAGGGCGAGGGCGTTGGGTTCGATGTCGATCTCCCATGCATACAGGGGATCGCTGAACTGCGGGCGCTCGCGGATGCGGGTCCGCGCCATGCCGTACCCCATGAGGCGTCCGATCTGATCCTGTCTCGCCTTCGTGTCTCCGAACAGATTGTCGATGACGCGGTCGAAGCCGGTCTCGTCGCCGAAGAACTCTCCCGAACCCCTCTGGGATGAGTATTCGATGTAGTCCTCCCACAACGACGTCGGGACGTCCGCGGCGAGCTGGTCGCGATCGATGAGATCCATGGTGATGGAGTCCTGCAGATCGGCGAACGAGTACGCGAGGTCGTCCGACCGGTCCATCAGCGAGGCGTCGACGCTCTTGGCCTTGCTCGAGACCACGAGCTTCGCCTGATCAGCGCCCAGGGGTTCCAGCAGCCATGCGACCACGTCCCGTTCGGAATCGAGATAGCACTTGGGCGGTGCGTGGGCGTCCTCGGTGATCATCGGGACACCCGTCTCGGTCAGCATCGGCCCGGGCACCGGCATCTTGAGCGCATCGCTGTACGCCACCGGATACTTCAGCACGCCGAGCAGCGACCGCCGCGTGAGATTGGCTCCCGCGTCCTCCGAGAAGTCCTCGAGCCTCGCCAGGATACGCAGCGTCTGGCCGTTGCCCTCGAAGCCGTAGGATCGGCCCGAACTGGTGGCGCGGCGATGCTCCTTGCCGTCGTCCCGGTGCTGACCCAGCGGCATGCCCTCGAAACCCTGGAGCTCGGTCGCGGCGGATTTCGGAGTCCTGTCGCGCATCATGCAGTTGAGCGCCTCCTCGCCGGCGTGTCCGAAGGGCGGATGACCCAGATCGTGCGTCAGGCTGATGGACCGCACCAGCGCGCCGTCGACCAGATGCGTCCGCAACACGTCAGGCACGTCGTTCTTGAGCCTGAACCGCTGAACGATGCCCTCCGCGATGTTCTGCACCTCCAGCGAATGCGTCAGACGCGTGCGCTGGTTGTGCTCCTCTCCGGAAATCACCTGCGTGACTGCCTGCAGACGTCGGAAGCTCGCGCTGTGCGTGATGCGCGAGAGGTCCACCTCGTAGGGTGTGCGTGCGTCGTCGTCCCGGCGGCGCTTGGGTTCGCGCCGCTCCTCCCAATGGCTGATGTCGGTCATTGTTTTTCCCCTTTCTGAGGCATGTTCGCAATTCGTGTTCGCATCGGGTGGCTGAGGGTCGCCCAGGGTACGCATTTCTCGCCGACGATGGCTCCCATCCGCTGCGCGACGTATCGCTGGATGCCCGGCGTCAGGAACGAGATGACGTCATGGTCGCTTCTGGTGAAGACGACGCGCCCGAATTCCTCGTCGATTCGGCCGGTCGTCGTTTCGTCCATGCGTTCGGTCGTTCCGATCACGACATGCGACCCCAGTCTCACGAGCGGCCGTTCCCAGATGAACAGAGTGACGGGGCGCTCCTTCTCCAGCGCTTCTTCGGCCTCGTACCGCGATCGCCGCGTGAACGCGACGCTTCCATTCCTCATGGCGGCCATTATCAGCCTGGCGCTTTCATCCCGGCCCATTTCCGCCATGTACGAGCTCATCGAATCCCACTCGTCGTGGTTTCCTCTCAGGATGGTGGTTTGCGTCCGCGCCGCATCGGCGTGCAGGCTCTCGAACTGCTTCCTGTGAAGCACCGTGAGCCAGGGGGCGTCCTCCATCGCACGTCGCCAGCCATCGCCTGGATGGTCGCCCGCGGGAGCCGCGTCGATGTGAACCGTCCTCATGGAGAATCCCCGTGAATTCCCCATGATGGTTCTCCTAGGCTATGGCGTGCTGCCGTGCGGCGGCCGCGACCTGATGCGGCTGGACGTGCAGTCGGTAACCGAAGCGACGTTCGGTTCCGGGGACGGGTTCGAAGGATATGAAGCGATCGAGACGGAAGTCGTGCAGGGCTTCGCGATTGAACACCGCGATGCAACTGCCTTCCGAATGCCTTGCCGAGGGATACACGACCCCGTCGACGATGTTGCGCACGTCGTCGGCGACCTTCTGACCGGCCGGATAGCCGATGGAGGTGTCCGGATTGAGCGCCCTCGCCCTGGTTCCACGCAGATCGAGGAAGGTGCCGTCGACGCGCGCCGTGACCACGCGGTATACGCGCGTGGCGTTGAAGGGCACTCCCTCGTCGTTCTCGAGATGCCAGCGGATTTCGTGGATCGCCGCCGGCAGTGTGGTGCCGGCGTAGTACGCGCCGGGATCGCCCACCCCGTTGAATCGGTTGTTCTGGCTGCGCGAGAAGTCGAACGACGCCATGATCTTGTCCTGCATCGCAGGAGACGCCCGCATCGGATGGTACGGTACGTTGTGCTCCGCCATGATCGATTCCAGGTCGAATGCCGGGCCGTCTATGACGTCGGTTCCGTCGACCAGGCGTATGCGCGGCTCGAGGATCGCCGCGGGTATCAATCGCGCCGTCGGCTGGCCCTTTATGCGGGCGAAGTTCGCATTCCCGTTCAGGACGACATCCTGTCGTACGCCGCCCGCAGCACCGTCGCGACCGATCGGCCTTCGTCGCGCATCAGCACGGACCTCGGCGATGCGCCATCCAGGTTCTGCGATGCCGTGTTCATCCACTCCACTGCACCGTCCGGCGTGTATCCGGACAGCAGCAGCGACTGGATGGCGACGAAGGCGTCGACGCCTGACCTGGCGCTGCGAGGCGTTTCCCCGCGGTTCTCCAGGATGTCCACGAGCTGTTCGAGGTCGATGTCGAGCAGGGCCGCCATGGTGTCGTGATCCACTCCGACGCGGTCCACCATGAAGGCGATGGCCAGCTGATCGATCCTGGCTGTGTCGAGTGTCGTGACCATGTGCGAATTGTCTCTCATTAGCTCGAACAATGGAAGAGCGGTCATCCTGAAAATCTCCCTTTTCTCCATTTCTCGGGGATTCAGCGTTCAGTCCGTCCGTCCGCCGATCCGGATGACCGTGCCGTCCACGACTTCGGTCAGCGGGAAGGTCAGCTCGTGTTCGCAAGGCATGAATATCCCGTGCTCCTGGTCCGTGGTGTATCCCGCTCCATCGTCCAGGGCGAACACCACGTAGGCGTTCGACGGAGTCTTGCTTCCCGTGCTCATCACGTAGGGAGGATTGCCGCCATCCCTCCCGACGGTCCTCTGGTCGATCGGCGACTCGCGCCACAGCGAGCCCATCGGCTGCGCCATCAGGTCCTTGACGTCATGGAGCACGCGGGCCGAGGCCTGTCGCGCGTTTACGACTTCGATCATCGTTTCCCCTCCTGCTTGCGGGTGCTTCCTTCCAGTGCGTGGGTGCACGCCGGCCAGTCCTGCGTCCGGCGCGTCCCATGCCGCCTCTTTGCTACTTTCGCACGTTCCCCAGGATGCGCGAACGCATGTCCAGCGTCTTCTTGCTCTCCACGCGCGCGTCCCCAAGCACGTTCTGACGAACGTGCTGACGCTGCTCCACGTGCTCCATCACGATGTGCTCGTAGTCGGACGTCATCGTGAAGTTGTTCTGCGCGTTGAACCGCGGACGGTAGAATGTGAGCGTGTCCTTCGCCCGGGTAACGGCCACGAAGGCGATGCGCTTCTCCTCCTCGCGTTCCGCGTCGCTGTTGGCGAACATGGAAGGCATGCCTCCCTGCACGAAGGCGGGGATGTGGACATGCTTGTACTCCAGGCCCTTCGCTCCATGCACGGTGCTGATCGTGACGGGCATTTCGTCCGGCTTCTCGGCCGCGACGACACCCTCCCTGTCGATCGATCCGTCGAGCGTGATCGCGGTCAGGAAGTCGTTCATCGTCGCGTGCTCCTGCGCGATCATGATCACGGCCTCGAGATCGCGGGCGCGCGATTTCCAGTCGTCGGTCCAGGTCTCCTTCCACACGGGCGTCATCTCGGCGATGATCCGCTCCAGGCGGTCTGCGGGGCTGCCGTCGTCGGCGGCGATGCGCAGCGCCTCCCCCAGAGTTGCCAGACCGGTGCGGCGCGCCGCACCCTCCTTCTCCAGCATGCGCACGGCGGCATCCACGTCCGCGCTGTACAGCAGGTGCACGACGATGTCCGAGGCCGCCTTGTTGCCGATCTTCGGGAACCTCGTCAGCAGCCGGAGCCAAGCCGGTTCGTGCGCGAGGTTTCCGGCGAGACGCGCGATCGAGAGCAGGTCTCGGATGTGCGCCGCCTCGTCGATCCTCGTTCCACCCTGGACCACGAAGGGGATGTTCCGAGAGATGAATTCGGCCTCGATCCGTCGCGATGCGGTCGTCGATCTGACGAGCACCGCGTGATCGCTGAGTTCCCCACCGTCGGCCTTGTCGGCCAGGATGGCGTCCGCGACCACCTGGGCCTCGGTCGCGGAGTCGTGCACGTCCTTGATGACGGGCTTGGCGCCCGACCTCCCGGTGGCCGCACGCAGGGTTCGGGTGAACCCGGTGTTCAGGGTCTGGTCGATGGCCTGACCCAGGTGCACGATGGCCTCCGTGGAACGGTAGTTCGAGCTGATCGTGTAGATGCTGGCCTCGGGATGCAGGTCGTGGAGATCCCGCATGACGTCGGGACTGCTGCCCCGGAAGCCGTAGATGGCCTGACTGGGATCACCGACCGCCATCACGTTGCCTCCGGGACCCGCCAGCCCCTGCACGACCTGCTGCTGCAGCCAGTTGGCGTCCTGCTGCTCGTCCAGCATGATGTATCTCCACCGCTTCCGCAGTTCGCCGCCGATCTCCTCGTCCTCCAGGAGCGCCGCCCACATCGACAGGATGTCGTCGTACGACAGCAGTCCGTGATCGATCTTGTGCAGGGCGTGACGCTGCGCGATCTCCGTGATCTCGTCCGCGAGATGCTCGTAGTCCGGCGCTCGGAGCGTCAGCGATTCCTGGATTCCGATGCCCGTGTTGGCCGCATAGCTGATCACCTTGGCCACCGTCGAAGCGCGCGGCCAGTTCTTGGCACCGGTCTTCACCTGATCGATGTGCCTCTTGATCAGCTGCTCGGTATCCTCGCCGTCCAGGATCGTGAATTCCCGCTCCGACCCCAGCAGGCGGTGGTTGGCCTGCACGATGCGGCTGCCGACGGCATGGAAGGTGCCGGCCGTCATGTATGCGGCCCGACTGTCCAGCGCCGCCGTGCGCCTCACCATCTGCTTGGCGGCGGGTCGGGTGAACGTGATCATCATGATGGCCTCCGGCGAGACCCCGGACCGCAGCAGGACCGCGGCCCGCGTCGTGAGCGTCTTGGTCTTGCCCGATCCCGGCCCGGCGATGACGATCGCGGGACCGTCGCGGTGCTCGACGACCGCACGCTGCTCGTGGTCGAGCCCTTCAAGGAGGTCGTCGTTCATGTCTTTTCCTTCCAAACCATTCATTCGTCAGACCGCAAGCGGACTGCTTCCCATCACTATGACGTGACGTCCGTCGATCTGCTTCGCGATCTGCGCGATCGCCTTGCGCACCACGTCGGCGACGCCTTCATGGGCGACCGGCGCCTTGATGTGCGTCTGCGCGATCTGTCCACGACCGGCCGTCACGTCCAGCTCCGGATGGCCGTGCTGCTGCAGATGGTTGTGCAGCACCTCCCACGTCCGGCGTTCGTTGGCGTCGTCCAGCGTGCGGCGGCCACGCGCATGGGCCCATTGCCCGATCACCGCGCGCACGAGCAGCGCCACGGCCGTCTCGGCGTCGTTTCTGAGCGTGCGGGCCAGGAACACGCGTTCCGGCTGCATGCGCGTGCTTCCCCTGGATGCTGTCAGTTTGCCGATGCGTCGGTCGGCGTCCGCCGCCGGGCACAATACCACGTCGTCGATCTGCGGACCTGGAATCTGCCGTACCGTTATGTCGCTGATGCCGGTCCCATCCAGGACGCCTGCTTCCGCCACGATTTCTTTCCATTTCGTGTACAAGGTCTTCGTGCCTTCCGATTGTTGATTCACTTGCCGGTCGAAAATGCGCGGACGAGCGCAGCACGCGCGTCCGACCATTTCGAACCGATACTTCTTCCGTCCAGGAACATGGTCGGCGTGCCGCTCACGTTCCACTTCAGGTCCGCCAGACGCTCCCGTCGGGCCTGCGCATCCCGTTTCGCGGGATCGTTGAGACACGACTCGAGCTGCTTCCAGCTCAGGCCGAGCGATGGCGCCAGACTGGGCAGTCCCGCCAACCTGGCCACCTCGGGATAGGACTGCGTGGGCGGTCGTCGTCCAAGCCTGGTCCTGGCCTCCTCGGGAGTGCCGTTCCAGTTGGAGGCTATGTCGGATTGCGCCCTGAACAGGATGGTGCTTCGACGGGCGTATCCGCGCATGTCTCCGCAGGTCGCGGCGATCGCCGTGACACCATCCGTCGCCGAGATGGAAACGGGGACGCTTTCCAGCTGCAGACCTCGTCGCAACCAGGATGCTCTGAGTTCTGGCATCGCCTCGGCGTCGAGCACCCGGCAGTATCCGCAGCTGTACGCGCTGACGATCGTCAGCCGGTGCGTACCGGCGGGACCTTCCGTTATCCCCAAGGTCGTCGGGATGTCGGCAGGTCGGGCGTTGGCGCACGCCAACACGCACGCGGCCGCCAGGGCCGCTCTCTTCGATTTTCTCATTTTCTACCTCCTACCCGAATCCAGGCGGAACGCGTCAGGATTTCAGATCATCGCCTGCGGCAGGGGGCTCGGCCGCGCGGCTATGCCGGTGAGCATCCACGTGAGACCCTTGCGGGTGAACAGCAGATCCACACGTCGAGGCCCATCGAGACGCGCGACGAAGGCGTTCGGTCCGTTTCGCATGATCCTGTAGTCGATGTGATCCGGAATGCGGCCGGCACCCTTGCCGCGCAGCGCCTTCCTGGCGCCTTTCAGACTGAAGGTCTCGTCTATTCTGCCGCCCACCAGAGCCTCGGTGACGGCCTTCGGATCCAGCAGCACCAATCCCGGAGGAGCGCTCGTCTCCAGCGCCTGCTGGGCGCGTCTGCGCATGCCCATGCGCAGCGCGGTCATGTCCATGTGCCGTACCAGGTTGGCGCTGTCGCCGCGCTGCGCGGCGCTCGCCATGGCATCCACGGTCATTCTCGGGGTCAGCGCGTACCAACCGCTCATCGTGGCGATGCCCATCAGGGTACCGCCCGCGATGCTCAACGTGACGCGGATGGGATCGATCTTCATCCGCGGGGTCACTTCTCGTTTCAGTCGATGAAGGTTTCGATGTGCGTGATGCGCCGACGACCGGTGTGGTGGTCACGGACGATCTGCACGACCGTGAAGCGCTTGCGCATCTCCTTGATCGTCTCCTCGACGTTGATGCTCTTGTCGTGGTGCTGCATGCGCTGCACGAACGTCTTGAGCGCCGCCTCCGGATCCTCGGCATGGATCGTGGTCATCATGTTTCCGTGACCAGAGCCCGTCAGTTCCCAGATCGTCTTGGCGTTCTCGGTCGAGATTTCGCCGCAGATGATGATGTCCGGCGTCGTACGCGTGAGGAAGTTGATCGCGCCGGCGTCGTTGAAGTTGTTCGTCTGCTCGGTTCGCGAGAGGACGATGTGGAAGCGGTTGCGATGCGGCACCACCAACTCGCGCGTATCCTCGACCGTCGCGACCCGCAGATTGGGATCGAGCTCGGTGATGATGCGGTTGAGCAGCGTGGTCTTGCCGGTCGAGGTCGCACCCGACACGATCAGATGCGACCCGCGTTCGATCGCCTGCTTCAGCTTTTCGAGATCGTCCTTGGACTTGTCCTTGATGTCCTTGAACTTGGGCGGAGCCTCGACCCTGATGCCTTCGCCCAGACCATAGGCCTCGTAGGAGATCACGTTGTCTCCTCGTGGCGCCTGCCTGATGCAGATGGCGACTCCGCCCTTGGGCGAAGCCTCGGCGTAGACGAAGTTCTTGAACATGCCGCCGCTGAACCGGTGTCCGCCCGGCAGAGCCGAGTAGACCACCGGCATCTGACCCGACCCTGCGCCGAAGCGCTGGTCGTTCGAATTCGCGATCACCTTGCAGACGCGCTCGAGATATTCGAACGTGAGCGTGTTGTCCGTGAGCGGATGCCAGATGTCCTCGCCCTCCTTGGGTCGACGACGCTTCAACCACACCTCGCCCGGACGGTTGATGGCGATCTCCTCCACGTCCGGATGCGTGAAGTAGGGCGTCAACCGGCCCAGCATCGCGTTCAGCACCGCGAACTGCGTGGGATCCGTCTTGGTGTGGATGTCCAGTTCCGCATTGCTGGGCGGACGCAGGAAGATGTCGACCTGTTCAGACATGTGACCTTACTGCCAAGGATTGGAGTTGGCTGGGAAGTTCGTGCGTCCCTGGGTCGTGGTCGTCGTCTGCTGACCCTGGACGCGCGCGGCGGCGTTGTTCGTATTGGTCGCCAGAGGGCCCGGAGGAGGAGCGGACGTGCCCGGAGCGATGTAGTTTCCGTTTGCGTCCACTCGCCCGACCTGCAGCGATGAGCCGTTGCCCTCCTGGGCCGCCGGCGCCTGCTGTGCGGTGGCGGACGGCTGCGGTGCGGACGAACCCGATCCGGCCTGCTGGGCGTAGGGATTGAATCCCTGCCCGTTCTGACGCTGCTGGTTGGCCGCATTGCCCTGATTGGCGCGGGCGGACTCCTGCTGCGCACGATCGTCGTCCGGATCGCCGAGCGGCTTCAGGCGGAGATCGCCGGTCGACCACACGGTGATGCGCGTGCCTGCCGGAATGGTGATCTGAACCGGAATGCTCGAGTTCTTGGCGTAGATGTCCTGTGCGACCTGGTTGAGGGGCTGCTGGAGGATCTGCGCCGCGACGGCGCGGGCATCCTGGGTCTGGCTGGTGCCACCTCCGTTGGACACGGTCGAACTCTGGCCACCAAGTGCCGCGGTCAGACCCGCCGAAGCGAGCGTCGGGAGCAACGAATAGCCGTACCGCTGCAGGTACCGGTTGTTGATGCGCCCCGGAACGCCACCGCGACCCATCGCGTCGCCGCTCATGCCTTCGAACACGAAGCGCACGCCATCCGGACGGATCAGCTGCCGCCATGCGATGCCCACCCTGTCCGTTGCGCCGCCGCCGACCGTTCCGATCAGCTTCGTGCCGCGGGGGATGACGACCGTGCGACCGCTCGAGCCGTAGATGTCGCGATCGATGGTCGCCACCGCCGTGATGGCCTGACGCGTGTCGATCTGATACGCGAGGACCGCCGTCAGCGGCTTGTCGGGAGTGATGACCCGCGTCATGTCCGTCGGGAAGCTCGACTTGTATCCGGTCACGCCGATGTTGTCCCAGCTGGTGTACGGCGAACGCGCCACCGCCTGGAGTCCGCCCGGCGACGTGGAGATGTTGAAGCCCTGGCCGCGACGCGCCGCGAGATAGGCCTCGCGTGCCGCCTGGATCGGACTCTGGCCTACGGCGGCCTGTGACGGTCCCTGCGCACCCTGTTCGGGGGCCGGAATCGGCTGACCGTTAGCGTCGGGTCCGGCCGGCTTCGTCGAGACGCCAGTGATTGGCAGCGTGACGAGCAGACCTGGATTGGTCGTCGTGAGCGTCGTCGTGTCCGCACCCGCGGCCGCACCTGGCGCCGCGGTCACGGCGGGGGTCGGTGCCGTGGTGGGGGGCGCCGCGCCGGTCGCGATGGTGAGCGTCGAGTTGACGGTGCGCGCGGCGTTCCACGTCACCGATGCGGTGCAGGTCTGGTTCGCGGGCAGTGGACCCTGCGAGCCGACGGGACAGTCGATGTTCGCCACCTTCAAGGTGTCGTTGTCGTTGGTCGGGATCACCGCGCCCTGGATCATCACCGGACCGCCATTGGCCGTGAGCGTGATGATCACGGTGCGGCTCTGTTCCGGCGCGTCCTGGGGGAACTGCACGCTCGACGGATTCGTCGTCAGCGTGCCCGGCTTTTCCCCTGGCACCGCCTCACCGTCGACGGGCTTGATCTGCGCAGGCGCCATCGGATCCGACGGGCTGAGCTGCTTCTGCTTCTGACCCGTGTCCGAGTCCGGCCACAGGAAGAAGAAACCCGCGAAGGCGAGCAGGAGCGCGATTACGACGCCTGCACCGATGCGGATCATGAGCGTCTTACGCTGCTTGGCGTCCATTGCCATCTTACTTAATCCCTCTTAGCGCGCGCTCTTGGCCGGCTTGACCGTGCAGTTGGTTCCGTCGGCTCCCAGCGTCGTGCAGAGGCGCATGCCCTCCGCGATCGTCGCGATCGGACCGATGCCCATGCCCACCACGCCGTCCGACAACGGTTCCGGCGTCATGGTCTTGGCTTCGAGAACCGAGAAGTACTGGACCCTGTAGGATTTCCAGCGATCCTCGACCTGATCGGCGCTGCCGCGTCCGACGACCACCTTGTAGGTCCCCAGACTCGACGCGTCCGTGGTCGGCCGCAGGACGCCCGCCGGCAGCGAACCCGTCGTCGCTGGAGCGACGTCGTGCATGTCCAGCGCCGGGGCGCCCATGGCCTGTCCTGCGGCGGATGCCGGCGTTCCCACGGTGACCACCTTGCGGATCGGCGAGGCGGGAGCGGGTGCCGGAATCTCCGCCACGACGCCGCCAGGATACGTCGCCGCGCCCTTGCGGGTCTTGGCGTCCGTCTTGGCGATCTTGCGCGTCTGCGGCAACGCGACGACCGCCGACGGCGATTCCCCGTTGATCGTCTTTGCGCCACCGGTCGGAACCACGGTCTTCGGCGAAGACACGAGGGGACCCGGACGGCCCGGAGGGAGATCGGTCGGGACGTTCATGCGGCCGATTCCCGCGACCGGATATTCGATCAGGGTGTTGTCGCCCGCGACCACGTCGCGTCGCGGCTTGATGACGATGGTGCGCTGGCCGTTCCGCAGCACGAAGCTGCCGAGCGCCTCCATGACGATCATGCGTCCACCCGGTCCGGCCGTGCGGAAGCCGACCGGACCCTCGACGCCCTGCACGACGATCAGCGGCGTCGGCCACTCGGTCATCTGCGTGGCGTTGGGGCCGTAGTCGACGTACGTGAAGCGGTCGTCGTGGAAGATGCGGTAGGGGATCGTGCCCCCGGCCTCCTTGCGCGGCACGTACACGCCGAGATCCTCGACCACCGTGCCAGGATTGAAGTCCGACCAGTCGGCGTACTCGCGGTAGCGCTCGCGGCTGTCGGGCGTCAGGCTCGAATACGGATCGCGCACGCGTTCCGCGGCGCGCGCCGGATAGCGCGCGTCCTGCATGATCTGGTTCTCGGTCGTCAGCTGACCGCCCTCGACCGCACCCTGACCCGGCATCACGACGTCGACGAGGAAGTCGCTCGCGTGCTTCGAGTTGTAGCCTTCCGAACGCACGTAGAACGTGAAGATCTTGCCGTCCTTGGTGTAGGCGACGAGATTGGTGTCGACGCCCGGGAACAGCGCCTTGATGGCGATAGAGTTCGGGGTGGGGATGCCCACCTGGAAGCCCTGATCGTCGCCGGCGAAGGCCTGCAGCAGCTCCTGATCGTCGGGAAGCTTGATCGTGGTGATCATGCTCTCGCGGGTGCGGATCGGGAACACGTTCGCGGGATTGTAGATGTACCGGACGTAGCCCGGATTGGTCCGTGCCTCGCCCCGGTCGCGCAACCGCGTGTTCCATGCGTCCTGCGTCAGGCCGAGCGGCCTGCTGACGGTGGGAGCTTGCGGCTGCCCCTGCCCCTGCTGCTGCGCCATTGCGGGCGCGGCGACGGCCAGGGCGACGACGGCGCATGTGGTGAGAAGAGCCTTCATCGTCTTAGTTCCCCGTGGAGCGCGCCACCGAATAATCGGTGACGGTGAAGCCGAGTGGATTCAGCAGGCGCTTGTCGAACGTCACGCGCTGAGGCTGATAGGCGACGCGCATGGTCGCGATCCAGGTCTGCCGACCGGTGGGCGGCAGCGTCGGCGAAGGACCCGTGACGGCGCCCTGCGCATACGGCTGGGGCGGGATGCCCATCGCCTGGTCCTGGGTGACGCCGCCGTTGCCGAACGAACCACCCATCATCGATCCGCCCGTGGTCGGGACGGCATCGGTGGTGAGGAAATTCACCTGCCACGTGTCGGCCGAGACCTGCTGGACCGACGTGATGTCCACGGAGCGCTTGAAGCCCGCCTGCAGCATCTTCTGGGTCTCGGCGCGAGCCGGATCCGCGAAGGTCTGGTAGAGCTCGGGGATCGTCCGGGTCCACAGCTTGGAGCCGACGCCCCACTGCGCCTTCATCGTCGCCTCGATGGGAACGAAGGAGTGACGCTGCACCACGTAGTCGCGGACGTTGTCCTCGGTCACGTACTGCATGGACGGAGCCGTGATGTTCATCGGATCGATGGACACCACCTGGTTGTCCTGGCTCTTGAAGGTCACCAGGTACGGATAGACCTTCTGGAGCGGGAAGAGCGTGAACACGAGCATGATCAGCGCCACGTTCATCATGCCCGAGACGATCGCCACGATCGACACGGCGCGAAGCGCGCGCTCCTGCGACCGCGAACGGCTCGGGCTGTTGTCGACCTCGGCGGGGAAGCGACCGAGGTCGTCACCATCCGTCTTGGCGATGCTGATGGGCGCGGGGAGCCCCTTTTTTTCCTTGCCGAACATTACAGGCTTCCACCTTCGTTGCTGCGGTTACGCTCTTCCTGGGCCTTCGCCTCGGCGTCGCGACGCTTCTTGAATGACTTCTTGGTTTCGACGCCGCCGCAGTTGCACACGCTCTGCTGGAGGCTGTTTATCCCGCCCGAAACCCAAACGGGATTGCGGGCGACCTTGTTGTTGGCACACCCCGCGAGCAGAATGCACGCTGAGAGCGTGACGTGTACGATGCGCAGACCCATATCACTCGCCGCCCTTCTATTAACCGGTCGGTCTTGGTTTTAGGATGGGGATGCGCATCTCGTAAGAACTTTTTTCGACAGATGCGAGAAAGGCCGGGTTTGACCCCGGCCTTTCGTCGTAAACGTCGGTTTTCACCCGTGTTTCGGGATGGCCACGACGCCGGTCAGCGGTACTTGTCGCGAGGATCGACCTGATCCACGGGCTCGTCCGGCTGATCGGGCGTCACGGGAGTCGTCACGGGAGTCGTCACGCCGCCTCCCGTCGTGTCGATCTCCACGACCGGCAGACTGGTTCCATCGGCGACGATCCCCTGGAGCTGGGCCAGAAGGTCGGCCGCACGTTGCTTGGACCCCATGTCGGCGCTTGCGCCGATGTCCTGGCCCAACGCGTTCGCCTGCTTGATGACCTCCTCGAGGTCGGCGGTCGAGCCAGCCGCGGTGACGGTCTTCCCCTGCCTGTCGTTCTCCTCCTGGATGGCCACGTCGGCGATCGCCAGCTCCTTGACCGCGTCCTCGGCGAAGCTCTTCTTCCAGGCAACCTCGAGCATGGCGTCCTGGTAGTTGTAGACCATTTGAAGGAACTCGTTGTTGTCGGATTCCCCTTCGATCGCCTTGTCGAGACCGCCGCTCAGAAGAGATTTCGACATCTTGAGCGTGTTCTGGTACTTCAACGGATCCGCCCAGTTGCCCAGGAACTGCCGGGGATCGACGTCGTTCTGCGTCATCGCGTTCACGTCGATGTTGCGGTCCCTGAAGGCTCCCGCCAGCTGATCCATCGGCAGATTGCGCAACGAGGACATCTGGTTGTTCATGTTGTCCAGATTGACCTTGACCGTGTTGATGATCCCGTCGACCGAGTTGTGCTTGCTCTTCCTGACCCAGGACGCGGCCTGCACGCGGAAGTCGCTGTCGATCTGCGCCTTGCGCGCGACCGCGCCGTCGTAGTCCGCGATGACGCCCTTGAGGGTCTCCTTGGCGGACTGCGACATCTGCGTCACCTGGACGCTGGCCATGATGCCGGACGCCTTCAGGATCAGATCCCGGAGCAGGTTGACCTTGTCGCTCTGGTCGATGCCCACGACCTCCTGCACGGCCTTCTTGAGGACGCTGCCCGGGTTGATGCCCTTGGCGAGGTTCGAGGGCATGTCGACCACGTTGTTCGAGGCCTGGACGCGCACGAACGCGCTCAGCAGATACGCCTGCCTCGCCCTTGCGTTCATCACCTCGATCTTGATCGAACTGTTCGCCGCCCAGTCGGTGCGCACGTCCTTGGACTTGCATGCGGCCTTCATCAGCGCGGCGTAGCGCGTGTTGGCGGCGTCGGTCTCGCTGACGCCCTGGATGCCGTAGGCGTACGCCTCGACGTTTCCATCCTTGGCGAGGATCATGCGTGCGCCCTGGGCGGTCTGCACGGCCTCGGTCGTGCCGTCGGTCCCCGCGAACATGCTGTCGCCGGTCTTCGTGGCGAAGCCGGCGATGTCGCCCTTCATGCCGTTCAGCAGTGGGCCCATGTCGGTGTTGACGTTCGGGAAGCTGAGGCTCGGACGGTACGACGCGATGTCGCGCGCATCCGACACGATGCTCTGCGTCGTGGCCTTCGCCTGGTTGATCGTGTTCGTCGTCTCGCTGATCTTCTGCAGCTCCTTCGCGTTGGTGGTCGCGAAATCGGCCAGCTTCTTGTAGTCGAAGATGATGCAGGGCGGCGGGAGGAATGCTCCCGCAGGTCCCAGCAGGCCACAGGGGCTGAATTGCGCGCTGGCCGTTCCCGGCAGCGCGCAGAAGGCTATGATGGTGGCTCCGCTTGCGGCGAGGAGCCTGGAGATGCGGTTGCGGGTCATCTTGTGTTCCTAGGCTGCGCGGCCTGTTGAATTGCGAAAACGAGAATCGGGGCGGGCGCGGGATGACCCGCCCCGCCCCTCCTCATCGTCAGCGGACCGAGTTGGTCGCGCCCGCCATCGCGGACGTCGACTGCACCTCGAGCAGCTGCGAGAGCAGCTGGTTCTGCACGGTCAGCTGCTGCAGCTGCGCGAGCGCGATCGCGCTGTTGCTCTGCACGTCGCCGCGCAGATCGAGCGACGCGGACACGCCGTCGGCCAGCACCTTCATGCGGCCCTCGGTCTGTCCGAGGTCGTTCTTGGTGAACACCGCCATCGCGTAGCCCGAGGTCACCGAATCGCGCATCGCGGCATCGCGAACGCCCTGACGGTTCTGCACGTCCTCGGTGGTCGCCTCTCCGGACTTGTAGAACGCCTTGAGGGCGAACTCGCGGCCGGAGTTGATGCTGGTCTTCGCCTGCTGCGCCAGGTTGTTGGCGATGCCGAGCGAACTTCCGACCTGGGTCGAAGGCAGCGCGTCCAGCAGACCAGGCATCGCGGCGCGATACGGAGCCAGCGGGCTCTTCTCGGCGTCGGCGAAGTCCATTCCGGCCTTCTTCATGAGATCGGTGGCCATCGCCAGGGGACCGTTCGAGCCGATGGTCTTGGCCATGCCCTCGAACTGCTTCAGCTGCTCCTGCATCTTCTTGACCTGCTGAACGCCGTTCTGGACCACCTTGATGGTCTGAGCGGCGCTGCCCGGATCCGTCACCGGCAGGCCCTGCGAGAAGGCGGGTGCCGACGCGAGGGCGAACGGCGCGGCGGCTGCGGCTACGATGTACTTGAGATATGAACGCTTCACTTCGATACTCCCTTGGCTGGCGCGGCTGTAGGAAACTGGTTGATGGAAAAAAGAGGGATCAGGCGGCTGCTGACGCGAGATACTGCTGCACGTAGTCGTCCGGGAACTGCTTCAGCATCTCCTGCATGTGCAGCACGTTCGGTCGACCCGAGTTGAAGATCTTCATGTACTGGCCGAGCGACGACAGATCCGTGTTCAGGATGATCGACTCCCCGTTCTCGGTGTAGCGCTTGACCAGCACGGCGAACTTCTTCTTGCGGTACGACTTGCCCAGCACGAAATCGAGTTCGCGCGGCGACAGGCGCCAGTCGGCGTAGTCGCGCTCCTCGGCCTGGGGGTTGCGGAAGAAGAACACCGTCGGGCACTGGCCGCGGATCGTGTCGCCCACGCCCACCTCGTCCGGCGCCTGTGGGCGCTGGAACGCGGAGATGATGACCTGACGCTCCTTGCGGCCCTCCTGCAGCAGCTTCTTGAACCGCAGACGGAAGTTCTCGTTGCGCAGAAGCGGCTCGGTCTCGTCGATGAAGATGAGGCGGGGCTGCGCGACCGTGCGTCCGCCCTGCTTCGCTTCGCCCAGGATGCGGTGCATGATGTAGGACACCATCGCCGGACCCAGGCGCTCGTTCCCGAGGACCTCGGTGAAGTCGAAGCCCGCGACGCGCTGCGAGATGTCGAGCGTGTCGTGCTTGGCGCAGACGAGCGAGCCCCACTGGCCCGGGTTCGTCCAGGCCATGAGCCGGTTGCGCAGATCCGAATCCGGCGGGAAGACCGCGTTGTAGAGCTGCTGCAGATTGCGCTGCTCGAGCGTCAGGTTCGGATCGAAGTTGATCTCGACCGCGTCGGAGACCTCCTCCTGGTAGCGGTACTCGTCCGACTTGACGTCGCCGATCAGTTCCAGCCATTCCTTCAGGAAGGCGCGGTTCTTCGGCGTGTCCTCGAGCTGCATCGGGTTCAGGCCCGAACCGCTCTCGTTGCCGTTGAAGAACACGTAGGAGCCGTTCAGCGCGCGCGTGATGACCTCGCAACCCTGACCGCGATCGAAGAAGAACGCCTTCAGTTCGGGATGGCGCAGCGCCATCGACGCCAGGAAGGTGACGATGGTCGTCTTGCCCTGGCCCGACGGTCCGATAACCACGCAGTGGCCGAGCGCCTGCTGGGCCTCGCTGATGTGGAAGTTGAACGCGTACGGGCTGCCGTCGATCGTCTCGAACATGGCGATTGGGCCTTCGCCCCAGTCGGAGCGCAGCTTGCCCGTCGGCGTGTGCTGGAAGGTGGTGAGCAGCGCGATCTCGCCCGAGAGCAGACGCTGGGGACGCGCCATGCTGTCGAAGCCCGGGAAATGGCCGAACCAGTGCTGCACCATGGTGTGCTTAGGCCAGACCGGCGTGATGCCCACCATCTTGAGCTGGTTGATCTGGCTGCGGCCCGCGAGCACCTCCTCGGGCGTGTCGCCGTAGACGGTTATCGTGGTCTGGACCTGCGCGAGCTCCTGCTCCTCCTCGGAGCCACGCTCGATGGCCGCGGCCACCGTCGAGTACTGGGCGGCGGAGTCCGAACCGGGCTGGAGACCCGGCGCCAGCTTTTCCTGATACCTCAAGGCGGCCATCGCGGCGCCCTTGCCGATCGGGTTCACGTCGTGGCAGATCGTCATCTCGATCGGGTAGGACAGCAGCTCGAGCATGTGGCTCTCGAGCATCGGCGACGTCCACTCCTCGATGACGAACACGGCCGCGTACTTGCGCTCCGGACCGTTCGAGAACTCGAACATGCCGAGTTCGGTGTCGTAGCGCACGGAATCGGTCGTGAGGCGATAGGCGAGCGTGATCCCGTTGTCGCGTCCGCCGATCGGCACGGGGCGCGACAATGGCGAAAGCATGCGGCCGAAGAACGCCGCGGGCGTCATCGACTCCTCGCGCTGATCGATGCGCTGCGCGTCGGCCGTGGTCTCGGCGACCTCCAGCGTGTCGATCAGTTCGCTCGGGCGGTAGTCCGCCATGATGGACTTGGTCTGCTCGAGCGCCTCGTCCAGACGGATGACGCCCTTGGCCTCGTCCTTTACGGAGAGGACCGCGTAGAATTCGGTGGACAGCGCGCGCGGGAGACCCTGGTTCCAGGCGGCCGCGACCTTGTCCATGATCCCGTGGGTGTGCGGATAGTCCGACGCCTTGGGGAGACGGTCGCGCACGAAGAAGATGCGGGTGCGGATGCCGAGTTCGTTCAGCTGCTCGATCCACACCTGCCGCGCGTTGTTGAGACTGCGCTGACGGGCGGGTTCGTTGAAGCGCAGATCGACGCCGGCGAAGTTCACCACCAGAGCTCGAACGCCATCCTCGCACAGGACGGTCTTGCGGTCCGTGTGCATGGAGCGGAACTTGATGTGGTCGCCGAGGCGCGTGGCCTTGGGCTTCGGAATGAGGAACTGCGAGATCTTGGGGACCAGCGCGGAGACGCCGAACGCGACGGCGGCCATTCCGGCGGTGCCGGCGAGGAGCTGTCCCAGGATGCTGGGCTGGAAGATGTAGCTCGAGACAGCGTCCATGGCGTGATCGATCCTAGATGTTCGCGAAGTCGAAGTTGCCGCCGTCTGGCGACAGGTTTGTAGAGCCGGTCTTCCGGTTGTCGAGCGAGGTCACGAGGCTCGACAGATATCGCAGCCTGAGTCCGAACACGATCGCCACGATGTGGAAGCCGGGCACCAGAACGGCCATCAGGATCCCCCCGATGGTCGTTCCGAGCAGGATCATGGAGAAGGCGCTGATGAACAGTGCCGACACGATCCCCAGGACGGCTAGCGACCAGGGCGCCCACAACACCCGGAATGGCTGAGCCACCGCCGGGAAGTGGTTCTGCATGCATATGCCCTGCATCGCTAGTCTCCTTTTTCGTCTTTACAGCGTCAGGGCAAATTAGCCCTGCTGGCCCTGCATCGTGCCGGCAGGTGCCGAACCCGAGAACGCGCCGACCATCAGAGCCGACAGACCGAAGAGGACGCATGCGACGAGCGCGGTGACGATCCACTTGACCTTGACCTGGCCCCAGAGCATCGGCGCGAGGCCAACGATCAGCGACAGGACTGCGCCGGTGATGAGGACCGTGCGTGCAACGCCGATGGCCTTGCCGGTCTGGGTGGTCAGCGTGCTCTGGACCGAAGTCCAGGCCTGGTCGCCCTGCGCGTACGCAGGTTCGACCAGCAGCATGCCGAAGCCGAAGACGAGAGCGAGAGCGAGCAAGGCTCGGCCCCAATTGATATCGACGGAGAACCGCCGCAGAGTCATACCGTTCATGTTGGTCCTTCCTTGTGCCTCACGCTCCGTTGTGGAGCCCGGGACGAATCCCGGCCGGGGAATCGTCGCACCCGCTTATGGGATGGTTTTTCGGATGGCGCAAGTGGGTCATCCTGAAACATTTGCACGTTCGCAATTATGTTCCAGGATGGATTTCATGACGGTTGACGTAGCGTAAAAAAGGCGCCGGGACCTGGATCCCGACGCCTTGGGCGTTCAGATCGTCGTCGCGGTCGATCAGCCGGTCGGGCAACCCTGCGCGCCGGCCGCGAATGCGAGCACGATGCTCGGCACCACCCCGAAGAGGGTGCAGGCCACGAGGGCCGACACGACCCACTTCACCTTCACCTGCCCCCAGAGCATCGGCGCCAGGCCGATGATGACCGCCAGGACGGCCGCCGTGATCAGCACGTTCTTGGCGACCTTGAAGGCCGCGCACGTCTGCTTGATGATCTCGTTCGCCGCCGCGTCGAATGCGAAGGCGGGCTCGGCGATCAGGAACGCCGCACCCAGCACCACCGCGACGCCGGATGCCGTCCTGACGTGCTGACGGGTGATTGCGTATGGCCTTCTGTCGCTCATGTCTGTTTTCCCCGGGCCCGAGGCCGCGTTCCTGATGCTCGGGCCACTTATGGGACAGAGCATCGGGGCAACGCAAGGGCTTTTTCAGGATGGCTCAGACGGAACGGAAGTGCGGCCCCACCTCCGTGTCCAGCAGCATGGCGGGCACGCTCGGCCCTCCCGCCGGCAGCCCCTTGGTGTACGAGCTCCCCAGGCAGTCCAGCCACGTGTCCGGCTTGTCGGGCGAATCGCGGCGGATGACGTAGAACGCGGACGCCGCGAGCCACAACGCCTGGCTCTCCCGCGGCACCCCGTCGGCATGCGTCTGCACGTTGATCACCGCCCACATGCGCAACCGGTCCGTGAGATGCGCCAGGATCTGCGCGCATCTGGACAGATGGTCGTTCACGTTCTCGCGCGGCGGTCGCTGGATCAGCTGCCAGTAGTCGAGGATGAAGCCCTTCGCTCCCGCCCGGTGGGCGCGCAGGATCGCCATCTGGATGTCCTCGATCGTCGCGCCCGGACGGTGCATGTAGTGGCGCAGCCGGTGCTTGGGGTCAGCCTCGTACTTGGTGTACCCGGCCTCGTGACGGGCGAAGTCCTGCTCGAGGTTGATCGCCTTGGTCTTGAGGGCTCGCGCCGCGCACGCCTGCTCGATGTCCGTCTCGTGCTTCTCGAGACTGATGACCAGATGCGGCTCCTCGATCTCCAGCGCGTTGTACGACACCGTCGCGGCGAACGTGGTCTTGCCCACCTTCGTCTGCGCGCCGATCGCCAGCAGGCGCGTCGGCATGAGACCACCCTCCAGCACGTGATCGAGCTTCCTTATGCCGGTCGGAACCGGCTTAGGCGGATTCTCGAGCTTCGCGCGCAGCCGCTTGGTGACCTCAGTGCCGTCGAGGAACACGCTGTCGCCGCCGTTGATCGCCTCGTCGACCTCAAGCGACGCGCGCGCGACCGTGGTCTCGATGGGATCCTCCGATGACACCGCGCGACGTCTCGCCTGGTTGAACGCCGCCGCCACCGCGCGCCTGCGCGACGCGTCCGTGACGGAGACGATGGCGTCGCGCAGGATGCCTTCGGTGCCACCCGCCATGGTGACCATGGATTCCAGGTCGCGCCGTCCGTTCCCGTCCAGTCCGTTCCCGCAAGCGGCGGCGACGGACTGGAGACGGATCGCGTCGTTCCGATCGAGCAGGTGCGCGACCGACCGCCAGATGACCTGATGCATCGGCACCGAGAAGTCCTCGGCGCGCAGTCGCATCGCCTCCTCCGCCAGCACCGGCGCGCGGATGACCGACCCGATCACCTCCCGTTCGGCGGCGGGGTTGCGGGTCCGGTCGATTTCCTCTTCGTCAGTCTGTCTCATAGAAACCCGGATCCTCTTCGTATGTTGGTACCGTCCGATCGCTCTCGGGATCGGGTTGCTTGTAGGTCAGCGTGCCGGATTCGTTCCTCCATATCTCGCGGCGGTCCTCCACCGCGTCTCCACCACGGACATGGCCGCGCGCCGTCCATCCCTCGAAATGCCATCCGGCGCGTGGCCCCACCTGTATGCGGCGCTTCACGGGTCTCGGCAGGAGCCCGCCGTCCGTGGCGTTCTTCACCTCGGTGGGCATGGCCGCCCGTCTGCCGGCGACCATGTTGGCGAGCATGGTGTTCAGATACTTCACCGGTTTGGCGACGCGCCTCTCCGCGATGCTCTGCACGGCGTCGACCACGTCCTCGACCGCGTAGCGTTCGCGCCAACCGGGCAGCGCGGCCGCCACTTCGGCCTCCGTCGAACCCCTGGAGACGATCTCCGCCGCCAGGTCGGCCCAGCGGTCCGATCCGGAGCCGGACCCGATGGATGTCGTCTGGGGAATGACTATGGGCGCCGACAGGTCGACGGTGGGAGCGGAGGATGTCGTCTCCGACGGCTTCCTGACCCTCGGGCGCGCCGTCGATCCTCCGGCGGCGAGCGATGCCGCGAAGCCTATGGCCGCCGCGGCCTTCTCCCTGCTGACGGGCGCGCGCACCTTGGATGCCGACACCTTGGCGAGATTGTCCGCCGCCCGGGCGAAGGGCTCGACGACGATCGTCCCCGCGTCCAGCGCGTCCGCGTCCAGGAACGTGCGCGCGACCTGCAGGAACATGGTCCAGGCGCGCTGGTCCATCGCGGCCTCGATTCGCGCCTCCTCGACGGGGACGCCCAGGCCTTCGGCGTATCGCCGCATTCCCCAGCGCAGCAGAAGACCGGCGTGTTCGGCCGGCAGCGAGGCCATGGCTATCATGTCGGCGGCGGCGATGCGGACGGGCGGGGTTCTGGACGTGATCCTCACGCCTGACGCTCGCGACGCCATTCGGCGTGCCGTCGGAAGTCGTCCTCCACGAGGTCTGGCGCGAAGGCCTCGAGATAGGCCGCCATGCGCGTCCGTCCGGGTATGCGACCCCGCAGGAGCACCTCGGTGAAGTGGTCGGACGCTATGCCGTGGGCGGCCAGACGCGAAGGGATGTCCATCCCGGTCGAAGCGGCCCTGGCGATCGCCTCCCCCAGCGGCCCGTCGAAGGTGTCCGCACCCCGCATGGGACCACGCAGCGCCATCGCCTCCATGGTGATCTCCCCGTTGGTTGCCGCCGCCAGTCGGCGGGCGGTCATGTATCGCACCGGCTGCGCCGGATCGGCGATCAGCCTCTTCAGGCGGACGATCTGCAGGCGCGACCGCTTGGCCAGATCGCGCAGCTTGGCGTCGTCGCCGGATATATACTGGATGATGTCCATCTTATCCAAAAAACACAGGTTAAATGCAGGATGAAGCCTTGACTAGACGCTGGAAACGTGGTCAGTCAAGCAACGTTTTCACGGCATCGAGCGGATGGCCTAGTGAAGCGGCCCAGACCGTTAAGCCTCCGTCAAGATATTTTGTGGATGATGGGTGCTGGTCGGGAACGGAGGTTCTCCTCCATCGTTAGCGTCCTCGTACTCTTCAATTTCAGGATTGGCAGAGCCAATCCTAAAACGTCTTAAGGAAACACCTATGGCACAGGCACTCCGCCAGCAGAGCCCCGCTCCCCTGGTCCTCGAAGAGAACGGCATCGTCCGTTCCACCGTATTCCCGAACGCCGTCCGCGACGTCCGCGTCCGCCGCGGCTTCGACACGCTGCGCGCCTTCGACGGCAAGGTCGACGTGACGTACACGCGCCTCGCCAAGATCGAGCGCGGCGAGATCTTCCCGACCGCCGACGAGATGAAGTCGATCGCGCGCGCGATGGGCGTTCCCGTCTCGAGCCTCCTCATCGATCCGAGCGATCCCTCGTTCGATCGCGAGGCATGGGCGCGCGAGCACATCGAGGCCAAGCTCGCCCACCGCGGCGGCGGCATCGAGTCGATGAAGCTGGGTGCCGCGATGCGCGTCCGCCGTCTCGGCCTCGGCCGGTCGACGACCGACATGAAGGACTTCGGCCTTCCCGCCGCGACCGTCAGCCGCATCGAGAACGCCGACCGTCCGATCGAGCGGTGGGACGCCTCGACGCAGAAGGGCATCGCGAAGGTCCTGGGCGTGCGCGGCAACGCCGGCGTGAACCGCAAGGTCGCCGACATGTTCGACGGGGGCGACCTGGACGACATGCTGCGCAATCTCTTTTCGCCGGAAGCCATCCAGGAGCGCAACAACAAGCGTCTCAAGGTCCTGCTGGCCGAACTGCCCGGCAAGAAGGTCCAGAAGCTGCTCCAGGACCTGGATTCGAACGACGACGAGGTCATGGTGCTCTCGGGCGAGATCGGCGAGCACGGCGCCTTCAACGTGAAGGCCTCCGAACGCCGCGTCGCCCTTCCGGCGGGCGCGGGTCGCAACGCCATCGCGGTCGAGATGGCCGAGCCGGTTCTCGGACCGGGTCTGCCGCGCGGCACGGTGATCGTCGCCGATCCCGACATGGAGATCGCCGCCGGCGACGTCGCGGTCATCCTGTCGGAGGATCACGCGGAAGTCAGGCTGCTGTCGATCGCCGACAACGGCACGGGCCTGATCGGGTTCTCGATGGCGAGCGACAGCATGATTGAGCTGTCGTCGCTGCCCAAGGGTTCGATCGTGGCCAAGATGGTCTCCGCGGTCGCATAGGGTTCGACGGCCCGCGCACGACGGGCCGCGTCGAGGGATCGGAGAGGATCCCGGGGAGGAGGCCGGCGCCGCGAGGCGCCGGCCTTTGCCGTTCAGGCGACGCCCGCATCCGCTCCCGAGAAGCGCGCCACCTGCTGCTCGACCCACGCGTCGTCGAGCTTCGCCACGAGAGGCGAAGGACGCGCGACCCGCAGACCCTCCACGAGGCGCAACCCGTCGGCCGCCGTGACCGGCCAGGATGGATCCCCCTCCTCTCCGAGAAGCGCCAGCACGCGCGTCGAAAGCCCGGGCACGAAGACGTGCGATGCGACGGCCGCCAGTCTGACCAGTCCCACGGCGGACGCCACCACCGTCGCGGCCCGTTCGGGATCCGTCTTCACCAGGCTCCACGGCGCCTGCTCGGCGACATAGGCGTTGGCCACGTCCCAGATCGTTCGCACGACGTCCGCGGCCCGTCGCAGGGCGGCTTCGTCGTGCGATGCCCGCAGAGCCCCCAGGAGGCCGTCCAGACGCTCCAGCAGCGCGTGTTCGGCCTCCGTGGGCGTGGAGACCTCCGGGACCACGCCGTCGTAGCGGGACGCCACGAATCCCAGCACCCTGCTGACGAGATTGCCGTACTTGTCGGCGAGGTCCGAATTCACGCCATCGGCGAAGCGGCGGAACGTGAAGTCGGCGTCGGCCGTCTCGGGGCTGTTCGCCGCCAGCCACCATCGCCACTGATCCACGGACGCGATCTCGAGCGCCTGGTCCAGGAACACGCCGCGACGTCCGCTGGTGGAGAACTTCCCTCCCTCGTGGAGCAGCCAGTTCACGCCCTTCACGACATCGGCCGTATGCAGCGGCAGACGCGATCCGATCAGCGTCGCCGGGAACGTGATCGCATGGAAGGGCACGTTGTCCTTGGCCATGAACTGCACGTGCCGCACGTCGGCGTCGGCGCCCCACCATTCGCGCACGTCACGCGCGGACGCCTCGCACCATTCCGTCGTGGCTGCCAGGTAGCCGATGGGCGCGTCGAACCAGACGTAGAACACCTTGCCCTCGAAGCCCTCGCGCGGCACCGCCACTCCCCATTCCAGATCCCTGGTGATGCACCGGTCCTCGAGCCCCTGCGCCAGCCAGCCGCGCGCTATGCCCAGCACCTGCGGCGGCCAGCCGCGCCGGGTCCCCAGCCAGGCCTCCAGTTCGCCGGCGAGCGCCGATTGCCTCAGGAACAGATGGCGGCTCGTCCTGACCTCCAGTCCCGACGCCCCGGAGATGGCGGAGCGGGGGTCGACGAGGTCGGTCGGATCGAGCGGTGTCGAGCACACGTCGCACTGGTCGCCGCGCGCATTGCCGCCGCAGTGCGGACATACGCCCTGGACGTAGCGGTCCGGCAGGAACCGTCCGTCCCCGGGCGACCAGATCTGGTCGATGCCACGCTCCTCCACGAACCCGGCGGCGTCGAGCGCCAGGAAGATCTCGCGGGTCAGCCGGTGGTTGGCTTCCGAGGACGTTCGTCCGAAGTGGTCGAAGGACAGCTGGAACCGTTCGTACAGGTCGCGCTGGATTGCGTGCTGGGCGTCGCAGTACGTGCGCACGCCCACGCCTTGCGCCAATGCACCGAGTTCGGCCGGCGTGCCGTGCTCGTCGGTGGCGCAGATGAAGGACACCTCCCGCCCCGTCTGTCTGAGATGCCTGGCGTGGATGTCGGCGGGCAGGAGTGAGCCCGCCAGATTGCCGAGATGCTTTATGCCGTTGATGTAGGGTAGCGCGCTGGTTACGAGATGCTTCATTCCGGTCTCCTGTCGTCGGGGTCGCTCGACCGCCGACGCAAGAGGTCGACGGACGTCAGGACGCGGCGTCGCGATCCGTCGTTGGACGGGACGCCGCGCTGGTCATTCGCATGCTGGTGGATCGTTTCATGATGTTCCCTTACCCGGGGGGATCGTCCCTGGACAATCCCCCCTCTTTTCTCCTTCGACTTCGGGCATCACCCGCAGCGTTCTCCGATCAGGTTCTTCAGGCCGTGCAGCACGTCGCGCGTCGGCATGGCCCTGCGTCCGGCACGCTGGATGACGAGAGGTCGTATCGATCCGTGACCGCAGGCGATCAGCATGCCGTCGTCCAGCACCGTTCCAGGCGACCCATGGGCGTCCACCACCTCGCACCGGTGTATCACGGTCCTGACCCCTCTGAGCGTCGTCCAGGCGCCTGGTGAGGGGTTGTACGCCCTGACCATGCGTTCGACCTGCTCCGCCGACTGCTCGAACGTGAGATGGGCCTCGAACTTGTCGAGCTTGGCGGCATGCGTTCCCTGCACCGGCTGCGGCATGCACGGATGGGCCTGCGGGTCGCGCAGCAGACGCACCATCATCCCCGCTCCCTCATCCGCCATCTTCTGCGTCACAGTCCCCGCAGTGTCGCGCGCGACGTCAAGCACTCTCGTCATGCGGATCGGTCCCGTATCCATGCCCGCGTCGATCTGCATGATGCTCAGGCCGATGTCCTCGTCGCCCGCCAGGATCGCCCGCTGGATCGGCGCGGCGCCGCGCCATCTGGGAAGGAGCGACGCGTGCACGTTCAGGCACCCCATCGGAGGGATGGCTATGACGGCCCTCGGCAGCATCACGCCGTACGCCGCCACCACGATCACGTCGGGTCGCAGGGCCGCCAGTCGTTCCACTTCGGAGGTGTCACGAAATCCCGGTGGTGCGTGGACGGGGATGCCCATGTCCATGGCGGCAAGGTGAACCGGGGAGGGCGTCTCGACGCGGCCTCTTCCGTGGCGGCTCGGAGGCCGCGTGTAGCAGGCCTCGACGCGATGCCCGTCGGCGACGAGGGCGCGCAGGGTCGGAACGGCGAATTCGGGCGTTCCCATGAATACGATGCGATGGCTGGTGAAGGTCTTTTTTCTCCGTAGCCCCCAATGGGCATTCCGTCATTATCAGGATGATCGTCCGCTGCAAGTCCGGGCTTCGCGAAGAAGCGTCGCATCAGCGCTTGGGCGTGACGCCCCTGTCCATCTCGAAGCCGAGGCCTGGCTGCTGCTGATCGCGCGCATGGTCCGCGTCGTCGCGGATGCGTCGGGCGACCGTGCGGTCGATGTCGCGCAGCTTCTCGCGTGCGGCGCGTTCCGACGTGATGCGCAGCGCCACCTGACGGCGATCCTCGACCGGCATGTTCTCGCGCACGCCCTGGATCCACTGGTCGATGAGCGGATGGGCGCCGGACGTCGCTGCCTTCTCCGTCGCGATGCGCACGGCGCGCGACACGGGATCCTCGCCGGTGCGCTGCTCGATCGTGGTCCGCGTCGGAGCCGCGGCCTGCTTCCGCAGTCGCTCCTGCTCCTCCATGTAGGCCTTGGCCTGCGCGCGCATCTCGTAGTCCGGCTCGACCTCCGTGAACCGCGGACGCGTCGGTTCCTCGGCTGGAGCCGCGACTGGTGCCGGGGCCGGCTCGCGTGCTTCCGGCTCCGGTGCGGTCCGGTCACGGACGGGGTCCGTGGCAGGCGCCGGGTTCTGCGCCTCCCCGGGGGTCTCCGCACGATCGCGTTGCGGGTCGACTGGCGATGGTTCGCGCACGCGTTCCGGAGACGGCTGCTGAACGCCCCTGCGGGTCTCCTCGCGGATCGTGCGCAGCGTGAGGTCCACGGCCTCCTCGCCCTGCCAGCGACGCGCGAACTCGACGATCTCCTGCGGCGCCTTGGCGCTGACCGTGATCTGACCGTTCCGCTCGACCAGGCGGTCCGGCATCTTGCGGACGTACGCGGTCAGTCGCTTGATCTCGCGCTCCTGGGTGCGGGCTATGCCGACCAGGCGCTTCTGGAGGTCGTCGTTGAGCAGATCCGAGGCCTCGACGCCGATGGTCTTGAGATGCCTGTCGGGAAGACTCGCGAAGCCGTCGCGCACTGCGAGCCTCATGGACTCCGCGTTCACGGCGCGTACGATCCGCTCGTTGAGCGCGTTGCGTCGCACCAGGCCCTCTCGCGTGACCGCCCTTTCGGATGCCGCGGCCGAACGTCCGTCATCCACCGGGCGCCCGTCGTTCGGGTCGTTGCGCGGCGCGCGCTTCGTCCCTTCGGCATTCGCCGCCTTCCCGGCGCGTGGAGCCGTCGTTTCGGCATCGGTGCGCTCCGCGGGAGTGCGCGGGGCGACCGGACGGTCGATCCTCTCGTTGCGCGTCGGGGCGTCCGTCGCGGGGGCGGTCCGCGTGGCGGTCGATGCCTCGCGCTCCGCGGCGGCGATGCGGCGGTTCTCGGCGCGACGCACGGCATCCTCGGACACCTGCTTGATCGCGGCGTCGCGGGCGGCAACCACGGCCGGGTCGTCGGCGTACGTGCGGAAGGCCTTGGCCAGAGTCCTGTTGCTCGTGACCATCACGTACGAGCTGCCCTGATCCGTGCGCTGGCGGATGATGTTCTCCGGCTGCTCGCGCACGGCCTTGACGACGTCCGCGACGACCGAGTCCTGCGCCTTCTTGATGCCTGCCAGACGCGTCGCCATCGCGCCGTAGTTGATGGCGTCCACGATGGAGCGATCCTCGGGCGTCATCGACATCGGCACGACCCGACGGCCGTCCTGCACCAAGCGGCGGTTGGACTTGCGGATCGCGTTGATCCAGACGTCCATCTCCTGCTTGACGAGCGCGCGGCGCTTGTCGTCCTGGACCTTCTGCGTCTCGTCGCGCTGACGTGCCGCCTCGCGCTGCAGTTCGGCCTCCTCGCGATCGCGCTTCTTGGCCTCGTCGGCGACCTGGCGGATGCTGGTCGGAAGCAGGGCGCGCGCGATCACGAGCTCGAGCTGCTCGGCGATCATCATCTCGCGATCGGAGGTGTGCCTGCAGTCCTTGGAAAGCTTGGCCTCGTCCTGGAGCATGGCGGTCGCCGAGGTCAGCCACTCGACCGCCTCCGCCGACTTGCGGTTGAGACTGTCGGCGCGGCTGGACTGGTACTTGGTGGTCTTGCCGTCGCCGATCGCCTGCAGGTGCTTGTTGCACGTGTCGCGTACCTTGTGCGCGCGCGACAGCATCCGGTCCATGTGCTGGTCCAGGTTCTCGGCGATCGCCAGATGCTCCTCGGCCTCGGTCCGGTGCTGATGCCAGCGCGTGACGTTGCCGCGGATCTTGAGCCTGGCATCGTCGTCCAGATGCGGCGAGCGCTCGGCCTGCTTGATCCACTTGCGGGCCTGCTGGTCCACGACGCTCTTGCGCCGCTCCAGATCGCCCTCGAGCTTGCGCTGCACGGCCTCCCACTGGCGCTCCTCGTTGGACACGCCGCGCGGGGTCGCGATGCCCATGGCCTCAAGGTTCGCGAGCTTGGTTCCCAGATGCTCCTGCGGATCGCTGTGGATGCCCATCTCGGAGTGGCGGCGCGGATCGACGCGACGCTGCACCCGTCCCTCCTGGAGGTGGTCGTTGGTGATGTCGGCGAGCGTGCCGCGCAGCTTCTCGATCCAGTCCTGCTGACGCGACACCTCCTTCACCTTCTCCTGGGCGAAGGGATAGCGTTCACGGATCTCGCGCGAGCTGGTCTTGTACTTCTCGGCGACCGTGAAGTCCCAGTCGCCGACCGCCGTCTGCGGCACGGGCTCGACGACCTTGTTCTTCGGGTTCTCGTCCGCCGGCGTGTTCGCGATGTCCTCGGCGGTCAGACGGCGGCAGGGACGATCGTAGTAGACGAGGTGGAAATGCCAGTTCTTGTCGTTGTTGGTGTGGTCGGGCGCATGCATGACCGACACGTAGGGCAGGTTGCGCTTCTCGAACTCCTCGCTGAAGGTCTTGAGGATGGACGCGCGGCCCTTCACGTCGAGCTCGTGGGGAAGCTCTCCGATGATGCGGTACTGCACGCGACCGCCGCGTCCGTCCTGGAACTTGCAGGGCGCCATGCCGGCGCGTTCCTTGTAGGCGTCCGGGGTCTCGCCGCGACGCTTGGGACCCGTGTCCGGCCAACCCGGCACCGACATCAGGAAGCGGCGCATCTCGACGTTGTCGTCGACCTCGATGGACAGACGCTTCGCGGGGTCCGCGACGGCCAGGGCCTCGCTCAGCTTGGCGGGGCACTTGGGGTGCGCGGCGGCCGCCGCCCAGAACGCGGCGTTGTCCTGCACGGTGAAGGCGATGCGGTCGGGCGAGGCTTCGCGTTCGCGCTCCTCGACCAGGCGCCAGAACTCGGCGCGCCGATCGGCACGATGGTCGATGTTCGTGAACAGCACGCGGGTGCCGTCGGGCTGCGTCGCGAGCGCCTCCTGGCGTTCGATGTAGCGGCCCTCGCCTTCCGCGGTCGTGTGGTCGTGCACGGGGTCCGGGCGCGGACCCGTCGGGTCGGCCTTCGGCTCCACGTGCACGCGTCCGCCCAGCAGGGCTGCGGCCTTCATCGTGTTCGTCTCCGGCACGCGCGAAAGGCGTCCCGGAACCGGCTTCAGCCGCCCTGCTCCGCCTCCTGCTCGATCTTCGTGATCGCCATCTCCCGCGCGTCGCAGCCCCGCACCGCCCGTTCGGTCCCTCCCCACGACAGGAACTTCATTGGACCACAGTAGCATTTCAGCGTCTCGAGCGTCAGGTACCAGACCGCGGCCGGGCACGTCGCGCAGACCGTCAGCTGGTCCGGTCGGGATTCCTCGGGGATCTGGGTCAGAATCGGAGAGGAGAGATCCCAGGGTTGCCCGATAAGCTCGTAGGAAGGATCGGCTGAGAGGTCGGTCAAAGTATGGCTCCTTGGAAGGGACGGCGACGCCGTCGTTGTCGTTGACGGCGGACTGGTCGGACGAGACCGGGCCGAGTGACGAATCGAGGCCCTCGGCCAGCGGGTCTATGCCTGCATCGGCCATGGCCGGCGCGACGTCCTCGACGAGCGCGACCGCGCTGTCGCGCTCGATGTATTCGTTGTGCGCCTTGGCCGCGCCGGGTCGGTTCACCTTCCCGCTCTCGCTGACCACGGCGCTGCGCGTCTTGGCCACGGAATCATGGCTGAAGTGGAACGACGTGCGGCCGTCCTCGGTCGCCTGGCGCTTGGGCCGCGCGATCGGTATGTGGAGATCGGACGGACGCGCGTCGCTGCGGCCCTGTCCCTTGCGCTCCACGTTGTAGTTGATCAGATCCTGGACGCGGACCTTCGCGGTCGGAGCCTTGCTGGCCTTGCCCATGATCAGCTCGAAGTCGGTCTCGCGTCCCGACGCGCTCTTCGCGATCTTCTCGGCCTTCACCGGACCGTCGCGCAACGGACGATCGGGCTTGGGCCTGTCGGGCTTGATTCCGTTCTCCTGGACGTCGGACATCTTGTCGCGCGCCGAACTCGCCCGCCGCTTGTTCTGCAGCAGGGTCTCGGTGGGCTTGTGCTCGAGGTCGATGTCGGGGCTGCGCGCCATGGATGGATTATGGCAGAGAGCACCGTTCAAAGCGAGCGGTTTGAGGATGGAATGACCAATCCTTTTCTTCACGCCATCGGCCTGCTTCCGACATGCCGCATCATCGCTTGCGCGTCGCGCGGGCGACGCTTCGCGCAAACGCCCTGGGAAGCCCGCCAAGCGCCGTTCCGTACCGCCGTGGACTCGTGCCCGCCATGGCGTCCGATTTGCGCTTATGCGCGCTCTGTCTGCGCAAATGCGCAGCATGCCTGCGCAAACGCGCATGCCGTGTTTCATCGCACCGGATTGCGACGTATTTCGTCCGTCCTGCGCATATGCGCCAAGGTCATGCGCATATGCGCAGGCGGGCGTCGCGTTTGCGCAACCCCGAACCGGGTTCGAGGGTCTGGCCGATCACCAGCCGACCATTCCTTCAATGACGGTCTTGGTCCTTCAATCGATCCGTGTGACGTCGACGATGCGTACCCATTCCCCGGCCGTGCGGAGCGTCACCCACCCGGGCTGACTCGATGCCTCGATGACGCGTCGCCCGGATATGCCGGACAGCACGCCGCCGGTCGCCATGATCTCGCCGACCTTCCTGTCCACCAGATGCAGCGCCATGGTCTCGGGGACGTCCATGGGAATGCGCAGTCTCTCCCCGTCGAACAGCCCGCCGCCGATCAGGGTCGGCAGGCACAGCGCGCAGACGCCGTTGTGATCGGTCAACCGCCCCTGGGTCGTCTCGATCACGCCTGTATGGTTCGGCATCTGACAGCTCAGCTGATCGACCGCGTTCCGGTAGGCGTCGATCACCTTCGACATCGCTTCACGCGTGGCGCCGTGCGACGCCGTCCTGAGCGCGTGGACGTACCGGTCGACGTGCATGTGCGCGATCTCGCCACGCGCCGCGAAGTGGTTCCCCGCTCCGACGCCTTCGGTCACGGCTCGGGCGAGGCGCACGCGTTGTTCCCCGACGTGGTCGTCCAGGGAACGCAGCAGGTCGGGCCAGGTCGCGTTCCTCGATGGATCGAAGCGCCATTGCATCCACGCGCTGTGCAGCGAAGGTCCACGTCCGACCATCCACAGGTTCAGCGGCAGTCCGGTGGCCGCGGCATGGGCCTCGATCTCGTTGAGACGACAGCCCGCCACCGCCTCGATCCTGCGGGCTACCACTGCATGCATCGCGTCGCGCGACGGGTGTTCGTTGCGGGTCGTCATGCCAGCGCCTTCCAGTCCGCTTCGACCTCGAGCGCGAGGTGGCCTACGTCCGATACGTTCCGGGCGTCCACGACCCTCGGCGTGAAGTAGTGTCGTATGTTCAGGATGCGCCTCTCGACGACATCCTCCAACGCCGGCTCGTGCGTCATCGCGATGTCGACCAGCTCGTCGACCCTCCGACCGATCGCGTCGACCATCAAGGTCTCGGGCGGCACGTCGCATGCGACGTGCATGAATCGTCCGTCGTAGCTTCCCCAGGACGTGGCGCAGTCCATGGTGACGCGGGGCCTCGGGTCGTGCTCCGGTCCGTCCCACACCATGAAACCCGAAGCCATCTCGACGGGCCCGGCCACATCGCATGTCTCCAGGTCGATCTCGAGCATCCGTCGATGGTGACGCGCTAGCGCGGCCAGAGCGATCGAGGATGCATCCGGCTCGTATCTCGTCAACGGTCCGTCCGCCACCAGATGTCCGACAGTCGCCGGGTCCGCGAACCCGTTCTCAAGACCCAACTTGCGCGATGCTGACTCGCGTGCGATCTGGATCCGGATGAACCTTTCGAGACCGAGATCGATCGTCGCGTCGGCATCGTCGGCGAACGTGGTCCTGATGCGCATGCCGCACGGATGCAGCGACGGGCTCCGACATACGAGTTTGGCGTCCATGGCCAGCACCCCGCCGAGATCGATTCCCGCTTTCACGTCGACCACCGTCAGGCCGGTTACGCAGCTCAGTCTTCGGCGCACCGCATCGGCCATGATCATGTCTGTTCTCCAAAGGATGTGGTCGGGGTCATCAGGCGTTTCGCATGGTCGCACGCGCGGGCGTCCCGACCCTCTCTCGGGGCGTTGCGTTTTTCCTCAACCTCGTCCTGCGTTCGATACCTTGAAGCCGTGTCATCGGGCAACCTCGCTACCGTGCTTTCCCACGGCTGCAGCGGGGACGGTGCGCCTGGTCCTTTGACGCGACGGCCAGGCCATGGAACTCCCGGTTGGAAGGACTGCCCTGGCACCCCGGGGTCGTACCATTCCGCCGGCCCCTAGGCACTGGTCGCCATCGTCCAATCAGCCACCGGTCTGGACGCTGGGACGCCCGACCAGGACACCACGTCGTCGACCACGACGCCTCCGCTTGATCGACCTCTTGGTTGACGGCGACGCCGCCGCTTGATCGACCTCTTTAACGGTCGTCGGATATCACCCGGTCGGCCTCGGTGTCGTCTGGTGATTTCAACGCAGGGCTAGACGGCATTGCTCGACCTTCATCGTGATGTGCCATTCGGTCGTCCGGTCCATGGCGGAGGCGAGCCCGGCCAACGCATGGCGGACGACACCGGTGACCACGATATCGCGTGCCGCGGCGTCGTCGGCTCTGTCACCGGAGATGCACGCATGGATGCAAGTGGGATGATCGTCGCAACGGTCGGAACACTCCCGGCCAAGGCCACCCGTTTCGGACCTGCTTGCCCTTTCGGCACAATGGGTATCGGCTGCGCAAAAGCACGTCCGATCTGCGCATTTGCGCAGGTATCAACGCATATGCGCATCACTGGTGCGCGCATGCGCTTGCCGTCGTCCGGCGTCGTCCTGCGGCTATCGTCACTGAAGGGCCTCTCGGCACCACGTTCGAGAACGGTTTGGTGCGCATCGTCGATGCAATGCACGGCGTATGAGGTGGCGTGCCTCAAGCCTGCGAGGTCCAGCGTTGGCGCCGTGCGTCTGACACGCCGCCCTGTCTCTTGATCGGTCCAGCTCCGCGCTACGGGATCGACGCCGAGCGTTGCCGTTTCCGATGCTCCCTGGGTCTGAGCCAACCCCCACCGTGAAGCGATCCTACGCGGCACCACAGTCGGTCATTGCCAGCTCCCGATCGACCAGGCTCCTCGCACCTCGTGATCGGAGGATCGGCGCGACGACCGATGCCGCCGTGTCGAGCGCGCACGGCGGTGTTTCAGACGCGGCCCTCAGGTTCCCTGCCCACACGCTTCGACCCGCCCGACCGACGTCGGCCACCAGCCGCTTGAGGTGCCGTGGATGGATGGCCGGTCCTTCGTGTCTGGAGACGTTCGGTTCGGCATGACGAATGTACCGCATGGTCGTCGCCTTCGACTTGCGTCGCCAGTCACGATGACGGCGTTTCGTGGCGGCTTGCCCGATCCCGGCATCAGGCGTCGTTTCGGCCCTCTTTTCACCGCCACATCCCGATCGTCTCTCGGGTCCTCTAGAACAACGGTCGAGGCGGCCCTGAACGGTTGAATGCCGTGACGATTATTCGACCTCGGGCAGTAATGGCAGACCTCCAGGTGCGTATGCGAAGGCTGCGCATTTGCGCAGGAATGAAGCGCATTTGCGCATGGGCGCATCGCATCTGCGCATCTGGCTGCGTGAATGCGCTTCGGCCTTGGTCGTCGCGCATGGTCTTTGGGCAGCCGACACTGGACCGGATGAGGACCGTCCTCATGGCGTCGAATGCCGTCTGCCTGATAGTCTCGCAGCCCGGCCGGACGATCGCGGGAAGGGTGGTTCGGGACTTGTCGGTGTATGTGCCCGCACCGTCCATGGGGACGACGCCGCAGGGGGTTCGCTACGCCTGGTTGCGCGTGCCGTCGAAGTCCCGCCGCGAAGCGCTTCATGCGGGCGCCGGGAGACAGATCGTTCGTGCCTTCCGCATGGGCCTTCGGAACGTCCTCTGGAGCGCTCCCGGAAAGAAGGCGATGCTGGTGTTCGTGGACGCCGTGGCCATCCCGCTTGGCGGGGCATCCGCACGCCTTCGGAACGACGTACGGATGACCGTCCGTGGAACGCTCTTCGCAACGCTTTCCGAGGACCCGTGCGGGGCTTGCCTGGAGACTCTCCGGATGCGCTTCAGATGGTCAGAATGCCAGCCGCCATGAGCGCGTATATGGCTGCGGTGAAACCGAGGATCACCCGCATGCCTGCGGGTCGTCGCACGACGATGGATCCGGTGGCGGTCGTGGCGGCCGCGAGCACCGCGAAGATGCGGTCGAAGGTCTCGTTGGTGAAGGGCGATATGAGGATGACGATCGTCGATGCCGTCAGCATGCCGATGATCCACCTGCGCACGGTGCGTGCTTCGCCTGGCGTGAAGCCTGGGCGGCGGTCTGGATCGGGGTGTGGCAAGGAGTTGGTTTTCCTCTCGGTCGGGGACTACGACCCATATGGGACGGAGGGTGTTCTAGGACTGGATGGGCGACAGCCGCAAGCGCCGGTACGAAGTACCTGGCAAGACCCAAGGTCCGCTGCGCGGGCCGCCCAGAGCCGCTTTAGCGGCGACAGAGGCGAGGAACGAGCCTCCCATGGGCCGACAGGCCCTGCCAACTCCGCAGCGTAAGCAAGGAGCGCAGCTAATGGGTGGCTCTGCCACACGTTAGCGGTATTGCGCCTAAAATAAGAACCCCTCACATAGGTGTGATAGGGGGTCCTGAAATGAACTGAACGACCTATTTTCCCCTCTTCCGAGTGGATCAGCATGTCTCGAAAATGCCGGGGGTATGCCGCTGCGGGCTTGAAAGGCCGTCAGCGATATGGTCTGGACGAAAATGACGATTTTCTGGACAAGCCATATCAGCCTCTGTCTCGAAAATAGGTATTTTCGTACGAGGTGGAGTTGAAATGAAGGGTCAGAGCGTGAAGGGTAAGGGTCGTCCCTCTAGCAGCACGGTAATGGTTGAACGTCTGGTGGCTGCCCACAATCCCGAACTGGCCGGTCCGAACGTGTTCAACGGCTACGGGTCGCGTGTCGATCTGGTCGAGGAAACGGGTCTCGACGCTAAGTTGTCTCGAATATCGGCCATGATCGCGTCTAGGCTCGAAAATGCGGCAAAATCAGGCTCGAAGCTCCGTGACTCGGAAACTGGCCCGGAAGGTAGTCTGGGAGCCCATAGGCCTTGGTCCAGCGATGATTGTCCCGAAAATGTGGTATTTTGGGCGGAAGCGGAATTCTTCGCCAACGACAGGGTCGTGTCAGGGCTCACCGCGCACCTCGTCGAACACATCGCCATAGGGGAGGAGCTGCGCCAGATAGCCCTGTCGGCACGCCGCCGCGCGCAGGAGGAATTGGCCTCGCTTCCCATGTATATGGTGGAGTTCGCCAACCGTCTGATCGCCTGCGGAGTGAGCCGGAACGATGTGCATCACATGTCGAAGGATCGCCTGAATGCGGTGATCGCTGCCATCCGGGGGATGGATGCGTCGACGCCTGGACTGGTCCCCGATCGGCTCCCGTTGGAGTCGTCAGGATCAGGCCATGAAGGGGATCGACACATCGATGCTCCCGGGGATGATGGGCTTTTCGGACGCTCGGACAATGGTGGTCCGGACGTCGGAATCCCGCAGGGTCGCGGGGACTCGGAAGAGGCCTCCGGCACTGCTGCGGATCGCGTCCCGGAAGGGCTCGATGCGCAGGCTCCGAACGGCATGGGACCGCTTGCGGAGACGGGGGATGAAGGGGATGCGGAAACGGGACCGCGCAGCCTCGATGGGGAGGTTCTCGCGGACTCGGAAGAGGGGATAGATGACGTATCGGATGTGCCGGATGCAGCGCCCGTCCCGGCCCGCCCGAAGAACCGCTGGGACGACCTCGACCTGACGCCTCTGGGGTATCGCATCGAGGAGGTGACGGCTTCGACGGATGCGGATCTGGCGGCGTTGCGGATGAAGCTTCCGACGGTTGGATCGTTCCGGGAGTTGGCCTTGGCCAAGAGCCCGGAGGTGATGATGGCGGAGGGCATAGAGGAGCAGCGGGATAGGGTGATCCTGTCGCGGTTCTTCAGCCGGTATTGTTCGCGTGTCCATGTGCGCATGTCTGAGGCCGAACAGCGTCTGTGGGGCCTGCTGCTGGTGGACGTTACGAAGGGCCCGTCGGATCGGCAGATCAGTGCGAACGGCTGGTGCCACGGACTGGTGCTGCCGGGGCCCGAGGGTACGACGAAGGTGCGCCGGATCGTATCGATGGACCAGAGCGAGGAGGGTCTGGCTGACGCTCTCGTGTAGGGTTTCGGCGATGATTGGATGACGTGACGGGGTCGGTTCGCCAGAGGGTGGATCGGCCCCGAAAAATTTCGGCGCGTCGCTCGCTGCGCTCGCTCCCGTCCGGGTACGTGGGCGGGTGTCGAGGGGTCGGAAAAAATTCGACGATTCGCTCGCTGGCGCTCGCTTTTGCGCGGCGACTCGGAACGGGCGGGAGTGGATGCTTCGCGACTCGGAAACGATGGTTTCGCGAGAAGCCTGGCGACTCGGAAACGCATTGGATGCGTGTGCCGCGGCGACTCGGAAACACCCCGTGGGGAGCGTCCGAAACCGGATGGTAGCATGCGTGTGGAGGCCCGGTCATCCCCGGATGTCGGATGACGTCGATATAATCTGCGGGGAGGTGTTCGTGACCATGGGAAATGGACACCGGCAGGAGAGGGCGGCGTGCTGCGCCCGCCTTGGGCGGGTCGCTGTCGCGCCCCTTGCGAGAACTGGTTTTCGACAGTTGCCATACGGGTGAAGCGGCGGACCATGCTCCGGGATGGAGGTGGTCCGCCGCGTGTGTGGATCAGAGGGTGGTGATGTCGACCGAGCGGAAGCCGATGTGCTTGTCGTCGATGCGGTTGGCGGTGGCGATGACCGCGTACTGCTGGACGCCCTGATCCTTGAAGACGATCTCGAGGCCGGCGGTCATGGTCATGTCGAAGCCTGCGCCGGTGGGCACGTACTTGATGGATTGCGGGTCGACCGAGATGTCCAGATGGGAGACGTCGTCCCAGTTGTAGACGCGCTTGGCGATGTCGGCCGAGCAGACCATCTGGAGATCGTACTTGTCCATGCCTTCGATCTCGGCGGTCATGTCGGCGGTGTCCTTGGCGCGTGCGTCGAAGGCTTCGGCCATCTCCATCGCCTGGTCGTCGGTCATGTCGTCGCGCTTGCTGAGCGGCTGGGCGTAGAGCATCTGTTTTCCCCTAATCGAACTGGTTCGAGCGAATGCTCCCGAAGGGTCCGCGGTAGTGGGCCGACGCGCTGCTGCGCGTCTGTGGTCGCGGCCGTGTCTGGGCGCTGCGGCTGCGCCTCCGCTTGGGGGTGGAGAACTCAGCGCGGAGGATCCGTTGGTCGAGCCAAAACCTGCACGAATGCGCCGAAAGGCTGCGCATTTGCGCAGCCCATATGTGCAAATGCGCAGGCCCGACGCCGATGACGGTCACCCGCCCGGGAGCAGCGCGATCATGGGCTTGACCGACCAGTCGGCGGGATCGTCGATGGTGACCAGCACCTTGCGCTCCAAGGTGTCGTCGTTGTCGGCGACGGCGGTGAGGACGCCCTGGATCGAGATGTAGTCGGCGTCGATGGCAAGGGTGCTGCGGTCGATCGCGAGGGTGACGCCGGCGAGCCAGTCCCAGCCGCCGAGGAGCGTGTAGATGTCCCCGTTCGAGGACAGCCGCAGGGCCTCGGTGTCGAGCGCTTCGAGATGGAGCGCGAAGGCTTCGACGTCGCCGGTGACGGTTGCGCCGGCTGCCGCCACGTCAGGCGTGGAGCCGTACGGCGTGGGGGCGTGGTTGTAGCTGATGGAGGAGACCACTGCGTCTTCGCCCATGACGTCGATGACGACCGAGACGGGGAATTCCCGGTTGGTGCCGTTGACGTGGTCGAAGCGCAGGACGGCTTCGATCTCGTGGCTGTCGCCGCGTGCACGCAGCGTGTCGGCGCGGGCGGTGATGGTGGCGGCCGAGCCGTCGTTCCACGTGAGCGCGAAGGTGTCGAAGCCCCCGACCAGAGCGTCGATGCCGCCGTCGGTGATGCAGCCGATGGATGCGCTGTCGAGCGCGTCGACGGCTGCGGCGAAGTGGGCCCCGTCGAAGGCCGAGCCGACGGCGAGGACGATCTCGCCCATGTAGTCCTCGGCGCGCAGACGGGCCGCGTCGCCGAGAGCGCCGAGCGCCATTCCGGCACGGCGGCCGCAGTCTGCGACGACCGCGTCGTGGACGGCGTCGACCAGCGGCTGGGGGTCTTCGGCCTGCAGCTTGAGGAACGCCTTGCGGATGGCGTCGGCGATGGGTGCGGGCACGCCGCGCGCCATTAGGTCGGCGTGGATGACGGTGACCTTGGTCTTGCCGGTCCTGTGCATTTCGAGAAGCTGCGCCGTGCTCAGCATGTCCGTTTTCCCCTTATCGAGATCGTTCGCGCTGCTCACGCTCTCGAGCTCTGGTTTGCGTGCCTTCCTTCAGGAAGGACACGTACTGGCCCACTGGTGTGGGCTGGCGGCGTACGGGGACGCTTCCCCGCCTTGCGCACTGGCGTGCGCTTACGGCGTCAGGGGACGTTTCCCCTGCTATGCGGCGCGGGGGAGGGCGGTGTGGAAGCCGAACTGGTCGGCGATCAGCAGGGCCCGATCGATCTGCGCCCGGGACACGGGGGAGCAGCTGTCGTGGGTGTTCATGGCGAAGCCGTCGACGTGGAACTCGGTGCTGTCCGCGTTGCGGATCGTGCCGACCTTGGTGCTGGGGCAGCAGGTGAAGAAGGCGATCGCGGCGACGGTGAGGTCGAACCTGTGCGGCACCATGGCGTAGCCGACGGTGGTGTCGAAGCCGTCCCGCCAGTCGCGCGAAGCGGCCACCTTCAGGAAGGCTTCGGCGAGCGCGTCGAGGCCGATGCCGCGCCGTGCCTTTTCGAGGATGCGGGCGACGGCGGCCTCGTGCCGACGCTCCGCGTTCATGCCGAGCGCGGCGGCGAGGCGCACCGTGCGATCGCGCGATGCCCGGGCCTTGAAGCCGGCGACCAGAGCCTCGTGCGAGGCGGCGCGGTCGGCCTTGAGCCGGGCGCGACGGGCGTCGCCCTCGACCTTGGCGGCGGCGCAGGCGGCGAGGTGGATGTCCTTCCTGGTGGGTGTCGACGTCATGGTCAGATCCTTGATCGAGAGTTCTCGCGCGGCTCGCGCTTTCGAGCTATGGAGAGCGCGCCTTCCTTCAGGAAGGACACGCATCGGCGCACTGGGGTGCGCTTGCGGCGTACGGGGACGTTTCCCCGCTGGTCAGACGGCTACCGAGGCGGCGACGCTGACTGGGATGAAGCGCCATTCGGTGCCTTCCTCGTCGATGCCGCCGTCCCAGATCGAGGGGAGGAAGAGCGTGCCGGACGCGTCCTTCGACCAGGTCGCGAGGCCAAGCTGCGAGAGGAGGCCGTCGTAGTGCAGGCGGTCCACGGCGTCGGCGGTGCTGCGGTCGAATTCGATCTCGCGGCGCTCGGCGGCGAGGACGTGCTCGAGGGCCTGGGCGGGGGTGACGTTGGCCAGCGCGACCTCGACCTCTTCGCCTGGGGACGCGTCGCCGGCGAGCGCGTTCTCCTCGGCGATGACGGGGCTTGCGACCTGGATCAGCACGCCCTTCGCGTCGGCGTCGTAGGCGACGGGCGAGGGCGAGTCGGATGGAGCGATGGACGCATCGGCGATGGGCGTGCCCGACGTGAAGTCCTTCGCGGTGAGGTCGGCCGGACGGGTCGCCAGACGCTCCACGAAGTCAGGCACGCGCAGGGTCGTGGCTGGCGTTCCCAGTGGGATGACCGACACGATCTCGACCGGTGTGACGTCGTAGGTCGCGCGCGACGCGAGCGGGATCGAGCGACCGATGGCGGATGCGCCGGAGGTGGCGAGGAGCAGGTGGTTGGATGCGTCGGTCATGTCACTTTTCCCTCATCGAGATCGTTCGCTTCAGCTCACGCTCTCGAGCTCTGCGAGTGCGCGCCCTCCTTCAGGAGGGACACGTATTGCGCCCGCTGGTGCGGGCTTGCGGCGTACGGGGATGCTTCCCCGCCTAGGCCTTGACGCGGCCGGTGAGGAGGGAGGCGTCGGCGGCGGGCAGGGCGAAGGTCAGGTAGCCCTGCGTCTGGCTGCCGTCGGTAAACTTGAAGGTGGCCAGCACGCGCATCGAGACGCGCTCGCTGCTCTGCACGTAGGAGCCGCTGATCGGCAGGATGGACACCGAGTCGACCTCCTCCCAGCCGTGCGAGAACTTGTCGACCGACAGGTCGCTGATCTCGCGCAGGAGCAGGACCTCGACGTCCGAGATGCGGGCGGCGAAGGTCTTCTCGGCGAGCGTTTCGAGGCCGATCCGACGCAGATCGATGACCGGCGAGCAGAGCGGATCGTCCATGTTGTCGATGGTGATCAGCACGGGGACGCTTTCCGCCACGTCGTCGCCTTCGGTGATCTCGACGATCTCGAGGACGGCCTCCATGGAGATGGTCGAACCGATCACCTTGTGCGTGCCGGCGACGGGGTTGAGGCTGGCCGACCGCATGTCCGACCAGGCTGCGACCGAGGAGTCGACGGCGTCCGTGGTGTGCTCGTAGATCTCGCCCATCGAGAGGTTCTCGAGCGTGGCGGCGAAGAGCGTCTCGTCGGTGGCCGAACCGCCCGCGTGACGCATGGTGAGGCGTTCGCCCACCGTCTGGTCGGCGAGGGTATCGGCCAGGCCCGCGGCGTTGGCGCCGGCGATGCCGGTGGTCGCGTCGGTGGCGATTCCGGGCGCGTAGGCGGGCACTTCGCCGGCGGACACCGGCCAGACGGGCTCGGCGACCGTGATGGGGTTGGACTCGGAGCCGAGCGGCGCGCGCGGGACCCGTTCGACGGGGAGTTCGCCGCGTGCTTCGGCGCGGGCTGCCGAGGCCTGGTCGACGATGCGGGCGGTGAGCGCCTTGTCGAAGACGGCGACCTGGGTCGCGATGTCGCGGGCCGGGATCAGGCCGTCGTTCGTGCGGGCGAGGAAGGCGTGCGCGCGCACCGTGAGGATGCCGATCTCGTCGTGGTCGAGATGGGCGAGTTCGCGGGTGGCGAGGCTGGCGGCGACGGCGATCTCGGTGAGGCTGCTGCGGTCGGTCATGATCGAATGCGTCCTTTTTTCTCCTCCGTCAGGAGGGTTCATCGAGATCATTCGCCCTGCTTCATTCGAGAAGCTTCGCCACGGCGAACCCTCTCGAGCTCTGAGAAGCGTGCCTTCCCGCGTCGAGATGCTTCGCCACGGCGAATCCTCTCGAGCTCTGGGAGCGTGCCTTCCCGCAGAAAGGACACGTATTGGCGCACCGGCGTGCGCTCATGACGTTCGGGAGGAACACGAAAACGCGCGCTGGTGCGCGCTACGGCGTCAGGGGACGTTTCCCCTGCAGCGGGCTACGGCGTCAGGGGACGTTTCCCCTGCAGCGCGCTACGGCGTCAGGGGACGTTTCCCCTGCAGCGCGGCGGCGACTTGCGCCTCGGTGACAAGAACTTCGATGTCCCGCCAAGCGTCTGGCATGGCAGAGGCGTCGTGGTGGAAGCGGGCGTCGCGGACGGGATTGTGGCTGGTGCCGACGATCGCGAGGCGGGGCGTCTCGCCGGTGCGGCGGGCGATCTCGGGGAGCAGGTGCCGCTCGACGAGCCGGGCGAGGAGGGCGGCGCGTTCGTCCGAATCGAGATCGCCGAGGGCCGCCTGCAGCGGACCGTCCGGCGCGTCGTCGAAGGCAGGGCCGCGGTCCTCGAAGTGGAACGGCTGGCCGTCGCCCATGCCGTAGCGCGACCAGAGATCGTCGGCGGAGAGGATGAGCGGGAGCATGCGCGCATGGGTCGCGTCGGTGGCGGTCGCGGGGCTGGCGGGATCGGTCATGCGGGGCTCCTTCGGTTCAGCGCAGGAAGGTGTCGACCGGCTCGTGGCCGATGTTCACGAGGAGCGGCTCGTCGCCGAACATGCGCGCGACGACGGTGACGGCCTGGATGATCGGAGCGGGTGCCGCCGAGGTGACCGCGATCATGCCGACGGACATCGCGCCTATGCGCCGGTTGGATGCGAAGGTGGCCGACTCGCAGGCGAAACGGACGCTCGACACCGCGTCCCAGCCGCCGACCTGGCAGGCGAGCGCATGGCTGGATACGCCTGCGAGATCGGCGGGCGAGACGTCGTCGAGCAGCGCCTCCAGCATCTCGGCGCAGATGGGCTTGATCATGGTGCGGTGTGCCTTGGCTAAAGGAAATCGGCGCCACTCGAAGAGCCCGACCGAAAGGTGATCTAAACCCGCGCAGAAGCGCGGTGACGGCGTCAGGGGACGTTTCCCCTGCTATCGCAGATGGCGGGGAACGCGGCCGGTGGCGCGATGGGTCAGGATGTTGGCGAGTCCCGTGACGAGGACGATGGCCACCCAGACGCAGAGCATCATGCCGTAGATGACGTAGAGCACGAAGGCGGAGAAGAGGAGGATCGCCGGGATCGTGCCGAGGGCCGCCGCGACGCCGACGAAGGCGTCGCCCACGAGGCCGAGTTCGGCGAGCGGCTTGGCGAGGACGGCGACGGCCATGCCGGTCAGGCGGAACGCGTCGCGCGCCCGGGTGGCGATGGATCGCGGCTGCCGATCGTGCGTGCCCATGGTGCTTCTACTCCCGTCGAGATCGCTCGCTGCGGCTCGCGTTCTCGAGCTCTGCGGCCCTCCGTCAGGAGGGTATCTGGTTAGATGACGGACGCTATGCCGGGGAGGATGGCGCGGAGCCGGTCCGTGTCCGTGGTGGCTGTCCGCTTGGGGAGAATCTCCATCCAGAGCGTGACGCCGGAGACCGTGACCAGGATGTCGGTGTTCACGACCTTTCCGTCCTCCCCGACGGTCTCGAGCACCGCCTCCATGGAGATGCTCGACCCGACGACCTGATGCGTGCGGCGTACGGGATGGATGCGCGCCGAGCGGATCTGCGACCAGGGTCCCACGGTATCGTCGATGGCGTCGGAGGTGTGCGCGTGGATGCCCTCGTAGTCGAGACGCTCGAGCGTGGCGACGAGGATGCCGGTATCGGCGGCGGAACCCTCTACCATCACCACACGGCCTTCGTCGCGCAGTCGCTGGATGCCGCGCGCGGCGAAGCCGAGACCCTCGTCGACGACGGGAGCGGCGGATGAACCGACGTCTCCGGCATGGTCGGCGTGGTAGCCCTGGGCGCAAGCGGCGGCCGACGGAGCGACGACGTCGGAGCTGCCCTCGGCGTGCGGTGACGCCTCCCCACCGGACGCCTCCCCGGCCAGCGAGACGGCGGGCGCGTGGATGTCGGAGGCGTCCACGATCCAGTGGAGCGCGTCGCTGCCTTCGACGGGCTGCGGATAGCCCGAGAGGACGACGCGGATGCCCCAGCGGCGGCCGCGGGCCGAGCCGATGATGTCGGCGAGGACCTCGTGCAGGCCGTTCTCCTGGCGCGCGGTCGAGGGGTCGACGACCATGGAGAGGACGACCTCGTCCGACTGCTGCTGGAGCCACATGTCGAGGAGCGGGCCGGGCCTGCCGATGCCGAACTCGCCGCGGCTCTGGAAGCCGATGGCGACGGCGGCGGCGAAGGTGTCGGCGTTGATCGCGTGCATGGCTTTTTCCCCTCTGGAGGCGTGTTCGGTATCTGGCGTCATGCCGATGCGAGCGCCATGGCCTCGTGCCATGCAAGGGGTGCGGGGACGAGCCTGATCTGCAGCGCGGCGGGCATGTCCGGGTTGCCGCCGCTCGGATCCCCGACGAGCGTCGCGGTCTCGATGATTGACGCATCGAGCACGGGGTGGAGCCGCGCGACGGTGTCGAGCCGCATGCCGGGCAGGCTGGCCACGACGGCCTGCGGCGCTGACGTCGCGAACCTGATGCCACGTCCGCGTAATGTCGCGACGGGCGTCCCGTTCCGCACGATGGCGATGGGGGTCGAGACCGTGCGGATCGTGGCGGGATCGGGCTCGGCCGGATGGCGCGGGGCACCCGGTGTCGGCCCGTCGCCGGCGCTGGCGGTCTCGGCGACGCTGCCGTGGCGAGTGTCGAGATGCTGCCCGCCGGCGTACTGCGATGCGCCGCCGTGGACGCGGTGCAGGGCGTCGCGCAGGGTTTGGTCGAGCGACCGGTCGGCGAGGCGCGCGGCAGCCGCCATGGCGGCGTCGACGTGCAGGTGGTCCGTTGGGATCGTCATGGGATCCGACGAGGGGAGAGGATCGCGGCCGCCCATTGCTTGGACCGCCTGGCGCCTCGCCGCTTGCATGGCGATGTGGTCGCGCAGCTGCGCCAGGATGGCGGTGTTCCGCAGCTCGGGGGTAGCCGCCTGGCGCACCGCCGCGCCGCCGGACAGCGTGTTGCCGAGCCGGCATTCGTGCAGGCTCGGGCTGAACGCCCCGGCCGATATCTGGAGCGCGGGCACACCGTTCTTCAGGACGGTGTCGACCGTCAGGTGGTCGAACGCAGGCGCGCCCTCGTCCGTGGACAGGAGGTCGCGCACCGACCGGAGGAAGTCGCTCCCGTGCACGTCGGCGACGGCGTGCGATATGTGGACGGTCATGGGATTCTCCAAGTCGAACGATCGCGCCCGGCAGGGCGCGGCTGCGGCGTACGGGGACGTCTCCCCGTCACCCCGTCAGGACGTCTCCCCTGCCGTCAGGAGGTTAGCCGTCCGGTGAGGAGGACGGCGTCCGGATCGTCCATGACGAAGGTGAGGTGGTGCCGCGTGCTGCTGCCGTCGGCGAAGACGAAGGAGGCGACGGTGAGCATCGATACGCCCTTGCCGTCCGGGCCCAGGCCGGTGCGCGCGAAGGTGTCGGCGACGGGTTCGATGACGACCGCGTCGACCTGATCCCAGCGGTGCGTGAGACCGCCGACCGTGACGTCGCTGATCTCGCGCGCGACGATCAGGTCGATGTCGCGGATGCGGCGGGCCAAGGCTGCCTCGGCGAAAGTGGCGCGGCCGCGCTCGAGCAGGTCGATGACCGGCGAGGAGAGCGGGTTTGCCGCGTCGTGGATGGTGATCAGGACGTCGCTGTCCTCCTGCGTGCCGTCCGCCTCGACGATCTCGAGCACCGCCTCCATGGTGATGGTCGATCCCGACACCCGGTGCGTGCCGCGGACGGCGCGCAGGCGTGCCGAGCGCATCTCGGACCACGTCTCGACGGAGGCGTCGACCGCGTCCGAGGTGTGGGCGTGGATCTGGTCCTTGTCGAGGCCCTCGACGGTGCGGGTGAACAGCTCCGGATCGTGCGCCGAGCCGCCGGCGTCGGTCATCAGGAGCAGGCCCTCGCCGCGCAGGCGGACGGCGCGGTCGAAGTCGTTGACTGTGCCGTCGACGACCGGGATGGCGTTGCCCTCCGAGCCGAGCGGGGCGCGCTGGACGCGCGCGTCGGATGCGGCGGAGGCGCCGAGCGGACGGGCGCGTTCGACCGAGAGGATCCGCACGGTGCCGGCGATCTCGACGGCGGTGACGGTGACGGTGAGCAGCTTCGGCACGTCTCCGGTGTTGACGGGCAGCAGCACGAGGAGGAAGTCCATGGCGGCGAGGCCGTCGAGGCGGTGGTGGGTGGTGGGTTCGGCGGCGGTGGCGACCGAGCGGAACGCGCCCCAGTCGCCGACGACGGCGTCGACGGACGCGGTGGCGGCGAGCGCCAGGTCGGCGATGGTGACCTCCTCGAGCAGCAGCTCGATGGCCTCGTCCGACGGGGCCCGCGTGGTGATGGCGCGACGCAGTGCGGTCATTGGTTTTCCCCTATTCGAGATTGTTCGCTTCGGCCCACACTCTCGAGCTCTGCTCGGCGTGCCACCCCGCAGGGTGGACACGATTATCCGCGGTGCTGCGCGGTTGCGGCGTACGGGGACGCCTCGCCGTTACGGCGTGCGGGGATGTCTCCCCGTCAGGACACCACGCCTAGGCGGGGGATGCCGACCGGCGCGTGCGACCGCGCGTTAGGCCGCGAGCGCGAGCAGGCCGGCGGGCAGACCTGCGAGGGCGGCGGAACCCTCGTAGTCGCCCTTGGAGTAGAGGGCTACGTACGTCTCCCCGGTGCGGCTGATGAGCATCAGGCGCGCATCGTCGTAGACGCCCGACATGCCGGCGATCGGCAGCGTGGTCCCGGCGACGACGAGCGACAGGCCGTCCGCGGAGAGGGTGAATTCACCGTCGGCGAGCAGACGCTCCGGTTGGCTGGGATCGCCGTTCAGGTCGAACGGCCGGTCGCCGTTGGCCGCGGCGAGCGCGGCGAGCGCGGGACCAGCGGTGCTTGCGGCGAGGGCGGTGAGGATGGCGGGAAGCTGCGTGTACATGATGGTGATCCTTGTTGCTGGGAGCGCGCCGGGAGGCGGGCTCTGGATTCCCTTCCCCCGGGGCGGAAGGGTCGTCGGTCAGATGACGGCCGAGATGCCGGGCAGCAGCGCGCGCAGCTGGTCGGCGGTGTCGGCCTGCGCGAATTCGGCCCTTTCGAGGATCCGCGCTCTTGAACGCTTGCTCGCGTGCCCGCGACCCCCCTGGGCGGGGACGCGGACGTCCCGGCTCAGAGGTCGGCGTGCTCGGTGATCTCGTGGCGGATCATGGGCACGGTGACGCCGGAGCGGACCGAGAGGAAGCCGATGCGGCTGCCGATGCCCTCGCCGTCCGCTTCGGCGGCGGCGAGGGCGGCGATCTCGGCGCGGTAGTTGGCGAACGACATGTTTTTCCCCTTGTCGAGATTGCTCGTGCAACTCGCACTCTCGAGCTCTCGCTCGCTCCCCGTGAGGGGAGCGGCGCAGGAGTCTGTCCGCGCTGAGGCGCGGTTACGGCGTGTGGGGACGTTTCCCCACCAAGGTCGTGCCGACGACGATCATGTCGTGGGGCGGGGTGCGGTATCCGCTGGGCAGGACGGTGTCGTTCATGAGCGCGCCCTGGGCCATGCGCAGCAGCGCCAGGTCGCGCGGATCCTCGATCTCGATGCGTCCCTCGTCCATGTCAGGACCTTTCCGTGGATGTGTGGGGGATGGTCGGATCACACCGTGAGGCGGCGCACCGCGGCGACCGGGGCGACCGGGCAGGCGACCACCGACGTGAGTTCGGTGCGGCCGTCGAAGGTGCGGCCCGAGATCAGGACCTGACGGTTGGATTCGCCGCAGTCGGTGTCGATGCGGATGCGTGCCTGGATGGTCCAGCCTTCGCGCGTGCCGGTGATCGTGTCCGGATCGGTGAATACCCGGAGTTCGTCGACGTGGGTGTATCCGCAGCGCATGACGTCGGAGAAGTTGGGCTCGCAGACGGCTTCCAGGGCGTGCTCGTCCATGAGGTCGACGGCCGCCTCGACGACTTCGCCGAGGACCTCGAGCGAGGGCGTGCCGAGCGTGCCGGCGCCGAGCGCGTGGGCGCGGTTGAGCATGGCGGCGATCGACTCGGCGAGCGCGGGGTTCGCGCGGATTGCGTCATTGACGAGCTGCGCGTGGGCGAAGAATTCCGAGTAGTCCTCGCCGTCCGCCTCGACGTCGTAGGCGGTCGGCGCGACGATCAGCTGATCGTCGTCGCTGATCACGCCCGAGTTGACGAAGCCTGCGGCGAAGGGCTGGACGATGTCGGACATGGGCGCGTTTCCTTGATCTGTTTTCCCCTCCCAGGAGGGGATCGAGACTACTCGCACCTGCTCGCATTCTCGAGCTCTGAAGGAGCGCGCCCTCCTTTCGGGAGGGACACGAAGGGCGCGCTGGCGGCGTACGGGGACGCTTCCCCGTCAAGGATCGACGAGCATGTCGGTGTCGAGGATGACCTTGAGGCGGGCCTCGATGGCGGCGTGCTCGTTGGCGAGCGTCCCGGCGTCGATCTCGACGAAGGCGGCATCGACCGCAGCCTCGACCGGGCCGCCGTCGAGGTAGAGGCCGTACATGTTGCCGATCAGGTTGAGCGTCTCGAGCGGGAGCGACAGGAGGCGGTCCTGCGGGATGGTGTCGACGACCTCGTAGGGCCCGGGCGCGTCGACCCAGCGGACGATCGCCTCGATGCGGTTGGCCGGCATCTCGAGGAAGGCCTCGAAGCGGTCGGCGTCGACCTCCATCGCGTCGATCCAGAAGGCGCGCGTGGCGTCCGCCATCTGCGTGATCGACTGGTCGACGCCGAAGACGGGGATGCTCCAGTCGTCGGCGTTGGCGGGCCGCGCGTCGAAGAGGACCGAGCCCTGCATGACGAGCTGGACGAGGCCGGCCGGAAGCGCGAGCGTGACCGCCGGATCGGCGCCGAGGACGGCGCGCCAGCGTGCCGCGTGGGCGGTCGAGTTGAGCTTGTTCGCATCGGCCATGTGGTCGGTGTGGTGGAACAGGTCGATGGCCTCGTCGACGGTGGCGGCGATGGTGCTGAGCGGGGTCATGGCATTCTCCGGGAGGGTTTCGGTGATGGAATTTCGGTGATGGAATGGGAGCGGCGAAGTGCCTCCCCTCGAACCGGTCCTCCGCGCCGAGGCGCGGCGGCGGCGTACGGGGACGCCTCCCCGCCTAGCCCTCGATGCCGGGGACGATTGAGAGGGTGCGGGTGGCGGCGTCGTACGTCATCTCCGCGTCCATCATGACCTTGTCGTACGAGCCGTACGCGCCGGTGTTCGGCGTGGTGCTCGCACCCATCTCGGCGATGGCGGCGCGGGCGGCGGCGACTGTCCCGGGCGGCGTGTCCTCCCAGAGCTGGTCGACGGCGTAGGTGGCGACGAAGCTCTCGATGGTGGCGGCCCAGGCGAGGCGGCGCAGGTCCGACGCGGCGACGCGTCCATCGGTGGTGGCGAGGCGGGCGATCTCCATCTCGCGCAAGGGACCGTCGTCGTGCACCGAGGCCATGACGACGACGAGATCGACGTCGCCCACGACGATGCCGTCGAGATCGTCGGAGCCCTCGCCGACGCTCGGATCCTCGAGCAGGTCGAAGTGCTGGATGCGCTCGCCCAGCTTCTCGAGATCGGCGGCCGAGGCAGGCCGGACGAGGACGGGCATGTCGGCCTTGTCGAAGTCCTCGTCGTCCTCGAGCTCGATGCCGTTGCGCTCGATCAGGTCGGACAGGATGGCGAGGTCGACGGTCATGCGGACGCGGCGTTCCGGGTCGTCCATGGCGACGTCGTTCACGTAGACGACGCGGTTGGGGTGGATGATGGCGGCGGCGGCACCTGGGCCGAGCAGGCCGTCGAGCGCGGTGGCGAAGTCGGCCATCGTGTCGCCGGGCTTGCCGTCGTATTCGACCGCGCCGACGCCGTTGGTCAGGACGGCGGTGGTGCCCTTGTGGTCGGTGTGGACCATGGCGTAGTCGCCTTCGACCAGCTCGGCGATGGTGCCGGTCCAGTTGCGGTAGGACGGACGCTCGCAGACGCCCGCCTGCCATCCGCCGAACGAGGGCGCGGGCGGCGTGCCGAGGCCGGCGCGGTGGCCCTGGCGGCTGGGCGCGCGGGCGGTCGTGGCGACTGGGTTCGCGGCGTCGATCATCTTTTCACCTCATCGAGATTGCTCGTGCAGCTCGCACTCTCGAGCTCTCGCCGCTCCCCATCAGGGGAGCGGCGCAGGAGTTCACCCGCGCCGGAGCGCGGTTGCGGCGTACGGGGACGCTTCCCCGTTAGACGGTCCAGCCCTGGCTCGCGAGCTGGTCGAGGCCGAGCGCGGAGTTGCGGCCGCACAGGGCGGCGATGCCGCCGTCGGCGCGATCGGTCTTGCCGAATTCGATGGCGGTGCGGCCGTCGCGCAGAGCGCGGCTGCCGATGATGCGCAGGCCGCTGTCGCGGATCGCGGCGTAGGCGGTCGAGGCGGGGAACTGGCGCGGCGTCAGCGGACGGCCGACGATCATCAGCGTGCTCTGCGGGCCGTCCTGGAAGACGGGTGCCGCGATGTGCGCCGCGGTGAATGCAGCCGAGATCGAGGTGTGAGCGGCGTTCGAGACCATGACCATTTTCCCCTATGCGAGATCGTTCGCACCTGCTCACGCTCTCGCGCTCTGCCGAGATGATCCGCTGCGACGGATCATCTCGGGTGGGGCATGCCCTCCCGGAGGAGGGACATGCTACGCGCGCTGGTGCGCGCTGGCGGCGTACGGGGACGCTTCCCCGTCGATTTCGATGGCGGGGATCTCGTCCGGTCCGTTCTCCAGGGTGAGGCGGATGCGGGTGTCGGCGGTGTTGCCGTCGAAGCGCGCGAGATGCAGGTCGGCGAGGATCGACGGGCCGCGCGCGGTGATGGCGAAGGATCCCTCGACGGGCTCGGCGACGGCTTTGGAGATCAGGCTCCAGTCGCCGACGAATTCGTCCACGCAGGGTGCGCAGGACATCGAGAGGAATCCCGGTTCGATGGTGTCGGCGTAGCAGGTCAGGGCACCTTCCGAATCCTCGATGCCCGCCTGGTCGGTGGCCGCGTCGTCGAAGACGACGGCGTCGAGATCGGCCTGGACGACGGCCCGGTTCACGCAGCGGGTGACGGCCTGGCCGGCGACCGGCGCGATCTCGAAGATGCCGCCGGGGACGCCCTCCGTCCAGCCGCGCACGGCGACGCGCAGACCCCGCCGCTCGTAGGCACCCGATGCGTCGACCGCGTCGAGCTGGACGACGAGGAGCGCGTTGACGCGGGCGCGGCCCGTGGCGCCCTCGGCGTGGAGGGTGCCGGGATCGGCGACGACCCGGAGCGCGCGCGTGCGGCCCTGCCGCAGCATCCAGTCGAGCAGGTCAGGATGCGCGATCTCGCGCGCCTCCTGCAGGTCGACGAGCGCCAACTCGGCGAGCAGACCGGGTGCGCAGAAGGCCTCGGCGGCGGCGTAGGCGGGTGCGGATGATGCCATGGGAAAGTTGTCCAGAACGGAGGAATCGAAGAACGAAGGGCCCGCCGAAGCGGGCTTGCGGCGTACGGGGACGCTTCCCCGTCAGGACTTGAGCACGCCCTCGTGGAAGAAGCCGGTCATCATGTGGGTGGGCTGGAGGACGTCGCCGTCCGCGCTGACCGTGATGGCGCCGTAGGTGCGCACGACGTGGCAGTCGTAGATCTCCAGTTCGCGCGTGCCCTTGAGCATCTGGATGCTGTCGGCGAGATCGCCGCGCAGGACGACGGTGGACATCATCGGCGTCTTGCCGTCGTACTTGGACGCGTAGCCGGTGAGCAGCAGGCCCGAGCCGCCGTCGATCGAGCAGCGCGACACGGTGGACGTGGGCGTGCGTGTGAGACGCACGACGAGCGGGGTGCCCGTGGTCCTGGCCGGCGCCGGCGCCACGGGATCGCCGGGGAACGCGACGGCGTCGACGACGGTGAGCGTGGGCGCGTGGACGTCGATGTCGAAGAAGCCGTCGACGCCTGCGTCGGCGTAGCCCGAGACGACGATGCGGACGCCGCGGCGCAGACGGCGTGGCCCGGCCACGACGGTCGTCTGCTGGACGATCAGATCGGCCTGGCAGACGACGCGCGGCGAACCGCCGAAGCCCTGGGCGGAGACCGAGGGATCGAGCGCGAGCGTGCTCGGATCGGCCACGACGGCGATGGCGGCGACGTCGCCCGGATCGCCGATCCAGCCGGCGAGCATGGCGGTCGCGGCCTCCACGACGTGGTCGACATCGAGCGAGCCGATGCTCGAGAGGAAGGCGGCGGCGTCGGCGGGCTGCGGCTGGTTCAAGGGTCTTTTCCTCTGGTCGAGATCGTTCGCGCTGCTCACGCTCTCGAGCTCTGGCGAGTGCGTGCCCTCCTTAAGGAGGGACACGTATCGGCGCGCTGGTGCGCGCTTGCGGCGTACGGGGACGCTTCCCCGTCAGATCGCCACGTCGAAGTCTACGATGACGTCGCGGTCGTCGTTGGCGGGGACGCCGTAGCCCAGCAGCTTGGGGACGTCGTCGGAGGTGTCGTATTCGGCGCGGACCTCGCCGGGCGTGAACGACGCGGTGCCGAGGTCGTGCTTGACCAGATCGACCTCGAGGACCGTGCGGCGGACCGTGATGTCGTCGATCGAGATCGGCACGAGGCGGTCGTCGACCTTCATGGCGAGGGGGCGGCGGCGTTCGATCAGGCCGCGCAGCTTGCGCAGCAGGACGACGCCGTCGGTGTCGGCGCGGCGGCCGTTCTTGGTCGCGATGGCGACGGCCTGGTCGATCTTGGCGAGGGTGGTGGAGGAGGAGCGGCTCATCGTTTTCGTGTTTCCCGTGTGGTGGATTTCTGGAGGTTCCGGTCCTTGGACCGGAGGAGCGGGTCAGCCGCGCACGTAGCGGACGCGGCCCTCGTGGTTGCACAGGCCGATCAGCTTGTGCGAGACCGTGGCCCAGCCGATCTCGTACGGCTTGGCGACCGGAGCGAGGACGACGGCGGCCTCGTCGATGACCTCCGTGCCGAGCAGGCGCGCATGTTCGAGCATGGCGGCGTGCATGGCTTCCGGCACCAGGATGCAGCGTGCATCCGCGACCGAGCCGAAGAGCATGTCGTAGCTCGTGAGCAGGAGCGATTCGGTGCCGTCGTCGCCTTCGAGGCGGTCGAAGTCGAGCTTGTGGATGGCGTGCACCCTGTCGCCTGCGCGCAGCGGTTCGAGCGGTCCGACGGTCTCGGACGCGTCGGCGATGGTGACGACGACGGTGCGCGGACCGGTCTGCCCGGGCTCGGCTTCCGGGAACGTCGCCCCGTATATCGGACTGGTGGCCGGAGCGTGGATGCTGATCGTCTCGAGAGCGAAGGTCCCGCCCTCCATGATGCCGAGGATGCGGACGCGGACGCCGCGTCGGATGCCGTTCGGCACCATGAGCACGAGGTCGCCGAAGAGCGAGGCGTGCGTACCGTGGATCTGCAGCGTGCCGCGGTCAGGCACGAGGCATGCCTGGCACGGGTCGGTCACGGGACCGACCCACGCTGCGACCACGTGGTCGCACGCGGGAAGCAGGTCCGTCAGCCGCGACGAGGCGACGAACCCGAGAAAGGGATGCATGGAAGGCATGAAGCGGGAATCCCGAAGGTTCAAGGCCGCAAGGCCGGAACGAGAGTTCAAGCCCGCTGCTGCGGGCATGCGGCGTACGGGGACGCTTCCCCGCTATGCGATCACTCGCCGCACGGTGACGGTGACGCCGCCGGCCTTGGCGCAGGCCTCGACGCCGTCGCCGGGGATGGCTTCGCAGGCCGAGAAGGCGGTGTCGAAGGCGACCGAGAGGGCGTGGACGTCGAAGGCGGCGCAGGGGACGGTGTCGTCGCCGCAGACGGTGTCGACCAGCGTGTCGGACAGCAGGTCCGGCGTGGTCTCGTCGTCGTTGAGGTGGCCGGTGAACGAGGCGACGACGCGGCCCTGGTAGACGGCCGAGACGTGGTGCACCTCGTCGACGTAATGGGCGGCGGCGGGGCTGAGCGCCTGGGCGGAGACGGCGAATGCGGCGAAGGCGGAGGCGGCGTATGCCATGGGAGTTTTCCCCTCTTTGAGCTGGTTCGCGATATCCGTTCCCGTGAGGGAATCGGAAGCGGTCCCGGGATGGCCCGGGACCGTGACCCGCCGCCCCCGGTGGGGCGGTCGACCCGCTCCGGCTCAGGCGGCCTTTGCGAGATCCGCCGTGTCGTCGTTGGCGGCGACCGTGACGGCGAGCGAGGGCTGCGCCTTCTTCATGGCGCGCATGGCGACGGCGGCGTAGTGCTCCTCGGCGTTCCACTCGCGGTGGAATTCGCTGCGGTCGGTCTTGGCCTCCTTGGCCTCCGCGCGGCTGTCGGCGTTGCGAGCCTGGTGACCCGCGATGCGGTTGTCGCGGCGCGTCTGGGCGTCGGCCTTCGATTGCGCGTTGCGAGCCTCGTGGTCCGCGATGCGGCTCGCCTTGAGTGCCTGTGCGGTCGAGATGATTGCGTCGCTCATGGTATGCTCCTGGTGTGGATGAATCTGTTTTTCCCCTCCATCGGAGGGTTCGCATTTGTTCGACATGATTGGCGTTCAGGCGCTGGGCGTCCCTCTGCCGCACTGGGTGCGGTCAGCCTGCGCGGATCGCGGCGAAGCGTCGGCGCGCGACGAACAGGCAGGCGGCGCCGGCGACCCCGTGGAATGTCGCGAGGACGATCAGCCAGGGATCGCTCCACCCGTGCGGCACCTGCGAGAGCGCGCACGGGATGACGAGCGAGAGGCCGCCGCAGATGGTCAGATACCACGCCTCGGTGGTGTCGGCCGCGGGAGCGCAGGGAGCGCTCATGCCCTGGGCCGCTTCTTCTCCGGGATGACGAAGCTCTCGTCGATGATCGCGTGCGCCTGGTCGCACAGCGCGAGGGCTCCGAAGATGTCGGCGTCGTTGGCGCAGTCCTCGGCGACGAGCACGCGCCAGGCCTGGAGCGAGGCGGCGATCGAGCGGATCTCCATGGCCATGCGGGTGAGGGCGGTGGCCGGGTACATGGAGATCGCCCCCGTGCGGTAGCCCTCGATGATGGCGGTCGACTTGGCCTCCAGCACGCTCGCGACGTGGGCGGGATGGCCCTGCTCGGCGAGGAGCCGGGCGATGCCGCCCGTGTGGTCGTCGTCGTTGTCCTCGGCGAGTATGAGCGTGGCGGCGTTGCCGATGTGCCCGAGCACGGATCCGGGCACGTCCGCGAGCAGGAAGCCCGGCACGAGCTGGAGGACGAGGCCGGCCTCCAGGCGGCGCTTGCCGCCGAGTTCGTCGAAGACGGAGTCGGTCAGGCTGGCGGCCGTGGTGCCGAGCATGTGGATGGGCATGGTGTTTTCCCCTTCGTGAACTGGTTCATCGAAAGGAATCGAGCGACGCGTCCCAGCCCTGCAGAAACGCCATGGGTTTGACCCCGATGAGCCTCAGCCCGTCGGGATCTCCACGTTGAGGGAGACGATGCGCGAACCGGCGGGGAGCTGGTTCACGAGCGAGGTGGCGACGCGGGTCGGACGCATCGGATCACGCTCGAGCACGTCGGTGTCGAACGGCGTCTCGAGGCGGATGGTCTGCGTGGCGTACACGGGCTTGGCCTGATCGCGCGCGAGCGTGCGCTTGATCCGCGTGAGCGTCTGGTCGAGCGTCTCGGCCGGCGGCGGCGTCGGCGCGCGGCCGGGGTGCGAGGCCTGGCGCGGGAGAGGCGCGACGTCGGCCTCCGCGATCGCGTCGGCGTCCTCGGGCGCGGTCGGCGGAGCGGCCAGGAGCTGCTGCCCGCCCGGCGCGACGGCGGCGGGCCTTTGGGACAGCCGCGCGCGCAGGCGCGCGAAGAAGCCCGGCGTCTCGTCCGGATGGGTGAGGGTGCCGGCGGTCGCGGCGTCGTGGGCGTCGATGTCGTCGTTCGTCATGGGCCTGCCTTCTAGGATGCGTGTGGGCGTCGCGCCAAGGGCGGTGCGGGATGGGAGAGGTCCGATTCGAGACGGATCACGATGTCGCCGGGGCACAGACGGGTCCAGCCGAGCACGCGGCGTTCGTCGAGATCCGTGCCGGTCGAGACGAGCTTGCCGATTCGGTGGCCGATGGCGGCGTCGAGCGGCGTGTCGGGCAGCTCGCGCGCGATCCTCAGGCGGGCGCCGTCGAACGTCACGTCCGTCGAGACCGGGATCTCCGGGAGCACGAGCACCATGGCCCGGCCGTCCCGACGCAGGAAGCGTATGCGGAAGGGTGAGCGTGCGCCGGACGGGCCGCCGATGCCGAAGGTGCGCCAGTCGTCGGCGATGTCGCGCGAGACGAGATCGGCCAGATGTTCTCTAGGCAGGCCGTGATGCGTGCCGGCGCGTCTGAGCACCCAGCGGTCGAAGGTGGCGTGGCCCAGATCGTAGGCGGGGGCGCCGCCGCTCTCGAGACCGAGTTCGAGCGCGCCCGCCACGCGGTCGGCGCGGGTCGCGATCTCGTCCGAGAAGGCGTGGCCGATCAGTTCGGCGGCGCGCGCCGGATCGTCGCGGGCGAGGTCGGCGAGCGCCTCCTGGCGCAGGGCCTCGGACATCTCCTGTCCGGGCGTGTCGATCGGAGGACCCAGCATGTCGACCAGATCGATCATGCTCGACGTGACCTCGGCGTGGAGCGCCTCCGAGAGCGTCGGCATGGAGACCTGGATCGTCCATGCGCCGCGCCGCCGCGTGCCGGTGACGAGGCCCGTGCGGATCTCGAACGGCCTGTGGCCGGGGTGACCCGGCGGGTGTCCGGGAACGCCGAAGCGGGCCTCGAGTATCTCGACGACGCTTGCGTAGAGGGCTGCGGGATGGTCGTCGGTCACGATGCGCGCTCCGGCATGGCGGGCACCGCGTCGGGCGTCAGCCAGATGCGCAGCACGGGGCGGGCCCCCGGCGAGTCCTGCCAGCCCTCGACGCGGGTGATGACGCGGTCGGCGAGGCCCGGGATGGTCTCGGCGAGATCGCGCAGGGGTCGTCCGACCGCCGCCGTCATGGTGGTGTCGGGCAGTTCGACGCCGGGAAGCTCGAGCGCGATGCCGTCGAACGTGGCGCCGGTCGGAAGACCGTCGAGCGGCAGGGCGACGAGCAGCATGGGCAGCGGCGGAATCCCTTCGAGCAGCTCCTCCGAGAACTGGACGCGGCCGACGGACGGTGCCGTGACGATGCCCTGGTCGGCGTTTGCGGGGCACAGGCGCACGACGGCCCTGAGCGCGTCGAGCCGCGCGATGTGGGCGTGGACGAGCCGGTCCATGTGCAGGTGGCCGTGCTGACGGTCGCCGGCGGGGCGCCTCATCCCCAGGCGGCGGCCGACGGCGGCGAGATGGATCTGCTCGTCGAAATGGCCCCGCAGGTAGAGCTTGAGCGTGTCGACGATCGCGTCGACGTCGCCCTGCGCGATGCCGCGCACCGCGCGGCGCATGGCGGAGTGGGTCGGCCAAGTCACGACGTCCTGCGCGATCTCCTCGAGGAACTGCCGGTCGTGGTCGACCCGGGCGTAGAGCGCCCGCGACCAGCCGCGCGTGATGATCTCGACGCTCCAGTCCGGCACCTCGGACTTCGGCCTCATCCAGCGGATCGACGGTTCCTCGACGTCGAGGCTCTCGGCGTGCTCGGCGAGCTTGGCGTTCACCTGCGCCAGGAGGTGCATGCGTTCGGCGATAAAGGCGTCCCTGATGGCGTGTCTCCCGTGGGGTCGTGCGCCGCTCCCGTAGGAGCGGCGCGAGGATCAGGCCGCGTGGCGGCGGGTGTTGGCGACGACCAGGTCGTACCACATCGAGGTGTCCTCGCGCTCGTCCCACATGCAGTCGTAGTGGTCGTCGATGATGCGGAACCGCTCCATCGGCGTGAGGTCGTCCCAGTTGCGCTGGGTGGGGGCCGGCACGCCGCTCAGCCGCTCGAGGTGCGCGGCTTCGCACAGGTCGTCGATCATGTCCTCCCCGAGCGACTCGGCGCGCGCCGATGCGTCGGAGGCCGTCGCGGCGTCGCCGGCGAGGAGTGCTGCGGTCGCGAAGTCGGCGGCGCGCGTCGCCAGACGGTGCTTGGCGGCGGCGGAGGCCTCGAGGCGCGCGACGTCGACCGAGTTGTCGACGACGGCGATGGGGGCGCGGGCCGCGATCGCGACGATGCAGCCCGGCTGCTCGTCGAACGAGAGCGGCGCGAAGTCCGTGTCGTCGTAGGCGCGCAGGTTCGCACGGTGCCCGAAGCGGCCGCGGGGGAAGGCGACGACGTTGCTCTGGATCGTCATGATGTTTTCCTCATTCCGATGGAATTCACGAATCTCGTCCACAGGGACGGGATGGGCTTGAGATGGCGACCGAGAAGCGGATGGTCGCCGAGGCGGATCAGTGGCGACGTGACGTCCATGACCAGGCGCGGTTCCTGGTAATCGGCCGAGGCGATGACGCAGTCGGCGACGCCGTCGAGCGGCAGATGGACCACGTCGCCGACGCGGCGGCCGACCATGGCCGCGACGACGGACTCGGGCAGCGTCGGGCACGGCGTCTTGAGCACGTGTCCGTCGAAGCACGGGCCTTCGCCGCCGATCGTGAAGCCGCCGATCATGGTGCGGGTCCTCTCGTGCGGCCATGCCAGCAGCGGATCGCCGTTCGGAGCGGTGCGTATCCTAAGGGCTCCGAAGTCCATCTCGGACGTCGCGCCGTTGATCTGCGGCATCGACGCGGGATCGTCGTGATCGTAGTGACGCACTACGTTGGGATGTGCCGCGTAGGAGGTGATGTCCAGCCAGGCGGCGAGATGACGCGGATGGCCGCACCATTGCAGCAGCACGTCGACGAGCGCCGAGGGTGCGAGTACGCGTGCGAAATCGATGGCGTCCCCGTCCATGCCTCCACGGCACGTGGGCTCGTAGACGATCGGAGCGGTCAGACCGTGACGCGCGGCGGCGGCGGCGACGAGCCGCTGGCGATCGATCAGATGGCCGCAGGCTCCGACCAGCGCATGGACTGCCTGCGTCACGTCGAAGGGAATCGCGGGATCGCTCTGATCGGGTCCCCGTGGGTGGTGGTGCCTGACCAGCTCCTCGGCCTCGTCGGTCGAATGACCGGCGAGCAGGGCGCGGAGCCGTTCGAGCGAGCGGGCGAGCGTGAAGCGGCAGTCGAAGGTCTCGAGATGGAAGGCCGGGCCCCATCCGGTGAGCACGAAGTTCACGCCGTACGACAGGTCGGGTCTCAGTGCGACGCTCGCCTTGGTGAGCGTCGTTCCGGCGGGTGCAGTGAGCGCCGGCGTCGCGATCTCCTCGAGCGCGGCAAGCAGGTCGGCCTCGCGCGCGCCGCCCTGCCGCCCCTCGTTGCGCCAGGCCGCATGGACCGGCCGCGCGACGGCGGGCGGCGTCCGGCGCGAACGGCGCAGCCGGCCGATCAAGCGGCGAGCCCCGGATCGGCGAGCGCGTCGACGCGGGCGAGCGGGACGTGATCGGTGCTGAGCGCGAACTTCAGCAGGCGGGACGTCGCGCCCGGGGTGGTGGAGGCCGCCCGATCGGCCGACATGATCGTGCGGTCGGCGAGCGCGCTCTGCGTATCAACGACGCGGCCGAGCGGCATGCCGACGGCATGGGCGAGCACCGTCTCGGGCAGATCGGCGGCCATGTGCAGCACGAGGCCGTCGTACAGACTGGTGCCGCCGCCGGCAGGGAGCATCGCGTGGACGATGTGGGCGTGGCCCGCGTCGACGATGCGGATGGCGTCGCTGTCGACGACGTCGTCGCAGACGGTCTGCCTCTGATGGATGTCGAGGAGGTGCTCGACCAGCTCCGCCTTGACCGCGTGCATGGTGGAGGCGCGACCCCGTCTGCGGAGTTCGCGGCCCTGCAGCACGCAGAGGTGGCGGTCGATCATCACGTGGTCGAGCGGAATCTCGGCGAGCAGCTCGGGCGTCGACTCGGAAGGGTGGGGCATCGCGGGCGGGCGGGCGATGCCGAGCGTGGCGGCCTTGCGCTGCCGACGCGTCTGCCGGTCGACGCTCGCCGCGATGTCGGCGGGGACGTTGAACGGCCTGATGCGGTCGACCAGCGACTGGAGCACGTCGGCGTCGCGGCGCATGATGGCGAGCGAGAGATCGCGGCCCGGCGCGAGGTCGGCGGCGAGATGGTGCGGGTTGAGCGTCCACAGCGTGGGCTGCGCGTGGAGCGTGGGGCTCCAGGCCGTGCCGACGACCTCGATGACGCCCGCCGCGTTGATGACGCTGGCCTCGAAGCCGGTGACGCCGGGCGAGTCGGCGAAGAGCCGCTCGAAGAGCGCGACGGCGACGGCGGCGTGGCGATCGGTCATGTCGTGTCCTTTGCGGTTGCGGCGGATCGTCTGCGTCTCAGCCGTCGAGACGCGTGGCGTAGGCGGGGTTGTAGATGGCCTGGGTGGTGCCGAGCTGCGCGGAGCCGGGTGCGACCAGCAGGCGGACGACCCGGTAGCCGTGCGGGGCGAGCGCCAGGCGGGCGCGTCGCGGGAACCAGCGCACGAGATCGCGCCTGCACGCGACGGCGGCGCGCATGCTGTGCGTCTGGTCGAGATCCTCGTCGAGCGCGGTGGTCATGTTGGTCTGATGCCAGCAGACCTCCGGATCGCCGGTCATGGCGGCGTTCATGTCGCGCAGCGCCTGGCCGAGGCGGAATGGCCCGTGGCCGTCCTCGTGCTCGACCCGCCACAGAACGAGGGCCTCGTCGTTGTAGGGCGTGCCCGTGGTCTCGCGGCCGTTCCATGCCGTCAGACGCGCGCGTCCGTCGCGGATCTCGATCTCGGCCTGGCCGAGGTCGCCGGACCGACCGTTGCTCTCGTACACGACGTCGGCGGTGATGCAGGTGGCGCCGTGCTGCTTCAGCAGGACGCATTCGGTCCAGGACGTGACGCGGCGCGAGGGCGAGCCGGCCTGGATCAGGATCTCGAACGTCGTGCCGACGTCCGCGAGCAGCGCGTCGACCTGGGGTCGGCCGATGGAGAGGCCGTCCCAGGGTTCGAAGGGCCGCGGCGCGCCGAAGGGCGGGAAGTCGTCCCAGTCGAGCGATGATGCGTCGGTCATGCCGTTTTCCATTCCCGTATGCGTAACGCATCGCGCATCATGGGAAAGGGGTCGAGACGCTCCTCCACGTGAAGAGGTGGAGGAGCACGGGGAGGAGCGGCGGCTCCTCCCCGCTATGCGACGCGACCCTCCTCGCGGAGGTCCTGCGCCGACTTGCGGACGTGCTCGAAGCCGTCGAAGACCGGCGTTTCGACGTAGCTCTCGCCGTCCGGTCCGAGGCGCATGCCCGCGCGACCCTCGATCATCATGATCGAGCAGTTCGCGGGGTTCCTGAGACCCTCGGCCCATTCCCATGGCTTGTGGAGCCAGCGCTGCCGGAACTGGCGGATCGAGACGCCGTGGGCGACGACGAAGAAGTCCAGGATCGGCGCGCGGTTCGACTTGCGTTCCGCGTCGCGCAGGATGGTGCCGAACATCTGCTTGACCCGGTCGCCGACCTGGATGCGGCTCTCGCCCATCGGCATCGGCGCGTAGATCTCGCCCGCCATCTTCTTGTGCTTCTCGTAGTGGGCGTGCTCGCGCGGGTAGAACTCCCGGATCTCCTCGTCGGTGAGGCCGTCGAAGATGCCGAAGTTGATCTCGCGAAGCTCCTCGCACTCCCGGCGGTCGAAGCGGATGCCGGCTGCCTCGAGCCCCTTGGCGACCCCGTCGGCGGTCTGGCGCGTGCGGTAGTAGGGCGACACCAGCATGCGCGCGCGGCGCTGCAGGTAGTGGCCGCCGCCGAGCGCCTCGTGCAGTTCGCGCTCCGTCACGGCGGGCTGCTTGAGGTATTCCCCGAGCGCGACGCCGGCGGCGGCTGCCTGGACGTGGCCCTCGTCCGACAGGTTGACGGCGAAGTCCGGCTTCTGGACGTTGACCGACTTGTCGACGTTGGCTTCCGACAGGCCGTGGCGGATGAGGAAGATGCGGATGGCGTCGGTCATGGTCTGTTTTTCCCCGCTGGGAGTGTTGTCGTCGTCGTCCCTCAGGGGATCACCCGGCCCTTCGGTCAGGCGGCGAGCGGGAGCGGCGTCTCGGCCAGCTCCTCGCGCGCCTCGCGGTCGATGATCAGCACGCACTGGAGGTTCCACGGATCGAAGTGGAGCGTGCGCAGCGTCTTGTCGTCGAGCGCGGTCTGGCACAGCGTCGAGAGTTCGAGCGCGATGTCCGAGACGAGCTGCTCGACGTGCGCGGTCGGCTTGGCCTCGCGCTCGCGGCGAAGGATCTCGAGGCGGAGCGTCTCGGCGAGGGTCAGCAGCGTCTTGACGCGTGCGAAGCGCTCGGCCTTGGCCTTGCCGCGACCGGCGGTCCACAGGCCGTCGCCGACCATGGTGTCGGCGAAGTCGATGGCGTCCTGGGCGGTCGAGAGCAGGAGGATGGTCATGGGCTGTTTTTCCACATCGTGATCAGGTTCGGATGACCATCATGCGGCTGGCTTGCGCGGGTGGTGTGCGAGATGGGGCGCGAGATCGGCGTGGTCGCCGATCGGCATGGAGGGGGTGTCCACCAGGAAGACGGTCGTGACGTCGCCGTCGTCGTCCCTGTCGGCGAAGACCTCGACGATGACGACGTCGTCGACCTGCGGCACGCCCGTCTGGGCGACGTCGCCGATGCGTCGGCCGACCGCGGCCGCCATGACCGTCTCGGGCATCCCCGCATACGAGACCAGGGCTTCTCCGTCCCACGCCATGCCGTTGACGATGGTGGTGACGATCATCGCTGGGACGCCGTCGTAGCCGGTGAGCGAGAAGCCGGACTTCGCGCCCCCTCCCATCATGATGCGGTCGTCGTGACGGTTGCGGTCTGTCCTGATTATGCGGTGCACGTGGTTGGTGAGCACCCGCGCGGCCTCGGCGGCGCCGTAGCGCGCGACGACCGCGTCGATCAGCGGCACGGACATCGCGATGTGTCCGATGGGCGTGTCGTCGGGCCTGGACGGCACGGGGATCGGCGTGTCGATGCCGAGCCCCGCCGCCGTCGCGGCGAACTTGTTCTGGAGATCGACGACCGGATCGAGCACGGCCGAACAGGCGGCGACGATCTCATCGATCGGGTAGCCGTCCATGTGATGCAGGAGATCGGGCGTGGCCACATGGGGCTGCCCGACGAGACGGTCGGCGTCGATGACGGCGACCCCTTGCGTGATCATGCCCGCGCGGCGGATGGCGTGGCCGAGGTCCTGTCGCCAGTGGATGTCGCGCTCGTGCAGGCTCGGCCCGTACCCGGCCACGCGCAGCGAGAGGAGCGGCGGTGCCGACGCGCGCCACTGCATGTTGAGCGAATGGCGGACGACGCCAACGCCCGGAATGGGGGCGAGCCGCGCCTCGATCATGTCCTGGAGGGCTTGGGCGATCTCGTCGGTGCGGTCGGCCATGTCGTGTCTCCCGTGAACGTCAGCGCAGCGAGTCGAGCGGGATGAGGTCCGGCTCGACGGTGAGGATCATGCTGGTGTCGACCACCTCGGCGCCGGCGATGACGCGCGCGTCGAACGGCGTACGGGTCGAGACGAGATCGCCGACCGCCAGACCGATCGCCGCGGCCAGTGTGGTTTCGGGCAGCGTCGCGGTCGGCACGAACAGGTGCTCGCCGTCGAAGGAGGCGCGCGGGCCGTCGAAGAACCCGTTCGACGGTAGAGGCAGGCACGGCATGAGGAACGGCGTCTCGTGGCGCAGCGCCAGATTGAGTTCGCCGCGCGTGGTGGCGCCGCCGTTCCCGGAGAACGTCTCGCCGACGAACAGCGATTCGGGATCGGTGGAGGTCTCGGCGTGCAGATCGATCAGCATGCGCACGAGGGTGCGGCGCAGCGTGAGGCGCGACGGGAGGCGTTCGCTCTGCTCGACGATGTGCCCGAGCAGCAGGTCTGGAACGGCGCGGTCGATCTGGACGTGGTGGATGACGACGGCGTCGAGCGTGGTGGCGGCGACGAGACCGGACTCGGACGGCTCGGGCAGGAGCAGCGGCGACGCGAAGCCGTGTCCGGCGGCGAGGCCGGCGCGCTGCGTCATGAGCGCGCGCTCCTCGTCGGTGGGGCCGAGCAGGCCGAGCGCGGCGAGGACGTCGCTCGAGGCCTGGTCGCCGTCGAGCGCGCCGGTGACCGCGGCCATGATCGTCTCGCGTTCGCGGCGGTCCGCGCGCGATCGGCCGCGGCGGACGAGATCGCGCATCGGCACGGACCAGCGGATCGGCAGGCGGTGCAGCGACGGGCTCCATCCGGCGCCCATGACGAAGACCCGGTCGCGCGTGTTGGACAGGTGGACGTCGTGCATCTCGACGCCGTTCACGTCGCGGAACGCCGCGGCGAAGGCGGAGGCCACCGCCCTTAGGAGCGGCATGGGGAGGGTGGACGATGGCATGGGCGTATCCGTATCAGGAGATCGAGGGCAGGGCGGCGATGGCGGCGAGGTCCACGCGGGTCTCGGGCAGGTCGGCGAAGCGCACCATGTCGGGCTCGACGCCGATCTCGAGGCCCGTGACCTCCATGCGTGCCGAGACGACGACGCGCCGGTCGAGATCGGTGCCGGTGGACAGGATCTCGCCGACCCGGCGGCCGACCGCGGTGAGCGCGACGGTTTCGGGGATGGACGCGACATCGGACGGCACGCGGACGACGCGTCCGTCGAAGCTCCAGCCGCCGCGGCGGATCTCGCTGCGCAGGAACGGCGCGTGATCGGCGTCCTCGATCGCGGCGAAGCTGTTCCCGGCCGCACCGCGGCCCTGCGCGGTTCGGCCGTTGGTGGGCATGAAGCGCGCGTAGACCGTCACATTCATGGGCGACAGGATGATCTGCAGACGCTCGGGGGTGGCGTGGTCGGGATCCGCGTGGTCGACCTCGTCTTCGGTCGCGTGGCCGAGGACGTCGTGCGTGTGGCGCATGGCCATCGCCAGCAGCGTGCGGTCGGTCGCCATGTGGCCGACGCAGAGCATGGCCATGCCGGGACCGGCGGTGAGCGGCGCGTCGATGCCGAGCGCGGCGGCGACCGTGGCGCGGTGGCGCTGCAATGAGATGTCGACGGCGAGCGGTCCGAGCGGATCGTCCGCGAGCACGTCGATCGCCCACACCATGCGCTGCGCATGGAGACCCGCACCCCAGCCGTTGACGGTGAGGATGGTGGCGGCCAGCTGGGCGGCGTCGATCCCCGCGCCAACCGACCAGCCCGTCATGATGCGGTGCTGGGGAGCGCCCGCGGGATCCTCCATCGCGACGTGGGGGATGGCCTCAAGCGCGGCCTTCAGCGTCTCGATCGGACCGGCGACGCTCATGCGCGCGCCTTCTTCTGGCCGGCCGCGGCGAGGCGGACCTGCCAGGGGAGCTTGTTGCCGGCCTTGGCGCGGTCGTGGACGAGATCGGACTGCACGGCCTCGACGAAGGCGGAGTGCTCGTCGTCGGAGTCGGCCCAGGCGAGCGTGTCGGCGTCGGGCTTCGCCCAGGTCCAGCCGTCGGCGTTGCGGTCGAGGAGCACGTCGTGGGTGTCGCAGAAGCGCCACTGCGCGACCTGGGCGAGACCGCGCTCGAAGCGGGCGGCCTGGTCCTCGGGCTGGTCGGCGGGCGTGGCGGGATCGCGGAAGCGCAGCGTGACGACCTCGCCGTCGCGCGGCGCGTCGATCAGCGGAGCGAAGTCGCCGACGTGCCCGGCGGCGCGTATCTGTCGCATGGTTCTTTTCCTCTTTGCAGTCGGGAGATGCTTTTCCGTGGGTCCGTCACGAGGAAGGAACGCCGCTTCCCGTGCGGGGAGGCGGCGTTCCGTCGTGGTCAGGTGGCGCGGGCTCGGCGCAGGAGCCGTACGCCTTGCTGGTTGATGCCCAGACCGATCGAGATCATCACGAACGAGTACACGAGCATCGTGCGCGGCAGCGCCTTGGCGATGACCGAGACGTCGATGACGAGGACCGCGATCAGCATGATCGCCGCGGCGACGTGGCACGCGGCGCCCAGCGCTTCGGTGCGGGTCATTCGCCGATCTTCGGATGCACGACCATCTGCGAACCGCCTTGCGCCGCGATGCCGCGCATGCGGCGTGCGAACGCGTCGGCGGCCGGCGTGCCGAGCCATTCGATCCGGTCGATCTGTTCCGACGCGAAGGTGAGGATCACGAGCACGCCGTCGTCGCGTTCGCGCGGCATTTCGCAGAGGACGGCGTTGAGCGGATCGCCGACGCGCGCGACGTGCGCGGTGGGGACGGCGTCGTGGGTGCGGCGCGCGACGACGATCTCGCCCCACGACGTCTCGGCGTCGTCGAGCGTGTGCGTCGTGATCTCGACGCTGCCGAGCGACATGGGATCGATCTCCATGCCGCCGATGCGGATGACCGAGCCTTCGACCTCGAGCGGCTGCTCGCCGGTCAGTTCGAACGACAGCCAGTTCATCGCGTACTGCTCCGAGGGATGCGCGTTGCGCGTCATCGCGGCCGCCGGCTTGAGCAGGTAGTGCTCGGCGATGGTGAGCGCGCCGTAGGGCGTGCGGACCGATCCGCCGTCGATGTACGCGTTCGCGTCGAGGAGCCCCGTGCCGATGGTGATCATCAGGTGGTCGGCGTATCCCTCGAGCGGGGCGATGCCCGCCGGGCCGTTCGAGACGAGCGGCGCTTCCAGACCGATGAAGCTCTCCTCCTCGTCCTCGTTGTAGACCGCGTTCGGATCGAGCGCGACGCTCGGAACGTCGTCCTCGTCGGTCTCGACTGGCACCAGTTCGTAGATGCCGGGCTTGAGCATGATCGTCATGGTTTTCCGCTCCGTGTTCGAATTCGCATCAGGCGGCCACGTCGATGTGCATGACCAGCCCGGGATGGGCGACCGGCCCCGGGCGCAGCTGGACCAGCTTGCCGGCGACGACGACGTAGGCCGCCTCGCCCGCGGTGTCTGAGTTGCGCTTGGCCGTGGCGTACTTCGACGCCTTGTCGGCGAGGAGGTTCGTCGAGACGGCGTCGGCGCCGGTGACGCCGGACGCCTCCAGACGCCTCATCTCGCGGGCGACCTCGCCGTGGACGCGCGCTGCGAGATCGCCGCCCGCGGTCATGGACAGCGAGGTGACCAGCGCCAGCGGTCGGCGGTTGGCGTGGAGGGTGATGGTGAGCTGCATGCGCGCCCTTTCGTGTCGTGACGTGGCGGGATCAGGCGAACGCGGGCGCGATGCCCGAGACGACCCAGGCGTGGTAGGCCTCGAACGTCCGCTCGCCCAGCAGGGTGCGGCTGATCGTCTTGCGCTGCTCGCTCTCGAGCTTCATGAACCAGGCCGAGCCGCCGACGTGTGACAGGCGCACGAATGCGGCGGGTGCGCCGTCGGCGAGATCGCCGCGCTGCTCGATGAAGTGGGCGAAGCGCGAGCACAGGTTGCCGGTCTCGCGGCCCCATGCGACGAATTCGGCGGGCGTGCGCTCGACGTAGGCGAAGGGCGGAGCGCCGGCGAGCACGGTGTCGATGCCCGTGAGGAGGGCAGGGGTGAGCTGCGGGGTTGGCTGCGTGGTGGTCATGTCGGTCGTCCTGTGCAGGAGAAGGTCTGTGCGGATGCGGTCAGTACGACGCGTGGGCATCGAAGCCGGCCGCCTCGACGCACGCGTCGGTCATGGCGACGGTCATGGTGAGACCGAGGTTGGCGCCGTAGCGGCGCGGGGTGCGCGTGGCGTTGTCGTTGGCGGGCTTGGCGCGCATGATCGGCGCGGGCGAGCCTGCGGCTGCGGCCTTGGCTGCGGTGGCCTTGCGTGCGAAGAAGGCGCGGCGGCTCGCGTTGCTGAATGCCATGATCTGTTTTTCCCGTCTTCCAGTGGATGCACTGGTACTCGATCATGTTGGGAATGGATCACGCCTTCAGGCGTCTCGGTCCCATGGGACCGGATACCGCGGCGTCCGCTTGCGCGGATGGCGTCTGTCGGGTCGTCCGAACAGGTCCGCGTAGTCGACGCTGCTCGTCGGCGTGTGCGAGAGCCGCAGGACGGTCGAGCGCGCGAACCGGACGTGCGTCGAGAGCACGGTGCGCGATCCGTCGGCGACGTCGGCGGGCAGCGCCATGACGTCGGACGCGCGCCTGCCGACCGCCGCTTCGAGAAGCGTATCGGGCAGCACGGACTCGACGACGATCTCGTCGCCGCAGAGGTGCCCTCCCGTGCCGACGACGTCGACGACGATGGCCTGCGACTTGGCGAGGCGCACCCTGAGCGGCGTGCCGTCGACCGGGCAGGAGACCGTCGGCGGCTTGTATGCGGTGGTCGAGACGCTGGAGTGGACCCGCATCCGGTGGCGCAGCGCGATGTCGAACGCGCGGTGGACGCCGCGGCGCAGAGCCGCGTGGGCGTCGCCCGTCAGCGATGCGATGTGCCGGGCGAGCACGGTGTCGAGGACGAAGAGCGGCTGGTCGATTGCGGGATCCTGGCGGGCGAGGACGGGGTGGTCCCAGCAGGCGCGCTCCCAGATCTGCTCGTCGGTCATGGATGGGCCTTCCTGTTTTCGGTGGTGGCCACAAGAAAAAACGGGCGGACCGTGAGGTCCGCCCGTCCTGGAAGCCGGTTAGGCCGCCTTCTGCTTCGGCGGCAGCGGGATGCCGACGACTGCGAGGTACTCGCCGCCGCGGCCGTTGTCGTTCGCGGGCGCGCGCTCGAAGAGGCAGCGCAGCGAGTGCACCGAGTTCTTGCGGAGCTTGGCGATGATCTGGTCGGCGGCCGCGCCCTGGGCCGAGATCGTGCGCTTGATCACCTTGCCCTTGACGGTCAGCTCGCCCTTGAAGCGGACGAGGGTCTTGCCCGTCGAGGTCTTGCCCTTGAAGGCGGTGTCGATCTGCTTCACGTCGAAGTTGAATGCGCGCTTCTGGCTGGTCTTGTCGGTCATGGTGTGTCCTGTCTCTACTTGAACCAATCCCCGCATGATGCGGGGCGAGGTGGAATGCCCGGATGGATGGTGCACCGAACCGCCCCGGGCGGGCGTGTCGGAATCTCGTTTTCCCCTCCGCGAGGAGGTTCGTATCTCGGTCCCCGATGGGGATCTCAGGCGGCGCGAGCCGCCCCTTGCCTAGGCCCGGGGCCCAGTGTGCAGGAGGCCCGTGCCGGCGTCGTAGCGCATGGGGATCGTCTTGCGGTTGGAGCCGCCGAACACGTGGATCGTGTTGCCGTTGGGCATGCGCGTCTTGGTGTGCTGCATCGTCTCGCCGGTTGCCATGATAGCTTCCTCGTCCATCGTTTTTCCCCTCCGCGAGGAGGATCGTTGAACCTGTCCCGTGAGGGAACTCAGGCGGCGCGTGCCGCCAGTGCGCGACGGCCCCTGGGGGTTGCCGCGAATGCCGCGGCGCGTGCCGCGCGGCGGTCCTCTGCGATCGTCTGGGCCAGATCCCTGGGGCTGAACCGGGCGGCCTCGCGGTCTGCCGCCGCGCATGCGATGCGCGAGAGCGTCTCCCGACGCTCCTGCTCGTGGCAGTGGGTCATGGCCTCGGCCTCCATCTCGGCGGTGATGCCGTAGATGTCGTGGATCGTGTCGCTCATGTCCGCGTTCCTTTTCCCCTCGCGTCGAGGGTTCGTGACGTATGTCCAGTCCGTGGACGCGGTCGTGTCAGTTGAGTGCGGCGATGACCGGCTGCGCGGCGGTCGTGAGCGTGCGGTACGCCTCGCTGGCGATGACCACGGCGCCGATGCCGCCCGCGATGTGGACGACGTGGGCGCCGAACAGGTCGCCGACGATCTTCGCGAAGCCGATCATGATGTTTTCCCCGTGTGGCTGCCGTTACGCAGACCACCTCTCCTCCCCGCTCCTCAGCGCATTTCGAGGATGTTGAACTCCTCGTTGAGGCTGAGGACCGCGTCCCGGCCGCCGATCGTGACGGTCCAGCTGCTCATGCCGCCGATGTCGTCGTGGTCCGCGATGGTCATCGGCTGGCGGTTGAAGACGGTGTCGCCGTCGGCCGCCATGCCGGAGATCTTCTGCATGAGCACGACGCACGCGGGGACGATCTCCTCGTCGTGGGGGTTGCCCACCTCGTAGGACATGTCGTCGACGAATTCGGCGAGCATGTCGATGGCGTCGCTGGGCGAGATCGAGGGCGGAAGGACGATGATGCCGGCGTTGACGGCGTTCGCGATGATCTGGATGGGTTCGGCCACGTCGTGTCTCCGGGTTGGACGGCTCAGGCGGCCATCGGCAGGGTGGCGGGCTGCGCGTTGCGAGCGGCGACCCTCTCCGCCTCCTCGGCGGCGAGACGCTTGGCGACGTTGGCGGCGCTGATCTCGTCGGCGAGCGCGCGGTTGGCCGCGAAGCGGATCTCGGCGCGCGCCCTCCAGGCCGCGTCGACGATCGGATCGAGCGGACGGACGTAGTGGAATGTCTTGCTGCCCATCTGATCGCTCCTCGATTTTCCCCTCCGGCACGGAGGTCGTTGATCATGTCGTCCAGTTGGGCGGCGTGGAGCCCGCCGTGCGGGTGAGGCACGGCGGGCGTCTCGTCAGGCTGCGATCGCCTCGTCGGCGACGTCGTTCGCGGCCTTGGCCTCGATCGCCGCCTTCTTGGCGTCGTCGTTGCGCAGCATGTGGTTGGCGATGCGGTCGGTGCGGCGCTTGGCGGCTTCGGCCTTGGCCGTGTCGATCAGCGCCTGGTGCGCCGCCGCGCGCTCCGCCTTCAGCTTGGCGCGGCGCGCGTCGCCCTCGATCTTGGCGGCGGCGCATGCCGCGAGGTGCGCGTCCTTGCCGTTGGTCTTGACGGTCTTGGTTGCGGTGTTGAGATCGGTCATGGGATGCTCCTTGGCTGACGAATTTTCCCCTCCGAAGGAGGGATCGAATCAATTGGACCGGTTGGTCGACGCGCCTGGCGGCGCGATCAGGCGGCCTTCGCCGCCTGGCGCATGAGCGCGCGCAGGTGCTGCCTGCTCTTGGGATGCGGCGGGCCGCAGAACTCGCGGTACCGCATGGGGCGCGGCTTGCTCACGATCTCGGCCCCGCCCATGGCGCACAGCATGGCGAGCCCCGCGAGACCGGACAGGTCCATGCTGCGTGCGATGCCCATGGGGTCAGGCCGCCTTCGCGATGGCCGCGTTGTCGTTGGCCGCGATGCCGTAGTGCGCCTCGATGGCCTCGGCGTATGCGAGCGTCGCGGATGCGAGGGCTGCGCTCTCCTCGGCGGCTTCGCGTGCCGAGCGGCGTGCCGCCGCGTCGACCGATGCCTGGTTGTTGCGCTCCACGTGCGCCAGGAAGCGGGCGACCTTGGCCTGCGCCGCATCGGTCTTGGCCTGCAGGTTGCGGGCTTCGTGTGCGATCTGGGCAGGCGACTTGATGGCGGCGTCGGTCATGGTTTCGCTCCGTGTAGGCGAGTTGATTTTTCCCCTCCGCACGGAGGGTTCGCATTCCCATGCTCGCGCATGGATCGGCCGGCGCAGGAGCGCCTGGCTCGTGGACTTGTCCTTCGGTCGGCGTCGACGCCGAGGCGTCGCGCCCTTGCCCCCGTCTCCTCAGGCGGCGCGTGCGAGCAGGATGTCGGCGACGACGCCCGTGTCGCCGTCGTTGGCGGCGAGCAGCGTCGCGATCGACGGGATGCCTGCGGCCTCGCGCGCGGCGATCGCCTTCTTGGCGTCGCGGTTCCATTGCGCGTTCTGCGCGCGCGCGTCGTTGGCCTCCTGGTGGCGCAGCTGGCGCTGCTTGCGCGCCCATGCCGCCTTGCCCGAAGCGACGATCGACGCCTGGTTGTTGCGCTCGACGTGCGCGAGGAAGCGGTCGACCTTGGCCTGCACGGCCTTCGCCTTGGCGTCGGCGTTGCGCTGCTCGTGGGCGATCTGGGCGGCGGACTTGATGGCTGCGTCGGACATGGTGGCGCTCCTGATGGGCGAGTTGATCTTTTCCCCTCCATCGGAGGGTTCGCAGATCATGCATCATCGTGCATGTCGTCCGACGCGCTGCGTGCGTTCGGGCTCGGGCCGCCCCTCAGGCGGCCTTCTTCCGCCCCGGGCGGCCTGGAAGCGGCTGGGCCGGGTCGAACTTGACGATGCGGTCGCGGCACAGCGTCCAGCGTCCGATCCAGAACGTCGCCGAGCCCATGTGGCGGCTCTTGAGGCGCAGGCTGACCGACACGTCCGTCCGGTTGCCGGCGTTCGAGGCCGAGACCACGAGGTGCGTGTCGAGCGGCAGCATGTCCATGACGCCGTGGTCCTGCTCGATCGCCATCCGGAACGAGATGGAGCGGCGCGTGCCCTTGAGCCAGCGACCGGGCTTGGCCTCCGCCTTGTGACCGAAGCGGCTCGAGATGTCGGCGGCGATGATTCCAGCGATCCGCGGCGCATCGGCCTCGGTGATGTCCGCGCCGATCGGATCGTAGTCGACCATGGTCCCGGCGACGATGCTGGGCACCATGAGCGTGCCGTCGTTGCCGGCTGGCGCGTCGGGACCGGTGGCGCCGTCCCATTCGAACCGGATCGGGCGATCGAATGTGACCATGCGCAGCATCTCGTCGACGTCGACCTCGGCTTCGTCGAGCACGCGGGACGGGAACATGACGACCATCTCCTGCGAGACCCCGTCGCACGTGACGGTGCCCGTGATCTCGACGCCGGTCGCCATGCCGTAGGCGCTCGACCCGGGGCCGAAGGATATGACGGGTGTCTTCATGCGCGTGGGGCCTTTCAGCATCTGTGGATGATCGTTGATCCGGGGACCGGCGTGGCCCCCGGGATCGTGGCGGCTCAGGCCGCCTTGGGCAGTTCGACGATCAGGTCGTTCGCGCCGGGCATGCGGAGCGCGACGATCTTGTCGGTGCTGCGGCCCTTGGCGACGATGCCGCGCACGAGGCTGAGGCCGCCGAGGTCGCCGAGCGCTTCGGCGATGGGGCCGAACGCCATGAGCGTGCGCATGCCGGGGGTGCGCATCGTGACGCATGCGTCGCCGGTCTTGGTCTTCGAGAAGACGTTCGCGCTGCTCGAGACGTCGATCTCGACCTCTTCGCCCTCAGGCGCGTCGACCGACGGGACGACGATTGGATCGGCCGCCAGCGTCTCGATCTCGGCGATGGGGGCCGCGATCGTCTCGATCGAAGGCGAGGGCACGAATGCGTCCTGCGCCTTGGCGTCGATCTCGGCGAAGAGCGCCGCGTCGACGGTCAGCATGTACATGTCGGTCGCGTCGTCGAGGACGATGTCGCCGTTCTTCATGTGGACGCCGGTGACGCGCAGTTCGGCGAACGCGCCTTCGTACAGCAGCGAGTCGACCGATGCGGCGATGCCCTCCTCGGTGTCGCCGGCCCGGCCCTCGTGGCAGATCAACGCGCTGGTCGCGGTGAAGAGGATCTCGGTGCGGTCGCGCGCGTAGACGGTCGGCACGATGGCGAGCGTCTCGACGACCGGGCTCTCGATCACGGCGGTCTCGACGACTGCCGCCTCGACGGGAGCCTGGGTGCGGATGGTGAGCTTGGCGCGTGCTGGCTTGGTCATCTTGATTTTCCTCATCTCGATTCGATTCGAAAATCCCGAACCCGCCAGGGTCTCGCCGGTGGTCCGGCGTCCGTGCGGTCGCGTAGACCTGCCGCCTTCTTCGCCATCCACCCATGACCGGACACCATGATCCGGTCGGGTTTTCAGGCGGTGCCTGAAAAGAAAAAGGGCCGGGACGTGATGTCCCGGCCCCTCGGCCTCAGGCCGCCTTCTGCTTCGGCGGCAGCGGCAGGCCGACGACGGTGAGGAACTCGCCGCCCTTCTTGCCGTCTTCGTTCGCAGGCGCGCGGCTGAAGAGGCAGCGCAGCTTCAGCTCGTTGCCCTTGCCGATGATGTCGGCGATGATCGCCGCGGCTGCGCCCTGTGCGACGACGGTGCGTTCGACCTCGCGGCCGCCGATCGTGCCCTTCGCGCGGAAGGTGATCTTGTCCTTGCCGTTCGAGTTGGTGCCGACGCTGGCGTCGTTCAGCTGCGTGACGGTGACGTTGTAGGCCTTGCCGCCGTTGGAGTTCGAATCGGCTGCGTTGTTCTGGTCGCTCATGGTGTGGTTCTCTCTACTTCGTTCGATCCCTGCGGATGCAGGGCGAGACTGCCCGGATGATGATCGCCGACCTGCCCCGGGCGGGCGTGTCGGACTTTCGTTTTTCCCCTCCGCACGGAGGGAACGTCTTCATCTCGCGCGAGATGGGAGGCGCCGCCCCGGATGGGAGCGGCGCCGCGGCGGCTCAGGCCGCCTTCTGCTTCGGCGGCAGGGGCAGGCCGACGACGGTGAGGAACTCGCCGCCCTTGCTGCCGTCCTCGTTCGCCGGCGCCCGGCTGAACAGGCAGCGCAGCTTCAGCTCGTTGCCCATGCCGAGCATGCCCGAGATGAGTGCGGCCGCTGCGCCCTGCGCCACGACCGTGCGCTCGATCTCGCGCTTGCCGACGGTGCCCTTGGCGCGGAACGTGATCTTGTCCTTGCCGTTCGAGTTCGTGCCGACGGCCGCATCGTTCAGCTGCGTGAGCGTGACGTTGTAGGCCTTGCCGTTGGAGTTCGAATCGGCTGCGTTGTTCTGGTCGCTCATGGTGTGTCTCTCTACTTGTGTCGATCCCTGCGGGTGCAGGGCGAGAATGCCCGGAGGATGGCGACCGACGCGCCCCGGGCGAGCGTGTCGGACTTTCGTTTTTCCCCTCCGCGAGGAGGGTCGTTTCAGCCCTTAATGTGGAAAAGCCGCTCGCTGGGGAGCGGCACCTCAAGGCGGCTCAGGCTGCCTTTGCGATCTCGAAGGTCGCCATCATCTTGCGTGCCTCGCGGATGGTCATCTTGGTGCGTGCGCCCATCACGACGGAGACCATGGTCGCCTGCGCCGAGGTCAGTGCGACATCGGCGCCCCGTTCTGCATGCGCGGCGAAGAAGTCGGTGAGAACCAACTTGTCCTGTCGCGCCTCGACGTACGAATATTCGTGATCGTTGACGCCGACGATGCTCTTGGCCACCCACGTGTTGGGATCTTCGGTCGCGGTCACTTCGACGCGCAGATACTGTGCCAGTTCAAGACTGATGTCGACGATCTGCTGCGGCGTCATGCCGGCAGCGGCGATGACATCGTTCGTGAAGGAGACGGTGACGTGGCGTCCTTCGCCATCAGGGAAGGTCGCGAGAGTCATTGCCAACACGCCGTCGTCTGACAGGCTGGCAACGTTACGGAGGCCGAAGGTCATGCCGATGATCGTCATTGTTTTTCCCTAATCAGGTAAGATCACAGAAGATGTTGGAGAACCACTGACGATGTTTTCGTCTGGACGGCCTGAGTTCGTCCTCGACGAGGCGCCCGGTCGTTCGGACCGGAGGCCGTATCGGCTGTCAGGCCGCCTTGTACGGAAACCTTACCACCGGATGGACCTGCGGTCCGCTCAGGAGAGCGTCACCGTCAGCGACTGCTCGAAGCCGGCGTTGCCGTACCGGCCGAGCTGGAGCGCATCGTCTTCGACGACGTAGGCGACGTCGTCGAACTCCAGGACGACGCCGTCGAACGCGATGCCGTCGTCGGTCAGCGCGACCGACTCGGCGCCCTGGAGCGTGACGTCGCTCTGGCGGCCCTCAGCGTGATGGAAGAAGGATTCGACCTGGTTGCGGATGTCGCACGCGCACTTCCAGTCGCCCGTGCCGGCAGTCAGCTCGTCGGCCTGGAATTCGAGCGACGCGTTGATCGGCGTCGCGAGCGTGGAGAGGGCGAGGCCGGCGAGGATCAGGGTCTGCATGGGCATCCTTCAGGAAGCGAATGGGAGGGTCGATGCGCTGTGGGCGCCTCTCGTCAGGTCACGCCGGTGCCTCGACGCCCTCTCGCCGTGTGGGGGAGCACCCATCACGTACGGTCGAGCGTCTCGGCTGGCTGGCCCCTGGGATCCGTCTGCGTGCGCGTGCGGCCTTCAAGTTCCGGGCGCGGGCGGGGACGTCGTCTGGGGGAGGAGGTGGTTGGGGCACCTCTTCCTTGTGATCCGTGGCCTGACGGGAGGCGCCGCTCCGCGGGGGAGCGGCGCCGTTGCGGCTTACGCCGCCTTCTGCTTCGGCGGGAGCGGCAGGCCGACGACGGTCAGGAACTCGCCGCCCTTCTTGCCGTCCTCGTTCGCCGGTGCCCGGCTGAAGAGGCAGCGCAGCTTGAGCTCGTTGCCCATGCCGAGCATGTCGGAGATCAGGTCCGCTGCCGCGCCCTGCGCGACGACGGTGCGCTCGACTTCGCGGCCACCGATCGTGCCCTTGGCGCGGAAGGTGATCTTCGACTTGTCGTTCGAGTTCGTGCCGACGTTCGCGTCGGTGATCTGCGTCACGGTGACGTTGTATGCCTTGCCGCCGTTCGAGGTCGAAGCTGCTGCGTTGCTCTGGTCGGTCATGTCTTGGTTCTCTCTACTTGTGTCGATCCCTGCGGGTGCAGGGCGAGGCTGCCCGGACTGTCGAATCGCCGCCGCGTCCCGGGCGGACGCTTTGGAATCTCGTTTTCCCCTCCGCGAGGAGGATCGTGAAATCTGCTCGATGGAGGAAGGCGCGTGGACCGCGCCTCCCGTCCCCCTGGGCTCAGGCCGCCAGGAGGCGGCGTTTGGTGGTGGGCGTGATGTCGTCGTTGTCGGCGCGACCGAGGAATGCGCGGTCGTTCGCGCCCATGCGGTCGAGGGTGGTGACGAACTCGTCGATCTTGCGCAGGGCCGTCGCGCTCAGCTTGCGGCGCGGCGCACGGGGGAGACGGTCGCTGGCGAGAGTGTCGAACATTGAAATTTTCCTCATCGTGTTTCGGATCGAATTCATGCCCTCCGCTCAGGCGGAGGAGTCCGTGCGGCGTGGACGCCGCGTCCGGCACCCGGGGTGCTCGGCCTCTGGCCTCTCAGCGCGCGATGGACTCGGCGATGCGCTCGAGGTTCGACTCGTCCCAGTCGCTGCCCGAGCTGTGGATCGCGACCTCGTCGAGGCTGTAGCCGCCCTCCGCGATGCGGGCGTTCAGGAGCTCGACGACCGCGTCGTCGTCGAGGCCGGCGTGTTCGATGGTGGCGAGCGCGCGCAGGGCTGCGGCGCGCGAGACGGTCATGGTGGACATGGCACCCATGGTGGGATCCTCGTATGCTGAAGGGTGTGGTTTCGAGTGGCGCGTCAGGCGGCCAGGCGCTGGAGCGCGGTGCGCGTCCAGGCCAGGGCCGAGCGGTCGTCGCCGCGCTCGAAGCCCTTGATCGCTGCACGGACGGCGGTGACCGGCTCGCTGAACGACGTGCCGTCCGGATCCATTTCGCCGAGCGTCGAGCGCAGCAGGGAGATCGCGGCGCTTTCGCGGTCCGACTCGAAGCAGCGGACGGCGGACTGGAGGCTGGCGGTCGCGGTCATGGTCTTTTTCCCGTTCGTGATCAAATTCGCGAACTCGCTCCCGCCAGGGACTCAGGCTGCGATGCTGGCGTATCGTCCGCTGCCGCCGGTGAAGCGGCGCTTCTCGCCGTCCAGGCCGATCTGGGTCACCGTGGCGGTGACCAGCGTGCTCTCGCTCTCGAGGTTGTGGAGGATGTAGTCGAACTGGTCGTGCGTCTCGCGCGTGGAGTCGAACGGCAGGATGACGAAACCGTCGTCCGTGAGCGTGTTCAGCGCCTTCTCGTCGAGCGAGGGGAAGGCGGCGCCGAGACGGTGCGAGCCGCCCTCGGACAGAGCCTCGATCACGATCATGGCGCGGCCGCTCATGGTCGATGCCAGGATTGCGAGGCCGACGACTGACAGGCTGTTCATGGTGGATTGTCCTCGAATGCGTTTCCCCCTTGGTGCAGGGGTTCGTGATCAGGCCGTCGGCTGGGCACCGGATCGAGACCGCAGGTCCGGTGCGTGCGTCGTCAGGCGGCGCGTGCGGTGACGCGTGCGGCTATGCGCGCGTTGCCCGTGCGCACGTCGACCGGATGTCCGCTCGGAAGCTGCGCGCCGAGATAGGTGAAGTCGAGCGTGTGCTCCGGATAGCAGAAGCGGCCTTCGTCGCGCTGCCAGTACGGCGCCCAGGAGCTGCCGGGATACGGGTACACCCGCACGCTCGAGCCGTCGCGGATCGCCGGATAGGCGTGTCCGACGATGAAGTCGTCGAAGGTGGACAGGGTGCAGAGCCAGAACCCGACGGGATGCGGGAAGTGGTCCACGGGGTCTGCGCGGACGGCCCGCTTCTTCGGCGCGTCGACGGTCGCGACGCCTGCGCGCAGCGATCCGGCGATGCCTTCGAGCAGGTCCGCGATTGCGGAGCGGATGCCCATGTCAGCGAACGATGTTGAGCGAGATCGCGTTGTCGGCCCGGCCGCCCATGGCGTAGACCTGGCGGCGGCGGCCGTTGCCGTCGACGATCGTCATCTCGGTCATCTTGGACGTCGGCGATACGCGGCGCGAACGGATGTCGCTCACGCGGAAGTTCGCCTCAGGCGCGGTGTTCAGCAGGACGCGCTGCAGCGCCATCATCAGCGTGTGCGAGCCGGTGACGAACTCGCGGCCCGAGCCGTTGCCCATGCCCATCTCCGCGGTGCCGTCGACGTCGTTGCACAGGTGCGCGATGCCGTCGAGGTTCATGTCGGCCAGCGTCGGCAGGCCCTGTTCGATCAGCAGGGCGACCTTGGCGATGTTGAGCGGCGAGCCCGAGATCTTGCGATCGACGCCGGCGTAGGGGACGGTGAGCGTGACGATGATGTCGGTCATGGCGTGTTCCTCGAGCTTGTTTTCCCCTCTCCGAGGGGGTTCGTGATGATTCATTCCGTCAGGACGGCACGCGCGTCGCGCGCGTGCCCCGGCGTCAGCGTGCCGCTGCGCCCGCGTCGAACCCGATCGCCAGGCGGAAGCCCTTGGCGACGTGGTCGCATTCCATGCGGTCCGCGTAGGTCCAGCCGCCGGGCACGCCGGCGGCGATCAGATCCGTCAGGTCCTCGGACAGACCGACGACGGTGTCCCTGTCGGATGCGCCGGCGAAGGTCGCGATCGCGCGGACGGCGGGGCCGTTCCGGTACGGCTGCACCTCGAATTTGGTGACCGCGATGTCCGGGAACCGCAGTGCGGCCGTGCGCACCATGGCCTCGACCGCGGTCGCGCCATCGGCGTGCGGCGTGGTGTAGGAGGCGACGCCCATGTCAGCAGCCGTATGCCGCGTTCTGGTCGAAGCCGGCCGCATCGACGCAGGCCTGGAGCATCGTCCCGCGCGCGCGCTTGGCGGTGCGCTGGTTGGCCGGACGGCGCGGTGCGGTCGTCTCGGCCTTGCGTGCGATCGAGCGCTTGATGGCGATTGCGCGGATCTGCTGTGCGGAGAGTGCCATGATCTTGTTTTCCCGTCTGATGGAGTTCACGTGAATCCATCGAACATGCTGGGGACGGCTCAGACGTCTCTCGCGGGCATGCGGGGCATGTCGCGCTCCTGCTTCGGGATGTGGGCATCCTCGAAGCCCTGCCGGGCAGGAAGGTAACGCGTTCACTCCTCCTCACCGGGAGATCCGTTCGTGGCGAAGGGGCGTGTGGGAATGTCCCCTCGTGGCCGCGCGTCGGGGTTTTCGCGCAGGCGGCCACGAGAAGAAGGGGCGGAGCATGGTGCTCCGCCCCTTGTGGAAGGCTCAGGCGGTGCGTCCGCCGTTGATCTTGGATCCGCGCACGGGCACGACGCGCAGCAGCTCGCCCGTCTTGCGGCAGAAGATGCGACGGACGTGCGGCTTGCGGTCGTGGCCTTCGACGACGCGTCCGGTGGGGACGGCGTCGTTGGCGGGAGCGGGCGGTGCCGGACGGTCGTAGACGCGGATCACGGCGAACGGCTTGAAGAACTCGCCGCCCTGCGTGCCGTCTGCGTTCTGGACGCGCTCGTAGTATCCCTTGAGGAGGACGGGGCGACCGGCTTCGAGCTTCGGCAGGATCTCGTCGTGCAGGCGGCCGTAGGCGATGACCGAACGGATGACGCTGCTGTTCCTGTTGTCGATGACGCCGCGCGAGCGGAGCTGCAGATGGCCGCGCTGGGTGCGGCGGCTCTCGATGGTGGCGGGCGTGAAGCGTGCGAAGTACGCGGTCTGTGCCATGGCGTTTTTCCCGTTCGATTTCGTTCTCGAAGGAATCCCCGCGGATCCGGTCCGGGAGGGCGCGAGCCCTCCCGGCGGGCGTCAGGCCGGCGTGCCGCACATCTGGCGACGTTCGTCGCCCTGCGCCTCCATGCGTCCGACGATTCGCACGGCATCCTGGAACATCGTCGCGCTGATGTACTGGCAGCCGGTTTCGCGGTCCGAGACGACGGCGACCGATACCCAGGACGCCTGGCCGCCCTTGCGGACGACGAACTCGGTCGAACCCGGACGGGGCGTCCCGCAGATCTGACGGTCGCCGGAGGGGGTTCGCTGCATGCGCGGCGTCACGTCGATGTCGTCCTGGTACATCGTGGAGACGACGTATTCGCAGCCCGTGCCGACGTCGAGCAGCGTCGATGTCGCGGCGCTGTTGCTGGTCTTGTCGACGAAGGGGTAGGCCGCGGGCAGTGTCGTGCCCGTAGCGGACGCATCCTCCTCGGCGATGTGCGCGGGACCGCAGGCGGTGAGCAGGCCGAAGGCGAGGAGGCAGAGAATCGATGCGCGCATGGATGGTGTCCTTGTGGAATAGGGGTCGCTCACCGGCTGGCGAGGGCGACGGAGGGGTGGTCGGCGACGACGGTGACGACGTCGCCCGTGCGCTGCACGACGATTCGGCCGATGCCGGCGCGGCGCATGGAGGAATCGCGGCCTTCGCCGTCGGCGAACCAGACGGCGCGGACGTCCGACGACGCGTCGGCGGGACCGAAGGCGACGTCGAGCGAGGTGCGGCCCATCGAACCGGTCCAGTCGGCGAGCGTCGTCGTGATGGCGGTGCCGGGCGCGATCGCGCCGATGCGCTCGCCGAGCGTCGGAACGACGGCGTGGACGTGGCGGTCGCGGGCGGCGGCGGGAGCGGCGACGAGTGCGATGGCGATGACGAGCGTACGGATCATTTTTCCACTCCCTGACCGGATTCGACATCGTCGTCTCCGAAGGGAAGGTCCCGCGCGCCCGTCGCGGGACCTCAGTCCGGCATCAGGCCGCCGCCCTCCGAGATCGCGGTCTCGTTCGCGACGACGACCGTGACGAACAGCGCGAAGGCGACGAGGCCGAGCGCCGTGACGACGTCGGTGGAGAGGCCGATCGCGGCGCCGGCGATGGCTGCGCCGACGAGGGCGAGCAGCACGGCGACCGGCGTGACGGGGTTCTCGTTGATGGCGTCGTAGATGCTCTTCATGGTCTTTTCCTCTCGAATTCCTGGATCATGCGAATCGTCGAGGAAGGGAAGGCCGCGATGTGCTCTTCGGGGTTTTCGATCGCTGCGGCACGAATAGAACCCGCCGTCACGAGGACGGCGGGTTCTGAGACCTCACGCCCAGTGGACGTGGGTCGCCTGCTGGCGGCGCGCGCAGGCCACGAATCGGTCCAGGCGGCGCGGATCCATGTCGACGCGGTGACCGTAGCGCGACACGGCCTGAGCGAAGACCTCGATGGGAGCGGAGCCCGTCTCGCCGTCGGACGCCATGTGGTCGTCCAGACCGAGGTCACGCAGCATGGCGTGCATGTTGCCGGCGCAGCGGTTGATCTCCACCTCGTCGGCCGGCCAGTTGACCGCCTTCAGGTGCGGCATCTGCCGCTGGCTGTAGTCGGTCGTGGACAGGCCGATCTGCAGCCCGCGCTCGATGATCAGGTCGAGCATGGCGATTGCGCTGGGGAAGGGCGCGAGGATGGCGCGCATGGCTTCGAGCTGGCGCGGCTGCAGCAGCACCGGGCCGAACGCGTTGACGTGCGCGTCGAAGAAGATGGGCGCGTCCTCGACGTTGGTGAAGTCGTAGGTCAAGACGTGCTCACCGTTCGTGAGTTCGGCCCCGTCGAGCAGCGCTGCGACCGCGACGATCGCCTCGTTCGAGACGGCGACGTAGCCTTCGGTGGGGAAGGGCGATGCCGCATCGGCGCTCGATACGAGCTTGATGGCGTCCCAGTGCGCCTTGGCCTGGGCCTTGCCGTCGACGTTGTCGTTGGTGCTGATGAGGTTGAGCGACATCGTGTTTTCCTCCTCGGATCTGGTTCGTGAATGCCTTGCCCTGAAAGGGAGGCACGACGGACGTCTCAGGCCGCGCGGCGTGCCTTGGGATGTTCGGCCTTGAAGCGCTTGAGCGCGCGGCGGACCGCCTTCTTCTCCTTGCCGGGCTTGGCGTCGAAGATGGCGCGCATGACGCACAGCGACCTCTCGGCGCGGCGGTCGCGGGGCTTCACGAGGGTGACGGCACGGAACATCGTTTTTCTCCCGGATGGAGGGTTCGCGTCGATCGTTCGATCAGTGGTAGCTTACCACCTTGCGGTGGCGGCGGGCCAGCAGCGCCTCCCAGTCGGCGGCCGACATGCCGCGGGTCTTGCGGTCGTCGTGGCCGAAGGTCAGCGAGGCCTTCTCGCCGCGCGGGATGCTGGTGAGCGTGCTGGTGCGCCAGCCGAGCTTCTTCATCGCGCACGTGGTGGTGTTGACCCAGAAGGTCGACATCGTGCCGATGTGCTCGCCGTCGTGGCTGTAGACCTCCCACGTGCGCGAGTCGGTCTGGAATGCGACGCCCGCGACCATCAGTTCGGCGCAGACGCGCAGGCGGTCGTCGAGACCGGCAAAGAGGCAGGGAGCGGGCGTGGGGGCGAGGGTCTGCATCATGGCGAGTGTCTCCCGGGAACGACGTGATTTGAGGTGTGGGCGTCAGCCCTTCGACGGATCCACCGCGTCCATGTCGGCGCACAGGTCGTCCATCGAGACGCCGTGGGCCGCGCAGATGGCTGCGGCCGCGTTCTCGATCTCGAAGGACGGCGCGGTGGCCGAGGCCTCGACCAGGTCGCGGACGGTCGAGAGGTATTCAGGGGATGTGCGCATTTTTTCCGCTCCGTTATCGAATTCGTTCGACCCCTCCGAGAGGGGATGATCAGGCCTCGCGCGCGATGGCCGTGGTGATCATGGGCGCGACGCGGACGGCGATGCGCAGCGCCTGCGCGAATGCGACGACGGCGACCGCGATGCCGACGAATCGCATGCCGGGCGTGGTCGAGCCGAGAAGGAAGCCCATGGCGATCAGCAGGACGACCAGCAGGGCGGCGTCGATCGAAAGGGCGGCGAGGCGGTTGGCGATGCGCATCTGGGCGTCTCCGTGCGTGGGTCGGTGGATCAGGCGAAGTCGCGCGAGCGATGCTTGGTCGAGCGCTTGAAGCTGCCCTTGCCCTTGGCTGCGCGGACGCGCTTGGGGGCGTAGGCGCCGTGGCTGAGGCAGGCTGCGAGCGGATTGCGGCTGGCGAGCTGTGCGACTGCGTTCTTCATTTTCCGCTCCTTGATCGAATTCGTTATCGATCCGACAGGATGGATGCCCGGCAGGCCGCGTCGCGGGTCAGGCCGTCTTCGCGGTGTCCGCGCGGCGCTCGTCGCGCAGGATCGTCAGCCCTTCGATCATCAGATCGAGCATCTCGGCCGAATGGTAGGCGTAGTTGTCGCTGTCGCCGCCGTCGATCGTGACCATGCCGTTGGTCTCGGACAGTTCGAACCGGTGGAAGGCGTGGCCGACGTGGATCTTTCCGTCCACGAAGCGCAGATACGGCATGTCGCCGTTCTCGTCCGGGGCTCCGACCTTGCTCGGCGTGACCGGTTCGCCGGGCAGGAAGACCTGGACGACCGTGTCGCACGACCGGAAGTCGGTGCGCATGGTCTCCACGACGACGTCGGTCAGGCCGGGGATGCTCCGCACGCGGGCCAGCATGTCGGTGGGCATCGAGACGTTCGCGGTGCGCTTGGAGCCGTCCTGCTCGGTGATGTTTGCACCATGGAACATCGGCGTGAAGTGCTGGTTCGGCGTGAAATCACCGGTGAGGTCGAGGGTGCAGACGCTGAGCTTGAGCATGGTTTTCCCATTCTGGAACTGATTCGACACATGCCGCGCCCTGCATGTTGCCCCGGGCGGGCGAACGAGACTATTCCCAGGCATGCGGCGCACCGTCATCAAGGTGTCATGTTCGGCCGCTACGAGGGGTGCAGATGAAAGAGACGTTGTCCGCGGGACTGGCCCGCATCGCAGCACTCGCCCTGATCGGGCTCGCGTGCGCCGCCTTGTGGGGATTGGCGACCCTCATGCCCAGCAGGGATGAAAGGGACCGCAGGGCGGCGGAAGCCGTGTGCCCCGCCGGCCGCGGCGTCGAGGACCCGGCCTGCGCCGAGGCCGTTGCCGAAGCCGAGAGGAAGAAGGACGGCGCCTTCGCGCGCGACTTGGTGATGACCTCCATCCTGTGATGGCAAGGAGGTCAGCCGAGCGCGCTGACGACCCCCTGCACTGCGGCGGCGATCAGCAGCCAGCTGCCGGTGACGGCGCCGATGATGGCGAGTGCGCGACCTTGCGGGCTGAAGCCGCGTTCGCCCTCGTAGCCGTCGAGGACGTTCTTGTCCCAGGTGACGCCGAGACGCAGGGCGAGATCGGCCAGCGCCTCGGCCAGGCTCATGTCGACGTCGGCCGGTGCCGGCGCGACGAGGGCGGACTTGAGCGATTCCAACGCTGCGGTCTTCATGGCGTGTCTCCGGTATCGAGAGGGGTCTGTGGTTCAGCCGAAGCTGCGCGCGCGGTGCTTGTCGGTGCGACGGAAGCTGCCCTTGCCCTTGGAGGGCTTGACGCGCTGCGGACGATAGGCGCCGTTCGAGAGGCAGGCGGCGAGCGGGTTGCGGGTCTTGGTCATTTTTCCACTCCGTGATCGAATTTCGATCTCGCCCTGGTCGAAGTGGGGTTCTCGCGGTCCGGCGCGGAGCCGTGGTCCATCATCCCTGCGGCGCGATCGCGCCGTTGATGTCCTTCTCGACCACGACGCCGTCGATCAGTACGTCGTAGTCGTCGCCGCCGCAGTAGCCGCCATACCACTGCGCGACCGTGTGGGCGGCGGAGCGCTCGACGCGCAGCTCCTGGTCGGCCTGGGTCGAGCCGTACCCGGCTGCGGTGCGGTTGTGGAAGGCGAGAGTGACGATGTCGTCCATGGTGGTCTCCGGATGAAGGCGGGAGGAAGCGCGTGGCGGTCCGGGGGCCTCTCAGGCGAGGACGCGTCCGAACGCGCGCAGAGGCGCCAGCAGGCGCCGCAGCTTCTCCTGCCGTCGTTCGCGGCGGTCGGCTTCATCCCTGGCCAGTCGCGCCCGGTAGTCGTCGCACGCCTCGTTGTAGCTGCCCATGGACCGGGCGAGCGCGTCGTCGCCCGCGAGCGCCTGGAGGAATGCCCGCAGGGGGAATTCGAACCCCTCGACGTAGAAGGTTGTGCCGTCGTCGGACATCGCCTTGATCCCGAGCCGCAGGCCCTTGGCGAGATCCAGCAGCGCGTTGCGCTCGCGCATGTGCGATGGGTTCAGGACGATCCTGATGGTGTCGGTGCGTGGCTTGGCCATGACGCGTCCCTTCGGTGTGGATTACGCGGCGAGCGGCATCTGGACGTCGTTTGCAACGAATGCGAACTCGAGGCCCGGATCCATGATCGGCATGGGCGCGCCGGCCGCGACGGCGTCCATTGCCGCAGCCGGATCGGTCTTCATCAGCGCCTCGATGCGGCGACGTTCGGCGCCGCGGGCGAGCATGGCGTTGTGCGCGTCGCGCTTGGCGATGCCGGCCGCGATGCGGTCCTGCTTGTCGATGACCGCCTGGATGCGGCGGTCCTCGTTGCGCGCGAGATGCTCGGCGACGTTGGCGGCGACGGTCTTGACGCGCAGCTTGGCGTTCTTGACGCCGATCGCCTTCATGGCGCGGATGTTGGCGCGGCGGTTCTTCTCGCCGGTGGTGAGGGGCTTGCTCATGTCGGTGTGCTCCTGGATCTGTTTTCCTCTCAGCCGAGAGGATCATGACCGGCGCTATCGCGCAGGCCTTCTTGTTTTCGCGATGGTCACACGCGCATGGTGCGCGGCAGGCTTGCCGAGCCGGGTCTCATCCGCCGTCAGGACATCGGCCGCCCATGGTCGCCGGAAGGCGAGGTCAGGCGATGCCGCCGCGGCCGTCCCGACGGCGCAACGCCTTGGACAGATCGCCGAGCGTCTTCTCGGCCTCGGCGACGGAGCGCTCGACGTCGTGGAACAGATCCGAGGACGGGTCCGTCTCGATCTCCTTCCAGGCCAGCAGGGCGTTGCCGAGGATGCGGGACTCCATCGCCAGCAGGTTCGGTCCGGTCGAGGACAGGTTGGTCGCGACCATCTCGGCCGAGCCGGCGACCATCATCTTGCGGATGCGGGCCGTGTTGGCTTCCAGCGCCTCGACGATCGCGCCGACGATGCCGGGTGCCTCCAGTTCGCCGGCCGCGATGATCTGATCGCGGAAGGGCGTGTCAGAGTTGATCCGTCCGACGACCGTGTCGATCATCCCGAGCACCGCCGCGTCGTCGGTGACCGCGCGCGCACCGGCGGCGAACTGCGCGAGCATGATCGTCTGCATGTGCTTCATGTCCTCGTCGGTCGCGGATCCCATTGGGACGATGTGCACTGCGACCGAGGCGAGCAGGCTGGCGAGCTGAATCATTGGAGGTCCTTCGGCATTGATGTGTTCGGCCCTCTTCCGAGGGTGTCCGTGATCGGATCGTACCGGGTCAGTCCTTGCTGCGTGCAGGTGCTGCGGTCCGCATGGTTTCGGGGCCTTGTCCCGGGGACAAGGCCCGCACGATGTGCGGGTCACGCCGTCGGAGCCACTCCGGGGCGGATGCGAGCAGCTGGACCGAGGTCGGAACGTCCTTGGCGTCGTACAGCCAGTCGTCGTGATCCTCCTGGGATGCTGTTGGCGGGCCGTTCATTTTCCACTCCGTGATCGATTTCGCGATCAATCCACCGGAATGGATCCACGGCGCGATGCCCCGCAGAAACGTCGTGTTTTCCGTCGTCGGGCGACGAAGAGAAGCCCGCCGCGCATGGTGCGTGGCGGGCTTTCATGAAGGTCGGCCAGACGCCCGTCCTCAGATGGGCAGACTCCATCCGCCACCAGGAGCGGACCGGAGATGCAGGTGCAGCGCCTTCACGGCGAGCGCGTCCATGCGGGCGGGTCCGACCTGGATCGCACGCTCGTACGTCCGGGCGAAGACCCGGCCGCAGGTGGTGACCAGATCGACCGTCATGGCTTCGGCATGTGATGCCATGACGCCGAGGAAGACGTCGACCGACTTCTCGGACAGGACGTCGTTATCGGACGGCGAGCGGTCGCCTGGACGATCCAGAGCCGTGATGAAGATGTCCCCGCATGCGACATGCAGCGCGGCGTCCATCTCGGTCGAACGGTTGTGGAGTGGGTGGCCCTGGAGAGTTGCCATTCGTCGTCCCGCTGGTTGTGAGGGAGGGAAGGGTGGTGACCCCGGCGCGATTCGAACGCGCGGCCTACCGCTTAGGAGGCGGTCGCTCTATCCTGCTGAGCTACGGGGCCGTGGAAGGTGTGTCGTCGGCGCGCCCGTCAGGCGGCGACGTTGCGGATGGTCCAGTCGCGGTCGACGTAGCCGTAGGGCAGCGCCGTGGTGTGGCGGCCCTCGATGACCACGGCCGCGACGTCGCCGTTGCACCAGCACATGTATTCCGCCGGAACGACGCGTCCATCGGTGTGGACGGCTTCGATCGGCTCGCGCCATTTGACGGGCGTGGTGGTGGTGGCTGATTCGGTCATGTCCGATGATCTCCGTTCAGGCGGCGATCTTCAGATCGGACCGCTTGGCCTTTGAGGCCGTGAGGCTCCATTCGTAATCGTCGTGCAGAGCCGCCTGCTCAGGCGCGAGACGGCCCGCGTCCATCTCGCGGACGAGGAAGCTCGCGACCGGCGTGTCGATCGCCTTGATGTCGTCGTAGACGCCCTGGCTCACCGGGATGGTGATGACGGAGCCGTCCACGCCGCGCCATGCGGACCGGCCGAGGATGGTGTGGATCGCATCGTCCTGGCGCACGACGTAATCCGGTGCGCCTGGCGCGTCGAAGTCGGTGAGTACGATGGCGGGGTTGGGCTTCGAGTTCTTCATGGTGTCTCTCTTCTGAATAAAGCGTGGAATGTCGTGTGGCTCAGCCGAAGTCGCGCGAGCGGTGCTTCTCGGCGCGCTTGAAGCTGCCCTTGCCCTTGGAAGGCTTGACCTTCTTGGGCTGGTACGCACCGTGTGCGAGGCAGGCGGCGAGGGGGTTGCGCGACTTGGTCATTTTCCGCTCCGTGATCGAATTCGATCATGAACGCATGCGCCTGGAACGACCCGACCGCCGCTGTTGACAGGCACGTCGAAAGCCCTGGTTAGGCGTTGACTTTCGGATCGCCGCCTTATCGCTTCTTCTTCCGCGGGCCGTTCCTTTCCGCGCGAACCAGGACCGTCGAACGTTTCTTCAGCTGGGGGTTCTGCTGTACGGAGAGCGCAATCTGCCGCTGCACGTCGGCACGCAAGTTGGCGGCGATCTCGGCGCTGCGTTCATCGCGAAGGACCGAACCCATGCCTTTGCACACCGGGCAGGTTCCACCCGGAGCATCACGGTTCAATCCAGTGGCGTCGCAGCTGCCGCATCCGACGATGTGTATGGTGTCGTCTTCATCGATCGTCATGAGATTTGTCACGAGTGCTTCCATGTCGACGTTGCGCATGCGGGTCCTGTTGGCAACCGGAGCATGGGTCATGAAGGTAATCCTTTTTTTACGTTCATCATGGTGAAGGCGTTCGTCGCCGGCGTGGATGCTTCGGCTCAGCCGAAGTCGCGGCTGCGGTGCTTGGCCGAGCGCTTGAAGCTGCCCTTGCCCTTGGCGGCCTTGACCGTCTTGGGCTTGTACGCGCCGTGGCTGAGGCAGGCTGCGAGTGGGTTGCGCGACTTGGTCATTTTCCGCTCCGTGTTCGATTTCGAACATGTCTCGTGCGAAGCAGGAAGCAGGACCGCCGGAGCGGTCCCGCCCTACTTCGTCGCTCGCGTGCGCGTGTCGCCTTACAGCGCGTGCGAGGTGATGACGACGTGGCCGTCCTTCACCGACGCGATGTAGTTGCAGTATGCGCTGCGACCCGGAGGTGCGAACTGGCCGATGAAGCCTTCCGGCGCGACGTGGTAGGGCTTGTCCTGGAAGCAGACGCTCTGCGAGGTCATCAGCGGCCCGTCGATCACGCCCCAGACGTGGACGTTGCCCACGGCCTTTGCCTGAAGCAGTCTGGCCAGCATGCCGGGCATGCACTCGATGACGCCTTCGAAGGCGAGGTCGTAGGCATCCGGATCGTCCCACACCGCGTCGGAGATCGTCCGGTAGGTCTTGGCGGTCAGCAGGATGGTCTCGCCGCGGAACGGGCGGGCGTCCGACTGGTCCATCGTGTTGACGATCCTGCCGTCGACGGGTGCGATGCGCATTCCGGTGGCGCTGTTGACGACCGAGCCCCAGATCTCGTCGCCCGACTGCGCCTCGACCAGGACGGTGCGCGACGTGAGCAGGCCGAGACGCTCGAGGATGCTCTCGATGCGGTCGCGGTGATGCGTCGAGAGCGCGACGTCCCCGAAGGTGCGGGCGATCTGCTTGGCGCCGCGGCTCGTGCAGAGGCCGGGGATGATGGAGATGACGGTGCCGGCGTCATCGCCGAGCATGGGAAGTGCCCAGTGGCTTTCGCCGTCCTTGTCGATGATGCTGGTGTCGCCGTCGTCGTCGGCCCGCACGCCCCAGCCGAGTATGGCGGCGACGTTGGCGACGGGCAGCTGGACGTAGTGGTTGAGCGTGATGAAGTCGTACATGTCGCAATGTCCTTATTCTGATGACATGGTCGTGGATGTTGATGGCCCGATGTCGTTCGTTCCCGAGTGCGCCAGGCCAGCGCCTCGTGGTTTTTCTCCGCTCGCGCGGTCCGTCTACTTTCGACCGAACCCCGCGAGTGCGGTGACGAAGCCGTCCGCCAGCTGGTCTGCGAACTTGGTGCGCGACAGGCGTGCGATCAGCCGGATGGCGTTGGCGACGTACGTGACGAGCGTGCCGCCGAGGATGGCGACCGAGGCTTCGAGGCTCACGGCGTCGACGCCGGCGCCCGGGGGCGACTTGGTCGAGATGAACGCGAGCGATATCAGCGTTGCGCACACCGTGGCGCGCCGCTGCATCGGCATGCCGTGGATGGCGCGGAACGCGATGTAGGGGACGAAGAGGCAGTTCGCGACGAAGGCGATGTCGAAGAAGGTCATTTTCCGCTCCATGTTCGAATTCGAAAATGAACTCACACGTTGCGGATCAGCCGACGGCCCTGGCGAACGCCGCGCCGTCTTCGGACAGATGCGTCGCATGGACGACGCGGTCGTGATCGGCGCGCGCCCGCTCGAGCAGCATGCGCGCGAGACCGGTGCGGCGCAGGGTCGGGACCGTGTACGCGTTGCAGATGAGCGCGACCGAGCCGTCCATGGTGACCAGCTGGAGCACGGCGGCCGGCGCGCCGCCGACGTGCGCGACGTAGCGCACCGTCCCGGTGGCGGAGCTGGTGTGCACGATCACGACGCCAGCAGCCGTGGTGGTGCGCACCAGCGTCTCCGTGCCGATCGCGGGCACGTGGCCTGGCGGCGCCAGCAGGGCCTCCATGGCCTGCACGTCCACCGGGATCATCGCGCGACCTTCCCGGTCGAAGGCGTGCCGGCGAGGTCGATGACCATGGCGTCGCGCCCGATGGTGACGGTGCCGATGCCCCGCAGATCGCGCATGCCGAGCAGCGAAACGCCGACGCCCTCCTTGCCGACGACCATGCGACGCGGACCGAGATCGCGGCCGCCGATGGTCAGGGTGGGCGTCGTGACGACGTCCATGCGCGCGGTGCCGGTGATGCCCGCGCCGACGACCTCCCCGGCAGGCGTCAGGCGGCCGGAGAGAAGCTTGGCGTCGCCAGGCGTCAGGATGCTGTTCGTGCATCCGCTATCGACGATCATCACGATGCGCACCCCGCCGATGTGTACGGGGAGGAAGAACAGCAGGCTGTCGGCGTCGCGCGGAACGACGATGCGCGTGACCGCCGCCCCAGCCGTCGTCGACTGTGCCGTCGACGATGCTAGTGGAGCCGCGGTGGCGGCCAGCATCAGGGCCGCGTTGGCGAATGCGCGCATGATGGCCATTTTCACGTTCCTCGCAGAGATTCGAAACCGCCGTGCTCCGACGGAACCGCGACGTTCCGCATGATCCGGTCGGGGTTCATGCGGAACATGGGAAAAGGGAGGCGAGCCGCGGCTCGCCTCCCCTGGTGTGATGTCGGATGTCGTCGACGTCTATCGCAGCGCCGCGCTCAACCGTGCGCGCTCGACCTCGACGTCGTTCGAATGGGAGCGGTTGAGGGTCAGCGTGTTGAACTCGCGGTGCGTGATGCGACCGTCCGCCATCAGCGGGCGCAATTCGTCCTTGGTCACGTTCCCGACCGCGAGACGCTGCGTGAGGCTGCGGTACTGTCCGACGTTGATCTGCGTGTCGCCGATCAGGACGTCGCAACCGGCATAGGTGGCGACGCCGAGACCCGAGAACAGTGCGACGCAGGCGATGGTCTTGAAGGCGAAGGACTTGATCATTTTTCCGCTCCATGAGGGATTGCGAACCAGGGATCTCGGATCCGTGACGCCGTCAGGCGTTGCGCGCCTCGATGCGGATCTCGTCCGCGCCGCCGGTCAGCATGATGTCCAGCTGGATCGTCATGTAGGCGAGCAGTTCGCTGCGCATCTTCTTGTATGCCGTCGTGTCGACGGCCGACACGCGCGTGAAGCTGTTCATGTCGAGGACGCACTGCGCTCCGGTGTCGACGTCGGTCTCGGACGTCTTCGTTGCGATGACCCGCTTGGTTGCTTCGGTTGCTGGCGTGTTCATTTTTTCCGCTCCGTGTTCGAATTCGATTCAGGCCGCCAGGGCCAGTGTCCGCCGCTTGGCGGAGGCCTTCCGGTGCAGCCGGCGCTCGAAGCGGTCGGCGAACGGCCGGTGGTCGCGCTGCGCGCGGGTCCGGTCGAAGACGACCTGCACGGCGCCGTCGGCCCGGCGCATGTCGGCGGCGGGGACCCGGTAGACGGTGAGGCCGTAGCCGAGGTCTGCGAGCACGTCTCGCATCGGCGCCGGGAACCAGGCGACGAGCTGACGCGCCGTCTCGGTGCCGCAGATCATGCCCTTGTGGAAGCCGAGTTCGTCCGAGGCCGTGGCGAACTTCGCGTGCCAGTCGTGGTCGCGGTCTCCCATGGCGGCGTGCATCGCGTCCTGCACGCCGACCTTGAACGGGCCGTCGCCGGTTTCGGTCTCGACGCGCAGGATGGTGACCATGTCGTTGGGCATTTTTCCGCTCCGTGATCGGTTTCGATCATCGACCTCGTGTGCATCTCCCGGTGGCATGCATCGTGCGCTGTCCGGCAGGAATCACACGAAGGAGGCTTCCGGTGGTCCGGGAGCCTCCTTCGTGTTTGGGTCAGTCCCGCGCGAGCGCCTGGTCGACGCGCTGCATGATTCCGGCGGTGATCCGCGCGGCGATCGTCTGGCCCACCTGCCCGAAGGCGAGCGCCATGGGTGAGTGCGCGCCGTCGCGGGCGGCGAACTTCGTCGCGCGATCGATGGCGTACGCCATCATGAACAACGCGCGCGAGTCCGCGTCGACGCCGGGGTTCGCCTTGTCGACGACCAGTTCGGCCTGGCGGGTGGCGTCGGCGAGCATGACGGGGTCTGCGACGGCTGCGTGCATGGGATTTTCCTCTTCGTGATCGAATTCGTCGAACAGGTCATCCGCATGCGCGTCAGTGCGCCTTCAGAACCTCGCCGAGCGGCTTGGAGAAGCGTCCGCCCCGCGCGGTCCGCAGCTCCATGATGCGCACGATGTGTGCGACCGTGATGCCGAGCGCGTCGGAACCCGGCACGGGCGACGCGTGGTGGATGCACGTGCCCGACTGCCCGGTCTGCTCGATGCAGACGTGGGCGACGTTGTGCCAGGAGCGAGCGCCGTCACCGTGGAAGCGCACCATGACCGAGCGCTTGCCGGGAACGTCGCTGAACGACACCTGGAGCGAGCCCGACCGGACGCGCTTCGACCACAGCGTGTGGAGCGTCGGATGTTCCGGATGCGGGCGGACGAAACCGGCCGCCGCGAGCTGCTCCTCGCCGGGAGCGAGACCCTCGGCGCCGGCTTCGAGCGCCGAGACGAGCATCCTGGCCTCGTCGACCGTCTCGGCGAACATGCCGTTCATCAGGCCGGGGCCGAAGTGGTGCATCAGACGCTGGAACTCCTCGGTGCGCTCCTCACGGCCGGGATGCGAACGCGTCTCCTTGAACGCCTTGGCGTAGATCTCGCGGCTGGCGTCGTCGGTCGAGTTGATGCCGCCGGTGCCGGGCAGGGCCGGCACGTAGGAGATGCGCGCGACGTCGTAGGGACTGATCGACCAGTCCCCGGCGTGTCCGCGAGCCTCCAGATCTCCGTGGGGCTGCGTGGTCCAGACCATGTCGGTCATGTGGCCGTCCTTCCTGTTCGAAGCCATCGGTCAGGCGGCGATCCGGTGGGCCGCGGTGTCGCCGTTGGGGTGGACCAGCGTGACGAAGCCCTCGAGGCAGCCGCATTCGCGCATCAGATCGCGGCAGATTTCCTCGTAGGCCGCGATGGCCTCGGCGTGCGTCGAGAATTCGAGGAAGCAGGGCTCGTCGTCGTTCAGCGCGTTGCGCGCGTCCTTGTCGATCGAGGGGAAGCCGTCGTGGATCCGGCTCGCCGTGCCCTGGTTGGCGACGTCGATCAGGATGACCGGGATGTCGGATGCGTTGGCGCTGCGGGCGGCGATGTCGTGCAGGGTGAGCGTCTTCATGGTCTTTTCCTCGATCCTATCGAATTCGATTGCGTCGTCATGTACGTGGAATGCCGAGGCTCGGCCTCGGCATGGGTTCAGGCCGGATGGTGGGCGTACGAGGACTTGTTGTCCTCGTAGTAGGCCAGTCGGTTCGCCCGCCGGATCGTCTTGGAGGGCGTCGCGGCCTCGTATGCGTGCACGGCGGCGATGAGCGCGCCGTTCGAGCCGAGCAGGTCGTCGGCGAGCGCCACCATCACGAGGTTGGGCGTGGATTCAGGCCGCAGCGCGAGGAGCTGCGCGTACGCGGCGGCCTCGTTGCCGGGGCCCGCCCGGTCGGCGAGGATGGCGAGCGCGGCGGCGGCGGACCGCCCCACGCCGTGCATGCAGTGCACCAGCAGCGATCCCGCCGCGTGGTCCCGGCCGAAGGCGATGATCTCGGCCATCTGGTCGGCGGTCGCCACGATCACGTTCCGGTCGGCGAGGTCGAAGTCCTCGCAGGGCACGATCAGCCGCGGCGGGATCGGACCCCGGTCGAAGACGAGCTTCTCGTTCGTCCTCGCCTTGGGGTCCTGGAGCGAGATGATCGCGTCGAACTTGCGCTTGTGCTTGGTGGCCTGGGTCAGGCTGCCGACGGACAGCGAACCGGGTGCGGGCATGGGGAGCGGAGTCGACATCGTTTTTCCCATCATCGATCGTATTCGTTCGATCAACTTCGGCATTGAAACGCCGCCTGTCGGCGGAGGCGAGAAGTGACGCGGGTCGGGTTTTTCACGACCGCGTCACGAAGAAAAGGCCCACAGGACTGGTGTCCTGTGGGCCGTGTCGGAGCTGGCTTGGTGGCGATTGCAGGGTTACGCCGCCATGTCGAATGCGAACGGGCTCGCGGGGATGTCGAGCGGGCGGCGCATCTCTGCCTCCCACTGCGCGTCGTGGAAGTCGGCCAGATCGTCAGGCAACTGGTATGCCCGTGCGATCGACGCGGTGAGCACCGGCTTCATCAGGCCCGCAGGCACGTCGATGAAGCACAGGTACTCGTCGCCCACGTACAACGACGCCGTGCCGGACCAGTCGCCGTTGCGGTTGCCCTGGCTCTGCGTGGGGACGACGACCAGCTCGTGCAGCGGCTGGGTGTCCATGCAGGCCAGGTTGATCCAGTTCGCGTCGACCACGCGGCTGGCCTGGCCGTGGCCGAGAAGCAGCGCCTTGCGGATGGCCTTGATCAGGTTCTTGCGGCGCGTGACGGTCATGGTCATGATGTTTTCCACTTCGTGATCGAATTCGCAAATCCTCGACCTCATCGTGGAATGGCCGCCCTGGGGCGGCCGTGGTCCGTGTCGACGGCCTCCTCAGGCCGTCGACACGTCGAGCGGGTTGGCGGGAGCGGGGTGCGTCGCGTCGGCGAACTCGATGTGCCCCAGCGTCTCGCCGGCGACCGTCAGGGTCGCGACGCCGCCGTCGTATGGGAGCGCCTCGAGGGCGACGCCCGCGATGGTGAAGTACAGGCTGGTGATCCGGCGGTGGTGGTTCATCGCCGCGACGGCGGCGTGGAACGCGGCGGCCGGCAGGTAGCCCTGCAGGTGGAGCTGCTGTGCGTCCTCGGCGTCCTCGATCAGACGCTGCAGTCGCGTCCCCGCCATGATCAGGTCGGTCTGCGAGCCCGTGGTCAGCCAGGCGTGGACGATGGTCAGCGCGACGTCGATGTCGGCGATGGTGTGCGCCAGCGCGGCGGGTCCGACGACGACGCCCGCGGCGGTGGTCGCGGCGGAGGTTCCGCCGAAGAGGTGGAGGGCGCGCTCGTCGACCAGCGCCTCGACCGACAGGAGCTCCATCATGTCGAGGTCGTCGCCGCGCGCGGCGGAGTTGATCATCGTGACGACGTCGTCGAGAGGGCGGTCGATCAGGGCTGGCGAGGTGAACATCGTTTTTTCCCATCTTCGAGTTGATACGGAAAAGTCGGACGCTGTCGAATTCGTCTCCGGTCGGGGACGCCGGAGGACATGAAGGAATCCGTCGGCCTGGCCGACGGATGCATGTGCCCGCCGCCATGCGCACCCGGAGGTGCGCATGGCCGACGATCAGTTGTAGCCGAGCGTGGCGACGCCATCGATCTGCGCGGCCGACAGCAGCGTGCGCGCGTCGACGGCGAACTGTCCAAGCAGACCGCGTGGAGCCGCGTCCGGCATGCGCGGCTGGACGGGGTGGCGGACTGGCATCCTGCGCGTGGTGTTCATGATCGTTCTTCCCTGTTTCGGATCGTGGTTTCGGCGTCAGTGTACCGCATCCATGCGCCCGGCGACAGACGCCGAGGACGACGCAAACCGCATTTGCAGGATGGCGTGGCTTTTAGACCAGACCGAAGGCTGCGAGCTTGCCGTGCAGGTCCGGCCGGCGCATCTGGAGCTGCATGCTCCACAGCGAGGCGTGCTGCGCGCCGAGCTGATAGCGCGTGCCGGACTCGGTCTCGACCTCCGCTGCACGGAAGCGCTTGATGTCGGTGGTGCGCCAGGGACCGCGTCCCGCGACCGTTCCCACGACGCATGCGCCGCCGCCTTCGACGGGTACGATCCTGTAGTCGTCGATGCGCATCGCTTTTCCCCTGATCGGCTGGATCGCGAGAGATCGCACCGCCGTTTCCCCTTGCCGCGAGGCGGCCGGTCGACCGCGTGTCGACCGGCTGGCGTCAGCGCGGCTTGCGACGCTTGGCCGGCTTGCCGCGGATGGTGATGGTGGCGGGGCCGTGCTGAAGCACGACGCCCGATCCACCGCACACGCACGGCCACCATTCGAGGCCGCGCGCGAAGGTGAGGATGCTGCCCGATCCGTTGCAGACCGGGCAGATGTTGGACGTGCTCACCGACCGGTGGGCTGGAGCCACTCGTCGGCGTAGCGCCATCCGAGGAGTTCCGCACCCGAGTCCGTGACGCAGTCGCCGCCGAGGTCGCGCCAAGGCGCCTTCGGACGGTAGCCCGGCTGGTAGCGCGCGGTGACGACTTCGAACGCGGCGCTGATCGTCTGCGCGCGGCGGATGCCGACGACCGGACGGTCCTCGGTCGGCTTGGCTTCGTCGACGGGCGTGAAGCCTGCGGGCAGCTGGATGTCGCTCATGGTGTTTTCCTCTCGATTGACTGGATCGAATGATCGTCAAGGTTGGGTTCGTCGTGCGGCGCGCTGGTTCGCGCGGTCCGCCTGGTCCGCCGGATGGGCCGGCGGACCGTCGTGGATCAGTCCATCGGCAGCAGCTGGTCGTCGGCGTACTTCCAGCCGAGGATCTGCTCGCCGCTGTCGCCGACCGCGTCCCAGGTGATGGTGCGCCAGGGCGAGTTGGGACGGTAGTCGATCATGTACCGCGCGGTCATGATCTCGAACACGGAGCCGATGTAGCCCGCCTTGCGGATGGCGAGGACCACGCGGCTGTTCTCAGGGACGGCCTGGTCGACGGGCGTGAAGCCTGTTGGAAGCTGGATGTCGCTCACGGTGTTTTCCTCTCGAATGGCTGGATCGCATGATCGCTAGCGCATCGGCGGAGCCGGGCAGGAAGGACATGGGTTTTCCGTCGGGTGGAGACGGAAAACGCCCGCCGGACATGGTGTCCGACGGGCGCGTGTGAGGATCAGAGCGCGACGAGGTCGCGTTCGGAGAGGCGTGTCGCCTGGCGCAGCAGCTCCGCCTGGTCGCGGATCTCGCTCGCGGCGAGGCGCGAGACGACGACGATGGGCGTGCGCACGCCGCCCGACGCGGCGATGTGCGCGATGACGGCGGCGATGACCTCGTCGGCCGTACCCTTCGCGCCCTGGCGGCGGGGATCGCGGTCGTCGAGCACGTGCAGCCGATCGCGCTGCGAAGGGGCGGTGGACGGTTCCATCGGCGTGTCGAAGAAGCCGCTCGTGGTCTCGAAGAAGCCGAGACGCATGGTGTTGCTCTCGTAGCCCATCGCCTCGGCGAGGTCGCGCACGACGGCGGCCATGTCGATATCCTCGACGTCGCCGGGAACGACGATGACGGGCGCGTCGCCGCGCGATGCGACGATGTTGGCGAGATGCATTGCGACCTGCGAACGCAGACGGATCTGAGCGGCCATGCGGCTGCCTCCTTGGCTTGGTATGGGGGTGGCCACGACAGGAATCGAACCCGCGTTTCCGAGATCATTACTCTCGACGTCCTACCGCTGGACGACGTGGCCGGAAGAAGTCAGCGCGAGGCGCGTGCGGCGGCCTGGCGCTGGCGACGGGCGGTCTCGCGCGCGCCCGTGTGCGGGTTGGCCGGCGTGCCGGGTTTGCGGCGGGGCTGCGGACGCGGGCCGCGCGCCGAGGACAGGTCCTCGCCGGCGATCATGCCGGGTGCGACAGCCATCATGGCGACGGCGGCGATCAGTCCTAGACGGCGGTTCATGGTCGGTCTCCTGGAATGGCTCACCGGACACGTGTCCGGTACTGGGTCGTCTGCGATCAGTGCGCCAAGGCGCTGAACTCGGCGGCACGGACTCGGATCTCGGCCATGTCCCGGTGCGAACGCATGCCGTCGCAAAGGATCTGCGCGGTGCCGTCGTCGTTCATGAGGAAGTCGTACTCGTCGACCGCGAGGGCGTCGGTGGTCGTGTTGACGATGTTCATGCGGCCCACCGTAGCCGACAGGTCCAGGACGAGCGCCAGGGGCCGAGGTCCCCGTCCGTCGTTGTCGTCGTATGCGAATTCGCGGACGATCGTTGCCGAGCGCATGCCGGGGTTGGCGGCGAGCACGGCGAAGGCGGCGGGCACCCGCTCGCGCGTCCAGACCTTCACGGTCTCAGGCAGCGCGGCGTTCTGGCAGACGAAGTCGACATAGGTGGCGGCGTGCGTGCCGGTGTTGGTCTGCATCTGTTTTCTCCTGCGCGACTGTCTTCGATCAGCCGAAATCCTTGAGGTGCGACGACCGGCGTCGGCCATCAGTCGTCGGTGTACAGGCCCGAGTGTCGGAGCGCAGTGCTGGCCTCGTGCTGGTCGGCGAGCTTGCGGTCGGCGAGACCCTTGCCGCGCAATTCCCGCTGGAGCTCGCGGTTGCGCAGCATGCGGGCCTTGCGGCCCTTGGCGCCGTCGATCGCGCGGCGCGCCTCGCGCACTTCGGCGACGATGTCGTCGAGCGGGTTGACGTCGCGCGGATGGTTGTGGGAGCGTGGCGTGCCCATGTCGCTCAGCTCCGCTGCGTGACGTGGAAGGGGGCGCAACGGCCCTGGCCGAACCAGTAGGCCCGGTTGAGCAGCGTGGCTGCCGCTTCGGCGAGGTCCGGATCGTCGGCGACGGCCTCCTCGAGCTTGCGGATCGCGTTGCAGCCTTCGTCGAAGACGCCGTCGATCTCGCGCTTGGTGAGGAAGTCGTCCGGCGTCGACACGTAGTGATCGTCGCCCCGCAGCACGCCGCGGTTGGTCCTGGCCTCGAAGAGCGTGACGCTCTCCGGGTCGACCGGAAGGGCCTGTTCGGCGGCGAGATCGGCGGCTTCCGACAGGAACTGGACGAGCTGCGCCGGATTCGGCGCCGCGCCGGCGTGGATCCTGCCCGACCGGATGAGGAAGTCGGCGACCGCGGTGGCGAGCGCCTTCTGCTGGTCGGCGCTCATCGGCTCGAGATCGAGCGTGACGGTGCGGCCGTCGGAGATGGTCGTGTCGGTCAGCATGGTTTTCTCCTCTGGGGAAGTCTCGCTCCGATTACCGTCAGCCGGCGTTCGAGTCGACCAGCGCGTTCGGATACTCCAGCGTGTAGAGGTAGGTCACGTCGTCGCTGGGGACGCCGTTGACCGAGGCGATCTCGCCCTGGCCGCCGAAGCGGTCCCACGCGCCCTTCCCGAAGAGGACGTCGAAGTCGACGATCAGCGACTCGAGCGTGTCGCCCTCCGAGCCGTTGCGGCTGACGACGGTCCTGTCGGCGAACCGGCGCGCCGTGGACGTGCCTGCGGTCCTGATCTCGCCGCGCGCCATGAAGGGCGCGAGGGTGAGAGCCGAGAGCGGCGCGAGGTCGGATGCGACGCGGCGTGCGCGGCGCCGGGGCGCCGGGGCGTCTGTCCTGGCGGCCGAACGGCGGGCGGCGATGGCGCGGATTGCGGCTGGGCTGAGTGCCATGACTTGTTTTCCTCTATCGAACCGATTTCGCCTGGATGCACCTCGGCATCGCTTCGGCTTCGGCACGTGTTCCGGCGAGTGTAGGACGGAACCTCAGGCGGCGCGCCGGAGGGGTTCGCGCTCGAACCCGTCCACGACCTCGTTGGCGATGGCCATCGCGTTCTTCATGGTCGAGCCCCAGCCGAACTCCTCGTCCGGCGATTCGAGGCTGCCGACGGACGCGCCGTTGCCGTCGGCGTCGCCGACGATGATCAGGCCGCGGTAGGAGTAGATCCCGTTGGGCTCGATGTCGCGCCAGCAGTCGAGTGGACCGAGATCAGTGATGGTCGCCGACATGTCTTTTTCTCCGCTCAGTCCTGCTTCATGTCCCGTAGGGCGATCAGGGCTTCGATCATCTTGTCGAGCGAGGCGGCGTGGATGTCGATGCTGCATTCCTCGTCGGAGAAGTTGACGATGTCTCGGCAGCGCGTGATGTCCACCCATTGGACGTGGCCGCGGTCATCGGACGATACTCGGGTGCCGCTGTGGACGTACGGCTTGTCGTCGGCGTCGCACCCCGACGCGTATGGGGTGATGGGTATGCTGATGACGTCGGCCATGTCGGCTCCTGTGGATGTGGTGGCGGGTCGGACGGTACGGGAGGTCAGGCCCCCGCCATCATCCGACCGACGATGGCGCGCGCTTCGTTGAGGCGGACCGCGTGACGCCGGGCGAGCTTGCCGGCCGGGATCTCGTCGAGCAGCCGCCGCAGGGTCGTCAGGGGGTCCTCGTCGGCGGAAACCCGAGGTGCCGGCGCCGACCCGGTGCTCTGCGCCCAGCGGGCCATCTCGGCGAGGCCCTTCGCGACCGCGGCGATGCATTCCGCAGGGTCGCCCGGATAGTCCATGCGGAAGTCGACGACGCGCTCGTGGGTGCGGCGCAGGATGTCGGCCGCCGCCTCGGCGTGCTCGATGCGCAGCCAGCGCGCGGCGGCGTCCAGCGCCTCCGGGCTGCGGCCCTCTGTGCAGACGACGTCGCAGTCTACGGAGATCTGGTCCAGGCTGCCGCGCGCATGGGCGAAGCTCAGCGTCGACTGCGTGGCGATCGCCAGATCGAAGACCGCCGCCAGGCGCTGGTTGCGCCCGATCGAGGTGCGCAGGGCGCGGATGATCGTGGTGGCGCCGGCGTCGACCACGAACGGCGTGCGGTCGTACCGCTGCACCATCAGCATGCCGTCGTGCTGGGTGGTGCTCGGACGGTTGCATGCCGCCAGAAGGGTGTTGGCCTTCCAGTACTTCACCTGCACGGCGCAGCGCACCGGACCTGCGAGATGGCCACGGTCGCGCAGGTGCATCTCGGCTGCCACGCTGGCGCGCGCCTTCTGGCTGGTCGATATCATGATTGGTCTCCGCGAAGGGCGTTCGCCCTGGGCGGCGGCGGACGATGTCCGTCGCCTTGGTTTGGTTCAGGCGTTGCGCGCGCGCAGATCGGCGAGGAACCTGGTCGTGATGGCGACCGCGCGGCTCGGCGTTCTGGGTGCGGCGGGCGCATCGCCCTGCTTGAAGCGGCGCGTGCTCTCGCGCGTGTCGTCCATCAGGCGTGCGCCCATGTTGCCGCCTTCGTAGTCCTGATCTGCGCCGCGCATGTCGATTTTCCCCGATTGCTGAGTATCGTCCTAGTTGTACTGGTCCACGCCTTCGAGGCCGGCTTCGCCCTTGTGGTCGACCTCGATGCCGAAGATCGGCTCGTGGGTCTCGTACCCGCGGTCGTCTATCATGTGGTAGAAGGCCTCCTGCTTCTGCTGCTCAGGTGGCAGCGCGAGGATCTGCTGCGCCAGCTCGAGCAGCGTGATGCGGGGGACTTCGCCGTTTCTCATGATCTTTTCCCGTTTCGTTTGGAATTCGTGATCCGTCAGGATGCAGGGAAACCCCGCGTGCGGTCAGGCTGCAAGCGCGAGCTGGTGGTCGGTCTTGCGGATCTGGAACGTCTCCGAGGTGCGGCCGGGAACGTCGACCACCATCGTGACCGGCGTGCCGTGACCGGTCATGGCGTCGGCCAGGGACCGGAACGTCGAGCACGCGACGTCCGGATCTGCGCACACGAGGAACACCTGGCCGGTGCGCGCGAGGATGCGGCGTCCCGCTTCCGGGAAGGCGACGTGCGCCGGGAGCGAGCCGGCGATGGCCAGGACCGACACCTGGCCGCGACCGCGCGTGTTGGCGACGTAGTCGTCGGAGCTGTAGGGGAGCATCATGGCGATCGCCCTTGCGTTGAATTGCCGATGGGGTCGAAGAGGCGGCCAACTGCCGGAGCGCGCGGCGCACGACTGGCGTGCGTGACGGGTCAGAGGATCGTGGCGGTGATCCAGCCCGTGCGGTGGTCGGCCTCGACGATGACCGTGATCTCGTCCGGGAACGAGAAGGCCACTTCGTGCATGCGGTCCATGATGTCCTGCATGGCGGGGGTCGCGTTCTGGCCGGGAAGTGCTGCGTTCATGGTCGTTTCCTTCGATGGTGTTGGCGAGTGGATCAGGCGGCGAGCTGCTGGAGCGCGCGACGGACGCCCTGGCGCGCGTAGTTGGCGACGCACTTGTCGTCCGAGCGGGGCGAGCAGGCGAACGGCATCTTGACCGAGCGGGCGCCGTTGTCGATGACGAGCGCGGGATGCTTGCCACCCTGGACGAGGGTGAGCGTGACGCCTGCGGGGACCATTGCGAGTGCGGCGGCCATTACGATGCGTGCTTGCTTGGTGTTGGCCATTTTTCCGCTCCCTGATCCGGTTCGCGGATCATCGACCATGTCAGGAGCGGGCAGCGCCCGCATCGCCCGACGCATGTCGGGGAGGCTTGCCCATGAAGGAAAAGGGCCGTCCTGGTGGACGGCCCTGTGGATGGGGCGACCGGGTCGCCGCCGGTCTCAGAGGTACTGGATCGACGGCACGTCGTCCTCGCGCAGGACGCACTGGATCAGCCAGTCGTCCGACTCGACCGAGCCGTGCTCGATGACGCGGTCCCGCTCCCACGGGGTCAGCACGACCTGATTCTGGTCCAGCACGTCGGCGATCGTCGTGACGATCGGCTTGAAGGCGGTGACCGCGTAGGGGCCGTCGACCTCGATGACCTTGCGCTTGTCGGTGAGGGCCACGAAGGCCGGATCCCGCTCGTCCATGATGTTCGGCATTGAGGTGACCCCTGCTGGTTGATTGCTATCGCGGCGTGCGCAGTGCACGACCGCGCGTGTCGAGCGTCGCCTGGAAGGCGAGCGCCTCGCGCAGCTGCGCCTGCTTCGTGTCGGCGTCGAAACCCTGGCGCATCATGGTGGCGCGTCCGACGGTGTAGCGTGTCGCACCCGCCTTGCCCGAGAGCGAGAAGGTGATCATCGGCGTGATCGAAGCCACGCCGTTCACCGTCATGCGGTGATCGGTCATCTCGATTGCATCGATTCTCGACCACACCTTCGCGATGGCGTGGGTCGAGACGATGTCGTGCTGGACCAGTTCGCCCGAGACGAACTGGTCGGCCGGCTTGGAGCGCAGATCCCGCAGGAACGCGCGCGTCGCGGCACCGCGCGCGGTGTCGACCTTGCCCACGCCACCGCAGTCGAAGCAGCGCGAGCCGTTGATCTGGTTGTAGGAGTATCGGCCGGAGCCGCCGCACCGACCGCAGGAGGTCGTCTCGATGCGGTCCGTCGGTGCTGCGGTCATGGTGATTTTCCTCTCAGGCGATCTGTCGCCTCAACTTGGACTGTGATGTCCTTCAGATCGTTCGTGCCGCGGAATTGCCGGATGTCAGGCGGCCATCGGCAGCGAGTCCTCGTCGAGCACGACTTCGTCGCCGTCCCAGTAGACGTGCGCGCCGTCGGCGATGGCCACGAGCCGGAGGCAGTCGTCCTCGAGCGCGATCAGGGCGCAGGCGAACTTTGCCTTGAGCGCGAGAGCGGCGAACGCCGCGCCCACGGCCGGCGTCGCCAGCATTACGGGGAAGTTGTCGAGTTCGATGAACGAGCCTTCGCCCGGACGCTCGCTGACGACCGCGTTCACGACGTTGATGGTCGTCTCGACGACTTCGAGTCCGCCGATCGACGGCCGGACCGTGATCGTGCCGTAAGAAGCGGCGAGCTTTCCGTAGGTTGCGGTGGCGTCCATGGTGGTTTTCCTCTCGGCTGGTGCCTTCGCGGATGATGCGATCGCAGGGCCCGGGGCATGCCTCCCAGGAAGGACATGCTTGACCCCGTCCTCGCGCATGGCGGGACGGGGTGGGCATAGGGATGGTGGCCCCGGCGAGGATCGAACTCGCGACCTCCAGCTTCATTACGGCTGGGCTCCACCAATTGAGCTACGGGACCGGTATCTGGTGTGGCGCCTATGCGGCGATCGCCGTCGGCTGGCCAGCGATGACTGCGTTCATCGCCGCGACCGCCAGCTGGCGCACGCGCAGCATGGGAGCCTTGGACGTGAACGACCGCGTGGTGCCGTCGGCGTTGAACTGGGTTGCGATCTCCGCGTCCGAGAGCTCGAACGGCAGGTTCGCTGCGGCGACTGCGGTGCGCTGTGCGGTGGTGATCATCTTGATTTTCCTCTCATCGATCAGGTTCATGATCGTCTTCGCCCACCGGGCTCTTCGTCGCAGACGCGCAGCACCCGTCAATCGGGTGCCTGGAGGAGTCAAAAGAAGAAGGCCCGCCTCCGGAGAGGCGGGCCTTTCGCGTCATTGCCCTTGGATGGGCCTATGCGTGTTCGAGGTCCCCGGGGCAGATCGTGGCGATCTCGCCGCCATCGACGAGGACCGCGATCAAGTCGTCGGTCTGGCCGTCCTCTCCACACGCGAGAAGCGTCGTGGTGTCGGTCGTCATGATGGTCGTGTCCGCAGGATCGATCGTGGCGATCGCGGCGAGTGCGACGGCACGGTCTTCGGCCAGACCGAGCTGCGTGACGAGGAGGCGTGCGACGACCGCCGCATTCGCTTCGTTGAGCGTCGTCGAGGTCAACTCTCCGAACTGGTTCACATGTTCGGAGACGAGCACGTAGCCACCAGGTGCCGTGATCACGTCGTCGGCGGCTGCGTAGTTCAGCACTTCGATGTGCATCTGGCCGTCGGAGCACAGCCGTTCCCGTGGCTCGCACAGCGACATGAGCACCGTGCACTCACCCTTGGCCACCGCGGCGCTGCGAACGAAGAAGGTGCGGCCCTGGTAGGTCTGAGCCTCCAGGTCCGAAGCGGCGATCGCAGCCTCGAACGAGGCGAGCGTGCAGGGTTCGCGGGTGAGGTAGACGGTTGCCATGGTTTTTCCTGAGTACGAAGGTTCGGAGAATCAGCGACGGACCATCTGGCCGGCCCGTCGCTGGGATCAGGCTGCGAGGGGCAGTCTGATCCTGGCGTCCAGCTTGCGCCGCTCGAAGTCGGCCCGCATGCTCTCGACGGTGTGCTGCCGCTTGGGCATGCGCTTCTGCTCGTACCGGGCGACGACGCGGCCCGAGGGATCGACGAGCGTGAGCGTGAAGGAGAGCCGTTCGGTCTTGTCCGTCAGGTCGCAGATGGTGCCTTCGTAGTAGTACGCGGCGTCCTGCTCCTGGCCGAACTTGACGAAGAACGTGCCGTCGTCCTTCAGGTGCGGCGTCTCCGAGCCGGGGACGCAGTAGAGCTCGCCACCGCGCACGTACTGCCCGACGGGCGCGTCGATCTTGAGCAGCCACATGCCGAGGCTTGCGGCGATCGTCGAGGCGTCGAGGGTCTGGTGGTCGGCCTGCATCTGGGATGCGGTGCGGCCGATCGCTGCCGATGGTGACTTGGTCATGGTCGATATCCTCGATTGATTGTCGGTGCTTTGCCGGATGCACCGGGAGGTCCGTGGGTGGCGTCCCATCGTCCGCTGGAAGTGGACCATGGCTGGCGCTTCCCCTGATCCTCCGTCTCGAATGGGGGATCAGGGGAAGCGTCACCCGCCTTGGGGAGGCGGGCGACGCGTGGATGTTCAGGCCTTGCGCACGACGCGCAGGCAGTGCTCGCGGTACTCGGTCGGATCGACTTCGTGGGCGTAGCGCCACCAGGTGACGCCGTCGGCCTCGAGGCCGCGCATCTGGTGGACGTGCGCGCCGCCCTGGAAGCGGTAGGACAGCATGGGAAGGCCGGTCGCGGCGTCGGTGCCGACGGTCGCGGTGACCGTGCTCTCGTCGAACCAGCGGATCTCGGTGCCGAAGCACTCGCCGGACGCGATGACGACCTGCACGCCGTCCTTGCCGGTGTCGGCGGCCGTGAGGGGGATGCCGACGACGGGGTTGGTCTCGACGACGGTGACGACCTGAGCGGAACTCGACATTTTCTACCTCCATGCTGACAAGCATGAGAACATCATGGGAGTGTCTGGCGGCCGTGCGCCATCGACGGGGATCGGATGGCGGCAAGGACCCGTCGGCGCGGTGCCGACGGGTCGTGCTGGATCAGGCGGCCTTCCCCATGGCCGCCCAGCTGCGGACGAGTACCGCCTGCGACTCCAGCTTGTCCTGGAGCAGCATGTATGCGCGGTACTGCTGCGGGAAGAGGTGGCGGGCGATGTGCATCATGGGGATGATGCGTGCGTCGGTGAAGTCGACGTAGGAGACCTGCTTGTCCTGCGTGAAGACGCCGCCCATCGTCTTCTGGTTGTGCGACCTGTCGACGGGCTTCACGATCGAGCCGATGACGTGGTGAGCCATCTCGGCGAAGAGCACGTCCTCGTCGCGCTCGATGACGTGGATCTTGACGCCGTCGATGAAGACCGGGATCTTCTTGGTGACGCTCATGACGGCCGAATGCACGAGCGAGCCGAAGCGGTCCTCGATGATCTTTCCGTGATGCTCGCCGTAATCCTCGATCGTGTCGTGGAGGAAGATCGCGGCGATGGTCTCCTCGCGGTGGATGATGCGGGGCAGATCGATGACGTGGAATGCCATGTCGACCTGGTGCGCGAACTCAGGCGAAACTCCATCTTTTCGAGTCCCCTGGTGATGCTGCCGCGCGTACTCGAGCGCGGCGAGCGCCATGTGGAAGTCCTTGGCGCGCAGATGACCACGCAGAGCGGAGAGACGACGCTCGTAGGTCGCTTGCTGGATGGACATGCTATTTTCCTCTCTGGAATTTGATTCGCTGACATGCCATCCGGAATGGATGAATCATGAGGCTGTGTATGATGCGCTGATGGCGCGTGCGCTGAGGCGCGGTCCTATCGGCGGTTACGTCGAGCGCCATCACATTAAGCCGAAGTCGTTGTTCCCGGAGCTTCGCGACGATCCCGACAACCTCGTCATCCTGTCCGCGCGAGAGCATTTCGTCGCACATCTTCTGCTTGCGAAGATGTTCGGGGGTGTCATGATGTTCGCGGCGCAGGCCATGTCACTGAACGGACGCTACGGCTCACGGTCTTATGCATGGCTCCGAGAAGGCGCCGCTATATATATGTCTGAGACCAGAAAGGGTGCTGGCAACCCGATGTTCGGTAGGAAGCAGACCGCTGAGCACATAGCGAAGTGCGTTATTGCTAGGACAGGGAAGCCCAGCCCGCTCAAAGGGCGGAAGATATCCGACGTCCATAGGCAACGCATTGCGGACGCCCAGCGAAATAGGCCGTCCAGACCTCATAGCGACTTGACCCGCAGCCGCATCAGTCAGTCCAAGGTGGGCAAGCCGTCCACTCAGAAGCGGGCACCCTTGTCGGAAGAACGCCGGCGACATCTAAGTGAGGTGAATACGGGGACGAAGAGACCTGAGGAGGTCAAGCAGCGTATCAGCATATCCCTCAAGGGACGGCCCAAGCCACCCCGCAGCGAGGATCATGTGCGTAAGCTCACTGAAGCTAATCGTAGAAACGGGGAGATAGCCAAGGCGAGGAATCTGGTCGATCCGGTGGTGTCACCAACGATGGCCAGCGCCTTAAATCTTCTATCGCAGGACAGTGGGATATCTGTCACGGATATTTCGGTCCGTATCGATATCCCGATAGGCACCGTCCTAAATGCCATGCGCAGGATGGAGACGATCGGCTGGGTGTCAGTGGAATGGAAGAAACCCATTGCAACTGGCACAGGGTCTGGTTCAGGTCGTGGCGCCAGACGTCATTACAGCCTGACGCCTGAAGGCCTTGTGGCTCTCTCGACGCAGAACGCCTGAGGGCGGCGGCCGTCAGGCCGCCTTCTCGACGAGCGCCATCAGGCGCGCGAACTCTTCCGGGAAGATCTTCAGTTCGTGCCGATCAGATCGCAGCGATCACGTCGGATGCGGTGGGCAGCCATGCCCCGATGCGCGCCGCCTGCGCACGCAGCGCATCCGCACCGCTGTCCGAGACGATGATCACGACGGGGGTGCGGGTGCCTCCGGCTTCTCCTATCCGGGTCAGCAGCTTGGACAGCACGTCGTCCGCGGTCCCGTCGCGATCGGCCAGGCGGGGCTCGCTCTCGTCGAGGATGAGCAGGCGGTCCGACTTGGAGCAGGTTGCCGGCATGGACAGCGAGAACGGCGTGCCCGGCTCAAGATCCGATGCATTGGAGAAGCCGAGACGGACGAGAAGGGTGTCGTAGCCCATCGCGTCGCCGAGTTCGGTGACGACGTCGAGGGCGTCGAACTCTTCCGAACTGCCGACGACGATGACTGGCTTGTCGCCACGCGTGGTCGAGATCCTCGCGAGGCAGTCGGCGATGCGGGAGCGCAGAGGAATGGTCGTCATGGTTTCTCCTGGAGGCGCGGTGATCAGGTGGCGACCGGCCTGAGCCGGAAAGGATGGCCGAAGCGCGAGAAGGCCGTCAGGCCGTCTTCTCGACGAGCGCCATCAGGCGCGCGAACTCGTCCGGGAAGATCTTCACCCGGCCCTCGCGCTCCATCTCGGCCTTCAGTTCGGCGATCAGGCGCTTGTCCGGGTCCTGCGACGGGATGGTGCCGTCGCGCAGGATCTCGACGATGGTGTCGACCGTCCAGCGCGCATCGCGGCCATCCCACGTCGCATCGACGGTGAATCCGATGCGGTCAGGGCTCGCCTTCATCGCGAATTCCATGCGGTCGGCATCGGTCCCGTGGGCCTGCATCGCCGCGCCGGGGAAGACGACGAGGCCGGGGCTGCTGAACTCGACGTCGTTCGCGTTCTTGATGACGACCCTGGTGTAGACGCTCAGATCGTCGGCATCGCGGTTGATGCGGGCCTTCGATGTCGCGATGACGTGGATGCGCTGCATGGTCTGTTTTTCCACTTCGTGATGCGGTTCGATTGATGTTTCCGGCATGACGGCCCGTCCGCCAGGGGACGGGCCGTGCGCGTCAGCGCGCCAGGGGGGAGGGTTCGCCCAGAGCGTCGAGGAACGCGTCGATGTCGAGCATCGTGAGGATCCCGGTCTTGTAGGCGCCGGTGTCGATCCACGAGGCGTTGCCGAAGGTCATCGGTTCGCGACCCACCACGGTGTGGCCGTGGAACACGTGGTCGATGCCGTCGACGAGGTAGCCGAACGCCTGGCCCGCCGCGCGGCGGTCCATGGCCATGTCGGCGGCGTCGCGGTCCCACATGCAGTGGTGGGTCATGTCCTCGCGAGCGGGATCCGGACCCTCCAGCGCGTCGACCATGTGCGACCACGACTGGTTCGGCACGGCGGCGTGCACGATGCCGACGCGGCGGCCGGCGGGGGTGATGATCGTGTAGGCGATCGGCGCGTCGTTGAGCATGTCGGCGAATGCGGTCAGTTCGGCGTTGCCGCGGTTGCGTTCGTGATCGACGTGATCGAACGCCCACATGCCGCCGTTCTTCACCAGGTCGCCGGCGGTCTGGTCGACCGTGCGGCGGCCGCCGTCGTGGCAGGCGTTGCGGATGATGTCCTCGTGGTTGCCGCGCACCCACAGGACGGCGGGGTTCGCGTCGAGGAAGGCGCGCATCTCGGCGAGGCCGGCTGGACCGCGGTCCATCCAGTCGCCCACGCAGATCGCGATGTCGCCTGCGGCGCCGTCGAAGCCGACGGCGAGGAGCTTGGCGAGCAGCAGCGCGAGGCAGCCGTGCACGTCGCCGAAGACGAAGATGCGGCGTGCGAGGGAGAGGTCCAGCATCTCGTGGTCGGCGATATCCGGACGACGCGTGATGTAGGCCATTTTTCCGCTCCTTGATCGAATTCGCGATCATTCGGAACGTACAGGGGCATCCCGTTCGCCATGCCCGGCAGGAAGGTCATGCGAAAGAGGTCCCGCTCAGTCGGTGAGCGGGACCCAGTCGGCATCCGTGTAGACGATGACCGTCGTCCTTTCCGTCCAGACGTGCTGCACGAGGCGCGTCACGCGGCGGTCGGCGAACGGACCGAGCGGATCGGGAAGGTCGATGTCGACCACCTCGCGCACCAGGCGTCCGGCGGCCGCGTTGAGGATGGTGTCGGGGAGCACGTCCGGGATGCTGATCGTCAGCGCCCGACCGTCGTAGCTGCCGCACGTCACGCTCTGGTCGAGGGTGACGCGGGGGCGCGGATCGGCGGCATCGTCGGAATCGGAAATGACGACGCCGGCCGTGAGCAGCGCCTTCTGCAGGCCCGGCACGCTCAGCTGGGTGAGCTTGCGCACGGTGCCGGCGATGTCGTCGACCGTCGCCATCGGCGAATGCCGGAGCAGCAGGCGGTCCACGACGAGGTGCGACAGCTCGCACAGGAGCGCCGGCGTCCCGGGATCGAAGCCGAGAGCCGAGGCGACCGCTTCGCGGGAGCGCTGGAGTTCCATGTAGGGGGCCAGAGCGACCTCGACGCCGTCCGTCAGGTCCCCTTCCCATCGCATGCCGGTGCGGTGGAGCGAAGGACCGCGCCCGAGCACGCGCGCCTCGAAGGTGGTGCCGACGATCTGCACGCGGTCGACCTCGAGGCCGGGCATCGCGCGGATGGCCGTGAAGATCTCGGAATGGCGGCTCACTGCGGCGCCGGGGCGAAGCCGAAGAAGAACCACTCGCCGTTGCCGAGGTCGAAGCACCCAGCCGGACCATGCGGATCGGCGATGCGCACGTCGCGCGCGTCCAGCAGCTGCTGGGCCGAAGTCTCGACCGATGGTCGATCGGCCGGGTCGAAGCCGGACGGCAGGTCGATCATGACGAAGTCGATCTTGTCGAGCACCGAACCGTCCGGACCGTCGTGGTCGGGGTCGGACTGCGCGGTCGGCTCGGTGACCGCCAGCAGTTCGTCGAACGCCGCCTGCGCGGTGCGTCCGCTCCAGAAGTGCGTGAAGGTGTCGTCCATGTCGTTTCTCCGGGTCGTGCGGTCGTCTCGGGGTTTCGTCTTCAGATGGCGCGCAGGCGGTCGTCGTCGAGACGGCAGACGACCGGAAGCGGCTCGCGCGGCACGCCGGCCTCGGCGCGCGCGTAGTTGGTCATGACCGCGCCGGCGTAGCGCGCGCTGGCGCGGATGCCGACACGCGCGACGGCCTCGACCTCGACCTCGGTCAGCACCTTGTCGCGCAGCGCGTAGGCGAGGGCGCGCGAGACGGGCTTGCAGTCGCGTGCGGCGACGCCGACCCAGAAGATCGACATGACAGGGGGCGCTGCCTGCGGCGCGGGCACGGCGGCGGCCGGTGCGACGACGGAGGCGAGGATGGTGGCTCCGCCTCCCGCGGTGGCGATGGCGACAAGTGCGCAGATGCGGCGTGCGATCTTCATGGGCGAAATGTCGCTTTCGTGCTTGGAAGGAGGGGGATCGGGCGACGCGAGGGTCGCCCGTCACGCAGGCGGCGTCAGTCGCGGTAGTTGCCCCAGACGGCGAACATGTGGTCGCCGTTGCCGTCCTTGTTGGGGTTGAAGACGTAGGCGGTGCAGCCGGCGAGGCCCGAGTTCCCCCCGTCGGCGTCGGTCCCGGCGAGCGGCGAGTCGGCGGTGATGTGGCCTTGCGCCTTCAGCTCGGCGATGTACGCCTCGAGCTCGCCGACGGTCTTGATCTCGCGCTTGATGGTTTCGTCGGCCATGGTCGTTTTTCCCTTCAGGAACTTCAATCCCGAAAAAGGCCCCGGAAGGGATGACGCCCAGACGCGCGGCGCTCAGTCGGTCAGCACCTTCGCGCGGTCGAACGCCTCGATGGCGGCCTCGAAGCGGGTCTTCTCGGCGTTGGTGACGACGTGGTCGGCGCGGGCGGCGGCGATCAGCGGCTTCAGCTCGGGACGATCGCGCAGCTTGCGTGCGATCGAGGTGTAGTCGCCCTGCTGAATCTCGTGATCGTCGCGCAGCTGCGAGGACAGGGCGACCAGGCCGTAGCCGATGAGGCAGGCGAGGGCGGTGCAGAGGAGCGCGTCGAACACTTTCATGCGGAAGTGTCCGGCGAACGCCACCGCGGCGGCCAGACCGAGCACGGCGCCGACCTGGGGAAGTTCGGGATCGTCGGAGACGATCATCACGTTGTCGAACACGAGCAGCACGAGCAGCGCCGCCAGCAGGGCGAGACCGAGCGCCATGGCGATGGGGAACTGACGCGGCGGGGCCGCGGAGGATGCGTCGTACATGGGGGAACTCCTGAAGTTTCGACGGGAGGTTTCAGCGACCGACGACGAGGCGTCGGTCGGAACGGCCGAGGTCGGCGACGAACTGGTCGTATTCGCCGTTGGTCACCACGCCGTCGGCCCGCGCGGCGGCGAGCAGGCCCTCGGCGTCCGGACGCGTGCGCACGATCGTCGCGATGGCCGAGTAGCGCGTCTCGCTGATCTGGTGGTCCGAACGCGAATCCGAACCGAGCTGAGCGGCCGTGAGCATGGCCATGAAGGCCATTCCGGCTGCAAGCCCCACGTCGGCGATGCGACGGGCGGGGTGGTCGGCGTCGTCGACGAGGAGGTCGCGCGACAGCAACGCCGCGCCCGACGCGCCGATCAGGCCGAGGACGACGTGGACCGCCGTGCCGTCCGGCATGGTCGTCGTTCCCATGAGGGAGACGCCCAGCACGGCGAGACCGACCAGCACGAGGCCGGTCATCACGCGGGCCGAGGATGCGGAGGGTTCGTAGGCGGCGGCGAGGGTTGTCATGGGTTTCTCCTGATGCGTCTGATGGCGGCGGATGTCAGCGCCTCAGCGGCGGCCCTTGCCACCGCGGTTCATGCGCCGATCGCCGTGCGAGCCCCGGCCCTGCCGCCGGTTCCACGCGTCGTTCTGCGACCGGTGGTCGAAGCCTGCGGGCTCGAGCAGACCGGCGACCATGGCCCGACCCAGGTCGCGGCCGAGGCTGGGTTCGGCGCGTAGCACGTAGGTCCGGCGCGCGGCGTACTCGCGCTCCATGGCCTCGTCGCCGAACAGCGATTCCATCGCGGCGTCCGACATGTCTGACAGGCGCGCCCGGTCTCCTCGACCGCAGACCTGGTCGTAGTCCGTCGTTCGGTCGTAGACGACTTCGATCTGGTCCATGTCGAGCGTACCGTCGGTGGTCTCCATGTCCAGACGCTCGAGACGGCGCGGCTGGCGACCCACCATCTGCTGCGCGAGCGACACGGCGCGGGTCTCGCGCTTCGGCGAGCCCGGCAGCCAGTTCATGAACTGGCGGATGCGCGGCGGGACCCGGTCGACGCCGCCCATCTCCTGGACCAGGTCGGCTTCGACCATGCGGTCCATGAGCTTGTTCAGCACGTGGAGCGCGTCCAGCATCGCCTCCTCAGGCGTGGCCATCATGACATGGTCTTCGACGCTGCCCACGCGCGTCTCGGCGACGATCGCCATGATCGCGGCCGTGGTGTCGCGCATGGCGGCGGTGCGCTCCGACAGGATGGTGTCGAACGCGCCGCCGTCGATCACCACGATCTCGCCGCGACGGGTGGTGGGCTGGCCCTTCTCGCTGATCGTCGCGATGGGGTTGCAGGGGGTGGCGCGCTGGACGGGGACGCCGGCCTCGCGGAAGGCGGCCTCGACCTTGTCGCCGAGCGGCGCGTCGGCGGCGACCACGAGGACGCGACGGTCCTTGAGGCTGCGGCGCAGCGACTCGCCGATGGCGTAGCCGACGACGCCCCGGGCGTTGTCGCGCGCGACCATCATGTTGACCATGTCGGTCGGCGATTCCTCGATGAACTCGCGCTCGTGGCTGTCTTGCATGGGTCTTCTCCGCTTGGACGGGGGTCCGTTTTCCCCCGAGTCCGTTTCTTCGATCGGATGATCGCCTCGACCTTCCCGTCCGCGAAGGATGGGCCGGGCCGCAGGCCGTGTCGAGGGGGCAAGGCCCCCTCTCGTCACTTGGACAGGAAGTCCAGGAAGTCAGGGCATGCGAGCGCCGCCGGATCGATCTGGCCGTACTGGACCAGACCCGCCTTGTCGTCGCGGATGAACTTGGCCGACAGGCGGCGCAGCGTGGCCGTCGCGCGCGCGCGGATGAAGTCGTCGTCGCGCACGCCGCGGTCGATCAGCCAGTGGTCGTCGGTCAGGTCGCGCACGAGGCCGCGGATCTGGGTCATCTCGTCGACGCCCTGCGTCCACGACAGCTCGCCGACCAGCCAGACGGCGGCTTCGATGGTGACGGGAAGGAAGGTGACGGCGGCCGGCACCGGAGCGGGACGCAGGACGATCGCGCAAGCGCGTGGCGCGTCGACGGGCTGGCGAGCGAGTGCGGTCATGATCTTTTTTCCTCTGCAAGGCGGATTACGCCTTCGATCCTCCTCGCAGGGTCTTCCGTCCGGGCTTCGCGTCAGTAGTCGGCGAACGGATTGGCGATCTTGGCGTTCGGATCGCGGCGCACGGGCATGATGTCGCCGAGGATCTGCCCGGCCAGCGGCAGGAGCAGGGTCGCGCAGATGTAGAGGTCCCAGTACATGCCGGTTTTCCTTCTGGTGGTCGGACGTGAAGCCGGCCGTGCGGTCACGGCCGGTCCATGCCGGGAGGGGGTCAGCCGCGCAAGGCGCGGCGGCGGGCGTTGACCATGTCGACGGCGACGCACATCCAGTCGACCGTCGTCTCGAAGCCCTCGAGCAGGCGGCGCATGCCGCGCCACGCGAGGATGCCGGCGAGCGTCGCGGCGCAGCCCATGATGGCGACGTACATCGGCCAGGCGACCGCGTCCGCGTCGGATCTGGAGACGCCGACGGGCGGGGTGTGCAGGCAGACCAGGCGGACGATGGCCATGAGGCCGAAGCCCCATGTGAGCGCGTTGGCGGGCAGCCGGCGGGCCACCCGGATCGTCAATGCGATCAGCAGGGCGGTGTGGAGCAGGTCGAGCGCGTGTCCGGCGATGATCATGGCGTCCTCCTCAATGGCGATCGAAGCGCCGCAGCCAGACGCCGAAGATCTCGTTGTCGCGGGTGTCGGCGACGGGCAGGTCGCGCAAGACGCCGTCCTGGTCGTAGATCCTGAGGATCAGGTCCCCGTCTCGCCGCTCGAAGGGGAAGGTGGGCACCATCTCGCCGGCGACGAACTCGACGCCCTCTTCTTCCTTGGCCATGGTATCCTCCTCGTGTTGCTGGGGTCAGCGGCAGTCCAGCTGACCCGGGATGCGGTAGCCCGTGCGCGCGTCGATCGCGGGACGGCAGGACTGGGTCGACTGCGCGGGCTGGTACGAGCGCTGCTGATAGCCCCGCGGCTGGTAGTCGTTGCGCGCGTAGCGGGCCGGCTCGGCGTAGCGGGTGGGCTGCGCGTAGCGCTGCTCGCCGTACGACGCCTGGCGGCCGATGTTGCGTTCGTCCATCATCGCCTCGGCGCGGCTGCACGAGCGCTTGTCGCCCGAGGTGCATGCGTCCATCAGGGCGCGCGCGACCTCCATCTGCTTGCCGTCGGTGCCGCCCGAGCGTGCGCACGATTCGGTGTCGCCGGCCTGGCAGGCGCGCTGCAGCGCGGTCAGCTGCTGGGTGCGGCGGTTGAAGCGCTCCTGCTGGCGGTAGCGCGCGTTCTGCTCGCTCTGGCGCAGGGTGCTGACGACGTTGAGGGCGCGGTTCGCCTGGCACGATGCCGACTGCAGGCCGCCCGAGACGTACGAGCAACTGTTGTAGCCGTAGGCTGTCGCGCCGCCGAGCAGGCCGAGGACCCGGTCGAGGGTCTGGGCGGATGCCGCCGCCGGGACCAGCGTGGCGGCGAGCGAGCAGAGCAGGATGACGATCTTGCGCATGGTGGATTCCTTTTTCTCCATCCCTCGGATGGTTCGATTACGCATGTCGAAGATGGGATGGCGCGCGGACGCGCCCGGGTTCACGTTCGCGGGTGCATCTCCCGCCAGGTGGACGGCGAGACGACGGTGCCCGGATGGCTCCACAGTCCGCGTCGCGCGAAGCGCGCGACCCTGGTCAGTTCGCGACCGATGCGGCCTTCGCCGTGCGCGTGTCCGGCCAGCGCCATCCGCCACGCGAGCGGGCCGCGCATCGTGAAGATGGTGACCAGCGGGCGGTTGTAGGGGTCGATCTCGCCGCGGAACGTCATGTAGACGCCCCGGCCGGAAAGGATGCGGCGAAGCTCCCTGCTGGCCTCCTGGCCGCCGGGCTGATCCCATTCCGGCGCGTCGAAGCCGTTCAGGCGCCATTTGCGGCCGTGCACCATCAGGGTGTCGGCGTCGACGATCTTGGCCGTCGACGGCAGCGGGCGCAGCGATACGAAGCAGCCGACGACGATCAGCACGACGGCGATGGAAAGGAGCAGCATGTCGTTTTTCCTCGAATGGAGGGATTCAGTCCTCCCAGGTGTCCATCGGAACCCGTACCGCCAGGATGCGGCGGCGCAGCTCGCGGGCGACCCTGACGTTGCCGAGGCGCACGTCCTGCTGGAGGTGGCGCATGTTGACGGCGGCGACAACGTTCACGACGTAGTCGGTGGCCGACTCGTCGTCGAGCAGCCGGCCGAGCGTGTCCATGCCCTGCGAGAGGCGCCGGTCCGCGCCCCGGTCGCCGATTGTGCCGTGCCAGGTCGCCTCGCGCATCAGGAGGTGGATCTCGTTCGACTCGGCGCGCGAGAGGTCCTCGAACCGGCGGGTGCGTCCGAGCAGCCGGCCCCAGCGCAGGCGGCGCCTCTCGTGCCTCTCCATGCGCTCCACGAAGGCGACGTGCTCGTCGTGCCGCTGCGACTCGGACAGGTCGACGACCGACTGGCGCAGGATCTCGAGCGACCGCTCGGACCCGCGCAGATCGAACATCGACGTGAGCAGCCCCTTGGACTCGTTGATGGTGACGCCGAGCTGGAAGGCGGCGCTGCGGAAGGATGCGCGGTGCAGGGCGCCGATGGGTCCGATGGTGAGCGTCGTCATGACGTTTTTCCTCTGTGTCGCGTCTATTCGACCTGCCTTGCGCCCGTCTGGGTGGCTCCCTTGGAACCGTGGTCGGGGACGACGGTGATCACGACGAAGCGACCCGCCCCTTCTCGCGAAGGGAGCGGGTCAGGGCTCGTCAGGCCGCGCGCGGCAGCGGGCCGGCGATGCCCCAGCTGAAGTCGCCGATGCGGCCCGAGGCGCGGCGGTCGGCGAGGATCGTCTTGGCGGTCGCGAGATCGCAGGTCTCGTGCTTGCCCGACGCGACGTCGAGGATCTCGGCGGTCGGACCGTCGAGCTTCACCACGAAGCGTGCGCCGCTCGCGATCGCGCGGCGCATCTGGCGGTGGGTCTGCGAGTGGGCGAGCGGCGTCTCGACCACGCCGCCGGCCTGGCGCGCGGCGCTGGCGACGACGACGGCCGCGAGCAGGTCGGATGCGCTGGTGGTGACGATGACGGCGTAGGGCTTGTCGATCATCTGGTTTTCCTCTTGTGGATCGGTTGGTTGGATGGTGGTCCGCTGGATCAGCGCTTGGTGCGGACGGGACGGCGCGGCGGCGCGGACCCGACGGCCTGCTGACGCGCCATGGCGGACAGGATGCGGTCGTTCGCGATCCGCTGCTTCGCCTCGCGTTCGCGGTTCATCCGCGTCGCCCAGCCGTTCGCGCCGTGGGCGCGCGCTTCGGCGACCGATGGCAGGGCCAGCGTCAGGGCGGCGAGGATCGTGATCGTCTTGGACATGGTTTTCCCCTGGTCGACGGATTCGCCCGAATGCCCATCCCTTGCGGGCGAGTTCATCCCGGCGGTCCTGCCTCCCAGGAAGGAAGCGCTGCTGCCCCTCAGGCCCCGGAGGTCGCCGCGAGGTAGTAGTAGGTGAGCATCCCGCCGACGAGCAGGGTGGCGAGCAGGTAGAACTTGGGACTGCCGATCAGGTCGCCGGTCAGTTCGCGCAGGCGGAACCACACCAGGCGGCCGACCTTCCAGAGAATCCAGGCGAGCGCGCCGTAGATTACGATTGCCATGACTTCATCTCCTTGCCGAGGCCGTGCCGGCCTTGGTGCGTATGGGGATCTCGTTTTTCCGCTCCATGTCGGAACTCGACCATCCTTCACGACGAAACGGGGAGGCGGCGTTCACGCGCGCCGCCTCCTCCATCGCCGACGCCCGTGGAGGCGTCAGGCGGCCCGGGGCCGAAGCGAAAGGGCGGTCAGGCCCTTCTGCGATATGAAGAGACGCGAGTCGCCGTTGCGCGACAGCAGACGCCGCCGCACGAGCGCGCGCACCGAGGTGCACTGGTTGGCCGCGCGCGGCCATTCCATCGCGTCGCGCTGGGTGGAGGTCTCGTAGTGGCGCAGGAGCGACTCCTGGAGGGGCGTGACGCCGTAGCGCGGACCGTTGGGATCGAGGTCGGCGTTCACGATGCCACCAGCGAGTAGGCCCGCAGCAGCCGCTTCTCGACCTGCGCATCCAGCAGCTGCCAGTCGGCGGTGCGGCTGAGCAGTGCGCCGCCGTGCAGGCGGTCGTGACGCGCGTGCTGCATGATCTGGTGGGCGAGCTGCGCCATCATGGCGACGTGGTCCTCGACGAACCCGGCGTCGTCGACGGGTCCGAGCTGGCTCTCCAGCGTCAGGACATGCACGGCGAGCGCATAGGCCTGCTGCGCCATCGGCGTCTTGGCCCAGCGCCCTTGCGAGAAGACGTCGATCGCGTTCTGCGCGACGGCCAGGGCCGCGTCGCGGCCCTTCTCGACGGCGACGTGGGTCTGAGCGGCCGGGACGGTGCGGTTGGAGTGGTCTCGCATGTCTTTTCCCCTCTGGTTTCGGATCACGATGAATTCCCCGGCCGAAGGGGATCAGCCGCGCAGCGCCTCCACGACGCGGACGAGGTCCGTCTCGATCTCGAAGGTCGTCATGTGGACGTCTCCGAAGTGGATGTGATCGACGTCGACGATGCGACGGTCGCCGATGGGCGTGCCGGCGTAGACGGCGTCGACGGTGCGGCCGACGGCGGCGGCACCGATGGTCTCCGGCATGTAGCGGCCGAGGAGCAGTTCGGCGCCGTGCCAGACCGGCGGGTGGTCGTCACGCGCCGGCGACCCGCGCGTCGCGTAGCCGCGTCCGATGCGCAGCGGCTCGAACAGCACCGGCACGATGAAGGTCGCGCCCGCGACGTCCATGTCGGTGTCGAGGCCGGTCAGTTCGTCGTCCTTGTCCAGCGCGAGGCGGTGGCGGATCTCGAACTGGTCGGCGATCCAGTCGAGCAGACCGTCGCGGCCGTGGACGGCGATCAGCACGTCGAGTGCGGCGCGATCGATTGACAGATGGTCGATGCGGCGACGGTCGGCGGCGGCGATCGGCTCGGCGACGCCGGCGGCCCGGGCTATCCCCGCCATGCGGATCTGGTGCGAGACGTCGTCGGCGACCCCCACCATGCCTGCGACGGCCGATGCTTCGGCGTCGAGGGCGCGGTGGAGCGGAATGGTCCCACGACGGCTGTGGGTCTCGAGCATCGGTCCCCATCCCTCGAAGCACACCGTCACGGCGTGGTCGTGGGTGAGCGCCATCGCGTTGCTGGAGGCGGAGAGGTCGACGATGTGGAAATCGCCCACGGCGACGCCGGCGGGCGCGAGCGCGCGCGTCAGGTGCGTGACGACGGCGGCGGCGTGATCCAGGGGATACGGCACGTGCGGTCTCCTTGATTGAGGGGCGCCGGACGCGAAGAAGGCCCGGCGGAGGGGGATGCCGCCGGGCCTTCCATTGGAATGCGCGTCTTGGGGGAAGAACGCCTTACCTTTTTAGGCAGCCAGGGCCATCGGCGCAACCCTGACGCCCTCGATATGACGCGCCACGTCGAAAAGATTCTCGAAATTCACGCGTTCGACGCAGCTGATCTCGACGCCGAAGGCGTCTTCGACGGCGGTGACGAACTCGATGCAGTCGAGGCTGTCGAACGCGAGCGACTCGAAGGTCGAGTCGATGGCCACCGGAACGCCGGGGGCGGCGATGGTGCGGGCGATGTCGGTGAGGCGGTGTTCGGTGGCGTAGGTCTTCATGGCGGATGTCCGATGTCTGGGGTCGCCACCGGATTGCCACAATCCCGCCATGTTTGTCGAGGCCGTTTCAGGATGGAACCGAACTTTTATCGCATCGGGTCGGCCGAGGGCCGTTTTCGACCCGTGCGCCACGCGTCCACGCCCCCGGATCGCTCCGGGGGCGCGGGGTCGCGTCAGCCCTTGCGGCGCAGGATGGTCCGGAACCAGCCGACGACGCCCGAAAGGTCGATCATCGGAGCGGCGTTGGCGGCGGGCAGCAGGTCGATGGTGCGCATGGTAGCGTCTCCTCGTTGGTGAAGGGTGTCAGGCGGCGAGCGGCAGAGCGTGGCTCGCGACGATCGCGCGGCGCTCCGCGTCGGCGGCGGCCCAGCGCGCGTCCTCGCGGACGGCGCGTTCGGCCCAGATGGCCTGGTCGAGCGCGTGGAGCGCCGCGTCGTCGAGGCCGCACGGATCGACCTCGCAGCGCAGATGCGGCTCCTCGCCCATGTGGGCGGGGTCGATGGCGAACATGACGCAGTGGGATGCGTCCGTCAGGACCTGATCCGGCAGCTGGCCGAGCGAGGCGGCGGCGACTGCGGCGGCGATCGTGGCGATGGTCAGCATCGATTTTCTCCTATGCGATGGGATTCGCCCATCACTCCGACCCTCATCCCTTGGCCGGGAGTGTGACGCCGCCGCGCGCGAGCGTGCGTGCGAGGAGTCCCATGTCGAAGCTGCCGTCGACGTTGAGGAAGCGGCGGCCGTCGTAGTCGATCATCGCGCTCGGATCGACGGCGCGCAGGGCGTCCAGGAGCACGGCGATCATGCGCGCCTCGCCTTCGGTCGGCACCGTCTCGCCCGGCTGGGCGGTGCGGCGGTGGTCGGCGACTGCGCGCACGGCTTCGACCGAGACGCGCAAGGGACAGACGACCTCGTCCTTGGCGTTGAGGATCATGAGATCGTGGCCGTGGTCGCCGACGTAGCCGACGACGGTGACGACTTCAGGGATGGTCTTGAAGGCCAGCGTCATGGAGTTCTGGCGGACGATCAGCGCGGCGATGTCCTGGGAGACGCCGAGCGTCTTCTCGATGGCGTCGGTGACCTGCTGCATGTCTTTTCATCCCGTGTTGGTGTTCGTCGCGCGTCGACCCGCGTCAGGCCCGTCCGCTCGGCGGGGCCGCCTCGATCTGCTGATCGACCCAGTCGTATCCCGGCTCCCAGGGGAAGCGGCCCGACATGTCCGGCATGACGATCTGGAGGAGCGTCGCCGTGTCGGGCTTGCCGGCGATCTCCAGCTGCCGACGCACGCCGAAGGCGTGGGTGTCGAGCTTGTCGCTGGCGGTCAGCACCCATGCGGGGACCTGGTAGGGATTGATGCCGGTCTCCGGCGGCACGAGGCCGGGGACGATCTCGGTGCCGGCCATGGCGGCGTCGATCGCGCCCTCCAGGTAGCCCACGGCCGGACGCTGGCAGCTGCCCACGAAGATGAACTCCGGCAGGCCGCGCTGGGCCAGACCGATGGTGTATACGAAGCCCGGGGTGCCTTCGCCCCCGCCGACCGCCTGGAACATGAAGCCGTGGTCGCGGATCATGGCCGCCTGCTGTTCGCGGGCGGCGTCGACGCCCTGTGTGCAGCCTGCGCATTCGTCTTCGTCCATGGGGGTGCCTTCTCGTTGGGATGGCGACCCGCGCCGAGGGCGCGGGTCGTGAGGGTCAGGCCGCCCGTGCCAAGGGCACGGGCCGGTCGGTGAAGGACACGACGACGACGTTGTCCAGTGGGAAGTCGTCGAAGTGACGGGGACGTGCGGGCGAGAGCAGCCGCGTCTCCATGGCGGAGGGGCGCTCGAGCGAACCGTCGAGCCATGCGCCCTGCGCCACGACGAAGAGGTTGGACGCCATGACCGAGAGCATGCCGTCCCGCATGGCGATCTGGTCGGCGTCGTCGCAGGGCGTGGCGAGAACGCGGTCGACCCGGTCGATCATGCTCTCGGTGTAGCGGTCGGTGTGCCAGCGCCCGTCGGAGAGCGACTGGCGCATCGTGGAGGCGAGCAGCGTCGCGTGCTCGGTGTCGAACTGCTTCATTTTCCGCTCCCGGGTTGATTCGATCACGACCTCCCCGAGAACGGATGGGCGGATCAGCGCAGCAGGCCGCGGACGCCGATGACCACCTGACACAGTTCGTTCGGCAGCGTCTCCGGGTCGACGCCTTCGTAGCGCTTGGCGAACGGTGCCAGCTCGCCGTGGTCGATCTCGCCCAGACGCCAGTGCATCGAGTCGATCTCGGCGGCGATGGCCTCCGCGCGGGCGATCGCCTCGTCGTCGCCGTCGGCGACCGCGTCGGCGAGCTGCGCGTCCTCTTCGCGCAGCGCCGCGTGGCGCGCGGCCATGCGTGCGAGTTCGTCGGACAGGGGCCGTGCGGCGGGCAGGCCCGGCTCGGGCGAGGTAGCCGCCGCCTGCACGGGGTTCTCGTCGACCTCCATGCCCGAGCGCGTGGCGACGTGGTACACGTACTTCCACGCGTCGCCGTCCGAGTCGCCCGAGTCGACGACGATCATCTCCAGATCGCCGCGGTCGAGGTGCCCCGGGATCTCGGACGGGTCGCCGATCCTCACGATGGCGGGCGCACCGCCTTCGCGCCGGTAGCCGTAGACGCCGCCGGTCGCGTCGTCGTCGAACGCGCGCGCGCCGAGGCTGAGCAGGCGGGCGACCGCGCCGTCGCCGAGGTGGTGGTGAGACGTCTGCATGGATGGATGCCTTCCTGAAGGGTCTGTGGTCTGGTGGTGGAGGCCGACCGGCGCGCGGTCAGACGTCCTGACGGCGCTGGATGCACTCCCGGCGCAGATCGTCAGCGTCGTTGTCGAGCATCAGCACGACGCTGTCGCGCATCTCGTAGACGTACGGATCGATGCACGCGTGCAGCGGGTATCCGGCGTCGGATGCCGCACGGATGCCGGCGAAGGTGTCCGGGAGGAGGAACGACAGCCCGAAGTGCGCGACGATGGCGTCGCGGTCGGCGAACTCGACGATCTCGCCGTCGACGTGGAGCCTGATCATGTTTTCCCGTCCTCGTTCCGATTTCAGAATCCGTCGCCGATCTGTTCACGCTCGACCGCCGCCTGGCGATCGTCCTCGGCCTGCAGCACGGCGAGGTGTTCGTCGCAGGCGAAGCGCGTGAAGTTGACGCCGCGGTGCACGGCGCGCGCGTCGCAGTGGCTGCACCGGGGGCCGCGCTGCTTGGCGCGCAGCTTGCGGACGGTCATGCCGCGTCGCCGAGGGCGAGCGCCTCGACCTCGGCCCACGTCATGATCGACCCCGCGCGATCGCCCTCGGCCCATGTCGACGGATCGGCGATGAGCAGGTGCGGCATGTGGCGGAAGGCCACGCCGACCGTCTCCATGGCGTTGCCCATCCGGAGGCGGCCGCGCGTTCCGGCGAAGGCGCATGGATGCGCACCGCCGGCGGGCGTGTGGCCGGGACCGCCTTCGAGCAGCATCATGCCGTCCGGCCCCTCGATGAAGTCGAGCGTCGCCGCGAAGCTGCCGTCGGCGAAGCCCTGCTCGTCGAGCGCTTCGGCGAGCGGCCTGCTCTGGCGGCGCGCCATCTCGACCGGGCCGAAGCGCGGATCGAGACCCTGCGCGATGGCGGCGTCGACGATCGCCTGCGCCAGGGTGCGCACTTCGATCGCCTTGGCGGCGGTCAGGGCCGATGGCTCCTCGACCCACGCGTAATAGCTGGACACCCCCTCGACGATGCCGTTGCGCACGAAGGCGCGCCACTCGGCGGGCCACAGGCCGGGCTGGTCGAACGGGGTGCCGGCGCGGTGCGGATCGCGGCCTTCGACGAAGCGGGCCGCCTTGACCCACGGACGCGAGACGAAGGTCATGCCGCGCTGCGGTCCCTCGACGTAGGCGCGGCCGATGCGGCGATCGGAGGCGTCCACGCGGCGGCGGTTGCCGTTGCGCACCCAGCCCGGACCGACCTCCAGCCCCGGGCCGAAGCCGACCTCCGGGGCCGTGTCGTCTACGAGGCCGGTGCCGGCGAGCGCCTTTAGGGTGTACGCACCGGTCTGGTCTGAGCGGACCATCACGTCGGCCGGCAGATCGTCCATGACGGCCTGCATGCGTTCGGCGAGCTCGGCGAGATCGACGGGTTCGTCGGCCGAGGGGGCGGCGTCGATCCGCGTGAAGGCGTCGGCGTCGCGGACCAGCGCCTGGCGGACGCGCTCGCGGATGCGGTCAGGGATGGGTCCGGTGAAGTTGGGGATGGCGCCCGATGCGGCCTCGGCCTCGGCGTCGGTGAGGAAGAGCAGCACCTTGGCGGGAACCGCGGCCACGCCCGCCTTCTCGGCGATGGCGAGCCACGAGAGCAGGCTGCACGCCTCGAACGGACCGGACGCGCCGTCGCGGATCTGGTCGGCGGTCAGCCATGCCGAGGTCTCGGCCGTGTTGGCGGTCTGGACCGCGTTCATGCCGGTGACGGCCGCCGCCAGCGCGCCGGGCTTGGCGGCGAGCTTGGCCGCGCCCAGCGCTATCGAACGGATGTCTGCGTTCCGCTCGTGGACGGCACCCTGCGCGACCATGCCGATGGTCATCTGGCGCACCTGGCGGTGGGCGCCGTCGGCGTCGCGGCGGCGGCTGGCGATCATGTCGCGGATACGGTCGAACATGGCTTGTCTCCCGGCGCCTCGGCGCCTTTTCCCATCCCTGATGGATTTCGAACCAGTCGTCCCGTCGCGAAGGGACGTCCGGCGGCGGGTGATCCGCCTGCCGGACGTCGGGACCTATTTGCAGACGTATCGGTAGCTGAACGTGCTGCTGTTGGAACTGCTTATGTTCAGCGACGTGCTCGTGCCGCACAGCACGCTCTGGTTGGTCACGGTCGGAGCGGCCTTGAGCACGTCGGCATAGTCGATCGTGATGGTCCGGCCGGTCGAGGTCGGCTGCGAGAAGACGGCCGGAACGGAGATCGTTCCGAGGTTCGACGGCGGCGTCGTGTAGGCGCAGAAGGAGGATGACACCGTCGCGCCGGTGTCGGTGTCCTTGCATCCCGGCGAATTCCCCGTCGAGATGACGGCGACGCCGGTGAAGTCGGGCGCGCCGACGGCCATCCGCGTGGACGTCATCTCCGTCTTGAAGGAGGTGCGCGAAAGCGTCGTCGGGAAGCTTTCGTAGTGCGCACGGGTGTCTTCGCGGTCGCAGGTGATCTGCCAGCCCGAACCCGAAGTGGCTCCACTGGCCGAATAGACGTTCAGGGTGCTCTTGCAGAAGGCCGTCCTGTTGGTCAGGGTCGGAATCGCCGTCACGAGCGCGTCCCAGTCGATGTAGACCTTGCGCATGCTCGGCGAGACCACGGCCTCGACGCCGTAGGCGGAGCTGAACGTACTGGGCGAGGCGATCGAAGCGCACAACGACGTCGACACGACCTGTTCGTTGTCGTTGTCGATGCATTGGAAGCCGCTGGTCGTGTTGACGTAGTAGGTGGTGGTCGCGTTGGGCGCGCCGATGGCGAGCTGCGCATTGCTCAACGCGATGTTGCGCGAGGTCACGCTCGCCTGGACGGACGATTTCCTGTAGTGGAGGCGGACGTCTTCGGGATCGCAGGTGATCGACCACGTCGCCTGGTACGCGTTGCCCGCCGAGTAGACGCCGATCGAGCTCCGGCAGAAGGCCGTCCTGTTCGTCAGCTCCGGGGCGATCTTCAGCAGCGCGTTCCAATCGACGTACACGCGTTCCATGCTCGGCGAGTAGATCGCGGGCATCGTGATGTTTCCGACCGAGGCCGGCGTCGCCACGTGCTCGCACAGCGAGGTGCCGACCGTGGCGCCCGTGTCCGTGTCGCGGCACAGGAAGGAGGCCGTGTTGACGCGGATGACGCTCTCGGCGTTCGGCATGCCGGCTGCGAACTGTCCGGTGGTCAGGGTGGACGCCACCGTGGTGGGTGACGCCGTGACCGCCACCTTCTCGTAATGGTTGCGCGCGTCCGCGGCATCGCAGGTTATCTTGTAGGTGTCGCGGTATGCCGTTCCGGGGCCATAGACGCCAACGGACGACGCGCAGAAGGCGTCCCTGTTCGCGACCTCCGGAGCGCGTGCGATCACGTCGTCCCAGTTCACGTATACGCGCCTCATGGACGGCGACAGGACGGCGTCGACGCTCAGCGTCCCGACGGACGGTGGATTGGACATCAGGTCGCAGCGGTTGGCCTGGGTGCCGGTCACGGCGAGCCCGGTGTCCGTGTCGCGGCACATGACGTTGGCCGTGGTGGAAACGTCGTACCTGAAGGGGAAGTTCGCCGCGCCGTCGTCATAGGTGGCGACCGATCCGCCGGGATACGCCACCGTCGCGCGGGCGGTCGTGGCGACCTTTTCGTAGTGGTTGCGGATCTCCTCTGGATCGCACCGCAGCTTGTAGACCCTGCCGATCCCGTTGCTGGAGAAGACGGCGATGTTGCCCGAGCAGGCCGTCGCCCTGTTGGCCACCTCGGGCGATTGCTCCAGGATGTCGTCCCAGTTGACGACCACCGTCTGGAACGTGGTCGATATCGTTCCGGGCACGGAGATCGTGCCGACGCCGGGCGGATTGGGAAGCGCGTCGCAGCGCGTGGCGTCGGCGGCTGGTTGACCCGTGGTCGTGTCGCGGCAGATCAGCCCGGCGCCGTTCGTGCTGAACGAGATGGGGAAGGCGAGGTTCGGCGTCTCGCTTCCCGTCTGCGAATAGGCCAGCGGGGTGTATGCGCCGTTGGGAAGGGCCTGGGTCGCGACCTTGACGTACTGCGCGCTGATTGCCGAAGGATCGCAGCGGTACATCCACGATTCGCGCGTCACGCCCGTGCCCGAGCGGCTGTTGGACGCGTTGCACAGGGCGTCGACGTTGGTCAGATCGGGGGATCTGGCGAGAAGCGCCGCGCGATCGAACACGACGGTTCTGAACAGCGGCGAGTAGGTGGCGGGAAGCGAGATCGTGCCGACGGCCGAATTGGCCGGCAGATGATCGCAATTCGCCGAGTCCGTGATGGACCCGTCGTCGGTGTCCACGCACTTCACGCCCACCCCGTTGGTCGATATCTCCAGGGTGGAGGCGTAGTTCGGCTTGCCCGAGGACGCGTACGGCAGCGGCGCGGCGACGATGACGCCCAGCGTCGCGATCTTCCTGAAGTGCATCCGCAGGTCGTCGGGGTTGCACGTCAGACGCCACGTCTGGTTGCCGATCGTGGCGGTCGCCGTGCACAGCGATGCGGCGTTGGTGATGGTGGGCACCTGCGCCGTGATGGCGGCGGGGTCGAACAGGATGCGGCGGAGATCCTCGGAGAACCGCACGGGAATCGGTATTCCGCTCATGCTGGCGGGATTGGGCAGATCGTCGCAGTTCGTGGAACTCACCGTCTTGCCGTCGCGCGTGTCGACGCAGAGCGTTCCAGACGTGGTCGTGCGGAAGGACATCGGACTCGACATCGGCAGCGCGTTGACGCCCGGCACGATGATCGTCGGCACCTTGACGTAGTTCGACGTGGGCGTCGGAGCCGGAGCAGGCGTGGGAGCCGGCGCTGGTGTCGGTGTCGGAGCGGGAGTCGGGACCGGCGTCGGTGCGGGTGTCGGCGCAGGCGTCGGGGCCGGTGTCGGTGTCGGTGTCGGCGTGGACACGGGCGGCGTGACGGGCGGTGGCGTGACCGTCCTGTTCGGCGGCGCGATAGGCCGACGCATGATGACCACGTCCTGCGCGACCGCCATGCCCGGGAGGCACGCGGCGCCGCACAGCAGGGCGGTGATCGTCAAGTGTCGCATGCGCCGTGGACTCCGTGGAACGCGCCTGGATCTCGGGCGGCGTCTGAAATGGTTGCGGAACCATTACCGGAGGTCCATCCTGAAAACAAGCCGCGACCGGTGACGCCCTGGCATGGGATGGGACGCCCGGCAGGAAGGACATGCGAAAACGCGCCCTCGAATGAGGGCGCGTTCAGGCAGGTGGCGCATCGGGCGATGGACCCGTTTCAGGGTGATCCGGAACCCGATGCGGGGGCGGCGGCCGTCCGCAAGGCGGACGGCCGGTGATCAGGCGGCCAGATCGAGGAGCTGCTCGACCGGGACGCCGAGATCCTCCGCCGAGCGCAGCAGCGCCGGCGAGATGGAGCGGCCGACGTCGATGAAGTCGACGATGCGCGCCTGGTCGTTGAGCGGGATCTGGACGGCGTCCATGACCCGGAACGTCTGGACGACGTACTCGGTCTCCGGCGCGTCGGCGTAGTCGATCGGCGACAGGCCGCAGGGCGTGTGCGGCGTCGTGGCGACGCGGAAGCCGTCGACGATCGCGTCTGGCACGTCGATTGAGATCAGCTCCCACGCACCGGCACGGAAGGTGGAGGCGCCGTACGAGACGGCGTCCGCCTTGACGCTGGTGAACCAGCGGCCGCGGATGCGGATCTGTGGTTCGTTGCCCTCGAAGGCGGGCTTGCGGGAGGGACGGCTGGACAGGCTGCGTGCGCGGTAGAGGATCATGTCTTTTCTCCCGTGGGATTCGGAACACGACCACCGTGTCGATCATCCCTTCTCGTCGAAGCGGCTAGGCCTTGACCCGCCGTGCGTCGCGGATCCTGGTCAGGGCCTCGATGACGCCTTCGACGTCGTCCACGTCGCAGAAGGCGTGGCCCCATTCCTGGTGGCCGACGATGCTGACGATGTCCGAGCCCTCGAGCATGTAGATGGCGAGGGCGGGCACGCCCATCTCGGTGCTGGTCGAGCCCGTCGGAAGCATGAAGCCGGTTTCGACCTGCTGGCCGATGGCGTCGGTGGTGATGGGCGTGAGCCGCGTTTCGTCGGTCAAATCGGTATCCTCGTCGTCGGGTTGTAGTTCAGGCCGCTCTGGACCAGGTTGTGCCGCGCAGACCGCGTCGCCGCCTGAGCGCGCGGCCCTTGGCCAGAGTGTCGAGAACGGTCGCCACCTCGGACTGCGGGGTGCTTTCGACGATGACCAGCCGGGGTCGAGGACCCGTCATCTCGCGCCAGGCCATGTCGACCTCGTGCACGGCGAGGTGGTCGGCGTTGATCAGTGCGGTCACCCGACCGACCGACAGCGGCGTATCGAACGGCATGACGCGAAGCAGACGCATGTACAGGTCCTCGCGCGCCATCGACATGATGGTGGCCAGGAGCGTGTCCGTCGTCCGTCGCAGCGACCGCCGCACGGCCAGCAGCCGGTCGCCGAGCTGGGCGAAGCGCTCCGCCTGGTCCCGGACGGTCTGCGCCAGGTCGTCGGACAGACCGGCTGCCGATCGCGTGCGCACGTCCTGTGCGCAATGGATGCGGAAGGCCGTCGCGACGGGGATGGTCAGGAGTTCGATCGAACGGCACGTGCGGCGCAGCATGGACGGGTCCCGGGCGACGGCGTCGTCTGCCAGCCGGGAGACCTGGTGCTCCCATGCGTCGAGATCGCGCTCGAGGTCGTGGAGGAGGATCGCGGTTTCGATGACCGGGGCGAGGGTGACGGGTGCGTCCGTCATCCTATCGGCCCGTCACGAGCGTGATCAGGGCGGCTTTGGCGTCGGCGTGCTGCTTCTCGGCGATGCCGACGCCCGGACCGCTGCCGGCGTCGAGCGCGACCCCGAGGTTTTGCGCCGCTTCGTCGAACCGGTCGATGGCGGCGAGCGTCTCCTTGCGCTTGGTGGTCATCCGCATGGGCATGGTCCTTTCGCGAGATGGTTCAGGCGGCGCGCGAGTAGAGCCGGGCAAGGCCCGGCACGTCCTGCTGGAGCACCACCATCGAGAGCAGCGGCAGCGAGCCGTCGACGCCGGCGGGGTGGTCGTCGTCGAACGCGTTGAGCCGTCCGACGCTGAGACGGGCGGGCTTGCCGATCTTGGCCGAGACGAAGTCGAGCGTGCCGTCGGCGTCGTTCAGGCCGGGGAGCATGGTCATGCTCTTCTCGGTGCCGTCCGCGAGGCGGACGCAGGCGACGACGTGATCGACCACGACGGCGGCGGCGATCACGGTGCCGTCGACCCACTGGTACTCGCGGTTCTCAGGGACGGGGCCGAACAGGCGGTCCATCTGCGTCTCGGCGTCGTCGTCGTTTGCGGCGTTCTCGGCCGCGATGCGCGCGTCGGCCGCGCGCGTGACGGGTCCCGCGTTGTCGATGATCTCGCCGGCGATGGCATAGGCCTCCTCGATCGACAGGAGGTTCCAGCGGGCCACGTCCTCCTCGCCGAGGCTCAGCGTGACGCCGGTGGGCTCGTAGCCGTCGCCGGCGTCGGCGTACAGGCTCGCCTGCGGACGGCCGCCGGTGTCGGAGACCATCGCCTTGACCGTGCGCATGTCCTCGCCCGAGATCATGCGCAGCATGTTCTCGTTGCGGACCGTCTCGAGGATCGCGCGTGCCTGGCTCTCGCGGATCCGCAGGGCCTGGCGCAGGGCGCGGACGATGTTCTTGCGTGCGGTGGCGGTGATCATGTTTTCCACTCCGTGTGACTATTCGAAGATCACGCCCCCGTGAAGGGCGTCCGCGCCGCGACCAGGCGCGCCGTCGTCAGACCGCGCAGAGGGTAGGCTCGACGTCGGCGAGGCCGTGGCGGGGGATGATGTCGTTGCGGTAGCGGTCGTAGTCGACGAACGCGCCCTCGGCGTCGCGCAGCACCCAGCTGCCCGAGAAGGGGTTGCCGACCGGGGAATGCCCTTCCTCGCGCCGCATGCTGTGACCGCTCGGCCAGCGGTAGATCTCGCAGATGGCGTCGAGGTCGCGGGCGACGGTGCAGGTGTCTTGCATCGGATGTTCGATCCTGGTTCGTGGAGATGTCCGTTTTCCCCTCGTCGAGAGGCTCGGTCGGCTACCGCACGCTCGGTCTTGCCTGCCTCCGTGACGCATCCGTCGGGATCCCCGGGAACGTGAAGAAAGGCCCGCTCCCCAAGGGGGAGCGGGCCATTGTCCGGTCAGGCAGCGCGGGGCGTCTCGACCAGCACGTCGTTCGAGCCGGGCACCTGGATCGCGACGATCTTGTTGGTGCTGCGGCCCTTCTGGATCGTGCCGGTGACCGAGGAGGCGCCGCGCACGTAGTCGGCCAGTTCGCCGAACGCCATGTGCGTGCGCATGCCGGGCATGCGGATGGCGGCGCACGGCAGACCCTGGGTGGTGGTCTTGAACGTGATGTCGGCGACCGTCAGGTCGAGCTCGAACGCCTCGGTCTCGAGCGGCGGACGCTCGGCGACGACCGTCTCGCTCGGAGCTTCGACCTGCGCCGCGGCCTCGACGGGCGTCTGCTGGAACACGGCGTCCTGCTCGAACGCGGGCTCGTCGGCGACCACGGTCTCGACCGATGTCGACGCGACCGGCTCGCTCTGCGGCAGGAAGGTGCCTGCGGCGTCCTCGAGCGCGAGGCGCTGCGCGTCGATGGTGGCCATCAGCGCCGCGTCCACGATCAGCGAGTACGACGCCGTGGGATCGTCGAGATCGTTGTCGTCGTGCTTCATGAAGACGCCGGTGCCGCGCAGCTCGGCGAACGCGCCCATGAAGAAGAGCGCGTCGACGTTGGCGGCGATGTCGGCCTGGGTCTGGCCCGGCGCGCCCTCGTGGCAGATGAGCGCCGCGGTCGGCGAGAAGATGACCTCGGTGCCGTTCAGGGCGTAGCATGTCGGCGCGACGGTCTCGACGACGGTCTCGACGGCGGTCTCGACGATCGCGGTCTCGACGGGTGCCTTGGTGCGGATGCTGAGCTTGGCGCGTGCTGGCTTGGTCATCTTGATTTTCCTCATCTTGAAGCTGTTCGGCAATCATGCCACGAAGTGATCTGCGGGCGCTGGACGCCCTGTGCCGCCGGGGACGGCGGCCGGCGGCGTCAGGCCGCCATCTCCAGGACGACCGAGTCGTCGTTGGCGATCGTCGCGTCCTCGAGCACGGCCGCCATGCGGCGCAGGCGCGCCTCGTAGGACGACTGCGCGTTCGCGGTCAGGTGGCGCATCCGGCGCATGCTGGCGCGGCGGCCCGCCTCCAGCTTGGTGGTCGCGTTCCGCAGCGCGTGACGGCCCATGCGGTAGGCCTTGCGGTCGGAACGGTCGAGCACGGTCGCCAGACCCTGTGCCGTCGCGAGCTCGCCGCCGACGTCGTAGCCGAGGCCGAGAGCCGTGCCGGCCTCGTCGCGCTCGATGACGAGCAGCTGCAGCGGGCCCTCGTCCTTGGCGAAGACGTGGATGTCGCTCGTGCCGTCGACGTCCAAGGTGTGGATCTCGAGGCTGAGGCCGTCGTCGACGACGTCGGTGATCGCGGTGACGGTGGCGAACGAGAGGTCGAGTGCGCGCATGATGTGCTCCTGAAGGAATGGAGTTGACGTTTTCCCCTCCGGCGGAGGGATCGTCTCCCTCATCCCCGCAGGGATCCCGCCTGGATGCGCTGGGCGTCATCCCTCGTGCCGTGCTTCGCAGAAACGGCATGGGTGAACCGCCCCGTGATGGATCACGGGGCGGTCCTATCGCATCTCTTCGGGCGTCAGCCGAACAGGGCCTGCACCTGTTCGGTGTACGACGGCTTGCGCACGACGTCGTCGTTGGCGGGTTCGCCGCCGTGGACGGTGACGATGGTGACGGCGGAGCCGCCGGTCCAGCGCACGTCGACGTCGAGCTTCGCGCCGCGCACGAGCCACGGCCGCGCGGCCTCGAACTTGCGCCCCTGCACGCGGAAGGACACGCCCTTGACCTTGCCGCGCGCCATCTCGGCGATCCCGTCGCCGCCGCAGCGGCTGTTCGCGCCGTCCTCGGTGATGTCGACGTCGCCGACCTCGATCGTCATCCGGCTCACCGGACCCGCCTTGCCCTTGCTGTAGATCATGCCGCCAGTCCCATCGTCTGCTTGAGTTCGTTCCGTATTTCCGCGCGGCCCTTCTCGATGCCCGCCGCCGTGGCGCGCACCGAGACTTCGACGACCGACCGGACGTAGTCCATGAAGACCTCCTGCTTGATCAGCATGGCCAGCGTGCCCGCCTGGATCGTGGTGACGAGGTCGCCGTTCTGGTCGCGCAGGTCGACGCCCGGCTTGACGACCGTGCAGTCGTCCGAGGGGGAGAAGGTGAGCGTGCCGATGGCGACGCAGCGCAACCGCATGTTGGCGGCGTCGATGGTCGCCGTGATCAGCGGCATGGTGATGATGGTCAAGGTCGTTCTCCGAACGGAGGGTGGATCAGGAGCAGGCGTTTTCCCAGTCGAAGCCGCCACGCAGGCGGAGGCCCCGTCCGTCCGAGAACCACGCCTCGACGGTCGTCTCGTGGAGGTCATCGGTCTTGCACATCTCGAAGACGAAGACGTGCAGCAGGGTGGCCGGATCGAACGTCTCCTCGCTGGTCGTGATCGCCGAGCGATCGACCACGACGTCGGCCACCGGCATGTCGAGGTTGTCGTAGCGGTCGTACCGGTGGTTCACGCGCCCGTCGTTCTGGGACGCGATCAGCGCGAGGCCGTCGCGGATCCGGATCAGCGCCTCGTCGAGCGCGTCGCCTTCGAGCGGCGTGCGCGGGAGGATCAGGTACGCGTCGTTGTGGTAGGAGGGCTCGCCGTCCTCGTCGACGTCGAGCTCGATCTGGTCGACGCCGCCGAGGCTGACGACGCCCCGTCCGCCGGAGACGATGGCCGACGCGTCGCAGAACGCGGCGCGCAGCGAGGATCCGTCGTAGACGCCGTGATGCGGATCGATGAACACGACGACCTCGCCGTCGAGGCCGGCGGCTGTCTCGAGCGCCGCGGCGACCAGCGCGTTTGACTCGTACGCGGCGTGCCAGCGCCCTGCGTGGAAGAAGGGAACGGCGCCGACGCGGATGTCGTGCGCCGTGAGCGCGTACGCCTCGACCGAGAGGTCCGCGAGAGGCACGCCGTCGGCGAGGTGCTCGTCGAGCAGCGCCTGAGCAGCGGCGGGCGAGTCGACGGCGTCGCCGATCTGGACGCCGCCGAAGCAGACGTGGAAGTCCGCGCCCGGCGTCGGCGCGACGTCGACGGCGAGGCCGTCCGCGTCGATGATGCGGAACGTGGGGGTGGATGTCGTGGTCTGCATCGGATTCTCCTTTTCCCCTCGCTCCGAGGGATCGGATGGTCAGGGACAGATCAGGACGGATTGCATCCCCAGGAAGAAGGATACGCCGACCACGATCGACAGGATGGCCCATACGAGCATCAGGAACGCATCGCTGCGCAGCACATCCGAGCCTGCCGCCAAGGTGTTGTAGATGCCGTCGAAGGCCGTGTTCACACGGGCTTCGATGCGCTGCGCGTAGCCGAGGCGGCGCGCGGCGATCACGGCGCCGCGGAAGAGCAGCTGGCCGACGACGACGCCGGCGAGCACGGCGATGATGAAGCCGGGCGTCACGAGATCACCGCGGTCTTGCCGATGCCGACGTCGAGGGTGAGCAGGCCTTCGCCCGGCAGACGCTGGTGCTCGAACAGCGGCCGGTCGGTCATGAGCTGGCCGTCGCGGAAGGAGTGTGTGGAGTGACGCGCGCTGTCGTGGTGCGCCGCGTTGCTGACGACCATCGCCGTGCCGCCGATCTCGCCCACGTACAGGACGTCGGTCTCGACGAGCGATCCCGTGGCCTTGTAGCCTTCGCGGGCCTCCTCGGTGAAGGCGTTGAACGCCGCCTGCGCCTCGGCGCGGTCGTCGTAGGCGAGGATCAGCGGACCGGCGTCCGCGATGTCGAGCTGGTCGTCGGTGAGGGATGGCAGCGCGGTCGCCAGGTTCTGCGAACCGCCGCCGTTCTGCGCCTCCAGGATGACGAGCGTGCGCCCTGTGGCCTTGGCGAGGGCGCCGGCCAGGGTGACGAGACTGAATGTCGAGGGCATTTCGTTTTCCTCTCGGAGTGTTGGATCGTTCTGTGCGTCAGTCCGCGCCGTCGGCCCGGTCGGCCTTGCGCGCCTCCATCTGGCGTCGCGCCTCGTAGGACTTGAAGCTGAAGCGCGGCTCGTAGGTCTTGCCGTCGTCCTCGACGAAGGGGACGGGCTCGAGCTGATGGAAGTCGGCCCAGCCGACCGCCTCGATCAGCGCCCGCTCGCGCGCCTCGTCACGGGTGAGGCCGACGTAGTCGTTGACCTTGCTGCCCGTGCGGAACGAGACGGCGTCCTTGGTGTAGCCTTCGCCGCTTTCCAGCTGCACGGTGTAGGTCCAGCGGTCGCAGGTCTCCCAGCGTCCCTGGACGCGTACGGCGACGGTCGTTCCCGGCATGATGGATCGTCCTCGAATGATCCCGGTGGCGAAGCCTCCCAGGAAGGATGTGAAGATGTGGCCCCGCGCGTGGGGGAGGGTGTCGGCGTACCGATCCGTTCAGTCTCGGATCGGACGGGGGTGATGGACCAGTTTTCCGCCCTCGTAGGCGGGATACGTCTCGTCTTCCGACAGGACGAAGCATTCCGTGGTCAGCGGGCGCTGCGTGCCGCTCGGCGACGTGAAGGTCGTCGGCGTCGGCATGGTGAGCGTGATCGAGCCGTGCACCTGCGGGCTGCCGCCGACCGCCACGTCGCGGCACAGCGTCGTGAAGGCCTTGCGGGCCTGATCGGCGTTGGGGAAGACGAGCGTCACGGCGCCGTCCATCAGGTGCGTCTGCGCCGTGAGCAGCGGGAACGTCCTGGCCCAGTTGGTCTCGTCGCCGAGGTTGAATGCGATCACGACGATGACGCTCGGATAGTCGTTCGCGGTCGCGCAGAGGCGGCGGGCGAGGTCAGGGGTGCGCAGGATCTTCATGATGGAATGCTCTCGTTCTGGGAGGTCGAGGACATGGTTTTCCCCTCTCCGTTGCGGATCGCGTCATGCTTGCATGTGAGACTTCAGCCGCCCGGCGGGGCGGCTCTCCCTGGCATCTCCGGCCAGGAGCGCCAGTCCTCGGAGGCGCGCCGCCACCCCTCCTCGTCCGCCAGGTCGATGGTGATCTGCATCTCGTCGCTGAAGGGGTTCGGCCGCTGCGAGATCTCCAGGATGCGAAGGTCGAGGTCCGCCAGCGCGGGGATCTCGACCACGTCCCGGAGCGACCGTCCGAGCGCTCCCTGGAGGATCGTGTCGGGCAGCATCCCTGTGACCGTCGCGACCCCGGCTTCGTAGAGGAAGCCGTCGGTTAGCGCCGAGGTCAGCCTGTAGCGTACGCCCGTGTGGAAGCGGTCGGGCAGGGTGGGTTCGTCCGCCTCGAATCCCTCCTCCGACCAGGCGATCTGGTTCATGTACGCGCTCACCGCCTCGTCGACGTCCAGACCGGCCGCCTCCAGGATCGCCATGTCCACGGCGTGTATCTTCGGTATGGGCGACGCGACGCCGACGATCACGCCCTCGTGGAGCGCGACGCGCAGCGGCGTGTCTCGGCGCAGCGTGCGCAGCAGGCCGTCGTAGCGCCGGACGGGCATCCTCCTGACCATGACGGGCTGCACCTCGACGTCGATGTGCTCGAGGGGAGCGATGCGCACGGTGCGGCCGTCCTCCAGGAGGACGGGACCGCCGGTCTCCGCGTTCGGCATGGGCGAGACGATGCGCACGCGCTCCATCGGGGGCAGCTTCATGGGCGGTCTCCTGGGTCGGGGAGGCGGGTGATCGGAAGGAAGAGCCCTCCCCGAGGGGGAGGGCTCGACGGGAGGTCAGCGCAAGGGTGAGCGGCCGTAGGCGGCGGAGAAGCGGCCAATGGCCGCTTCGAGGTCGGCGCCCGTCAGGCTGGTGAATTCGTACATCGCCCAGTCGCCGCTGTTGCCCATCAGGCGGATGCGGCAGTCGAGCGCGAACCTGGGGTCGCCGAGCGAGGTGCGGCCGACCTCGACGAACCGTTCGACGCAGGCGTGGCCGTTGAGGATGGCCTGGTCGTCGTCCTCGAGCGGGTGGCCGACGTCGAGGCTGTACATGGTGTGGATCTCGAGGAGCCAGCCCTTGCAGGGATCCTCGCGGTGGAGGCGCATGACGCACGGGAAGTCGACCGTGGGATCGGCGAGCGCCACGATCTCGGTGGTCGACTTGGGCGTCTGGTGCGGTTCGATCACGGTTTTCATGCCCTTTCGGTGTTCGCCGAGCATCTGCTGTCGAGCATCGTGCCTTTCGGCGCGGACGGCCTCAGCGCGTCGAGGGCTGCACCAGGCGCAGGCTGCCGATCTTGGCGGAGCCGCGCACGGTGTCGAGGATGGTGATCGAGTTGTCCGCCAGCTCGCGGTAGGCGAAGTCCGGCTCGCCGACGATCTCTCCGACGCGCGTCAGGGCGCTATCGAGAGCCTGCGCGTGGCGGTCGGCCGTGATCGGCCACGTTGCGGCCTGGAGTGCGTCAGGGTTGACGCCGTGCGGCGTGAAGGTGGCCTGGAACTGGCGCATGGTGGATGTCCTCGGTGTGCGGGTGGACCCGGCGCCAAGGGCGCCGGGCGTCAGGAATCAGCGTGTCGGCGTGGCGTCGAGCTCCGGCTTGCGCTGGATGGGCTTGGCGAAGTCGACTTCGTCGATGGCGTCGTTGAACGCCTCGTCGGCGCAGCGCCGCCCCCAGTCGTCGCCCTGCTCGTTCTCGACGTAGTCGGACGAGCCGGTGTCGACCGCGCCCGGGAAGGTGAGCGGGGCGTCGTCGCGTGTGGTGATGGTCATTTTTTTCGTCTCCTGCTGTACTCGCAAGAGGAAAGCATCTTCGAATTTTTCCCCATCACACCGTGTATCGCAGATTCTTCACCGATGGTCGTCACGCCGTGCGCGGCGTCACAGGCGGCGCGAGGCGCCGCCCGAGAGGATCGCCGGAAGGCTGATCGCCGATTGCGTGGACTGCAGCGCGCCCAGCAGCCCCGAGAGGTACGAGCCTGGATCGAGCGGCCCGAGCGTGCGCATGGCGCGCTCCACCTGCGCCATCTCGATCGACTGCCCGATGTCGACGTCAGGGTCGGTCGACACGTAGCGGACGCCGTCGACGATCGCGGTCTGCGGCACGGGGACGCCCGCCTCCGGGCCGTCCGCCTCGACCGCCTCGCGTTCGCGCTCGACGATCACGCCGGCGTCGAGGTCGATCTTGCGCACGGTCGCGCCGGGCTGGAAGCGCTTGCGGTACTTCATCTGCAGACGTCCGCCGGCGATGGGCTTCAGGTTGACGATCGCCACCTGGCCGAGCCAGATCGAGCCCGGGCCGGTGCGGACCGTGATGTCGTCCTCCCTGGCGCATGCGTCGAGGCGCACGCGTTCCGTGACGATGCGGCGCGGCGCGGGCCGGCGGGTCGATGTGCCGATGGTGGTCATTGTCGGTTCCTCGTCTGGATGGCTGTGATGCGGTGCGGCGCTCAGCGTGGGAGCGTCATGAATTCGTGCGCGTGGCCGTCGACGGACGGTCGCGAGAGGACGCCGAACTCCTGGCGCGGGACCGCGATCATGCGCGATCCGTCGGCGTAGGAGGCGGCGACCGTGGGGTCGTCGTAGAAATCCCCGTGATGGACCAGCACGCTGTGCGGTTCGGTCCGGGATCCCGACGCGTCGGTGATCGCCAGCAGGGGACCGTAGTGCGGCAACCCTCTGCCGCTGATGTCCTGGTCGGACACGTCGCTGCGATCCTTCTCGATCCCGTCGAAGCCTGCCTGCAGCGCCGTGAAGGCGGCGGCGGGGTTCTCGCGGGCGAGGTGGTGGAAGGCGAGCCCGAGTATGGTCAGCATGATTTTTCCCGTCTGCATGGATGTCGGAATCCAGTCCTCCATGCGGTCGCTGCGGGAAGGGATCAGTAGGCGCGGCCGGCGACGAGACGGACGACGCACTTGGAAACGACGATCAGCGCGATGACGTTGAAGATCACGGGGGCGAGAGTGATGAAAGCCACATCGAGTACTCCGATGGACCGGCCGTCAGGCGGACATCGCCTTTTTCTACCAAACCGGTCTCTACACCCATGCCCTCCAGAAACTGCATGAAGAAGCCCGCCGCATCCGAAGGGAGGCGGCGGGCTCTCTACCCCGTTCGGGGATCAGGCGGCCTGTTCGACGTCGGCGGCGGCCGGACGCAGATACGACGCCAGGAGATGGCGCGCCGCCTCCTCCCGCGTCCGTCCGTACGACATCCACACGTCGCCCCCCGCATCCATCGCGAGCCACTGCGTGCGCGGCTTGGCTCCCGCCTGCTCGTCGGTGAAGCGGGTCTTGACGACCAGGCCGAGCAGCACGCCTTCGCGGCGCACGGCGTAGACGGTCGACATCTGCCCCTTGAGCGACGCGTAGTGCTGCCGGTCGCGCAGCGAGGCGACGCCGAAGAAGGCGTCGACGTTGGTCGGATCGTACGTGATGGTCAGCGGCTTGACGGCGAGACGGTCGTGCTGGATCTCGGAGCGATGCACCTCGCCCATGCGGTGGCGCGGGCGCGAGTACCGGAACGCGTCGACGACGTCGCCTGCGGCCGAGAAGCGGTACATGATGCCGTTGATCTCCTGGATCAGCCGGCTGCCGCAGTCGTCCATGTAGGAGCGACCGAAGACGGGGGAGGGGAACAGCTCGGCGACGCGGGCGGCGGGCAGGGCGGGAAGGCGGTTGTGCACGGATTTTCTCCTGGAGGATGGCGGGTCAGCGACCCTGGATCACGGCCCTCACGACTTCGTCGAGCGTCCACTTGGGATCGCACCCGTCGCGGATGGTGAGCTTGGGCGCGCCGTCGACCTGCGTCAGCTGCCAGATCGTCGTGACGATGGTGACGCCCATCGTCTGATGGTCGTCCAGCGCCGCGATCACGTCGAGCGTGACGCTGCGCCCGGGCGAGAGCTGCTCGAGCGTCGGCTCGATGGCGGCGAAGTCATCGTCGCTCCACTCGCGCACCTGCTCGAACATGTCGGTCAGGCTCCAGAAGCACGGATCGGACATCTGCTTGCGCACGACGCCGTCGCGGCGCGTCGTGCTGGAATGCAGCACGCAGGTCTCGCGGTCGATGCGGTCGATGCCGAGTTCGAAGGTCTCTGACCATTCGGTGCGGCGCTGGCCCATGGCGAACGGGGTCGTGACGGGCTTGGCCGCCGCCAGCGTCGCGACGACGCGTGCGAGCGTGGTGAAGGGCCGGCTGCGGTCCATGATCGTTTTCCCCTCGGATGGATGGTTCCCGTATCCCCTCGCGGTGGTGGGGAAGTCAGGCGGCGATTCTGCCCATGCGCTTCAGATCGTGCACGCGGTCGATGATCTTGGCGGCGTCGTGGAGGCCGAGGGACGCGCTCTTGACGCGGACCTTGAGGCGCTCGTCCCCCTTGCCGTCGACGTTCATCCATGCGCGCGCGACGACGATGTCCTGGAGACGGAACGGCGCGAAGTCCACCAGCCGGTCGACCGGCCGTCCGACGCATGCGGCGAGCAGGACCTCCGACATTGTCATGGTCTCGCGGAAGGTCAGCACCTCGTCGCGGTAGGTGACGCGGTCGTCATCGTACCCCGCACGGATGGCGCGGCGCTGCCACGACGCGGTCGCCTTGCCGGCCGGCGAGACGAGGGAGCCCTTGCCGCCCGTGAAGGATGCGCCCGCGCCCTGAATGTCGATGGTCGGCAGCCCCGCGATGCTCCGCGCCGCGTCGGGAAAGCGGCGACCGACCGTCAGTCCGGCGATGATGCAGGCGTCGGCGAGCGACGTGCGGATGTCGGCGCGCGCGTCGCGCTCGGCGGCGAGCTTCTTGGCGTGCAGGGTGAGGGCCGCGGCGATGGCGGTCGCCAGCCTGTCGGGACTGCGCGCCGTGATGAACACGACGCAGCCCGGATCGTCCAGGACGATCCGGTACCCCGCGTTCGGCATGAAGGAGACTCCGTGACTCGCGATCGACAGGATCGGAAGCCCGGCCGATCGGAGGAACTCGCCCGCATGCCGCATCGTGACCAGGGCCTGCGCGGTGTCGCGTGGCCCGGCGACGACCTGGAGGGCGTCGGTCACGCCTCCACCGCCCTGCGTGCGAGCTTGGCCTGACGGTTCGCCTCCTGGAAGCGGCGACGCTCGGCACGGGCCGCGTCCTCCGCCCGCCGCGCGACGAGGCGCGCGTCGTAGATCGACCAGGCGGCCGAGATCCGGCGGCGCACGTCCTCCTCGGACGCCGACAGCTTCCAGTTGGGGAACTCCTTGAAGCCGGTGAAGTCCTCGGCGACGATGGAGGTCAGGAAGGCGATGTCGTAGTCGTCGGTGCCCGTGATCTCGCGGATCAGCGTCGGCGTGAAGGCGGTCGGCGCGCGCGTGGCGGCGGCCTCCAGACGGGTCTGCGCGGCGGCGATGTCGTCGGCCACGCCGAAGCGTGCGACCGCGGCGGCGAGGAACTCCTCCTGCAGCGGACTGCAGCCCTTCGTCTCCGGCCACTCGAAGCGTCCCGGCAGCGAGGCGATCATCGCGTTGAACTCGTCGCGGCCCTTGCGCGCTCGGCCCCGGCGACGCGTCTCGCTGGTGGCGCGGCTCGGATCGTAGATCTTGGGGTCGAAGTAGCGGCAGGTGCCGATGTAGTCGGCCACGCCCTGTTCGTCCTCGAAGCCCGCGTCGTGCCCGGCGGGATTCCAGCCGAGCCATTCGAGCGCCTCGTCGAAGTCGGCGGTGGCCAGCACGTTCTCGCGTCCGCCGTCCGGCACGCGCAGGGGTACGCGCAGACCGTTCTGCCCGAAGGCGAGGCCCATCTCGCGCGCCATGCGCCCGATCATGGTGCCGAGGTCGCCCCAGGACAGGTAGCGCACGGCGAAGTCGGCGAGGTGGTCCGGAGCCGAGATGAGGTCGACCTGGAAGAGGCCCTCCGGAAGCCGGAGACCCACGAAGAGGATGGGATCGCGCACGTCCGGGCGGCGGTACACGTGCTCGACGCCCGCGGCCGCGCCGACGCGTGCGGCGAGCTCCTCGTCGCCGAGCGCATCGACGATCGACTGGGGGATGACCAGATCGATGTCGCCGTGGTCCGCCTTCAGACGCGACCACCGGACCATGCGCGCGCCGACCGCGTCGGCGATGGCGACGGCGAGCGGCCGCATGCGCGCGGTGGGCAGTCGGATGGGGTCGCCGAGATGGGCGAAGGCCTTGCCTCCCATGGCTTTTCTCCTGGGTGTTCGGTGTCGTCGTGCGGATGCGCGTGGGTTTCGACCGCCAAGGGCGATCAGGCGGCTAGCCAGCGTTCGTGGCGCTCCGCGGCGATCTGGTTCAGACGCCAGCCGTGCGGACCGCGGTAGGCGACGTAGGAGAATTCGGCCATCGCGTAGCGCGCGTAGAGCCAGGCGCGTCGGATGGTGCGGGGGATAGGCATGTCTTTTCTCCTTGGTAGACGTCTGTCGAAGGATGCCGACCCTCCCGACCTTGCGTCAGGCGGCGGCGCCGTAGGCGAACTTGTCCTGCGTCACGATCCGCGCGGCCGGCTGGACGCCGAGCGGGTTGGCGGTCGAGTGCAGGGCGAACCAGAGCGTCACGTTGCTGGTGACCAGCCGGAAGAACTGCCGCTCGCGGTTCTCGATCGGCAGCGACGCGTGCGGTGTGCGGTCGTGCAGCCAGTACAGGTTGTCGGCCGGCATCAGCAGGCTGGGCACGCCTGCGAGCTGCTCGTCCTGCACCGCGCCCCCGAAGGGGGTCTCGCCGACGTGGGCGTCGTACAGCACGCAGCTGTCGTCGACCGAGTTGGCGATGTACAGGCCGCCCGAGCCGCCCCAGTTGGTGCCGCCCCAGCTGACCGCGCCGAAGCCCTCGGTGTGGACGCCGGGCCGGCGGTGCGAGCCGTCGGCGACGAAGCGTTCGTCGATGGTGAGGTAGCCGATGCGGCCCTTCTCCTCGCCCACCGGACACGCGTCGATCAGCGGGATGTAGTCGTGCAGATCGGCCGGGATCGACGAATGGTCGCCCATGACGAAGGGCATCATGTTGACGCTGCGCGCGCCGAAGGTCGGGAATGCGACCGGGGCGACGTGGCGGAAGTTGGTCATGGGCGTTCTCCTGGGGGTGGTCGGGGATGGCGCAGCATGCGCCTTCGACGGGCGGTGCGTCAACGCGCCGCCCGTCGGATGGTCAGTTCGCCGGCGGCGCGTCGCTCGGCACGATGCGCTCGTACTTCGCGTCGTAGCGTCCGCGCATGCCCGACGCGTACGCCTGGGCGATGGGGTCGGACTGCTTGTCGGTGGGGATGTGGAAGGCGCTGAACGTCCCCGAGATCGCCCGCTCGCCGACGGGCGAGAACCTGGTCTGGGCCGGAGCCAGCGTCAGCCCGTCCGCCTCGCGCACGATGGCGTGCGTGCGCATGGTGGTTCCGGCGTCCGATTCGATGATGACGTGGATGGCCTCGCCTACGTCCGGATGTTCGCTCATCGAACCGCCGCGGGCGTAGATCTCGTCCAGGAGGGCGGTCTTGACGGGGTCCGTCATGTCGATGGTCCACGTCTCCATGGCGATCGCCGTGCGCTTTCCCGCGTTCTCGATCGAAAGATAGCGCAGGACGTTGACGAACTCGCGCTTGGCGTCCTTGTCCTTGGCGCTCTCGGCGGGCGCGAGGAACAGGGCGTCGCCCGAATGGATGAGGCCGAAGGGACCGAAGCCGCCGTTGGTCGAGAAGGAGCCGAGCGCGATCCGCGAGGCGGTGTCGATCAGCGCGATGTCGTCGTCAGGGGCGGTCGGCTTGGAGGCGGTGTCGGCCATGGATGTCTCCGTCGGAGGCGCGGTCCCGAGGGGACCGCGCGGGGCTCAGTTGGTCTGCGTCCAGGATGCTTCGGCGGCGCCCAGCGCCATCGTGCGGATCGTGTCGGCCGACTCGCGCAGTCCGTCGATCTCGTAGGCCGCGCCGTCGATCGACGACCAGTGCCTGTCGATGGCCGCGACTAGGTTCGGCGCCTTCATCGAGCCCGCCGTGAAGGCGCGCGTGCGGGGGTGGAAGCACAGGTGGCGCAGGCGGAGCGCCGTCATGATCGCCTCGAAGGCGGTGCCGGTCAGGACGACCGGCGGCTTGCCGTCGACGGCGACCGAGATGGCGAGGCTGTCGACGTACGCGTCGCCCTCGTCGCTGATCGCGGTGCCGAGTGCAGGCACGTCGAGCGCCATGCGGACTGGGGTGTTCATGTTTTTCCGCTCCATGCGAGGATTCGCAGACCTCTACTCGTCCCACTTCGCGACGATGGGCTCCTCGCGCCAGCGGCCGTTCTCGTGCACGTAGAGATGTTCGGTCGCAGCGCCGCGCATGGCGTACAGCGCGTCCTCGTCGACGCACACGCGTGCCGGACGTGGGCTGCCGACGATCGCTTCGGAGTGCACCGGCTTGTCGAGGACCGGATCGCCGCCGCTCGGCGTCCGCGTGGCGTAGCGGCCGCCGAGCGAGGAGAGATCGCCGCCCGCGAGCAGGTCGAGCGCGCGGCGGCGGCTGGCGTGGTGGCGACGCAGCGGTATGAGAGCCGTGTCGCCGTCGTACTGGAGGTTGCAGGCGAGGAAGGTGCCGTCGGCCTGGCGGACGGCGAGCTGAGCCGCAGTTCCCATGATCGTTTTTCCTCGTATGTTCGCGTATCAGTCGAACGCCGTCGCGTGCCTCTCCAGATGCGGAGCGGTGTCCTCGTCGTCGTAGCCGAAGCCGATCTCGGAACCGCTGAAGCCCGACCAGACCGTGCCGTCAGGCTGCGTGAGGCGGACGTGCTGGGCGTAGCCGCGCACGCGCATCATGCGGTACTCGACGACGTGGCCGAGGACCTCGAAGCGCACCTTGCCCTCGTGGCCTTCCATGTCGGTCAGCGGCCAGCGGTCGAGCTTGGTCTTGCCGGCATCCTCGCCATCCTCGTCCACGGTCACGATGTCCGAGGGAAGATCGATGCCGTGTGCGGCGAGTTCGACGTCGTCGAGATCGCGGAAGACGCCGTTCTCGAGCACGTGGATGTCGAACCACGTGGTCTTGTTGAGCGAGACGAACACGGGGCCGTCGCCGAGTACGACGTGGGCGCGCACGCACGTCGGCGAGATCGCCGCGAAGTCGCCGGTCTTCAGGCCCGCCGTGAGGGCGTCAGGGATGCAGCCGGGCGTGCCGAGGTTCCGCAGATCCGGGGTCAGCATGGCGTCGGAGCGGTCGTCGACGCGCTGGCCCGCGCGGAACGCCACGCCGCCGTATTGCGAATAGCTCATGGATGATCTCCGAAGGATTGCGACGGGCGCGACGATCGCGCCCGTCCTGGTGTCAGATGCGATCGACGATGACTTCGCGCCCGAGGCTGCCGTACGCGAAGACGGGATGCTCCTTGTCCTCGCCGATGTCGAACGAGACGGTCTGGACGGTGGCGTTCTCGGCGAAGCGGCCGACCGAGGCGTCGTCGCGCGCGACGTAGTGGATGTCGCCGCCGATCAGCGAGCTGCCGTCGGCCGCGTCGCGGCAGAGCCTCGAGAAGACGGCCTGCGCCTCGCCGCGATCGTCGAAGGTCATCGCGAACGGCTCGCCGAGCGACTCGGCGGCATCGCCGTCGAGGCCGGGGAAGCTGTGCGACCAGTTCGAGACGCCGCCTGCGTTGTGCGCGTCGACGACGACGATGGCGGTCTCGGTGGCCTTGGCGAGCGTCTGCGCCAGAGCGAGCATGCTGAGCGTTGCCATGATGTTTTCTCCCTATGGAATCCAGTCGGTCATCCCCTCAGGGAGAATGGCGTCAGCGCAGGTTGAGGCGGATGTCGCGGTCGTAGCGGACGCGGCGGTTGCCGACGCTCTGGTCCTCGATCCACTGGCCGAGCGTCGTGCGCAGGTCAGGCGACTGCTCGGCGAAGACCGGCATGCTCGAGACCATCGCGGCGACGGACTGGGGCATGAGGACGTCGGCGAGCGGACCGCGGTTGATACCGCCGTAGTAGCTGATGGCGACGGTGTCGCCGGCTTCGTTCTTGATTTCGATGGCCATGGGGGATCTCCCGGATCAGAAGTAGTTGATGTAGGCGCGTTCGTTCGACGCCGCGTCGCGTGCCGCCATGAGCTCGTCGCCGTCCTCGTCGCTGAGGACCGGTCGGCCGAGCAGGCGCTGGTATTCGCGCTCGAGCTGCCTGGCGGCGCGTCCGCGCCTCTGGCTCTCGACGTGTTCGACGTGGCGCAGGCGGCGCACCTCCTTGCGGTCGGCGGCGTCCTGTGCGCGCTTGAGGTTGTCCGCCTGGTGGCGGGCGACGTTGGCGGCCTTGCGGTCGGTCATGTCAGCGCGAAGCCACGCCGCAGCCGTGGTTCGCGGCCCAGGCGGCGATCGCCTCGGCCGAGAGGCTGCGCGCCGGAGCGGCCGCCTTGGCGCGCGAGTTGGGGTTCCAGCCGAGGCGCGGCGCGAAGGCCATCTCGGTCGGACGGCCGCGGTGCGCGTGACGGGCGTGGTTCATGCTTGCCATCTTGATTTTCCTCATCTCGATAGAATTCGAAGAGAGGCGGCCATGCTGCCACCGCGTCGCCTGGCGCATGCGCGAGGATCGATGCTCCCGACGCCCGGATGGTCCGGGTCGTCCCTCAGACGGTGAACGGCACCCTGACGGCGGTCTTGTCGTTTCGGAAGGTGGAGATCATCATCCGGTGCGGCGCGGCCGGCACGCCCGGGGTCCGCATCGGAGTGGAACCCTCGACATGGGCCATCTCGGCGTCGGTCGCGGGCCTCAGACGGCGGATCACGAGATCGAGCCCGTCCGTCGTGCGGTGCGAGGCCAGGTCGGCGAAGCGCCGACCTACCGCGGCCGCGCCGACGGTGTCGGGCAGCACGGAGCGGAAGAGCATCATGCCACCCCCTGCCGAGGGCAGGGCGATCAGGTCGGCGTGCAGAGCGATGCCCGAGAGATGCAGACGGTGCTCGCCCGTGGCGTCGATGGTCACGCCGCCCCAAATCTCGGGCAGCTTCGGAAACGGCCGACGCGTCATGGGCGAGGAGAAGGGGTCGTAGCCGGGTGCCGCGAGTTCTACCAGGTGGTCGCCCGGGCGCGCATAGGCGGTCGTGAACGTGGCGAGACCGAGCGTGAAGCCGGTCGGTCCGTTCTCGACGGTACCGTAGGTGCCCGCCACCGCCTGGTGGAGCGACCCGGCCAGGTCCGACAGACCGAGGCCGTGCGCGGCCAGCAGGGGACGCATGAGGCCGCTGGTGAGCCAGTCGAACGTCATGTGCGGCATCGTCGCGTCTCCGGATGGGTTGGAAGTTTGGGTGGCCGCCCGCGAGGGCATGTGGCGGCCCGAAGGGCCGCCACGCAGCCATTGGGTCGGGAGGAGTGGGGAATACGAAGAAAGGCCCCGCCTCGAAGGAGGCGGGGCCCTTGGTCCCCCCGTATGCGCGTCGGTCAGCGGCACCGCCGGGCCGCCCTGCCGGTGTGGCAGCGCCCTTCGTGGCCCGCGACGTTCGCGCGCAGTGACGGGGTAGCTCTAGAGCATGTCGCAGCTGTCCTCGTGGTCGAGGCGAAGCTTGTCGAGCGAGTCCTGGACGAGGAGTTCGCGGTGGTCGTTCATCTCGGACGCGTACGGGCAGACGCAGACGTGCGCGGTGCCGGTGCGGGCGGCGTCGACGATCGCCTCGTCCAGCCCCTCGACCGTGTGCAGGTCGAACTCGGCCCGGATGTCGGCGATGCCGGCGAAGCGGTACGTGACGGGATCGCACGTGCCGTCCCGCGCGAAGTCCTTGACCACGACGACGTCGATCGGCGCGTCGAACACGGTGTCGGCGACGTCGGTGGTGGCATTGTCTGTCGGCATGGCGGTCTGTAGCTCCGTGTCTGGAAGGGAAACGCACGCCCGAACGAGAAAAGGCGCCGCCCAAGGGGCGACGCCTTCGTCGGTCGGCGGTGGAGGCGCGATCAGCCGATGGGCGACAGCGTCGGATCCATGGGCGTGCCGACGGTGCGCGAGCCGTCGTTGCCGAACGCGCGCCGAAGATCGGCGTCGATCCGGTCGTAGACGTCCTTGCCGACGCCCAGCGGATAGCTGCGCCAGCTTTGCCGGACGCGGCCGTCGGAAAGCACGGCGCGCGTCTCGATGCGCTTGAAGATCATCTTGGAGTGTGGGCCGCTGGCCATCGTCTCGTTTCCTGTCCCGGGATAGGGCTCGTATGCCCATTGTAGGATGAAGGGCGTGACGATGCACGCCCCTCGTCGTCAGGCCATCGCCTTCCACACGGGAACGACCGCGTCGCGCGTCTCGGCGACCCGGGGGCCGATCTCGCCGAAGTGCTCCCACATCTCGCGGTTCTGCTTGCCGTCGAGGGTGAGGACGAAGAGTTCGAGGAGCGTGCCGACGCTGACGCCGCTGTCGCCCACCATCGTGGTGGACAGGTCGATCGGATCGATGATCACTGGGGTGGTCCTTCGCGAAGAGGAGCGGACGCCGTCGAGGCGGCGTCCGCGCGGGGTTCAGGCGGCCTTGTCGTTCTTGCGGCGCTTGGCTTCGGCCTGCGCGGCGGCGTTGCCGGCCTGGTGGCGCGCCTGGCGCTCGGCCTTGCGCTCCGCGGCGGCCACCGCGCGCGCGTTGTTGGCGGCGAGGTGCGACTGCGCGCTCGATGCGCGGATCTCGACGAGGCGCGCCTGGTAGGACGCCTGGGCCCGACCGTAGTCGGTGTCGGCGACGTCCACGGCGGGAGCCAGCGCCGCCGCTTCCATCGCCGCGACGGCCAGGCTGGTCGCGCGCGCGTGGAGATCGCCGCCGTCCTGGCGGACGGTGGTGCCGGTGGTGGTGTCCCAGGGGAGCGATTCGGTGGTGTTCATGTTGTTTTTCCTCTGCTGAGCGTATTCGCTCGAATCCATCCTGCTCGGAGACGAAGGATCGTCAGGCCGCGCACGTCGCGTCGCCGCCCTGTTTTTCCCGTTCCCGAACGGTTTCGTATCCATCCGGCCCATCCGGGATGCCTCCCAGGAAGGTCGTGCTTCACCCTCCCTCCGGACCCCTCAGGGTTTCCCGGAGGAAGGGTGTCAGGCGATGCTGGTGAGGCCGTAGTCGGCGACCGCCGCGGCGGCTGCCGGATCGTAGGCGGTCTCGACGAAGCGCAGCGCGCTGTCGAATCCGTCGGCGGAGAGCGTGGCGCTCGACATGATGGCCTCGAGGGCGTCGTCCATGCGCCGCATGGTGACCAGCATCCTGTCCGCCTTGTCCTTGCGCGTCGAGCCCGACGTGTCGTCGTGGATCGCGGCGTAGCGGTCGACGACGTACGCGAAGTGGTCCATCACGCGCAGCGCCTCGGTGCGGACGAACGGATCGTCCTGCAGCTTGATCGTCTTGGCGCGGTTGCGGAAGGCGACCATGGTCTCGCGCATCGCGACGTCCTCGCAGCGCACGGCGAGCACCGAGAAGGCGCGGTAGTGCAGCGGCGTGGCGCCGCGTTCGCCGAGCGTCGACTCGCGCGTCTCGACGACGGGTCCGGGCTCGTTCTCCGACGGGAGCGGAGCGGGCGACTGCGTCGGTGGCGCGAGTGCGGCCTGGGCCTGCTCCTGCGCGAACCAGGTGCCGAAGTATGCGAGGATGCTGGCGAGGAATCTGTGGCTGGCCATGGCGGACTTGTCCTTCGTGGAATCTCTTTTTCCTCCCCTGGGGAGGCTTCGATCGTCTGCGTTTCGCATGGAATCCGGCCTGCGGGCCGGTCGGATCCGGGTCGTGCCCGGATCCGCTCAGCTCCTTCGGCGCCCGTGCGGAGCACGCGAACCCGTCGTCAGCCGGCCACCTTCGCCAGGATCTCCTCCACCTTGTCGAGATCGAGCCAGTCGTCGGTCCTGACGCCGGTCTCCATGTCCAGCCAGACCTCCCCGTCCATGTCGAGCGTGTCGAGCACGCCGTCGATGGTGTCCGGCGATATCCCGCCGGCGAGGCCGACGAGGTGCCCCGGATGCACGGGCCATTCGACCGGAAGCCGCCCGTGGCCGCCGGACTTGTCGAACAGCGTCTGCACGCCGGGCGCGTCCGGGAATTCGAGCGTCCTGCTCTGCACGATGCCCTGCACGCCGTGGGCGGTGGCGAAGGCGGCGACCAGCTCCGCCACGGGGCGGCGGTGGTTGATCTGCACCCGGTCGAAGCCGGCGAGGTCGACGCCGGGGTCCCCGCCCGCCATGACGGCCTTGGCGTGCGCGCCGCACAGGTGGACGGCCTTGCGCACCGGCAGCGAGCGCAGCGCGTCGATTACCGACTGGCCGGGAAAGCGGGGGTGCTCGCCCTGCAGGTCCGGCGACATGAGGACGGCCCATTCGACGGCGAAGCGCCGCGAGAGGGACTGCACCCGGTCGAGGTCGGTGCGCTCGTCGATGCCCGTCATGGTGACGAAGCGTATCCGTGGTCTGGTCATGGTCGGTACCTTAGCGTCGAGATGTCAGCCGGGCAGCCGTTCGCCGCCGATGGTCAGCGTCCACTGCCGGCTCTTGAGCCTGGCGAGCGGGACGTTGGGCAACGCGCCGCGCGCGATCGTGACGGCGATGGCGTCGGAGCGCGTGACGATGCGTGCGCCGGTGCGCAGGATGGCGCGGCCGCGGCGCTTGAAGCGGAGGCGTTCGCGGTTGCTCTCGGCCTTCTGGAGGTTCGTCATGGTCTTTTCTCCGACTGGATGATGTTCGATTTGAAATGCCGCCTCAGAGACCGGCGAGCGCCCGGCGTTCCCAGCCATGGCCGTCCTCGTCGCCTTCGCCGCCGGTGCCGACCGCGTCCTCGACGCCCGAGAGCCAGTTGCCGCGCACGTCGACCGGGATGCCGAGTTCGACCATCTGCGAGGTCAGGTCGTGGAGACGGGCCTTGCCCTCGTTGCCGATGGCGTGACCGGCTTCGTAGGCTTGCGTGCGCGTGAGCGGTGCAGGCGTGTCCGACATGTCTTTTCCCCTGTTTGAACCCGTTTCGTTTCGACCCGCCGTCCAAGGCGCTGCGACGGCGTCAGGCAGCCTGCGGCAGCTGGGCCTGGTGGATCGCGGAGGAGACGATCGCGCGTGCGTTCCATATGCAGGCGCACGAGCAGTCCCAAGCGTAGTACCAGGAGGCCTCGATGTGCCGCCATGCGTCGTGCTGGTAGTCAGGCACGATCACCCCGTCGTAGCTCCTGGAGACCGTGACCCAGTCGATCGTGTCGTGATAGGATGGGTTCGACGACCGGCGCGCCGGATCCGGGAAGCGTTTGGCGAGTCCTACGACGGCTTCGTGGCTATCGAGCACCAGCAGGTTCGCGTCGTCCGCGATGCCTACGGCGTGCCGCACCGATCCCAGACGGGATGCGAAGTTCTCCGCGGTGAACGCGGGCCAGTCCTGGTCGCCGGGCACGCTGAGCCACAGGCCGCACGGCTTCATGCCGGCGACCTGGGTCGTCGTGACGCGGCCGAGGTCGAGAGGGGCGTCGCTGAACGAGAAGTGGTCGAGGATCATCTTGTTTTCCGCTTCGATGTCGTGTTTCCCGATCTCGGCGTACATCAGACGGGGGGAGCCGCCGACGCGATCGCCCGCGCGTCCCAGATGCAGGCGCAGGCGCAGTCCCAGCTGTAGTACCAGGCCGAGAGCGGATTGAAGCGCGCGCCGCCCTGGTACGGCGTTATCAGGATGCCGTCCCACTGCTCGGCGATGCGCTGCCAGTCGATGGCGAAGACGAAGCCGTCGCCGAACGCGTCGGGTCCTGGGAATCGCGCGCCGAGACCCATGACGTCCTCGAGGGTCGTCAGACGCAGCAGCGACGCGTCGTCGGCGAGCGTCACGAGATGGCGGTGCGGCGCCGGACCGCCGATGCCTTCGCTGCGGCAGTAGGTCGGCCAGTCCTTGTGGCCTGGCACGCTGAGCCAGAGGCCGGTGGGCTTGTCGGTCAGCATCCGCGTGCGCCGCGTGAGGTTGCCCAGATCGAGCGGGTCTGCCGAATGCGAATAGTGTTCGAGGACCATGCGTCCCTCCATTGGCGTATGGCGGCGTCCCGCCCGGGCAAGGCCGGGCGGGTGGCGTGCTCAGCCCTTCCAGTCGTGCGGCGGGTGCGCGTGCAGGTTGTCGTATTCAAACCGCAGCGTGCTCACGCGCGGCACGCCCTGCCAGCTCTCCAGCACCTCGGTCAGGCGGAAGCCGCCTTCGTCGATCTGCTCGATCGACATGCTGGCCGGACCGCCCAGGTCCACGCTTCCCAGTCGGCTCGGCTCCAGGTCCAGCAGCAGCTCGTTCGTCAGCTCAACCGTTTCAGGTGCGCCGCCGTCCACGCGCATCACCACGTGGGTGTTGTGCAGCTCGTAGGCCTCCTGCAGCATGGCCGTCAGGCGCGAACGCCCGCAGTCCGGCAGCATGTGGCCGTGTATCGTCTTCAGCATGCCCTCCGGGATCGTGGGCTCGCTCTGGAATTTGGTCCTGCTCATCTGTTTTCCCCTACCGGTCGTCGTACGGCCGATCCTCCTCGGTCCAATCCTCGGCGCATGCCGGGCAGGAAGGTGAAAATTAGACGAGCCGCCGGTCGGGGACCTGGCGGTTCATGGGCGAGCGGCCGCCGTGATGGCTAACGGCGGCCGCGTCGCTTCCCGATACATGTAGATGATGAAGCAGATGCTACTTCATGGTCCATCTCCGTGATTGTTGACGATCGCATTTCGTATTGTGCCGAGCCGCGTGGACGACGACGCCCCGAGGGGACGTCTCGACGGGAGGCCGGATGGTGCGCATTGGGCACCCCTGCGGCCTGCGGCGGCTCTGGATATGGTCGTGTTCTATGTCTGAAGATGGACCGCGCGTTACATGGCTGCCTCCTGTGGATGTCCGAACACCGATGAAGAGGAGATTTTCCCCTTCCCGATACTTCACATGAGATTCCATCCTCCGAGGGGGACGTGTCCCGCATGTCGCCTTTTCGACCGCATGGTCAAAGGAAGATGCGGCGACCCGCTTCCAAGGGAAGCGTGCCGCCGCATCTCGGCGCATCTCTGCGCATCGACCCCGACGTCTCCGTGGTGGAGCACCGCCCCTGTCCGGGACATCGTCGAAGGTCGTGAAACTGGAGCGGGAGACGGGAATCGAACCCGCGTATTCTGCTTGGAAGGCAGTTGCTCTACCATTGAGCTACACCCGCCGGTGTACCGATGCCGTAGGCATCGGATCTCAGGTCATGCCGCGAGCGGCATTTCCGGCATGGTCCACGTGTCGTACGTGTATGCCGGAGCGACCACGACGCCATCGTCCGCTGCGAGCGCGCGCAGCCCCTCCGGCGTCGTCGCCATGGGCGTCTTGCCCTGGAGCACGATGTCGCCGCTGTCAGGATCGAATGCGCTGATGCGGTTCATCAGCACGCCGCCTTCGAGGGTGATCTCGTAGGACATGTTCTCCATGCCCGGATCGCCGTCGTCGGCGCAGGGTACGATGATGACATCGGTGTCCGACGTGACGAGGTCGCGGAAAGCAGAGGCGATGGTGTCTGGCATGTCCGTTGGAACTCCTGTGCGGAATGGAGGGATGGAGGCGACCCGCAAGGGCCGTGATGGACGTGGACGGTGGTTCCACCGACGAACCGCACCGGTCTTTCCGCAACCACGCGCCTAACACCGGCTCGAAGCCGGCTGCATTCGCGTCACGGGAGGGGCGCGATCGCGCCCACGTCCGTCATGGCCCCCGGCCCCGAAGGGCCGGAGGGGATGTGCGTTACGCCGCCTTCTGCTTCGGCGGCAGCGGCAGGCCGATCGCGGTGAGGAATTCGCCGCCGCGCTTGCCCTCGTCGTTCGCCGGCGCACGGCTGAACAGGCAGCGCAGGCCGACTTCCTTGCCGGTCGCGAGGACGGCTTCGATGGCGTCCGCCGCCTTGCCCTGCGCGACGACGGTGCGCTCGACGAGCTTGCCGCGCTGCATCAGCTGGCCGCGGAACTTGATCTTCTTGGTGTTGTTCGAGTTGGCCGAGACTTCGATCTCGCTCTTGGGCGTGATCTTGACGTTGTACGCCTTGCCGCCGGTGGAGGTCGAAGCTGCTGCGTTGTCCTGGTCGCTCATGGTCTGTCCTTCAGTTTGTGTCCGTCGCCGCGGAATGCGGCGCGAAGGCGATGTCCCTTTTCCCCAACGGGGTCCGGAACACCATTTGAAGCGCATGTCGGCACCTCACGTCGCTCTCGCCTGGCGGGCGGAAGCGACGTGAGGCGCCGTCCCCGGGTGGGGACGGCGCGCATCCTTGACCGGCCGGAGCCGGCCCGGGCGGCTCAGGCCGCCTTCTGCTTGGGCGGGAGCGGCAGGGCGACGACCGAGACGTACTCGCCGCCGCGCTTGCCTTCGTCGTTCGCCGGCGCGCGGTTGAAGACGCAGCGCAGTGCGACGGGCTCGCCGACCTTGATCAGGCCTTCGATCAGCTCGGCCGCCTTGCCCTGGGCGACGATGGTGCGCTCGACGACCTTGCCCTTCGAGACGTACGTGCCGCGGAACTTGGTCTTCTTGGTGTTGTTCGCGGTCGGCGTGGTGTCGATCTCGGTCTTCGGCGTGATGGTCAGGTTGTAGCCCTTGCCGCCGGTGGAGGTCGAAGCTGCTGCGTTGGTCTGGTCGGTCATGGTGTCTTCCTCGGATTGTGTCTGTCGCCGCGAAGGCGGCGCAAGGTGCGGAGTTCATTTTCCTCTCCGGAAACCGGAGCATTCACACCCTCACAGGGTGGCTCGACGCGCATGGGGCGCGCATGTGTCTTCCACCCTCTCCATCGGACCGCGCACGGTCTCCTGGAGAGGGTGGCCCGCCCATGGGGGCGGAACTCGTGTCAGGCGGAGGGCGCGGAGGATGCCGCGATCACCGCGTACGAAATGCGGACCATGTCGGCGACCAGCGTCGCGCAGCGCTCGGCGGCGGTGCCGTGCAGGCGGATCTCGAGATCGCAGTCGAAGGGCATATCCCCGGCGACGCCGCCGAGGAGAATGTTGAACCGTGCGAGCGGACCTTCGATGCCCGGGGGATCGAGCATCGCGAGCGTGCGCGCGTGGATCCGGGCGGCCTCCTCAGGGGACGCGCCCTGTGCCATGCCGGCCGCCGCGGCGACGGTCTGGGCGGCGGATGCGGCGATGGCGAGGAGCCGCAGTCGGCGCTGGTCGTTCGTCATGTGGTGTCTCCACGGCGCGCAAGGGCGCCTATGCGAATGGATGTCGTGTGGACCCAGCGCCGTTCAGTCGAGATCGTCATCGTCGGTCTTGGGAGGCAGGCCCATCATCTCGGCCACGCTGAGGTACGGGTTCTCGGCCGAGGTGACGGCGCCGACCTGGCGATTCTTGTCGTCGTATACCGGCTCCCAGCGCGCGGCGATGACGACGTCGCCGCCGTTGGACAGCCAGGCCGCGTCGACGTCGGCGTGCACCGCCCCGTCGAACAGGATCGTGGCGTTGGCGTCCTGCGGAAGGGAGAGGATGATGGCGGCGAGTTCCGAGTTCTTCATGGCTCGTGTTCCGATGCGTCGGCATGATGCCGTGGTCGTGTGTGAGGGACCGCGCGCAAGGCGCGATCCCCGTGTCCATCCGCCGCATGGGCGGACGGAGCGAAGGGTTGGTGCCCCCGACCCGATTCGAACGGGTGACATCCGGATTAGAAATCCAGCGCTCTATCCAACTGAGCTACGGGGGCGTTTGAAAGGGTTTCGGATCCGCTCGTCGCCGAGCGCACCCTTGGATTATCGAAGTCTTTTCTCCGACCACCAGGCTTTCGACGACCTCAGTCGCCGAAGAACCACTTCACGTCCTGGGGACGCTGTCGAGGTTCGTGGTTGATCCGCGCAGCAGGAGCGATCTCCGACAGGGCGGGCAATCCGCCCCGGCGGCGGATCTCGTCCTGCCAGGTGCGCCAACGCGCCTCGAGCCGCCTGTTCGCGCGGTCGATCAGCGCCTCGTCGTACACCTTGCGGAAGGCGGCCTTGTCCGGTGCCTTGTCGTAGGCACGGCACAGAATGCTCAGGCGGTGCACGGCCGAACGGTATTCGACCTCGGTATGGGGACGCAGGTTGATCCCGAAGGGCACCTCGAGAAAATCCGGCACAAGGCCCGGATTGGGCTTGAGCAGATGTCCCTCGTCGTCGCGCAGATCGTCGACGAAGGGGAAGACCTTCTCCAGATCCGGCAGCGGCGTCGAGAAGCGGTCGTCCAGCTTGTGACCAGGCGCGTACTCGGCCCAGTCGCGCGTGATGCCGACGACCTTGACCGTCATGCAGCTGATCGAATTCCGGTGGCGCACGACGTCGCCGATTCCGATGCCGGTCATCGCGAGTCTCCCGCATGGTGCCATGAGGCGTGAAGGTGGTGCCCCCGACCCGATTCGAACGGGTGGCCTCCGAAGTAGGAGTTCGGCGCTCTATCCAGCTGAGCTACGGGGGCGTCGAAGAGGGTCAGACCGCGGCGCCGATGTTCCGCTTGACGTGCTCGCGCGTCAGCGGTTGCACCCGCAGGGGAGGCAGCCGCCGGGAGGATCCGAACGACATCGTCGTCATGCCTCCCACGGTCGTGACGCCGCGCGGACCGAAGTCGTCGAACCATGCGCGGATGCGCTCCCCACGGAGCTTGGCGCGTCTGCGGTTGTTTCCGGTGCGTAGCGAGGACATTGGCGGCATCCATGATGAAGGGTTGACCGTCTTCGACGGCGAGGCCGGAAGCCGAAGTGATGAATGGTGCCCCCGACCCGATTCGAACGGGTGGCCTTCAGATTAGGAGTCCGACGCTCTATCCAGCTGAGCTACGGGGGCGTTGGAAGGGGGCGATCGCGCCGGACCCGGGAGCCCCGCGCGATCGCGTCGATCAGTTCGGAAGGAACTGGTCGAGTATGTCGTTGACGTGCGCGATGTGCGCCTTGGCCTGGTCCCGCGCCGCTTCGCTGCCGAAGTGGTCGCCGGTCTCCACCTCGCGGAGGAGCTTGCGCACGTCGTACGAGATCTGATCGATGCGGCAGCGCGAGTAGGCGCGCGGGCGGACGATCGTCTCGGTGGTGGTCACGTCGGTCACTGGCTGTCTCCTGGTTTCACCGGACGAATGTCCGGCTCCATAACAGCCTTCTGCCGGGATCACCGGTTGTCGGTGGCGATCCGTCCCAGCAGGTGGGTCAGGCGACCGACCTCGATGCGGTTGGTGTCGATCACGACCTCGTAGTTGGCGAAGCTGCCGAGGTTGCGGCGGATGATGCCGACCTCGTAGCCCTGCGGGCCGTCGACGCCGACCTGCGTCCAGATCGAGACGGTCTCGACCTGGCGACGCGTCTCGCACGAGATCGTGACGAGGCCGAAGCCCTGCTCCTCGAGGTTCTTGACGACGCTCTCGAGGCGGACGTCGGTGAGGCTGATCTGCATTTCTTTTTTCCTCTCGGATGGCGTATTCGCCGACGATCTACCCGGCCAGGACTCCGCCTACGACGCCGATGGTGCGGCGATCAGGGGCGGTTCGGTCTTCAGCAGACGCACGACGACCTCCAGGATGCCGATCGCCATGGCGCGCACCTGGGTGCATGCCATTTCCAGCGTCGCGATCTCGTTCGCGGCGAACGGCGGCTCGTCGCGCAGCGTGATCCGCGCGCGCTCGCCACTGCGCACGATCATCCAATCGGCGACGTCGTCGCCCGCCATGAACGTGCCGCGCATGCCCGACGTGGCGGCGGCGGCCAGCAGGTCGGCCGCGAGATGCGTGGCGCGCTGAGGCGCGAGTCTGAGACGCACCTGGCGGCGTTCCCCGATCTCGCCGATCTGCACCAGCACGTCGACGTCGTTGGACGATGGCGCGACGGCCCAGTGGCCCTGGTCGCCGTCAGGATGGACGTCGTTGTGACGCATGGTCTCTCCTTTGCGTTGCCGTGCCCTCAGGCGCGGGCCATGCCCCACGACATGGCGTTGATGACGTCGCCGATCGACAGGCGGTTGCGACCGTCGCCGGCCGTGCCGTCCTCGTAGTGGTCCACGCGGCGCACGCATTCCTCGTCGGCGAACGTCGTGAAGGTGTCGACCCGCACCTCGTCCTCGCCGCGGCGGAACACGCGGATCAGATGCTCCATGCGCGCGGGCTTCTCGACCGGCGGGTCGGCGGCGACCTCCTCGTAGCCTGCGGCGGCCAGATGCGTCCGGATCTTGCCAAGCGCGGTGTACTGCCACCGGTAGCCCTGATGGCAGTTGAAGACGAAGCGGTGATGCCGCGCGCCGTTGTCCCGGGTCAGGATGCCGTCGAACTGGAGCCGCATGCGGCCGAACGCGCCGTGATGCTCGGACGCTTTCCTGGGTTTCGGTCGCATGGGAATGCTCCTGGTCTGGAGAGGGAGGGATGCGGGATGTGCCCGGGCGTCAGCCCTGCGCGGACCTCGCGATGGCGCGCGCCTGGCCCGAGATGGCCTGGCGGACGCGGCGGCGTACCTCCATGCCGGGACCGCCATGCAGGATCACCGGCTGGCCGCCCTTGAAGACGCCCCGGATGGCGTCGGTGACGATGCGGTCGATGCGCCGGTTCTCGACGTTGCGGGCGGTCGAATAGGCGGCGATGCGCCGGCGACGCAGGTTTCCGGTCCGTATGGTGGCCACGGCTTGACGCTCCTGTGATGGCTGGTGAGACGTTGATGTCTGGATTTGGTGCCCCGGGAGGGATTCGAACCCCCGACCCTCGCTTTAGGAAAGCGCAACTCTATCCACTGAGCTACCGGGGCGCATGGACGTTCAGGCGCGAGGCGCCCGGACTCCGTGTTTCTGGATCAGATGATCCTCGAACGAAGCATGCACGGCCGCGACGCCGGATGCAACGATCGAATTCTCGATGGGCGCGGCGACGATGCCGTCGAAGCCGAGTCGGCGGGTGGAGAGCCGGCGGTCCTCGAACATGGCGCGCAAGGTGGCCACTCCCGATTCGCCGAGTGACTTGTGCACGACGCCCTCGTCGTCGATCCAGTCAGGCGCCGACGCCGCGTTCTGCAGCTCGTCGAGGAACAGGACCGGCGGTCCCGATTCCATGTCGAAGACCATGATCGGCGGTCCCGGTGCCATGTTCAGGCGCATGTCGACGAAGCGGAACCCCGGGTCCGCGGCGGCGATCTCGGTGGCGCGCGCGGCGCTGCGCCCGAGCGTCGCGTAGCCCAGGAACTCGGAGACCTTCGATGCGATGTGCTTCTTCGACATGGTGCCTCCCTGGGCGATTGTTCGGTTTCGCGCAATCCTCCGGTGGGAACCGGAGCGATCGCCGAATTAGTAGGAGTTGACGACCGGCGCGGCGACGGGTGCGCCGTCGGAGGGACGCGTCGCCGTCGGCACCTGGACGTCGCGCGAGCAGCTCTTGCCGCACGATTCGGTCGAGTTGGTGCCGCTCGAGGCGAAGTAGACGACCCGGTTGTTCGTCTTGACGCCCCAGAGCTTGGTGCCGTCAGGCGCGGTCGTGACCAGCACGACGCGGCCGGTGGGGATGTTGGCCTCCGGCTTGTTGCATGCGGCGAGGCCGAGCAGCGCGATGGCGCAGATGACGATCTTCATGTCTTTTCCCCTCAGGAACCTGGTTCAGCCGATCTGAGCGATCATCCTGCGCAGCGCCGCCATCGCCTGGCGGTCCTTGTCGGTCACCTCGGCGCTCGCCGGCGTCGAGCAGCCGTCGCAGTCGTACGCGGCGCCCTCGTTGGCGAGCTCGACGATCTCCGCCCATTCCGCGCGTCCGAGGACGACGGCGATGTCGGCCTCCGGCTTCACCCGTGTGGCGAGCCACCGCAGCGCGTCGGCGCGCAGCGTGGCGTCGTCGGTCGCATCCGCGCCCATCCGGCGACCGGTCGCGGCCGCGAGCAGCTCGGCCAGTTCGTACAGCGCGCTCACGTCGGTGTTGCCGTCGTCGACCGGATCGAATTCGATGGCTTGCGAACGGTCGCCGTCGAAGTCCGCCTGCTCGCCCCAGTCGGCATCCAGCAGGTTCGACAGCGCGTAGGCGTCGCCGATCGAGTGGTCGAACAGGATGGTGATGCCGTTCCCGTCGATCAGCAGACCTCGGGTGGCCATGAAGCGCTGCGCGTCGCCTGGACGATTGTAGACGCTGTCGAGGTGCAACCCCCAGTTGCCGTCGACGCCGTTCTGCATGACCAGGTCGTCCGCCATGTCCGGATCGTCGTCGAACACGTTCAGGTCCGGGTGCGTGCGATGCATCGCGCCCAGCTCCTTCCACGTGAACGTCCGCCACGCGTCGGTGCGGACGATGTCGGACGGGCTGGCGATCAGGATGCCGTCCGTCTCCGCGGCGTCGACGGTGACCCGCATGCCGATCAGTGAGTCGCGGCTTGGGCCGCCGTGCACGGCCTCATGCAGCGCCTCCGCAAGCGCGTCCTGATCGAGGCCGTGCACGGCGTCGGATACGGCGACGACGACCTGGTCGAAGGTCGGCTTCAGCGCGTCGATGGTCAGGAAGTAGGTGCCGGGATGGCTGTGCACCGAAGCTATCGTGCCGATGATCTGAATCGTGGTCATGTCTTGTCCTCGTTTGATGGCATCGGCGCTCGGAGGCGCCTCTCGTCAGGTCACGTCGATGCCGATTGCGCCTTCTCGCCGTGCGTGCGGGAGCATGCACGCACCTGCGAGTGAAGCGGTCGGCCGGTCGAACCCTGGGATCCAGTGCGGGTCCGTGCGGTCGCGTCTCATGAGGAGACCGGGCGGAATGCCGGGCTGTGCTTGGGGTCATGGGGCTTCGAGGTCCCATGCCTTGCGATCCGTGGCCTGACGGGAGGCGCCGCCCGCAAGGGGGCGGCGCTGCAGGTCGCGTCAGGCGGCGAGCGTCGCCTGACGTTCGCCCTCGAGGGCGGACCAGTGGATGTTGCGGGCTTCGATGTTGAACTCGGAAGCCTCGTTCCGACCGGCGGAGCGATCGGCCATGTCCTCGACGATCAGATCGGCCTGGACGGAATCGATGGCGGCCAGCCGGGCCGCCCGGCGGCCGATGACTTGGCGGACTGTCTGCATGCTCTGGTCCCTTGTTCGAAGATCCGACGTCTCGATCTCCCGCGGGGGAGATCGCGCTCCGCCCTTGCGAGGCGGAGCGCGGCGGCTCAGGCCGCCTTCTTCTTGGGGAGCGGGATGCCGAGCACGGTCAGGTACTCGCCGCCCTGCTTGCCGTCCTCCTGCGAGGGCGCGCGGCTGAAGAGCACGCGCAGCGAGACGGGCACGCCGTCCTTGATCATGTCGGCGACGGCGTCTGCCGCCTTGCCCTGCGCGATCACCGTGCGCTCCTTCTCCTTGCCCTGCAGCGTCACCTTCGCGCGGAAGCGGATCTTGCGCGTGTCGTTGGCGGCGGGCGTCGTGTCGATCGCGCCGATCGGCGTCAGGGTCAGGTTGTAGCCCTTGCCCGAGTTGTCGTTCGAAGCCGGTGCGTTGGTCTGGTCGGTCATGCGTCTTGTCCTTCAAAGTGTGTCCGTCACCGCGCGATTGCGGTGCGAAGGGGTCTGGAGTTCGTATTTTCCACTGTGCTCGGCGGAACGCGCTTCAATCCCCAGGGGGATCACCCGCGCATTGCGGGCATGAGGTGCGCGGGCCATGCCGGCGTCTCGCGGACCACCGGAGCCTGGGTAGGCTCGATGGCCATCAGAGGCCTGCGGGACTCCATGAGGAGGTCCAGGATGTTCGCGACGAAGACGTCGTCTTCGGTGAGCGCGCCCGTGTCGTCGGTGGGTAGGCCATCGTCGAGCGAGGTGAAGCGGTAGGTGCCGTCGACCAGCACGGCCTCGCCTTCGAGGACGTCGTAGCCGAACGGACCGACGATGAGGTCCGCCAGACCGACGAGGTCGGCCGGAACCACGACCGGAAGCGCCGTGCCGGCGTCGCCGGTCAGAGCCTTCTCGCCGTCATCGGTGAGCACGCCACCGGTGATGACCCAGCTTCCGCCGGCGCCCTGGAAGTCGCAGGCGGTGTCGTCGGTGAGCTTGACGTGGATACGCATGTTTTTTCCCCTGGAACGGATGATACGCATCCGACCTTCAGGATGGCCGTAGGCCGAGGGCCTACGCACCCATGCGCCGCACGTGCCGTGACGCGGCGTCTACTCCGCGATCTCGACGATGCCGAATGAGCCGTCGGCATGCCGGGCGATGCCGAAGCCGCGCAAGGGGATCGAGATGATGCGCGCGCCGCTGTCGAAGTCGGCGGCCAGCAGCACGTCGTCCTCGTAGTGGTCGTGGAAGAACACGACGCTCGGAATCGTGACGACGTCGCCGTTCATCGCCGCCGACAGGCGCACGGCGTGCTCCTCGGCCGTCGTGCAGTGGTAGTCCGAACCCTTCAGGCCGTATTCGGCCGCGTCCGCGGCGATCGAGGCGTCGAGCGCCTCGAACACCAGTTGCGGCTGGACGGCGGCGAGGGCGAGTAGCGTGTTGCTCAGCTGGCGCATGGTGGCGGGATCCTTGGGGGGAATCGGTGCGCCGGCACGAGGCCGGCGCGGGACTTCAGCGGAAGAGGCCGCCGGCGATCAGCGCATCGTCGTGCGCCTTCATGACGAGCGCCACGCGGAACGCCTCGAGGCGCGTGAGCACCGGCCGCAGGTCGAACGGCAGATCGTCGTGGCGATGGCGTTCGTGGCGCAGCAGGCGCGTGACGAGGGTGAGCGCCTCGATCAGCGGGGGCAGGTCGCCCGAGGACAGGCCGGGCTGTCCGTGCTCGGCGGCTTCGTCGCGCAGGGACATGAGCGCCCATGCGACGACGACGCCCTTGCGCACGAGCGGCTGGTGCACCTTGCCGATGGTGAGATGCTCGCGCAGGAGGGTCAGGTCGGCGCAGATCGCCGACTGGTCGATGTCGTCCAGATCGTGGTCCATGGTGGGATCCTCGTGGGGTGATGGCGTGGAATCAGGGTGACGAATGCGCCGCCACTCGGCGTGCGCTGGCGCTTCGTGTCAGGCCGGCCGCCTCAGGCTCGCAGCCGTCGGCGTCGCCGGACCCTCAGGCGGCCCGCGCGAGCGGTGCGTCGTCGTTGGAGGCGACCGGAGCCGGCTGGACCGCGTCCTGCGCCTTCTTCATGGCCTTCGCCGCTACGGCGGCGTAGTGCACCTCGGCGTTGCGCTCGCGGTGGAGTTCGGCGGCGGCGGCGCGCGTCGCCTGGGCGGTCTTCCTCGAAGCCTCGTTGCGCGCCTGGTGCGCGGCGACGTTGGCTGCCTTGCGGTCGGCCTTGGAGATGATTGCGGCGTCGGTCATGGTCGGCTCCTGGTGATGGAATGTCGTTTTCCCCTCCTCGAAGGGGTTCGTCCTCGTCGCTCGCCCTCAGGCCGCCAGACGCGTCTCTTCGTCGGATCCCGCGTAGACCATGACGTTGTCCGGATCGCCGAGGTCCAGCGTCCGTACGTCGTCGGCGATGAAGCAGGAGAGGCAGACGGGTTCGCCGCCGCGCATGCCGCTGGCGAGGAACTCTCCCGCGAACAGCCAGACGTCGCCGGAGCCCGGCGTGAGGACGATGCCGGCGTCGGTCGCGTCGAGGTGCCGCTGCAGGGCGTTCTCGAACCGGGGCCGCAGGGCCTCGGCGCGGCGCTCCGAGTTGCGCAACTGATGGGCGATGCGGCGTTGCGACCGCCGCGAGGCGGCGTCCGCGATCATGGCGGCATGGCGCTGGGCGGGCGTGGATTCGCACAGGGTGATGGTCAAGGGTCGTCTCCCGATCCGTTTTCCCCTCATCGAAGGGCTTCATCGATCATCCCCGAGGGGGATGTCTTCGGTTCATGCCCGGCAGGAACGTGAAATGAAGGGCAGGGGCGCAAGGCGCCCCTGCCTGTGTCAGGCGGCCAGACGTCGGTAGTCGGCCAGCAGCGCTTCGCGGCGCATGACGGGACCCCGGTCGGTCGAGCCGAGATGGCGGTACGTCGATCCCCAGCCGCTGTCGCTGCGCTGCATGATCGCGATCTGCTGCGTGCGGGTCAGATCTCCTGCGTCGCGGCACAGCTCGCGCACCGTCCCGGCACCGCCCGCCCCGAGGGGGCGGTCGTGGGTGTCGGACAGACAGCGTGGGACATGTCGACGCAGATCCGCGTGCAACCTCGGAATGACGGGCCCGAAGGCCGTCGCCTCGAAACGGTCGGGGAAGAGCGTCTCGCCCGTGCGTCCGAGGTGCATCATCGCGCACAGGTACGTCAGACCCATGACCGTGTGCATGTGGTCGCGGCCGCGCAGATGCGGGAGCTCCGTCAGGATCGTCCTGGCGACGGTGAACAGCGGGTCCGGCTCCGGAGGCTCGATCGGTCCGTAGACGAAGGTCAGGATGGCCGAGAGCGGCCCCGTCATGCCGCGCGCGCCGCCATGTCGACCTCGCGCCACGAGAGCAGGCGCTGCTCCCACATCGCGGTCAGGTCGGCGGGGTCGTTCGACGGCGTGATCGCCGCGCGCGCCCTGGCCGCGGCTTCGGCGGTGCTCGGCACCTCGCGCACCAGGCGGTGCGTCATTGCCATGCGCATGCTGTCGCCCAGCGCCTCGATCGAGCGTGCGTGGATGGAGATGCCGCCGACGACGTGCTGCTTCACCCCTACGAACGCGTCGTCGACCAGGCGGCGCGCCGCGTAGTCATGGAGGCGTTCGCCGTCCGTATAGGGGATTCTCGACGTGATCTCGACGATCTCGCCGTTCGACAGCAGGCAGATGTCGCCGAGCATCTCGTCCTTGTAGCGATCGCTCCAGAAGGTCGCGATCGCCTCCGGCAGGCTGGCGGCGTGCATGTAGCCCTCGCGCCAGGAGTAGCGCTTGCGACCCCAGCTGCCTTCCTGGTCCATGTCCGCCTTGTTGAAGGAGATGAAGTTGTCGCGCCAGTCGAGCTTGGCGTTGCCGCAGCGCGCCTCGTAGGCGGTCTGTCGCTGCTTCGTGAAGTCGACGAGCAGGGCGAGTTCGGCGTCGTCGTACTTGTCGGCCGGGCCGCCGACGGTGACGAATCTGGTCGGCACCTTGCCGCTCAGCCACATGCCTTCGTCGCGGATGCACAGTTCTGCGATCATCTGTTCACGTGACATTTTTCCACTCCAAGTTCGATTTCGAACGGACATCCTCAACTCCCAAGACGCCTCAGGTGAGGTACTCGGCCCGGTTCGCGTCCCACAGCGTCGTGGTGCCGGACGCCGCGGCGGCGGTCACGAACATGTCGAAAAGCTCCTCCCCCTCGAACCCCCGGAAGGTGACGAGCGCCGGCGAATCGTGGTCGGCCTCGTGGATGGTGATCTCGCCGGAATCGCGCGTGACGGTGTACTCGGTCATGGCATGGCCTCCTCGGGTGGCAGGATGCGGACGACGGTCTCGTCTTTGGTCATGATGAACACGCCCGGACGGTCGTCGTCGAGGGGCGCGACGGCGACGACGTCGTCCATCGCCCAGGACTTGTCGCCGATGCGCAACCGCGCGGGACCCTGATCATGGTCCATCCGGGCTTCGAAGGCGTCGAACGTCGTGACTTCGTCGTCGACGTCGAGTGTCAGGTTGCAGGTCTCGGACCCGATGCGACGCATGGCCTGCTGCACGTCGGCCCTGACGTCGTGGAGCGCGTCCATGATGACCGCCTCCGCATGTTCGGAGCTGTTGACCGGAACCAGGCCGAGACCGGGTGCGTGCCGGGCTACGAGGTCGCATACGACGCTGCGCGAGCGTTCGGTCGCCGCGTCGACGCCGCGACGTGCCTTGTCCAGTGCGGCCTTGAGCGCTTCGTCCTGAAGGGCATCGAGCGCCCCGCGACGCACCAGCGTCGGCAGCACGTCCCTGATGGCGTTGAGATCCAGCCGCTGAACCCCGAGGGCGCGCAGATCGGAGCGGCCGGATTCCGCTTCGAAATGGATGGCGGCGATGGCGTTGAGAAGGTCGTTCATGTCGGGTCCTCGTTGAGTGGATCAGCCCAGCCGCTCGCCGCCACGCTCGACGTCGTCGTAGCCGTCGAACAGGCAGGGATCGGACATGCCGTAGGGATTGATCTCGATGAGCACCTCCTGGTCGCTGCCCGGCGCGTACAGGTCGAAGACCACGTCCGGATAGTGCCGCGCCAGATGCGCGTCGTAGAACCGCGTCGCCGCCGCCAGCATGGTGCCGGCCTCGGGCCTGTGCTCGGGCTCCGTCCTGTGGAAGTAGCGGCTCACGGCGACCACCTTGCCATCCTTGGCGAAGCATCGGAACTCGCCGTCCGGATGCATGTGGAGCGCCTCGCGCAGGCAGACGAAGAGCGGCGACCCCGCGCCCTTGGCCATCACCACGTCGTCGATGCAGCGCTCGGACGTCGTGATCCAGTCGACCGCCTGACGGCCGGCGCAGGTGATGAGGCTGGCCGCGGCATCCTTGGGCGACCGGTTGTTCAGGCGCACGAAGTGGCGCTCCCAGTCCATCGCCTCGTCGAGCACGGCGGCGAGTGCCCCGGCCTTCGCCTTCCATTCCGGATGCTGGTAGTCGAACAGGATCTCCATGTCCGCCACGTCGACCGGGATCATCTTTGTGGGGAAGGATAGCGCCGCCACGCTCTGCGGCCACTGGTCGATCATGTAGGGACGCACGCGTTCGTAGCGCTCCCGCCACATGGCGCGGTGCTCCTCGGGGGAGGGTTCGGGCATCGGCGCCATGATGATCCCGAACGGGAAGGGGGGAAGCGGTGCGTCGGTCATGTGGAATCGGTCCTCGTGGCGGGTGGTCGGCGTCAGGCTCAGTCGCCGTTGAGCACCCAGGCGTCGTGGACGTCGATGGACGCGCCGTCGCGTCGGATGGTGTCCATCATGGCGGTCACGCCGCCGGACCGCATGTCGCGCTGCATGCCGTCCGACTTGATGCGGACGATCGCGGCGACGCCGCTCTGCGAGACGAGACCTGCGCGCTCGACGCGGTCCCAGTCGGTCATGACCAGACCGCATTCGAGCAGCGTGCGCCGGAGCGCCGGCGAGGCCGGCACGCGTGCGTCGGGCGCGGCGTCGGCGGCGCCCTCGGCGAGCGGCACGCTGCGAAGGCAGCGTCCGCGCATGTCGTAGACGTGGACGTGGTTGGTCATGTCTTTTCTCCTGCCCCAGGGCGTTCGCGAGACGAGCCTTCCGTCCCGCAACCCGTCTCACCGCGCGAACGAGGTTCCGGCGTATGGATCGTATGCCGGATCGTTGCGCGGATCCTCGAGGTCGGTGTCGCGCCAGCGGTCGCCGAGACCGTTGTGGCTGTTGACTATGGTGAAGCCGTCGTCGCCGGGCTGGTGGTACATCAGCGTCAGATCGCCGTCGGCGTACCACAGCACTTCGAGACCCGTCTTGTCGTGGCGGAAGTGGCTGGCCGGCAGTCCCTCGTAGATGCCGTCGCCCATCAGCGCCACCAGCAGGGGACGGGGCGTGTCGGTCTTCCTCGTCCAGCCGGGCACGCCCTCGATGTCGAGCTGGCTGCCGCGGTGAGGATGGCCGCCGTTCTGCTGCATGAACTGGTTGAGCACGCCGCCGAGCGTGTCGTTGTCGTCGATGTCGGTCGTGTCGATGATGATCTGCATGGATGGTCTCCGGTGTGCGGGCGGACCTTCGTCCCAAGGGGACGAAGGCGAGGGGGTTCAGGCGGTGGCGGCCAGGCGGGCGGCCATGATCGTCTTCTGGTGGACGCGAAGGCGCTTGAACGATAGCGCCGTGCGCCACGACGCGTCCCGGCGCGACGTGTGGTCGTGCCGGCGGTGCTCGGTATCGCGGACCAGCTCCAGGCTGCCGAAGTCGTCGCCGAAGCGGCGACGCAGACCGGCGAGATGCGTGGTTCCGGCCGCGGTGATGTGGAAGCTGGTCGTGCGGCTGCGCGGCATGCCGGTGCGGCGCATCTGGACCAGACCCGACTTGGCGAGCGCCTGGAGGCGGTCGGTCAGCACGAACGCGTTGGTGCGGTTGACGGACACGCCCCATTCGCGTGCCGCCAGGGCGAGGTAGGAGGCGTCGATCTCGAGCCCCTTGCCGCGGTGCTTGTCTGCGGACATCGTGTTTTTCTCCAATTGCCGGCGTTCGTCGGCCCACTTCCCGAATCGCCATCCTCCGCGTCCTGCCGGGCAGGAGGATGAAGAGACCCGCCGACCGGCCTCAGCCGGTCGTCGGATTTCCCGAATCGTCGAAGCCGCGCCTGCGCCGAAGCGCCTCCATCCTCCTGCGATGGGCGTTGGCGGCATTCACCTCGAACACGCTGACGCCGCGACGGGGAAGGTTCTCCACGATCACCCGTCCGAACATGAAGTCGAGGAAGATGATCACGGGGATGACGACCGGAATGATGGAGATCGTGTGCATCACGTCGCTTCCGAACTCGCCGGTGACGAGGGACAGGACCGCCACCGCGGAGCAGAAGCCCATGATCCTCTTGATGCGCGCGCCCGGATCCTTCTCGACGCGTCTGCGTGCGAGCAGCATGCGCCACAGGGCGATCCTGGACCACGGCGACCACGGTATCGGGACGAGCACCGCATCGAGCGGGGTGGTGACGGCCACCTTCATCGTCTGCGCATCCGTTTCGACGATCACGGCGAGGGGATCGATCTCGGGGTGCGCGATGACGTCGCCCATGCGGCGTCCGACGGCCGCCTGGGCGAGCGTGACTGGAATCGTGCCGAGCGGGTCGAGCAGCATGCCGCCGTTCCATCCCAGGTGTCCGCCCAGATCGAGCGCGGCGGTGATCGTCACGATCTGGAGGTAGGACTTGGGCAGCACGGCGTCGCGCGCCATGTGCTGCAGCATGTCCTGCATCTCGGGCACCGGGAGCGACACCGCGGCCTCGGCCGCCTCCTCGAGGATGCGGCGTGCGGTTTCGGACCGCCTGCGCCAGTGGCTGCGGGTGGCGCGCCTGACGAGAAGCGCGGTCCGCCCATCGGAGAGCCCCGCCGCGCGCAGACGTCCGAGCAGGACGCGTTCGACGTGGACATGGGCCATGGGACGGTCTCCTCAGTGCATGGTGGGCCTGACGCCCGTTTCGTACGCGTCGTTTTCGTCCAGCGCATCCGCCGGACGCACGGCCACCGTGATGGTGCCGTGGCTGTCGTCGACCACGCCCTCGACCCGGGCGAGCAGTATGATCTGATCCACGAGCGTCGGCTCGTCCATGCCGGCCGGCACGGTGATCAGGTATTCGGTGATGGCCTGCTGGTCGGAGCCGAACAGGGCCGCGACGATGTTGGTCGAGCTGGTCGAATGAGGCAATCTTTACTCCTGGAACCGTTGATGGATGCGTGCTGCTTCGAGACCGGCACGCGCGGCCCGTGCGAGGTGATCCGTCCGGTGGTCACCCACGACGGAAGTGGGTGATCCGCGGACCGGCGGCATCGCCGACCGGAAGGTGACCCGCTTCCTGCGAGAGCCACCCAGAACCCCTTTCCCCCGCGCGTGCGCCAAGCATGCACTGACGCGTCTCCGCCCAGTACACGCCGTCCTCCTCGGTGCCGTCGTCGTACAGGACGGTGATGGGCGTGCCGTCGCGGGGAGCTTCGGCGACGTCGTGCCAGCGGTTGCATGGCGCCTTGTCGACGAACTCCAGCATGCGCCGCGCCTTCTCGGCCTTGATGAAGGCGTAGGCCAGCGTTAGCGTCGTCGGACCCTCCAGCCATTCGCCGGGATGGTTCACCTCGGGTTCGGCCGTCGACGCGTCGATCACGTACCACAGGTCCGAGCCGTCGCGCGCCTGCAGGATGCTGGGGCCCATGACGTGCTCCAGCGCACCCTGCGCCGCCAGCATCCGCATGGTCATGGTCTGCGGCGGAGGATCGCTGCGGACCAGTTCCGGGAGGCCGCTCACAGCTCGAGCGATGCGATGACGCGCGAACGCGTGAGGACGGCGGCCTTCTCGGCGTGGACGTCGGCGACCGCGCGGTAGGCGATGGTGAGCGGATGCTCCGCGCCGAAGTTCTCGCTGGCCGCGTGGCGACGTGCCTGATCGGTGGCGATCGTGCACGCCTCGAGGTCGTACAGGCGGTCGCGCGCATCCGGGAAGGCGAGCTTCATGCTCTGTTCGACGTTGCCTTCGGCCTGTCGCTGGAAGTCGTCCATGGCTTTTCTCCTGATTCGGCGAATACGCCGTGAACTCCCGGAAACGACGTCACATCGACGCGAAGGCGGCGTGCGCTCCGTTGCCGCACGCGACGTGATGCGCGATTTCTGCGATGGCGACGCGTCTGGCGCGGTGGTCGGTGCGCACGACGTGGCACTCCAGGCTGTCGTGCACGGCGGTGATGCGCAGTCCGAGCGGTGCGATGATCGGATGGACCACCAGGTCGGTCACCGGACGCCCCGCGAGCGCGCCGACCGCGGTCTCGGGCAGACCCTCGACGTCGAGCGATCCATGCGACCAGAAGCACCCGCGCGCCAGGCTCGCGGCGCTGGACTCCATGTCGAGGCGTCCGTTGTTCTGCTTCACGACGCTGAGCCACGCCTGGGCCGAGCCGTCGACCGCGACGAACTGGAGCGAGTCGCAGGACCCGGGATCGAGGTCGTGGGAGATCATGGTCATCAGCAGGCACGTCGGAAGATGGAGGCCGAGGGCCTCCATCAGGCGCACGTCGGTCTCGTCGATGAAGACGGCGTGCTCGCGCGAGAGGGCGACCAGCGCCCCTGCCACGTCGTCGTGCATGTCCGGACGCTCGCCGGCGATCAGCGCATCGAGATCGGCGTAGGAGGCGTCGTCGACCTCGAGCGCGTACGTCCCCTGTCCCGCCGGGTGCGTCACGCGGGCCTGGAGACCGAGGGTCTCCGCATGCCTCAGCGCCTCGTCGTGTCTGTCGCTCGAGGTCAGCAGGGTGTTCAGCACGTCGGCGTCGAACGTCCGCAGCTGCCCGGTGCTCCGCAGGAAGCGAGGCTGGAACGCATGGCTCATGTCGCGGTCTCCGGGATGCCCTCCTCGAAGGGCGCATTGCTGGAATCGTCGTCGGCGGACGCCGCTCGTGGGGCCGTCACGACGATGCCGTCCTCGCGGAACGGCGCGTAGGGGTCGTCGTGCTCGATCATGGCGGCGGCGACCCGGTCGACCCGGACGGTCCGGGGAACATGGTCCGTCACCAGGCGCGGCCATCCCAGATTGTCGGCGACGAGCTTGATGGTGAGGCCGAGCGGGTCGAGCAGGGGGTGCGACACGACGTCGCGCAGGGCCATTCCCGGCAGGGCCGCGAGCATGGTGTCGGGCAGCATGCCGTGATCCAGATCGACGCCGCCATCCGACCATTCGACGCCTGCGGCGAGGCTTGCCGACGTCACCTGCAGACGGTGCACGCCGCTCCACCACGAATGGTCGTTCTGGAGCCAGGCCATGGCGCCGCCGTCCGCCGCGATGAGAGCCAGCGGGTCGACGGTGGTGGGAAAGGAGAGGTCGCACAGCGTGCCCATCAGGAGCATCGTGGGAAGATGCAGGCCGAGGGAATCCAGGAACGCCAGACCCGTCGCGTCGATGTGCAGGTTCCGGCCCACGGTGGCGTCGTGGAGCGATCGCAGGATCGCCGCATGCCTTTCGGGTGCGCGTCCGAGCAGGCTGTCCCGGACCCTCTCCATGTCCGCCTGCTCGACCACGGGACGACCGCTCGTCGACATGTCTACCACGCCCATCGAGCGGGCGTGCATGCGGACGGCGTTGCCGTCCTCGCCGATCGTCATCGCGTTCTCGAACAGGCGCGCGTCGTAGATGCCGATCCCACGGTACGGAGGATTGCCGTGCATGACGTATCGGGGCGCGGTCGTCATCGCCACGGAGGGAGGGCTCATGCCCCTTCGCCAGGCGCATCGTCGGCGGGCGCCATTCCCATCGAGGCCGCGGCCTCCAGCAGGGCGCCGCGTTCGGCGCGCGCGAGGCTCGCCAGGCGCCGACCCGGGTGCGCCCCGAGGAGATAGCCCTCCTTCGGACCCAGCACGAGGTTCGCATCCCCCTGGTCGGTCCGCCATCTACGACCGACGAACAGCGGATGGGGAAGCAGCCTGGTCATGTCCTCGTCGGAGGCGAGCGTGCGGATGGTGAGCGGGATGTCGCCCTCGCCGATGGTCAGCGCGCTGCCGGCGTAGCGCAGACCCTCGCCTCCGGCCGCGGCGTCGAACCGGATGTCGCCGACCAGCTCGCCGCCCGTCCATGCGACGATGCGGATGGTGGAGATGCCCGCCCACAGCGGCACCATGTCGGGATCGGCGTCGGCGACGGTGAACGGACCCCATTCGTCCATGAACACGGAGTCGTCGCTGAACTCGGTCTCGATGACGCCGTGGATCTCGTCGCTCAGCAGCGCCAGGGCGCCGATGGTCACGTGGCACGCCATCCAGGCGGCGCGGGCATTGCCGTCGGGCTTGGCGGGCGCCTTCATCCATTCGTGCTTCGCGCGCAGCGCGGGGACCGCCTCGGCGATCGACGCCCAGGGATTGCGCCTGACCACGGCGTCGGGAAACGGGTCGGACGGGAATGCGGGAATCTGTGCATCGTCTGCCATGATGAATCTCCTGATCGTGTGTCAGCCGTGCGTGAAGTCGCCGATGCGCACCGTTCCGTGATCGAATCCGAGACGCACCAGATCGGACATGCCCGGATGCTCGTCGAGCGTCGCCGAGATCACGGCCGCGTGGTCGCAGGCGGTGATCCCCGTCGACGCGATGTCGCCGAGGCTGCGTCCGACGGCGTTTTCCAGCAATGCCGCCAGCACGGTCTCCGGAAACGGTCCGTGGAGGATTGCGACGCCGCCGGCGATCGTCACCAGCGCGCCGCCGCCCGCCATGTTGAGATCCTGGGCGAACGATATGACGGGGCGACCCTTCGCGTCGAGCCAGGCTCGTATGGGCTCGCGATCCGGCGTCCCGGTATCGACGCTGATGGCGGCGCGGCCGTCGTGCTTCGAGGTGCGCAGCGCCGTGATCACCCGCGCCCGCAGCGTGATGATCCCGTCGAGGCCGCCGCGTTCGTGCACCAGTGCGTGGAGGAGCACGGGACAGATGCGCACATGGTCGTCGGCGAGATGCTGTGGGTCGCTCGGCAGCGGCACGGGCATGTCGTAGCCGAACCTGGCGGCGGCGGCCGAGATGGTGCGCTGCCCGGCGAGCAGGGGCGACAGCCCCTCCTCCAACGCCGCCCGCAGATCGCCCGGCTGCATCGCGTCGAGGACGGAGGTGTGCCGATCACCCGCTTGGGGAGTGCCGTCGCGCGTGCGGGCGAGGTCGAAGGCGAACTCCAGTTCCATCCGGTGCATGGTGGGCGACCAGCCCGGGACGGTGACCGTCATCGCCAGGCGCTCGCGCACGGCCGCGACGTCGTCGGACCAGGTGGCGGTGGGTGCCCCCAGCCCGGGAATGGTCACGAGCAGACGCACGAGGGCGTCGTGCACGCGTCCCGTGACCATGCGGCCGGGAGCGGGTTCTGCTTGGGTCATCTCTCGTCCTGTAGCTGGGCTCGCCTGGCGGAGATGTGGTCCGCCAGTGTCACCGGATGGTGTTCGTAGGTCACCCATAGGATGGTCGTCGTCTCGTCGCGTCGTCTAACTTCGCTGATGCGCAGATCGAGCGGGGTCGTGACGGGGTGGTCCAGGAGATCCGTCAGGGGTCGGCCGACCAGCTGGATGGCGACCGTTTCGGGGATGTCGCCGACCTCGATGGTGACCACGCGCTCCTTCGTGCCCGGGTGCACGATTTCCACCCATGTGGCGTCGCGGGCGAGCGGGCATCGCAGCATCGACAGGTTCGAGCGCGTTTCCCCGTATTCGTGGGCCACCTGCATCCGCCGCCCCGACGGGGTGTGTACCTCCAGCGGCTGGATCGCCGTCGCGCGCTGCGTCGCGTAGGCCGTCAGCAGCACGGCGTCGACGTCGAACCCCAGCCCTCTGATGAAGGCCGGCATCGTCCGGTCCATGACGATAGGGGGAAGACCCGGAGCGCACAGCGTGGCGAGCGCGTCGAGAATGCGCGCGCGCTGCCCCGCGGCGGGGGTGGTCATCATCGCGGCGAGATCGTCGGCCCAGGAGGGAACGAAGTCCATCATGTCGTGGCCCGACGACAGGATGTCGCCGTCGCGCGCATCGGATCTGGGAGCGAACACTCCCGTCAGCGCCAGCAGATCCCTGGATGCCGCGTGCTGGGCCAGACGACGCGTCTGGCGTGATGTGATGATCCGGGTCATGCGTGGCCCACCAGGCGGCCGAGGGCCGCCGATGCCTCGCCGACCGTCAGGCTGATATGGTCCGCCACCGGCACCCGCCGACGCTCGAGCACGATCTCCAGCGTGAGCGCGCCCTGTCTGGTCGAGGCGATGCGGCGCGAATCCAGCATGGGATGCAGCGGCGCGAAGTCGCGCAGCGGACGTCCGACCAGGGCGGCGCGCACGGTGTCCGGGAGATTCACCGGGAACGACAGCGTCTCGCCCTTCAGGACGATCTGCGTTCCGCCTGCGGGGGTTCGCACGTTCACGCACGCCTCGAGGAGGCGCACGCCGCCGGTCTCGCTCACGGTGACGCCGGATTCGCCCATCGCGGACCGTCCGTCGTAGCGTCCGACGTTGACGTGCAGGTTGCGCAGCCAGCCGCCGAGCGTGCGCATCGCATCGACGCAAGGCGTCGAGGGCGTCGAGGCGATCGTCAGGGCGAGTGCGGAGGCGTCGATCCACAGATGCGCGATGGGTATGTCGCCGATGGTCGTGTACGGCATCGGGAAGGCGTGACCGAGCAGGATCGACGCGTCGGCCCGCGACCGCTGGGTGGATAGCGCGGACTCGATCTGGATCAGCGCCTGCTGGGGATTGGCGACGTCGACGCTGGTCTCCAGACGCCACTTCATGTCGGCGCCGTGGAGCGACGGCGATCTGCCCTGCACCTCGATCTCGAACTTGGCGATGCCGAGTGCCGCGGGACCGAGCGAACGCACCTGGGGCTTCATGCGGCAGCCGGGGACGACGCCGATGGCCGAGGCGAGCGCCGCCGTGACGACGGCATGCATGGTCGGAGCGTCGTCGGTCATGGTCGGCTCCTGCTGGATGGAATGGTCGCGTCGGCGAGCGCGAGGAGATCGTCCGCACCGGTCAGTCCGTCGAAGGCGGACAGCGGCAGCGTCTCGGGCGTCATGTCGAAGGTGATGCCGTGCGGTGCGACGTGCACCGCCTGGAGGATCCGCGAGGCGAAGCGCGCCGGCATGTCGACCACGTCGCCGAAGCGGCGCCCGGAAGCGGCCTGCGCCACGGTTTCGGGCAGATGGAGGTCGTTCACCACCAGGGCCGAACCGATCAGGGTGCCGACGTCTGTGAAGAGGGTGGAGAAGGTGGCGATGCAGTCGCCCGATGCGTCCGAGATCGCGGTCGCGCCGTCGTTCATCGACGCGCCGCCGTCCGACGTGGCCTTGTCCCGGTGCAGCGACGACAGGCGATCTCGCAGAGACAGCCGCAGGACGGACAGCGACAGGTGTTCGATGATGTGCGCGGCGGCCGCGCGGTCGATGTGCACGTGATCCACGTCGACCGTGCGCGAGTAGTTGAACCTCTGGGGCAGCGCCATGCCGAGATCGAGCGCGCGGGCGGCGCGCGCGCGCTGGCGCTCGATGCGTCGACCGCAGGCCTTCATGACCGCTTCGGCAAGTGCGGGATCCGACGGATCGGTGGGAAGGACGCCCTTCCAGATCATCCGGATGGAATGGAGGGAGGGGCTCCAGCCGGTGGTCGACAGCTCGTAGGAGTGCTGCAAGCCGCCGGCGCCGGTGCGGATGCGGACGGCGGCATCGGTCAGATGGACGCCGTGGATGGATCCGATCGCGCCGGCGATGGCGGCGACCGCGCGGGGCGCCATCGGCATCGTCGACTTGCTCACGATTCGTCACCCCCATGGAGCGATGCCGTTGCCGGCGGGGGAGCGGGCAGCGGTTCGAAGCCGAGGGTGGCCAGAGCCTGGCGCGAGGTGGCGCCGATCAGCTTGGCGAGCGGCACGTCCAGGGGCTCGAGCACCATGTCGAACCCACCGAAGTCGTCGTCGCATGGGGCGGCGGAGGCGATGACGCGTCCGTCGAGATAGGGATGGACCGGGCACACGTCGCCGACCTTGCGGCCCGGGGCGGCGGCGATGAGCGTGGTGGGCATCTCCACGCCCGTCACCGACAGACGGTTGCCGTGCACGAACACCGTCGCCTCCTCCAGACGGAAGCGCGGATCCGAGGAGACGTTGTAGATGACGCCCGCGGTCGGCACCCCGGTCGCGTCCGAGACGGTGGTGCGCGGATTGGCGAGATCGCAGTCGCCTGGATGGTTCATGGCCTCGCGGTGCAGTTCGGAGACGTTGCGCGAGAGAGCGTTGCCGATCGCCCTGGAGGGTTCCTCGTCGTGATGCATCGCCCGCTCGATCTGCAGCGCGATCATCGAGACGTCGACGTGGAGATGCCGCAGATCGTCGATGTGCTGCGAGGCGGCATCGATCGGCCAGGGGAAGCCCGCGGCGAGCGCGGAGGCGGCGCGTCGGCGCTGGACCTCCAGCAACGGTCCGAGCCCGTCCACGATGTGTGCCGCGAGGATCGGCACGTCGGCCCGGTTCGGCATATCGCTCAGGGTCGACATGTCGCCGACCGCGGTGAGCGGGATGGTGATCACGCTTTCGATCTCCACCTTGTGGAGGGACGGCGACCAGCCCGACATGCCGACCCGCACCGTGGCGACGTTGGGATCGGACTGGGTCTTGCCGTGGACCACGTGCGCGAAGCTGCATCCTGGCACGGAGCCGATGGCCGACCAGACGGCGTGCACGATGGCCGGCGGCAGCGGTGGATTGCTGGTCATGGGCGGTCTCCGGGATGTTCAGATGCGTCGGGATGGCGTGGACGTGCAAACGGAAGCGCCGTTTCCTTTGCACGTTGCGGACGTCGTGCGAGGTTTTTCCCGTTTCCTTTGCACGTCGCGTGCTTCAACTTACTTCGGGAGCCTTCTCCAGCACCGCGTCCATGCGCACCAGGTCGGGCACGAGGTCGACGACCATGTGCGTCTCGAACGCCTTGACGGCCTCGATCGTGCGTCCGGCGTAGTGCGGGCCGAGATCGATCAGCTGCTCCAGAGGGCGTCCTTCGAGCAGGGTCGCCGCGGTCGACGGCACGGTCCTGCCCGAGACGATCAGCTCCGCGCCGTTCGCCGTCACGTCGCGGGCCACCGCCAGGGTCGTCTCGACGACGGGCAGTCCGGTCTCGTCGGTGAAGGCGATGCCGTTGCCCGACATCTGGTGGAAGCAGCCGCCGCGGGGATTCTCGTGCAGTCGGGAAAGCGGCTCGACGATCGCCCGGCGGATGATTTCCGCCTGCTTCAGATCGGGGAAGCGTGCCACCGTCGTGGCGATCGCCGACCGGTCGACCCACAGGTGGCGGATCTCCGGACCCTTCCCGTCGCACAGCATGTTGGACATGCGGATGGAGTGGTCCAGGGGGAAGGGCGTGCCGAGCGCGAGGCCGGCGGCGGCGCGCTGGCGCTGCAGGGCGAGTACCGCGTCGAGCTGCTCGAGGACGTGATCGTAGTCGCGTCCGGGATCCGCGCAGATCGTCACGTCGATCTGGACCTCGTGCAGCGAGGGCGACCAGCCGTTCATGACCACGTCGGCGCGCACGTCGTCTGCGGTGTTGTGCACGTGCACCAGGTTGCAGCCCGGAACCGACCCGATGCGGCTGTGCACGTCGGTCCGGAAGGCGGGGGACAGCGGGCTCTTCCTGCCCAGATCGAGTGGCTGCATCGTCTTTCCTTTCGCGAGGGTGCGCGTCGGCGTGATCAGACCGGGAAGCCCGGCACGTCGACCCAGCGGATCCATTCGGGCTTGAGCGTCACCTCGACCACGGGTCTGCTGTGCTTGACCCCGTAGCGGCGTGTGTCGATCATGTGACGCTGGCGAGCCCCGTCGATCGTCCGCAAGTCGAACACGGGATGCACGCGCACGAGGTCGCCGAGCGGACGCCCGATCGCCGAGGCGAGCGTCGTCTCGGGCAGTTCGCAGCCATGGAGCAGCAGCCGCCGTCCGTCGTAGGTGACCTCCATGCCGGATCCCACGTGCAGCGAGATCTCGACGCCGACCGTGCGCACCGAGAGGTCCGGACCGGTCTCCATCAGGAATTCGCGGTCGCCCTCGACCAGCGGGCCCCCGCCCGTGGAATCGCCCGAGTCGAGCAGAACCCTGACCGCCTCCGTCAGCCCCCGGTGCAGATCCCGAAAGCCGTTGTCGGCGGCGAGCCGCGGCAGGGATGCGTCGACCTGGAGATGCCGCATCTCGGTCGGGCCGTGGAACGGCGGAGAGCAGGTGAGGGGCGTGGCTATGCCGTGTGCCAGCCCCGCCCGCGCCCGCCGACGCTGCACGGCGATCACGGGTGCGATGCGCCGCAGCACCCAGGGCGCAAGCGCCGGATCGTCGCGATCGTGGGGCGGATTGTCCATGTCGATCTTGACCTGCGCCATGTGCAGAGTGGGCGACCAGCCCTGGAAGTGGATGGAGAATTCCGTCGTGAGACCGTCGCGGAACCACTTGGCGAAGTTCGTGTCCGGAAGCGCGGTGCCGGGGATTCGTCCGATGGCGGAATGGATGGCGGCCTGGGTGGCCGCGGCGATCGGCGTCCGCTCCGGGGTCGAGACGACGAACGGCGTCATCGCGCCGCCGCCCGGTGGGAGGGCGTGGTGGGTGCGGGCGGCGTCTCCGCGTGGACGGCAGCGTACGCGATCCAGGCGAGCAGCCCGACGAACAGCGCCGTCATGAACACGAACAGCCACTCCGCGGGTTCCAGCAAGGGACGCGGAGTCTCGGCATGCATGTCGCGCAGCGTCTCCGCGGAAAGGGAGTCCAGATTGAAGGGAGGCATTTCCATGATGACGGTCCTAGCGGATGGGCTGTTCGATGGCGTAGGCTGGAACGAGGTCCGGCTCGAGGGTGACGACGACGTCGCAGGAGTCGGCCGAGCGCCGGATCGCGGCCGAAGCGATGATCCGGTCGTCGAGGTCCTCGTGGATGGCCACCAGACGGCCGAGCGGCCGACCGACGGCGGCGGCGAGCGCCGTCTCCGGCACTTCGCGGCGAAGGATGCGCAGGGTGTCGCCGTCGTAGCGCGCGGTGGTGGCGGCGGACGAGCCCGTGTCGAGGCCGTCCCGTCCGAAGTGCACCGGAAAGCCGATGACCCGCACGGCGAGCCGCTCGGGATCGGTGCGCGGCATCTCGATCTGGATGCCGGCGGAGGTGCCGTGAATGGACGCGCCGCCGTACAGGCCGCTGGCGGCTTCGGAGGTGCTGACGACCGCGCGTCCGGCGCGATCCCATGCGACCTGCGCCGTGTTCCGGGTCATGTCGACCAGCGCCCTGTCGATGTGCAGATGCTGGATGTCGACGGCCATGACGTGGGTCGCGACGAAGGGCTCGGTGCGCCCGGCGATGCGCATGCCGTCGTCCGCGCGCGCCATCTGCCTTGCGAGCATGGGAGCGAAGTGGCGCACCAGATCGTGGGCCATGTGCATCCGATCCGGCCGATCCTTCACGGCGGCGCTCATGTTCAGCCTGATGGCGTGCAGCGTGGGGGACCAGCCGTTGAAGGCCGCGACGACCGGCCGGACGGGCGTGCCGACGGATCTCGCGTCGGCCGGCATCAGGCGGACGTGCCCGCCGCGGTCCACCCGGCGGACCGCCTCGTCGAGCAGGAAGACGGCTTCGTCGTGGAAGTCGTCGCGCGCGGCGTGCAGGCGCAGCGTCATCTCCGAGATCAGATCGGACGTCAGCTTGGTCTCATGAGCGCCCATGTTTCCGGTCCTCGTTCTGCCGCCCTCGCGGGTCGGGGATGTGCGGGCGTCGCGCCGCAATGTCGCGTGGGACCCGTGCCTGGGCACGGGTCCGCGATCGTCAGGCGGCGCGTCCGAGCAGCACGTCGCACAGGCGGTCGTTCTCCGCGACCGCCTCGTCGCTCATCGCCTCGACGCGCAGCTTCATCGGCTTCGTCTCGCTCGGCGCGAGGATCACGTCGCCCTTGTAGGTGCGCAGCGTGTCGCCGAACGCGAAGGTGCATTCGAGGCGGTCGTCGCGCGCGGCGACGGCCTCGGTGATGAAGGTGCCGAAGCGCTCGAGGAGCTGTTCGAACTGCGCCGCGCGCGCCTCGTCCTTGGCGTCCTCCGGGCGCGAGATGAACGAGTTGTTGCGCTTGCCGTCGCGCCGCACGCCGTCCACGCCCTTCGCGACGACGTCCGCCGTATCGGCCGCGTCCGTGTCCATGACGCTGCCGCGCGCGATGAGCAGGTCGCCCTGGGTGATGTATGCGATGAAGCGCATGTCGTTCGTCCTCGTTGTTGGGGGGTAGGCGGCCGGAGCCGCCCGGTGGATGGTCAGGCCTTGTCGAGCAGCTTTGCGACCGATGCGTTGGTGCTCTGCAGCAGCTCCTCGGTCGTCGTGGGGTCGACGGGCCCCATCATCTCGAGCGCGTGCCGATAGGCCTCGACCTGCGCGCGGTGCCAGAGCGCCGCGTCGTCGCCCGTCAGCGGCATCGGCGCGTCGAGCGGATCGGCCTTGGCGGCCTTGGCGAGGCATGCCTCGATGATCCGTGCGCCCTGCGCGTGGTAGGCCAGGAGCGTCGCTGCGGTTGGCTGGGTCATGCTGTTTTTCCTCCAGGGTGGTCGTTCGTCCACCCCGCATCCCGTCGAAGAGCCGCCCGGAGGCGGCCCCGTCTGCTACCAGCGGATCTCCTCGCCGCGCGTGCCCAGCACGGCGATCAGGCACTCGGTGACGACCGCGATCTCGCGCAACGTCGACATGTCCTGCATCACCGACCTGAAGCCGGTGACGTCGATGGAAAGCATCATGCCGAAACCGTCCTCGCCCGCCGCCCCGCGCCGATAGCCGGCGAGCTGGTCGAACGGCGGCGTCTCCTGCGCCACCAGCATCCTCTGCGCGAGCCTCAGTTTGTCCGCCAGCACGGTCACGGCGGCGTCTTTCGGATGTCGCGCGGCGGCGGCGAGCGCCTGGGCGACGGGATTGTCGGTCATGATGTGTCTCCGGAGCAGGTCGAGGGTCAGGCGGCGATGGGTTCGCGGGCCCGGGCGCGGTCGGCCTCGTCCAGCGGCATCATGGAGCGGTCGCATGCCGCGTTGTAGCCCCGGCAGTAGAGCCACGGCTTGCCGCGACGTTCGGCTTCGCGGAAGAGCTCGGTGCAGCGCTGGTCCGATGGACCGTGCGTGCGGTCCCAGCCCGCGTCGTAGATCTGCGTCTCGGTCTCGTCGACCAGGTCGTCGTCCTTCAGGATGGCGATCTTGCCCGCGTAGTCCGTCCGCTCGCCGTCGTCGAGCAGCGGAGCCTTCATGAATGCCAATGCGGCCATGCGATCAGTCCTTCTTCTCTGCCTGGCGCGCGGCCCGGCGCAGGTTGCGTTCGATCTCGCGAGAATGCGAGTGCGGGCGGCTGCGCGTCGGACGCGAGGCCGGTGCGGCGGGTGCGGAGCCGCGGCGAAAGAGGGTCTTGAGGCGGGCGATGATGCTCATGTCTTCTCCTGGTGATGCTTTGAAAATCGGTGAACGGACGGCCGGGCTCAGAGTTCGGCGATCTCGGTCACCTCGTGGCGGATGGTCGCCGACGGGATGCCGGTGCGCCTGGCGAGATGGCCGATCCGCGCGGAGACTTCCTCGCCGTCGGCCTCGGCGGCCGCGATCGTGGAGAGCGCCGCCCTGTAGGCGATGTGCGACATGTCTTTTCCCCTGTGCGAAGTCCGTTCGCAAGGATGTCCGACCGGACCTTCAGCAGATCCTGTCGGCCAGCGGCGCCAGGTCGACGACGAACTCGACGCCTCCCGTGTCGCGGTCCAGCCAGCGCTCCACCGAAGCGGGCACCCGGTCGCCGGGAACGAGCGCCTCGACGCCACCCTGGCAGCGCTTGACGCCGAGCGGCACGTCCACGTGGCGCATGCCCCACGTCTCGTCGTAGACCGTCAGCAGCGGCCGCTTGTAGGTCGACGTGACGCTCTCGAACACGAGGGACGCGTTGTCGCGCGACACCATCTCCTGGTTGCTCCCGCAGGCGGCGAGCAGCGGGATGAGCGCGAGGACGATCGGGATGCGCATCGAGGGACTCCCTTCAGGGGTTGAAGAAGGACGCGGGTTCGATGCGGAAGGCGATCCGACTGAAGGTGGCGGTGGCGACTGGATGCCCGCCGTCCGCACCGATGCCGCGGATGTTCGACGCCACGACCGAATCGCCGAAGCCGTCGACGAGCGTGATCGTGTACGGGCAGTGGAATCGTCCGACCACCAGCCCCGCCACGATCTCGTTGAATCGCGCGACCGCCTGGTTGACGGAGTCGAAGCCGAGGATCTGCGGTCCGTCGAACAGGTCTGAGCACATGACCGGCGGAATGGCGTCCGGCAGGCGCGCGATGTCCTCGCCGTCGGTCATGTCCACGCTGAGCAGGATGACCGAGGTCTCGGTGTGCGCCGCATGCGACGTCGCGGCCTGGAGCAGTGAGATGGTGTGCATGGTTGGTCCTCTTGATCAGTTGCGCGCCGCGGCGCCCATGGCCCGGCTGACGGCGAGGCCCTTCTCGAGCGCGGCGTCGTAGCGCAGCTTGTCGGCCATGCGCTCGGCCCGTTCGCGGCGCGACCGGCTCTCCCAGGCGCGATCGCACAGCCAGTGGATGACGGGCGTGTCGGCGGCGCATTCGATGGCGAGCAGGAGCGCGACCACGCCGAGCGCGAGCATGATCCAGCCGATGATCGGCGAGAACGGCGCGACGCCGTGCGATGCCCCGAGGCAGACGGCGGCGACGAAGGTCAGGATGCCGGCTTCGGCGATGTTGCGGATCTTCATTTTCACGGCTCCCGTAGGGTTCGAATCCCAGCTTCCACCACCTCGCCATGTCCCCACGCGAGGCGTGGCGACGCATTCCCGGACCTGCATCGTGCCGGTGTTCGCGGGCAGGAAGGTCAAGAAAAAGGGGGTCCTCCGAAAGGAGGACCCCAAGGTAAGGCACAAGGCCGGAGCAGGACTCCGGTGACTTGCCTGGTGACCATCCGCCAAGGGCGGATGGAAGAGGGTGTCGAGGCGAAGGCCTCAGAATTCCGTGGTGCCGTGCATGGCGGTGGTGACGCGGTGCACGACGTGGGGCGGCATGTCCCTGAGGGACACGCCGTTCCTGCCGAGATGCGAGATGACGCCGAAGATGGCCTCGTCGCATCCGATCGCGCTCGAGCGTCCGGCGGCCTCCATGCTCTCGAGCAACGCACGCATCAGGGTGACGCGGTCCGCCTGGGCCATGTCCGGATCGAGGATGTCCTCCGCCATCTCGTCGACGAGCGTCTGCGCCGTGAGCTCGGTGATCTGCGACAGATCGTGCTTGCGGCCTGCGGACAGATTGCGCAGGGCCCGACGCATCTCGCGCGTTTCGGAGTGGATCGCGCCCTGAAGCGTGATCGACGCCAGATCGAGGCCGGTCGCGAGCTCGTTCATGCAGGCGATCGCCGCCTCGCCTTCGAGCGACGCAGTGGACGCCAGCGCCTTCGCGACCAGCAGGTTGGCGAGATCGTTCACCGGATTCCTCGTCGCCAGGGTCTTCAGCGCCTCGGCTGCGTTCTGCATGGCGGTCGCGCGGTCGGCGGCGGCGAGGCCGCTTTTCGAGGCGAGCGCCTCCAGGGCGAGGATGTCGGCGTCTTGGTCGTGCATGTCGGATCCTTGCGTTTCGGGTCGTGGCGCTGGTCAGGCCGCGATGAGCTTGGACCAGTCGACGTCGCCGTTGGCCTGCGCGAACGCCTTGGTGACCGCTAGCGGATCCCTGCCCGAGATCACGAACAGTCCGCCGGCACCCTCGACCGAGCAGGTGTTGTGCGTCCACTGGGTGACGCGGTCCACCAGCCTGACGTGGCCTTCGTTGGCGGGGTCGAACGCACGGGCGTCGACGACCATCAGCAGCGGCGCGTCGTTCTGGAACGGGCGCACGGCTTCGCGCACGACCTTCCATGCGTCCGAACCGCTCAGATCTCCGCCTTCGGGGATCTCGAGGTGCACGACCTCGTACCCTACCGCCTTGCCGGCGCGGTCCGCATGGTCTAGGACCTCGATCGTCGGCATGTCGGTCTTCACGCTGATGGGCGTTAGGGTCGTGCTCGATCGGAAGCCGATCTCGGCGACGGCGCGTACGACGCGCGACGCGTCCACGATGTGCGACATGTTCTTTTCCCCTTTCCGGGTCGATGACGAAGATGACCGTCGAAGGTCAGGATGCGACGAAGGACATCCAGTCGTCGCGGTCGATCGTCTCGCCGATGCGCTTGGCCACCTCGTGCTCGAAGGTCGCGATCACGAGCAGGCCGCCCGTGCCGCTGGTCGACCATTCACTCTGCGCAAGGCGCGCGACGACGTCGAGCACGTGCGACTCGGCCTCGTCGTCGCGTTCGAACACGTCGAGATCGACGACGAAGAGCACGTCCCGGTCGTGATGCGAGGCGCGTTCGGCGATCTGCAGCGAGACCTCGGCGCCCTTGCCGTCGCGCACCATCGTGGCGAGACTCGTGGTGTCGACGTCGACGACGTTGTAGCCGAGGAGGCCCGCCATGGCGGCGGCGACGCGCGGCTGGTCGATGGACATGCTGCGCGGGACCACCGCGACGGGCAGAGGCCGGCCCGGTTCGACCGCGAGGCAGGACAGCGCCCGGCCCAGCTTCGACGTGGCGCGAAGCGCGGTCATGCCCGCTTCCCCGCCGCGGTGCGCGGCTTGTACCCCATGGCCATCAGCGTGAATGCGCCCTTCCCGATCAGAAGCACGATCCGCAGCGCCACGACCGCGATGATGCTTGCGCACAACGGTCCGACCAGGAGTACAAGCATCATGCCGATTCCCAGGATGTATGCCGCGGAACCCGACGTGCCGACGAAGCCGTGGGCTGGCGTCGCAAGGAAGCCCATCGTCGCGACGACGATGGTGGAGATGGTGGCGTTGTCGAACACCTGCCGCATTGTGCTTTTCCCCGATGGAGATTGAATCGACCTACGAACCCGGTCAGGCCGCCTTGGCCAGATCGATTTCCGGCGGATCGCGCAGGATGCGCCCGTCGGCGTCGCCGTGATGCTGCTGGAACTGCCGGATTCCGAGGCGGGGGATGGCGAGCAGGACTTCGATGCCGAGCGTGGTCTCGGAGGGCTGCGGGTAGCCCGCGACGATCTCGTCGAACTTCGCGTTGGCCTCGGCGGCGTCGGCGAAGGTCAGGAACGCCTGGTCGTCGATCATGAGCGTGCCCCGGGTCACCGCGTCGACGGCGATGTCGCCGTAGCGGTTCGAGCCCGCGCCCAGTCCCTGCGTGCGCGTTTTGTCGGCGATGGTCTCGATGAAGCCCGCGTTGCAGTAGCTGCGGTAGTGCATCAGTTTGAATTCCAAGGAAGCCAAACGACATTTCTGCGCTCGCCCGCGTCGGATTAGCCGACATGGGTCCACGATTCAGGCGGCTCTCGCCACCCCAGGGGCCACTACGCCCCGATATTCTATTACAAGCGCCGCGTTGTGATCGCGATCCATCTCGAGGCCGCACTTTCGGCATTGGAACAGATCACCGATCTTCGACGGCGTGACGGCATGGCACCGGTGACACTCGTTGCTAGTGTTCCTCGGGTTCACGCGGATGACCGATCCACCGGCTCTTGCAGCCTTGTAGGTCAGGAGTTCGGCAAAGCGGCCCCAGGCCGCATCGCCGATGGATCTGTTGAGCCCGGTCTTCTGGGCAACGTTCGTGCCTGGCTTCTCGACAGTGCCGCGTGCCGTTCGCGTCATGTTGCGGATCCTGAGATCCTCGATGACGATAGTGGCGAAGCGCCGCGTCAGCGCCGCACTCTGCTGATGCAAATAGGTCGCACGGCAGTTGGCCTCATGCTGTTTTAGTCGAAGCAGCTTGGCCTTGACGTGCTGGCGTCGCTTGGACCCGCGCTTCGCGCGCGACAGCGCGCGCTGCGCATCGGAGACCTTGGGTGCCAGGCGCCGGTTGGTGCGTATGTTGACGATGCGTTCACCGGTCGATAGCGTAGCGAGGTGAGTCGTGCCCATGTCCAAGCCAACGCTGTTCTCGTTGGCGTGGCACTCCGCGTCTTCGTCGCGAACGCTGATCAGTGCGAACCACTTTCTACCCTCGCGCTTGACCTGGAGTGATCGTATCTCGCCGGTAATGGGGCGGTGCGGCTTCAGCTTGAACCAGCCGAGCGCGCGCAGATCCAGACGGTTGCGCTGGACATCGACCGACCAGCACTGTCGGTCGGTATAGCCGAAAGTGTCCCAACGGTCCTTCGACTTGTAGCGTGGATAGCCGGGCGTCTGGTGCTTCTTGACGCGGTCGAAAAAGCCTTTGAATGCCTTGTCCAACTTCTTGAGCGGCCAGCGCAACAGATTAACCGGCAAGGATGCCAACGACGGATCCCCGGCCAGTGCCGTGACCGACTTCATTTGGTCGTTGTATGAGATTCGAGTCTTGGATTTCGACCATGCGGACGACCGCTCTTCGAGGCCCGCGTTGTACAGCTGCTGGCTCACCACAAGCGGAAGCGTCAGCGTTTCACGCTGCCGCTTCGTCCGCACGACGATGCGGACTTTGTGAGTGAGAACGGACACGGGACTTTTATAGCGTGGGTAATGTGGAATTCAAACTGATGCACTACTAGAAGAATGCACGGCTTACGTCGACCAGATGCCCGGATCGCGCCGAGTTGACACCATCGCGGCAGCTGCCGCGCGACTGACGTCTGCGGGAGCCGTCCCGGCGGCTCCCGTTCGCGTCCTCAGCGCGTCGACGGACGTCCGATGGGCAGGGCGCTGCCGCACAGGAGCGCCCAACCCGCGGAGTTGCGTGCACGCTCCTCGTCCTCGCGCTTGACGCGGTCCGCGATGCGGTCCTTCTCGGCCTGGCTGGCCGGCCCCATGGCCTGACCGTACATGTCGTAGCCTCGCATTACAGACCTCCCATCATGATTTCGCGCATGATGGCGGACGACCGCTTCTGCGCCGTCGGATCCATGTCCCTGACGGACACCAGATCGCCCAGCCGCGGGACGAGGCCGATGAACATCTCGTCGCAGCCGAGCGTCGTGCCGCGCGGGAGCCCGTCGATCGAACGGAGCAGGGCGTTGACCGCATCGACGCGCTTGCCGGACTGTTCGATGCCGGCGATCTCCTCGAGCATGCGGTCGACGAACGGGCGGGCGTTGTCGTTGGAGATGTCCGAAAGGTCGTAGTCGTCGCCGGCCAGAAGGCGTACCGACGCCTTGCGCGTCTTGTCCTCGTCGTTGTGGACCTGGTCTTCGATCTCGATGGCCGCGATGTCGATCGCCTCGGCGACCTCGGTGAGGAAGTCATGATTGCTTGAAGGCGTCCCCACCAGGCCGCGCAAGGCTAGGGCGGCCAGTTCGTTGGCGAGCGTCTCGACCGGGTCGGCGGACACCGCCGTCTTGATGCGCGCGGCGGCGGCGGCGATCGCCTTGGCGCGATCGGCGGGCTGCAGATTGCTGCGCGCGGCTTTGCCCAGAATGTCGCGTGCGGTTAGGGTAGAGGAATCGGTCATTGAAGATCCTTGATTGACGGGTGTGGCGGGTTCGTGGATCACATCGGGATGGAGGCGGCCCAGTTGTGGTCCTTCAGCTCCTCGCCGATCAGCCGTGCCAGCGGGACGGGATCCTCGCCGGTCAGTACCATGAGGTGCGTCTCGCCGTTGATCGACCAGGATTCCGACGCGAGATGCGCCAGACCCTCGACCATGCCGCGGTGGACCTCGCCGCCGTCGTAGAGGCCGGCATGCAGCAGGAACAGCGTGGGGCCGGTCGCGCGCGACAGCTCCTCGGAGACGCCCTCGCCGAAGTTGGCGACGGTCGCGCCGAAGTTCAGGGTGAGCGAGCAGCCGATCACGGTGTAGCCAAGCGCGCGGGCGACGTCCTGGGCCGTCATGTAGCCGTTGACGCCGGGGCCGAAGGCCGACGGCGTGACGACGAACGGCATCTTCGAACGCGGGCCGATCGACAGTTCGCACACGGCGCGGCCGATGCGCGACAGGGTGGTCAGACGGTTCATTCTGTTTTCCTCTCGGACTTCCGATTCAATCGAACCTGCGCTCGAACTCGGCGACCAGCCGCTCGAAGCGTTCCTCGATGGCCCGTCCCGAAGGCTGTTTGCGACGTCTGCTCTCGACCGCGGCGATGCTCGTCTGCTGGTCGCCTCGCTCGACCCGGATGTGGGAGACGATGTTCATGTCGTCGTCCCCGATGGGGGCGTAGTGGCCGTTGAAGGCCGTGATGGTGGTTTCGGGATGCGCGTCGCGCAGACGGCTCAGCATTCCCATGTCGCAGTTCCCTTCGATCTGATTACCTCGGCGTTTACCGTGTCACGCGTTCGGCCTGCATTCCATGGATCGATTTCCTCTCCGCCTCGGAGGAGCGGATCATTCGTCGTCGATCATGTCTCACTTGCGCAAAGCCCGGCCTCACGCGGCGTCGGCCACGGCGTCCCTCCAGACGAACTCCACGTCCTCCTGGATCTCCAGCAGCGTGCCGTCGTCCAGGAGGATGCCGAAGTCCTCGTCCTCGATCGAGATCGCCGAGATGCGCGCCATGGGCCACGAGCCGTGCTCACCGATCGTCAGCATGCCGTTCCGCATGGTGAGGTTGTACGGGTCGAGGCCGCCCATCACCACGCCGTCGCACAGCACGTGGAACGGCGTGCCGGCGTTGCGGTTGAGATGGGTGACCTGGCTGTCGATCACGTCGAGCAGCGACGCGACATCGCGCGGTCTCGGCAGGGTGCGCAGGGTGGCGCGCGTCCTGCGGTCCGCCGGTAGCGCCTCGATGAGCGCGGCCTGCGCGACCACCAGCGCGTCGCGGCGGCGCGTGATGGTCTCAAGCGCCGTGGCCTCGGCGGTGCCAGTGGCGACCAGTCCGGCGTCGGTGATGGTGCCGAGGTCGATGGCGGCCCGTGCGGCCGCGACCATCGTCGTGCATTTGGCGTCGAGCGATTCGAGCGCCTCGCGGTCGGCGGTGGCGGCCAGACGCGCGATGGCGTCGAAGGTGGTGACGATGGTGTCCATGGGATGATCCTCGTTTTCGGTCGCCGAACAGGCTGATTGCGTCGAATTCGGAAATGAGTGCCGCGCTGCGGGCGCGGCGCGACGGCGTCTTGATCCCTCGCCCGGCCTTCAGGCGGCGCGCGCGAGGTTCTCGAACAGAGCGCGGTCGAGGGACGACCGCATCAGTTCCGGATGCCACTGGACGCCGACGACGCGTCCGCCCGAGCCCGAGAACGCCTCGACGATGCCGTCCGGTGCGACGGCCTCGAGCGTCAGGTCGCCCGCAAGGCGCGCGATGCCCTGGCGGTGGATCGAGGCGACCGGAATGCGGCTCTCGCCGGCCAGACCGCGCAGGTGCTCGCCCACGAGGTCGACGTCGTGGGAGTGGTCCAGGATGTGCGGATCGGACCAGTCGGCCTTGCGCATGTGGATGCCGGCCTCGTCGTCGAGGACGGTGAGCGATCCGCCGTGGAGCACGTTCAGCTCCTGCATGCCGCGGCAGATGCCGAGCACCGGGCGGCCCGCCGCGATCATCTCCGCTCCGACCTCCATGGCGACCTCGTCGCGGTCGTGGTCCGCGTCGATCTCGACGGCATCGCTGTCGTAGCGGCGCGGCGAGACGTTGGTGGCGGAACCCGTGAGGAGCAGGCCGTCGCAGCGCGAGGCGATGGCGCGCGCGTCGACGACGGAGGCGAGCGTCGGCACGAGCAGCGCGCAGGCGCCGACTTCGGCGAGCGGAGTCAGGAAGCGGTTGGCGAGGAACTGCATGTCGCGGCCGATCATGGTCCCGCCGCAGCAGATGACGGCGATGACGGGAGTCGACGGTGTCCGGACGTAGGTCATGGCGATGCCTTCCTCCGCGCCGCGCGCGGATGGTGGATCTGGGGTCAGGCGGCCCGCGCCGCGCGCATGCCCATCGGCGAGCGCGAGAAGCGGCGGAGAGCGGCGGCGCCGCGGTTGATGCCGACCATGTCGCGGTTTAGGACCGCGTTGCGGACGATCGGCTTGTGCTCGACGATCTCGCCGCGTGCCATGGCGGCCAGCGCGCGTGCATCGGATGCGGCGAAGCGTGCATCGCGGTCGGCGTCCTGGAGCTGCTGCGACGTCTGGTGCTGGATGGTCATCTCGTTTTCCTCTGCATGGATCTGTTCGTTCGAGCACATCCCGAGGGGATGCTTCCGCCTGGATCCGCATCTTCGTGGCGGCAGGTGGCATCCCGGCAAGGCCGGGATCGGCGACGTCGTCTCAGGCGGCCCAGGGCAGGCTGGCGGCCTTGCCGGCGATCGAGCCCGCCCGCGCCTTCATGGCGTCGTGGCGTGCGACCGCTTCGCTCTCGGCCACCCACGCTGGGAGGACGGGGCGTGCCGATGCCGGCATGGCGCGCACGCCCAGCGCGATCAGGCCGGCGATGCGGTCCCGGTCCGCGACCGTTGCGAGTGCCGCGTCCATGGAGGACAGCGTCTGGGCGGTGACCTTGCGGCGACCAGCCTTGTCGTAGCCAATGGTGACCATGGCCTGGTCGTCCGGAAGCGGGATCACCTGGACGGTCGCCGCCACGTCGGCGGGCAGCCCGAACGAGAGGAGCGTGGCCGCGACGGTGCTGATGGAGATGGACATGAATTTTTCCCTCGATCCGATGATTCATCGGAAAAACCCTCCGACGAAATCCTCCCGGCATCGAGCGACGATACCGGTCAGGTCCCACCCGTCGATGCCTCCCAGGAACGTTAAAAAAGGGGTGCCCCCGCGCCAAGGGCGCGGAGGCGTGTCGGTGTCAGGCCGCGATGTCGAGCAGCGTCGCCTTGTTGGCGGCGTACCAATCCTCGAACAGCGCCTCCTCGGTGAAGCCGCTGTCCTTGGACATGGCGGCGCATCCGGCCACGAAGGCGGCCTGCAGACGGTCCTTCTGGAGAGCCGGCGCCCGATTGCGGATGAGCGGCGAATCCGGATCGACCGGAATGCCCCGCTCGTCGTACCAGTGCTCGTCCTCCTGGCCGTCGGGACCTTCGATGGTCGCGCAATATTCCCCGGTGACCGGGTTCGGCCAGTACCGCCTGTCGGGCGAGACGTAGCGGGGCTTGCCGCCGTCGACCGGGATGGTCTCGAGCACGCCGTGCATGTTCACCATGGTGTGTTCCTTCATGCCGCCTGGGCGACGTCTTCGGGTGGCGTGGGATCGTCGTCGTCGTCGCCGCCGGTGTTCACGTCGCACTCCTTGCAGCCGTCCCACAGGAGGTTCGTGTTCCGTCCGCCGTCGGTGTAGTCGCCGCGCTTCAGCAAGCGGCAGTAGCCGCTGCGGTGCTCGGGGCGATCGGGCCGGATCTTGAGATACGGGCACGGCACGTACCGGCCCGGGATGAACGGCCTGCCCGAGGCGCGGCGTTCGGCGTCGCGTTCGGGATCGGCCACCCGCGTGTAGCAGTAGTGGCCGTGCGGCACGACGGTGGCGGCCTGCGCCATGCGGGCGTCGTGGCGAGCCTGGCGTTCGGCGGCGATGCGTGGGGTGATGGGCATGGATTGTCTCCGGTCTGCTTGGTGGAAGAGGATGCGGACCCTATCCCACGGCGACCTCCCGACCGGTCTTCGAGTAGCGCCGGCGCAGCCAGAAGCGTCGCGCGGCGTGCATGGAGTAGCCGAGCCAGACCGTGGCGGTCACGGCGAGCAGCATGGTCGCCAGCACGGTTCTGTGCGGCGTGTCGCTGTTGGCGACGACGCCGAAGACGAACACCAGCGTGCCGACGAACGGCGGGACGATCGCCCTGGGCGTTTCGCCGGCGACGACGCCCCACAGGACGGCGATCAGCATCAGCAGAAGCAGGACTGCGTGCATGGTGAACATGGCATGTCTCCGAGAAGGTGTTGGAGCCGGTCCGCGAAGGACCGGAATCGTCGAGGGGAATCAGTGCTTGTCGAGCTGCGGCGCCGAACCGTTCTCCGCGAGCAGCTCGGACGTCATGCCGTGCGCGGCGGCCAGGGCGACCATGTCGGCGTTGAGGCGCTTCAGGTCGGCGCGCTGCTTGCGGTCGAGGAACTGCCGGTGGATGCCGATGGTCGACTTGCCGTCAGGCGTGGCGTCGATCCAGAAGGACACGGGGCCGATCGTCAGGCAGGCGATGTCCTTGCGGCCCATCCACCGGCGGCCGGCGGCCTTGGCCGCCACTAGGTCGGCCGGGTCGATGAAGCCGGCGCGGTCGATCAGCGAGATCGACGCCCGGATGTCGGATATGCTGGTCGTCACGTCTTTTCCCCTGGTCATCGGCGTCTCAGGCGGCCAGTCGCCTACCCGTGTCCTGCGCGATCGGAACGGCCCGCGCCGTGATGTGCGGCGGCAGCATGAACTCGCGCTCCGGATCGCGGCTGAAGCGCTGCGGATCCAGACCTCCCGGGAGCCCCTCGTCAAGGTTGCTGACGCGGAACGCCTCTGCGACGTCGTCGCTGATCTCGACGCAGACGATCTCCGAGGGTCCGTTCGCGTCGTCGGCGTACCACTGCGCGATCTCGAGGTCGTCGGTGAACCAGCGACCCATGGCGAGCATCATGTCGGCGTGCGTGACGGTGGCGAGCGCCTCGTGCAGCCACGAGGTCATGCGTCGCCGGGCGAGGGCCTGCGTCTCGGCCGTCGGCTGTCCCCGGTAGAGGAGCATCAGCCGACCTCCGCGCTCTGGCCGGACGGGATGACGCGCCACCGGCAGAAGGCCGTCACGGCGAAGGTCGTCACCGCCACCACGCCGTCGACCCACGCGAGGGTCGTGTGGCCCGTCGACGCGGCGACGAACGCGCCGACGAGCAGCATGATGACGACCAGCAGGAATGCGGGTTCGTTGCGGCCGAGGACGTAGGCGATCTGCTTCATTTCTCTTTTCCTGTCCCGTTGATCTCTCATATCCGCCACCTTCCATCGCATCCTTCATGCCTCCCAGTGCGGCATCAAAGAAGGCACGTCACGCCGAGACCGCGTGACGTGCCTTCCGAAGTCGTTCTACCAGCCAGGCGTACTGATCGGCGTCAGGACCTGACCCGCCGGACGCGAGGCGTCCACCAGCGCCTGGATGGCGGTGATCTGCTCGGCGGAGATCTCGTCCGGATAGTCGGGCAGGAGGAACGCCCGACCGCGCCGCGTGATCTCGAAGTCGCCGCGGCACCCGCAGGTGCAGCCGTCGACCAGTTCGCGGCGCATCAGCATCGCCATCTTGGCGCGCACGAGCTTCTGCGGCACGCCGTCCGGCATGGCCCGCACGACGCTGTGGTCGTAGGGCACCTCGCCCTCGCGGTCGTGGATGGTCGCCGGACGATCGAGCGATGCGAGGAATTCGAGCACCGGCCGGTCCGGTATGTGCTTGCATTGCATGGCGCTGGTCATGTCTGGCTTCCTCTTTTCCGCCCCGTCCGGGGTGTCACCCGCATATCCATCGATCGCGCTCGGTCGCGAGGTCAGCCTTCGGACGCGTGCAGGTTGTCGAAGTACGAATCCGCCCGGTCGTGCGCCGGATAGCTCTCGAAGTCGGGCTTGGGCATTCCCGCCTGTGCGCACATGTGGCGGATCTGGAGGGCGAGCACCTCGCGCGGCGTCGGTGCTTCGTGCCGGCTGTGCATCTCGAGGCCGGCGTGCACGACGTCGCGCACCGTCTCGAATTCCTGTTCGCGGTCCATCTCAAACGTCCTTTCCGGGTGTCGTCGGGGGTGATCGTCAGCGCTTGGTGACCGACACGACGCCGTCGCGCAGATGTTCAGGCAGGATGGCGACCGCGAGGCGGGCCTGATCCTCGGACATGGAGGTCGGGTAGCCGTGCCACACCGACACCGCGAACATGTAGTCTTCGCCGTAGTAGTCGTTGATCGTCTCGGCGGATCGCGTGTTGTCGTGCACCCATGCGACCAGCTCGGGCAGGAGCTCGACCTTCTCGACGTTGCTCAGCGCGGACAGCGACCAGTCGCGATCGTGGCTCTTGGCGTACAGATGCACGTTCGAGGCGCGCTTGGCGTCGGGATGCAGTGCGCACACGCCGGCGATGGCGTCGGCGAGCGCCTTGTTGTGGTTCCACAGCGTGCCGTCGACCGGTTCCGCCGCCACGACGACGCTCTGCATCCACAGCAGATGCTCGAGGACGGCGCTCTCGTCGCCCACGACGGCATCGGTCAGCAGCCGCCGCCCGGTGGCGATCAGCACGCCCCTGTCGGGAGCGTCCGTGGGCGTGACGTACACCTTGATGCCGCCCTGGTTGACGATCTCGACCATCATGTCCGACGATGAATGCCGCCACGTCGTCGTGCAGTCCCCGTCGCGCGTCGGGGTCGTCCCGGGCTGGAGGACGGCGACCGCCTTCTCCATGGTGATCTTCAGGATCTCCTGGTGGATGGGGTCGAGTCTGATGATGGCGTCCATGCGTCGTCCTTCGTGAGTGGATGTCGTGTCGTATCGCGTCAGGGTCGGACGCGGGCCTTGATAAGCACCGTGACCGCGACGACCGTGGCCACGGTGCCGCAGACCAGCGTGGCGCCCACAACCCATGCGGGGATTGGAGCGCCGAAGCCCAGCGCCACGCAGCCGGCGAGGCCGGCCGTCTGGAGGACGACCATGAGGATCAGCGCCGGCGCGAGGCGCCGGGCGGTGCGGTCTTGGGTCTGTCGGGCGTCCATGTCTTTTTCCCCTGGTTCATGCATTCCGTTCGATCTTACAGCATGCTCCTCCCGTATGCCTTGGAAGAGATGTCGTATATCGACGTCAGGCCCTCCGAGGTGAAGGAGCAGTATTCCTGCAGGAACATTGCGATGCCGCCGGCCAGCGTGCATGCGCCGAGGGAGACGAACGCCAGCACCTCGAACGCGTCGCCTGCGAACGGCATCAGGTGTGCGAGCAGCAGCAGAACCCCGAGCGGCACGAGTCCGACCAGCGATCCTCCCAGAGCGCCGAGTATCGAGCCGAGTACCGCCAGGAGGCCGAACCCCTCGTGCACGCCGTGGGAGCGGACGAAGCGGGCGGCCTCGACCTCGATGGCGACGTGGTCCCGCAGGCGACCGAAGAACGTCGGGGACCGGATGTCGTCTTCGGTCATCAATGCGGCGCGCGTGGTCCGCAGGATGATGCCCGTACCGGTGACCTCGACTGCCGTGATCGGTCGATTGCGCGGCAGCGCGGGATGTTCGACCACCTCGGTGATCTCGGTCCCCGGCAGCCCGTCGATCAGCGTGTCGGGCCAGACGCCCGGAAGCGTTAGATCCGCGCCGTCCCAGACGACGCCCTCGGACATCTCGAGGCGCAGCGTCGCGCCGGGGCTCGGATATCTGCTGTGGAAGCAGTCGTGGAGCGCGCGCAAGGCCATGTGGTCCGCGTGGGGCTGCACGGCAGGATCGTACTTGGCCAGCAGGACGAGTCGTCCCTTGCCGGGGCCCAGCCGCCAGTCGAGCACGTCGAGAATGGCCGGATCGAACGTCGTGTATCTCGGGTACCAGAGCATCGCTTGCCTCCCGGTGGTGGTGTCGAGACGGCTAGCGCTGCCGGTCGTCGCGCATGTCGTCGATGAGCTTGTTAACCTTCTTGTGACCGTCGCTGCTCGTGCCGAACACGAAGTCCTCGAGGCCGTACAGACCGCCGAGAACGACGACCACGGCGATCGCCCCCATGAACGCGATCATCAACGCGCTCACCGCCGGATGCTGATGGGTGACGGGAGCGCTCTGCGCGAGCCAGAGCACCCGGATGATGCCCACGGTGACGGCCAGCACGGCGATCAGGGAAACGGCGGCTGTCATGCCTCCCGGCGTGATCACGCTCTGCGCGTTGTGTCGGCGTAGGAAGCGACGGGTTTCGCCTCGGATGGCGATGGCGTCGCCGAGACGTCCCCGCAACGTCGGGGAACGCAGTGCGCGCAGGTGCTCGTCATCCCGGATGTCGATCGGGTCGGGGCGGTCCGTCCGCACCACGAACCCGCCGTCGTCGTGGATCTCGGCCCTGGTGACGACGCGATCGGCGGGAAGTGCCGGATGGTCGACGATCTCGCGAAGCTGCCGCCCGCGCATCTCCAGCATCACCGTCTCGGGCCACTCCCCCGGCAGCTTCAGGTCAGCGCCGTCCCACGTGACGCCCGGCGAGAGCGTCAGGCGGATGCGGTCCTGCTCGCGGTGTTCGCTGAGCTGGTAGCAATCCGACAGCGTCTCGCGCAGCGTGACCGCCGCCCACGCGTCGTAGAGGGGCAGCGGCATGGCGAGAAGCACGCGCCGCCCCTGCTCGGGGCCCAACCGCCAGTCGAGCAGATCGAGCACGGCGGCGTCGTAGATCATGGCGCCCGTCCAGACCATGTGGGAACTCCTCGTGTTGCGTTGAAGGGCGGTCAGGCATGCCGGAATCGGTGATCAGAGCTGAGCGCGCCCGAACCTCATCTTCGTGATCTCGTAGATCTTCGCCAGCTTCCCGAACTGGAGGCCGTGGTAGCCGTGCAGGAACATGCCCAGCGCGGCGATGCCGGATCCCGCCAGCCCGAAGGAGGTCTGCACGGGGCCGAGGGTCTCGTCGGGGACGCCGCTCGCTGAGGCCAGGGCGAAGAAGGGAAGCGTGGCGGTCAGGACCACGAGGGGTCCCAATATGGCGCCGAGGAACGTCCCGAGCATCGTCATGCCGCCGAAGCCCTCGTGCAGGCCACACGACCGCACGAAGCGTCCCGCCTCGACCTCGATGGCGATCTTGTCGATCAGGCGTCCCGTCCTCGTCGGCGACCGCAGATCTCCGACGAGGATTGGAGGAGGGCGTTTCGTGCGTACCAGGGTCGAGCCGGCATGCACGTCGACGTCCACGATGTCGCGGTCGCGCGGCAGAGCGGGATGATCCAGCACGTCGCTGAGCTTTCGTCCGCACAGGTTCGCGGCCACCGATGCTGGCCATTCGCCCGGCACCTTCAGGGTCCCGCCGTCCCATGTTATGCCGGGCGACAGTTCGAGGCTGCCGAACGATGCATGCCGTCCGACCATGTCGTCGAGGTAGCAGTCGCCGAACGTCTCGATGGCCATGTGGTCGGCGTGGGGCTGCACGTGCTTCTCGACGAACTTCGCCAGAAGCAGACGCCGACCCCGGTTCTCGCCCAGCCGCCAGCGTGCCACGTCGAGCAGCGAGACATCGATCGTCATGTTCGGGTTGCACCGCATCGTCGGGGCGCTCCTCGGCGGAAGTGTCGTCGCTGTGCCGCGACGTGGGATCAGGCGGCCTCCAGCCGCTCCAGCGGATCGAACCGCGTCATCGCCGTCTCGAGCACGCAGAGGTCGTAGGGGCGGCTGCGGACCTGGATGTCGTCCCGCGTCTTCGGATCGTGCAGGTGCGCGCCCACCCAGACGTCGGGACGTGCCTCGAGCACGGCGGCAAGTCCCCGGATGATGAGCAGCGCGTCGTTCGCCTCGCCCATCCCGAACATGACGACGGTCATGCCGAAGGCCCGCAGGTGGCGCAGCGATTCTGGACCGAGATGCCGCTCGAGGATGGCGTCGACCGCCCGGTCGGCGGCGCCGGGCCGCACGTGCAGACCGACGGCGGTCATGCCGTGGCGCTGCGCGGTCGCCGTGGTGATGTCGCGGAGTGATGCGGCGTACATGGACGTCTCCTGCTGGTTGCATTCAGGGCATGCGACGACGCCGTCGGAAGGGGATCGGACGGCGCATGGAAGTGACTGGTCGTTTTTTCCCGGAACGCACGCTCCGGATGCAAGGCCTTCAGAACACCGGGGTGAGAGCGAAGTCGTCGAGGTACACCGCCTGGCCCCGAATGGTCGCATAGGCGCCGATCCGGGAGGTCGTGCTGGTCGCCGTGACGGTGATGCTGCCCTTTGACCATTTGTTGGGACTGTAGATCGTCCCGTAGTTCGAGCCGTTGAACGCCATGACGACGCCTTCCGAAGTGGTCACGTAGGCCCAGAACGACAGGACGTACTTCTGCCCGACCCTGGTGGGCACGGTCTGTTCGATCGCTTCGTTTTCGGTGCCGTACCAGCTCTTGTAGGCGGGCATGGATACCGAATAGCCACCGCTGTGGGCCATGGTCGATATGACGGGCTTGCTCTGCGGGAAGTAGGCGCCGATCACCCACCCATCTAGCGTGCCGGTCTCGTATCCCGGGTTGTTGACGGTGCCGCCGCAGCTGGAGACGACCGACGTCGGCCCCTCCTTCACGGGAGGCTTCGTCTCGGTGCAGAACTTCTCGTCGCGCGCGATCGAATTGTCGGAACGGCGGCAGATGACGGTCTGCGTGCGCGTGGCGGTGGTCGAGCAGGTCGACGACCAGGGCGTGAAGCCGCCCTGCACCCACTCGTACGAGCATCCGGACCACGAGACGACGTTGTATTCCGTCGTCTCGGGCTTGCGTTCCGAGGTGCAGTTCGAATCGGCGACGACGGTCCGCACGCCGGCCGCGTCGACGCGTTCGCACGTCACGGGTCGCGTCTGCGTCGTGCTGTCGGAACACAGGCTGGCGGGCGTGCCGTATTCGCCGACGAACCATTTGTACGGGTCGACGACCGGGGCCGGAGTCGGGGCGGGGGACGGTGCCGGCGTGGCGGGAGTGTCTTCGGTGCCCGTACCGGGGGTGGTCGGCGTCGCGCCGTCGCCACCCGTTCCGGGCGCCGTCGGATTGGTGCCGGTTCCCGGGGTTCCGGTGCCGGGAGCCGCCGGATCGACCGGGCGCGGATTGGGTGGGGCCACCTGCCGCCTCATGACCACGACGTCGGTGCTTTGCGCGTGCGTCGCGCCGCTGAAAGCGGTCGCCATCAGCACGGCGAGGAGCCTTGGCAGTCTGTTCTTCATCGTCGGGTCTCGTGCAACCATTTCGGTTTCACATGAACCATTTCAGGATGAAAGACAACTTCCGGCTCTGCGTCAGGCCGCCTTCGCCACCGCGGACAGCGGCATCGCCACCATGCGCCCGAGGCTGAGCAGGCCACGCAGCGTGCGGGTGGGGACCTTGATCGGCGTAGGCAGGCTGTGGGTGAGCCAGGTGTACCCGTCTCGGCTCGCGGACACGCGGTAGATCACGTCCTCGCGCAGCGTCGGCTGGTACGAGCCCGAATAGACCTCGCGCACCGGCATGCCGGACAGGTCGAGCGAGAAGGCGAGCGGCAGGTGAAGATCGGCGTCGAGATGACCCGGTCGCCCGACCGAACGCTTCGAGAAGAAGCCCGGATGGGTCTGCGGCGACGGGTGGCGCGCCAGGCGCGCCCGCGTGTTGGCGGCGTCCTGCGTCAGCGTGCGCCAGGCGTCCTTCCACGGCCGGCCGTGCTCCTTGGTCGAGCACCGGCGCGCGCAGCACAGCACCTGGAAGGCGAGCGCGTCGAGCTGCTCCGGCGTGGCCGCGTCCATGCGCCACGTCGACACGTGCTCGTCGATCGACATCGTGCCCATCCGGCGGTTGATGAACTGGTCCTCGGTCGCCGAGAGCAGTCGGCAGTCGTTGCCTGCGAACATGGCGGTTCTCCGTTCGGGTTGTCTGCGCGCGCGCAGGAAATCAGGCGGCGCGGTCGGTGATGAGCACGCCGTCGGTGTGGTCGATTTCGTGCTGGACGATGCGTGCCGGCATGCCGCCGAGATCCTTGGTCACGCGCGCGCCGGCGAGATCGGTGTAGGACACCTTGATGTCGCTCGGGCGGGTGACCGGCATGCGGCGGCCGGGCAGCGACAGGCAGCCCTCCTCCATCTCGAAGCCGCGCTTCTTCGCCCATTCGACGACCGGGTCGATCATGACCATGGGACGCCGAGCCTCGGGCGTGCCCGCGTCGAGCACGATCATGCGGACTGGCCGCGCGACCTGCACGGCGGCGAGGCCGATGCCGCGCTGCGCGTACATGGTGGCGAGCATGTCGCGGGCCAGCTGGCGGATCTCGTCGGTCGGTTCGCCGATCGCGGCCGACGGCCGCTTCAGCATGGGGTCGGCGTCGGTGATGACGGTGAGCACGTTGCCGCCGGTGAGATCGATGTCCATGGTCGCGTTCCTCGTTTGCGCGCAGCGGATTTTTCCCGACTGCAGCCTGTTCTGCAAGACACCCACTGCGAGCCTGCCTCGCGTGATGGACCGCGTCTCTCCCGCGCCGGGACGGATCCGATCGCGCGGCGGCACCGGGGCCTGCCGGCCTGCCGTCCACCGGCCGACTACGGGCCGTTACCGGGCGAACGTCCTTTCGGTGGCCTGGCTGGTCGATTCCACCAGTCGCACGTCTAGGACGCGGAACGTCTTCGGCACGACACCGGTGGGTGACCGCGCGAACTCCTCCGCCCGTCGCCGCACGAAGGACATCTCGTCCGCCGTGAGCGGTTCGCCGAAGAACATGGCCACGCTCTCGTAGGCCGGGGTGGTCATGGTCTCGCCTGCGCGTTCTATCAGGTCGAGCGCGCTTGCGATCGTCCTGTCGCAGGCCTCCCTGGTCCATCCCCCGCCGCGTTCCGGCTCGAAGTCGTTCTCGTCGATGCGCCGCTGGGCCGCCGCGATCTGACCTGCGGTGTAGTTGCGCGCGTAGTCCTTCGCCCGCACTCTCGCGTCCTCGGCCGCCGCCGGATCGCCCGCCGGGAAGTTGAAGCCCATGCCGTTGTTGAGCCGTCCGGGCGTCGCCCTGATGGTGTTGGTCACCATGCCGTAGTCGGTGTGCTCCACGGCACGGGACTTGGCCCGCAGGGCGTCGACCATGGCCGGCGCGGCGGCCTGCGCCTCTGCCGCCTCCCTGTCCCCGTGACCCCGATCGAGGTCGCAGATGCCGGTGACGTATCCCGCCAGTTGGCGCTCGAAGTTGCCGGCGTAGCTGTCGGTGTCGATCACCAGGATGTACGTGGTTCCCGTGGGCAGTTTGACGTCCATCATGTCGTCCTTCCATTTTTGATCGTATTTGCCGGATTGGCGGGACCGACCGGGCCACGCGTTGGCCGAACCACGGAGGTCAGAGAACCTGCGTGCCAAAGCGTCTCAGCTGTGCGGCGCAGATGCGGTCGTATCCGTCCATGTCGCAGCACAGCCACTGGAACACGAACCCCGTCAGAGCCATGCCCACGGTCGCCGTCATGATGCTCCAGGCCAGCGTCGGGCCCGCAAGATCCGGATCGAGACCGGTCAGCGCGAATGCCACCGACGTCAGGAACGCGAGGCTCACCGAGATGAAGAAGCCAAACGACCCGCCGAGCGCCGCCATGGCGAGGTTGCGCCACGAGAGCCCGGCGTTGATGTCGTGCGCCACGTTGAAGCGCGCGCGCGCGGCGACGATGCGCACCCGGTCGATCAAGCCACCAAGCCTTCCGCGGCGCATGTCTTCCAGACCCACCTTCCGGAACGGCCCCGTATGCAGCGTGACGCCGTCGAAGGACGTCGACACGGATTTGACGATGAGGTCGGACGGAATGCGCGCATGGTCCACGATCGATCTCAGGGGTCGACCCGGCACATCCAGCAGCACGGTTTCCGGGAGACCTCCCGCTATGGTCAGGTCGTGCCCGTTCCACGTGACGCCCTCGCCGAGGTCCATCCTGAGCACGTACGTCGCCGACGCGGCCGCCAGCGTGCCGCCGTTCTCCTTGATCGTACCGTCGAGCGCCTCGAGGACGGCCCATTCGGCGTGCGGGTCGGATCCTTCCAAGAGGGGAATGAGCAGGAGTCTTCCCTGGCCCGGTCCGTAGTGTGCGTCGAGCATGTCGAGTACGGCCATGTCGAAGGTGTCGTATCTGTGGGCCATGGCGTCGTCCTCTGACTCGATGTGCGTGCCGGGAGTCCAGGTTCCCGGGGTTCAGAACCTCAGCGCGATCACGTCGTCGGCGTCGACCTTGAGCGCGCGCGCCATGAGGTCGTGCGCGTCGGCCATGCCGTCGTATTCGCCCGTGGTGATCACGAGGGCGATGGTGGGGGCGCCGTCTGCGCGCAGACCGACGACCGAGGCGACGAGCGCGGCCGCGTTGCCGGCGTCCTCGTGGTCCGCCATCGCGACGACGAAGAGACGCGGGGCCGCTGCGTCGACATGCTCGCGTTCCATGACGTCGTACGCGGTCTCGGGGGACTGGCCGCGCGCCAGCGCCTTCGGCGTGCCCGCCGATGCGTCGAACGGCACCATCACGAAGCCGAGCGCGTCGGCCATGGTCCGTACCGTCCCGAGGAGGTCAAGCGGGGCGTGACGCGTCGACGCGATGGCGACGCCGGCGGAATCGCCGGTCGACCGGATGGCGCAGTCGCACAGCACCCGGCCTAGAGTGGCCGTATCCGAGATGGTGATCATGACATGTCCTCGATGAAGTGGTGGGGTCTACTGGTCTATCGCCATGGAACCCACCGCATCCTTATTCCGGGACGGAGGTCAGGGGACCAGGTCTATTGATGCCGCGTCGAACTGCGCACTGGATTCTCCCGAAAGCGTGTTCAGCGCGACGGAGAATTGGGCAGGGGCGTTGCTGACCTTGACGGTCAGCAACGCCCAGGTCTTGCCGACGGTGATCTCGTTTCTCGCACCATTGGCGATCAGCCAGACCCTTGCCGATGCGCCGACCGACCGGGCCCAAACCGATACGTTGTAGGTCCTGCCGGATGTCAGTATGCCGGTCCGTTGCGACATGCCGTTCTGGCGCAAGATTTCGACGACTTTCCCGCCGTCCTTGGCATCCGTCACGTTGCGGAACGTGCCGTAGCCAGACCACAGCGTGCTGGGAGACGTCTCGGTGAATGCACCCGTCGTTCCGGACTCGAAGGAGGGATCCGCCATGCGTGATCCGCACTCGGTGCTCGCTCCGGCTTCAAAGGGGGACGGCTTGACCGTCTTGGCGGAACAGTAGGAGTCGTCCGCCGTCGCACCGTCGGATCGCTCGCAACTCCAGGTCACTTTTCTTGTCGATGACGGACTGCAGGTAGTCGTCCATGGTCCGTAGGAAGCCACCTTCCATACGTATGCGCAGCTCGTGGTGACTTCCGCGGGAACGGAGACGGGCCGAGGCGCTGTGCAACTGGCTTCCGGTTGCGGAGCGGCGATGCTGGTGCCGCCGCTTCGCATGCATGTCGACGACACCGTCCGCGTGGCCATCCCGCACGTGGTGCTCCACGGTCCGTAATCCACCGCCCAATCTGTGGAGCATCCGTCATGTCGAGGAACGCTTTTCACTTCGTCGACAGGGCGCGCCATTGCGCACCGCGCATCATCCACGACGGCCCCGTCGCGCCGGCACACGCTTCGACGTTCGTATACGGCGGTTTCCGTGCAGGCCGGGGAATTTTGCCGGTAGGCCCAGTCCAGGTGTTCCCAGTGTCCATTGCGTGCGTTGGCATCGGGATGCGTGAGCACCCTGCGCATTATCACGACGTCCTGACTCCACGACGCCGTCGACATGGTCGAGCATACGCATGCCAGCACAGTGGAAAAGACTGTTTTCTTCATCCTGAAACCATATATGGAACGCACCCTCGGCACAATGGCCAGTTCCCATCATTGCCAGGGGTGGGCTTCAGCCCACCGTACGGGTGGAATGCACCGACAGTCCCTTGAGCGAAGCCGAACTGCGCGACATGCCGCTGCCGCCGGAGCCCGAGACCTCGATCCGCACCTGGCTCGGCGTCACGGCCAGACCCAGAGCCCTGCCGAAGAACTCGGCCGCGATCTCCTGGATCTGGAGCGGTCGCAGCGTGATGCTCTCGGGCATGCCGACGACGCGCTTCTGGCCGTGGAAGTAGATGATCGTGTCGCCGAGGAACGGGCCGCTGCTGGAGAAGCCGCCTCCGCCGCCGTCGTGGACGCGGTGCGTGATGTTCTGGGCGACGACGGGGACGTTGTTGGCCTGGTAGTGGTCTGCGATCATGCACTTGACCTGCTCGCCGTCGAGGGCGTGCGTCTGCGTTACGATGACGGTCATGGATGCGCTCCTGCGGAGGATGGGGGCTGGACGTGCCGGACGTCAGTTCTGCTTGACGCGATCCCCGGCGATCAGCTGCGTGACGACGATCTCGTCGTCGATCGGCCGCCATTGCCACCGGGCCTCCTGCGCGTAGCGCAGCGCGCCGCCGTCCGAGAAGCGCCAGATGCCCGGCATGTCGCCGTTGCCGGCAGAGCGCGCGTAGCGGGACTCCGGCTGGTAGTCCGGGCATTCCGGGTTGCGGAAGCGCATCTCGATCCAGCTGCGGTCGCGCGGCGCGGTCGCGATGGGGCGGAAGTCGCCGTAGAGGACGGACTCGGCCTGGCTGGCGAAGTAGGCGTCGGCCTCGGCGGTCTGCTCGGCCACGTATGTGGCGTGCTGCTCGGGCGTCTCGTCGCCCGAGGTCTGGGCTTCTGCGATGGTCATGCTTTTCCGCTCCGAAATGGTGATCGAAGAGCCCTTGCCGGACGCTCTTTCAGGATGGTTCATAAGATGTTATCCACGACCCGCATACCATCTCATCGGACATCGCCATGACGACCATCATCCTGACCATCGTGGGAATACTGCTCGCCGCGGCCGCGGCCCTGATGGTCGTCTACTACGGCGGCGACGCGTTCGGCGCGGGCGGCGTCAAGGCGGAAGCCAATTCCGCCATCGGCAAGGTCCAGCAGGTCTCCTATGCGCTTCAGCTGCGCAAGGCGTCTGATGGTGCCGAACTGACGTCGCGGACCTATCAGACCAACCTTTCGACGCTGGTCTCGGAAGGGTGGCTCAGCCCCTCCATCGGCGACGGCGTGTTCACCGTGGATGCCGATGGCTACGGGTACGGGGCCATCGACCACGTGTACATGGCGATCGGATCGGACGCTCATGCCGGCGAGGTCTGCCGCCGCATCGATCTGCAGGGTGGATCCTCCAGGCCGGGCGAGTCGATAGCCGCGCCGGCGGACTGGAAGGATGCCGCGGCTCGTCGAAAGCGCTACGGCTGCTTCCGCTTTCCGACCGGAGCGTACGTCGTCATCGATCACGTCTGACGTCGCGTCAGGCCGCCGCGGCGTCCTGGTCGAACTCCAGCGGCGGCAACGCGCCGATCGCCGCCGCCAGACCGGCCACGGTCCCGATCTGCGTCAGATCGAGCCCCGAGGCGTCGACGCCCATGCCGTGCGACAACGCCTTCAGCACGGTTTCGTCGGTGCGGTGCGGCGCGACCACGTCGTCGATGCGCGTCTCCTCGTCGACCTCGATGCCGAACTCGCGGTGCAGGACGTGAGCGACGTCGGCGATGCGCTGGAAGGCGGCGATTGAGGCGACCCCGGCTTCGACCAGACCCTGATCCGTGGGCGGCGCGGCGTCGTCGACGAGAGCGTCCAGGGTCTCGGCGGCGATGGTGATGCCGATCTCGTTCGCCGGGATGAACGGCAGACGTCGCGCGAGGTCCGCACCCGCGGTGGCGACGATGGCCAGATGCTCGGGCTGCAGGAGCGAGGGCTGCATGCAGGACGGCAGCGCCATCGGTGCCGCGTTGCCCTTGAACGTCGTCATGTCGAGCGCCCGCATGGCGGTCTCGCCGTAGACGGTCGCCGTCTCCAGCTCGAGATAGGCGCGTTCGGTCTCGTTCCAGTACGCGCAGCAGTGCTGGACGGCGAGATCGCGGATCACGTAGTGCTTCATGTCGGTCTTTCCCTGTCGTGCGGCGGTGTCAGGCGATCGTCCCTCCCCAAGGGGGAAGGACGGGATGGTCATTTCATCAGGATGCGCAGTTCGCGCGCCATCCGGCGCAGCGCGGCCGAGCCCTTGTCGCTGCGTGCCTCGCCCGCCGCCTTGTCGAGCTGCTCCCGCATGGTCTGGAGAAGCGGCCAGTCGACGCTGAGCTCGGACGGCACGACGACGGTGATGCGCGATTGCAGCTGACGGAACGCATCGCCGAGGCCGAGGGCCTCGAACCGGACGGCGAGTGCCTCCAGGCCGATGGAGGAGATCTCGAACCGGCTGGTGACGCCGGAGAAGTCGGCGAGGTAGTCGATGCGCATCGTCATGAACTCGCCCTCCTCGATGTCGAGGACCAGCACGTCCAGATCGTCGTGGCCCGGGTCCTGGTCGGCGGTGCCGCCGATGACGATGTAGCGGTACATGGCCGCCTCGTTGGCGGTGCCGATGGCGTGGACGGCGTCGCACAGCGCGCGGTCGTCCGAGGCGTGCGGCGTCATCAGGTCGACGGTGTCGATGTAGGTCTTCTGCGGCATGGGGCTCATCCTGTCTTTTTCCGCCATCCAGCGGTCATCTCATTCCCGGCATCCGTCTCATGTCTTCACGGAGGGATTGCGCCCCAGGAAGCATGCAGTTGAACCGCCCCGCAAAGGCGGGGCGGTGGCCATGTCGGCTCGTGGCATCAGGCCGGCACGCTCTCCGACTTCTCCAACCGTGAGAGCTTGTCGCGCATTCTGGCGAGCGTGTCGCGCAGGGCGTCGGCGTGGATGGCCACGCCCTTGCGGCTGAGGCTCTCCATCGCGGTGATGATCGCCAGCGTGAGCGGAATGCAGATGCGCAGCGAGGTGGCGTCGTCGCGCCGCATGCACAGGCGAAGCGCCAGCATCATGATGCCGACGGCGAGGAACTGTCGCACGCGCATCATGGCAGCACCTCGATCGTGCCGACGCTGTACGAGGCGCGCGTGATGCCCGAGATCTCCAGCACGCGCGCCTCGTCGATGCCGACGATCCGCGAGGGATGGTGCGTGGCGAGCAGATTGACATCGCCCGTCTTCAGCAGATGGCGCGTCAGCGCCGCGGCCTCGGCCTCGGTGACCGGGCACGGCCTGGTCGCGCAGCGGGCCGTGACGTCGTCGACGATCGCCTTGACCGCGCCTTCCATGCTGAGGTGATGCGCCATCGGCTCTTCGGGATGGCTGTCCTCGAAGTCCTCCTGCTCCCGTATCTTCGCGACCCTGATCACGCTTTTCTCCATGTCTCGGCTCCTTTGGGCGATCCGCTCCTACAGACCCGCTTCCATCTCGATCATCGTGCCGTCGTCGAGCAGGATGGCGAGGCCATCCTGCGTGGAGGCGGCTTCGATGCGTGCGAGCGGCCAGCGCTCCAGACCCCCGACCACGAGGTGGTCGTCGCGGACTCTGATCGAATGCGCGTCGACGTCGCCGAGGGCGACGCCGTTGACCTTCGCGGTGACGGACGTGCCGTGATCCCGCACGATCGACGTGATCTCGGCCGAACCCGAGGACATGAACAGGAGCAGCAGGGCTGGGGCGCTCATCGGCGTCATGTTCCACCGTTCACGGCGGTCCTCGTCTAGCCGCGAGATGAGGCCGTACTGGCGCTTGAGCGTGTCGCCGAACGCGGCGTCGGTCGCGGCGACGGCGCGCGCATGGGCATCCGCGGCGGCCGCGAGGTCGGCGTCCTTGATCGTGCCCAGCGCGATGGTCGTCTTCAGAGCGGCGTCGAGGACGCCGACCTGCGCGGTGAGGGCGTCGACCACGTCGCGGTGGGCTCCGGGGGCGCGTCGGGCGATCTCGTCGAACGTGTCGATGATGGTCTGCATGGTCGAAGTCCCTTCGGTGGTCGGCGGATCGTCAAGCGGCGAGCGCGACGGGCGGCGCATTCGCCCGCATGACGTAGCGCCCTAGCCAGGTCCGCGTGCCGGGCTGCAGAAGGTTGTAGAACTTGCCAACCACGACCTTGCCCATCTTGTCGACGGCGCGGCACAGGCGTCCGCCCTCGTCGTCGAAGCCGGCCTGCACCAGGCTGTCGAGCAGCAGCGCGAGCGGCTTCGGATCCATGTCCGGACCCGTCGGTGCGTCCGCGAGCATCTTCGTGACGAGGCGCTCGACGAAGTAGGCGGGATGGCCCTCCAGCTTGACGCTCCGACCGTTGTCGAACACGCGCGCGACCGAAGTCAGGACGTCGACGACCTGCCGGGCGAGTTCGACGTGCTCGTTCGCGACCACCTCGAGCAGCTTGGCCATGTGGTTCATGACCTGGTCGACGTGCTCGAAGTCGGCGTTGATGCTGATGGCGAGAGCCGCCGACGTCAGGATGCGCGCGTCGCCTTCGCCCTCCTGGACCTTGTAGGGGACGCCACCGGGCACGATCGGACGCGTGCTGAAGGCGCGGTACGCCTGCACGAGGCGGGCCGCCTCGCGTGCGGCCGGAACGACGAGCGCGGGATCCATCGTCCTGGTGATCTCGGCGATGCGGGTGCGCCCGGCGGCGACGGAATCCTTGAAGTTCATGACGTTTTCTCCTGTTGGACGATGTTTCGGCGATGCGATGCTCAGACGGTGCGCGAAGCCGCCACCCGCTCGGTCCGGTCGACGACGGCCTTCATCCACGCCTCGGTGTTCCGGGCGTAGGCGCCGAGGTTCAGAGGCGGGTTGAGCTCGATGGGCACGATGGCCCCCGTGTTCGCGTCGATGCAGACGTCGAGGCTGTAGTCGAGCCCTTCGCCCCGCTCGGCGGCGAACTCGGCGCAGAACGTGACCGCGAACGCGAGATAGCGTTCCACCAGATCGGGACGCGCGACGACCGCTCCGTCCGAACGGATCTCCTCCATCTGCGGATCGAACACGGCGGTGTTCTCGGCCGGCGTGAACGCCTCGATGCAGCCGGACGCGGTGACCGGATTCCCGTCGATGACCAGGATGCGGTATTCGAACGTCGGCGCGATGCGTCCCTGCACCAGCAGGATGTCGTTTCGCGACCCCTCGTGCGTGATGGGGATGAAGGCGAGATCGTAGCCCTGCTGGCAGTCGGTCTCGTTCATGAGACGCGTGTCCGCGCTCTCGATCTGCCACCACAGGCCTTCGGACAGGGTCGGATCGACCTGGAACGTGCCCGACCACGACTTGTCGACGGTCTTGATGAACAGGTCGCCCGATCCGGAGTCGTCGACGACCTTGCGCAATGCCGCCTCGATGCCGCGTTCACCCTCCACGTCGCCGTTCGCGAGCGCCATCGGCCGTCCGGCGTGATGCAGGAACGTCTCGCTGGTGGCGTATCCGCTCGCGGCGCGCACGCTGCGCGCGTCGGACCCCACGACGTCCATTTCGAGCGGCACCGTCTTCATGAAGTCGTCGTTCGTCCAGTGGCCGAACATCGCGCCGACGGGTGCGTCGGGACGCGAGGCCGGCACCATCCAGCCGCTGCCCGAGACGTGCACGCGGCCGCCGACCGGAAGCAGGGTGAGATCCACGCCGAGCGTTTCCGCCGCATGGAGGATGGTCGCGTTCTCGATCCAGTCCTCCGGATCGGATCCTTCGGTCTCCTCCGTCGGCAGCGGGAAGGGCCTGGAATCCGGAAACCGGCGCAGCCAGGTGTCGAGCAGCTCGGGCGCACGCGCCTCGATGCCGGCGGGATGCTTGTGGGTCGGATACGGCCGATAGGCGTAGATGGCGCGCATGGTTTTCGGCTCCCAGGATTATCAGGTTGATGAGCCGGAGCTCCAACCTGAAGCCCTGGTCTACGCGACGTGTCCGATCTGAGCGGCGGCCACCGTGAGGTGTCCGCTTTTCCTGGAACCCATTCGTCGCACCGCGTACCTCCTACCCGCATGGTCGAAGGGCCCGGGATCCATCGCCTGGAGCGGTGGATGCGGGCGGCGCACGTCAATCTGCGCCGCTTTCACTGCCCGGTGGATCAACTTCCAGCATTCCGCCTGCGCCATGGCTTTCGCTATGATGTCCGGCGCCGCTCCATCCTTCCCTGGGAGGGGCTGCACCGTCCGCGGAACCACCGGAAGGCGGTCCTTGTCTCCACGCGACGCGGCGATGCCGCGGCGCGCGATTTCCGCTGCGGCCGCACAGGCGTCCGGCAGGTCGAAGAGCATGTTGCCGATGGTGGTGGAGTAGCCACCCCATACGGCCGTGAGCTTTATGCCGCCAAGGGCGCAACGGCGGGCGAGGCCACCGATCAGCGCGGTCCGGCTCCAGAAGTTGATGGTCTGAGCGGCGGGCTCGCCGCGCGACTTCTTGGACCAGCGCAGCTTGCCGAGACCATCCTCGTGGAAGATGGTCTCGGCGTGCCACTTGCGGGCGAGGCCCGAGGCCATACGCGCGGCACGCGCCATGTGCGTGGCCAGAGCCTCCGAGGATGAGCCGATCGGTACGTCCATGCGGATCAGTCGGTGGTCGAGGATGCGGACTGCGTCCGCATCGCGCGCGTCTGAGCGGTGATCTATCTCGATGACGGTCAGACCGATCCACTGAGGGTTGAGATCCACGCCGACTGCGCGCGACGTCATCGCCGGGATGGCTGGACGCCATTCCGGATGGACTGGGCGGATCGAATGGTCGACTGGCTTGATCTTGTATGCGGAATCATGCGTATCAGGGTCGTTGCGGGGCCTGCCTCGTGGCTTGTGACCCAGGGCCTCGCGTTCGGCCTTTTGAACCTGCTCCAGAGTCATGTCCGGCGGAAGTTTGCGCAGATCCATAGGATCGAAGGTGATGGTCACGCTCGAGGAGCCGAGCGTGAAGCCGATGCCGATCTCGCAGGCATTGGTCAGCATCGCGAGGGCTTTGACCAGATAGCCCGTCTTGCCGGACATCTGAGGCAGATTGAGTGTCACGGTCTTGCTGAGGAACCCGACCGTTGCCTTGAGTCCGTCATGCGACAGTTTGAGATGTCGGTTTCCGTCGCGGGTGCGGTCTCCAACGATCTCGATGGGTCTGGACTGGCGGCGTCGCCTCCAGTCTTCCTGGCTGATGAGACCTTTTGCACGCCGTTCGAACTCGTTGCGTCCGCCGAAGACGATTTTCCCGTTTGGCTGCTGCTTGCGCATGCGCAGCGCTTCACGCGTGGCGCAGTGGATTGCCCATGACCCCAGCGGATGCTCTGGGAACAGCCTCTTCAGGAGGTTCCTGAGATCCTTCTCCGGCATGTGTCTGCCATCCGGCAGTCCCGAACGCGCATAACCTGTGCGCACGACGCATGCTTGAAGGCGCTGCCAATCCGCGATCAGCGTCTTGTCGTCGTCCGAAGCGACATAGGGAATTGTGATCGTCTGCACGAGGAACGGATTAGCAACACTCAAGCGTCTGGGGAAGGATTATCGGGTTGGAGACGGTCAGCTTCGACCCGATAATCCGGAGAACCTGGTTTCCCCCTTGGTGTCGGTGTCGTGCATCCCGCCGAAGCGGAGGTGTGCGTCAGGCGGCCTTGGCGAGGACGATGGCGTCCCAGGCGCGGCATTCCTCGTCGTCGGCCATGGGGAGGATCGTGAGGACCGGGCTGCGCGTCTGCGAGCGGACGTCAGGCATGGGGACGACGTTGCCGCGCGGGGCGGGGATGCGACGTAGAGCCTTCATGTTCTTTTCCTCTTTGCCATGGGTAGCATTCAATCCGCCTCGGTCGGATCCTCCTCCAGCAGCGCCATCAGATGCGCCAGCAGCGCGGCGTCGTCGTCCGGAAGCGATACCCAGCCCGCGGCGTAGCCGTCGGAGTGCAGACGCCAGGCGGCGTCGAGATCGGACCGCGGAGCCGTGTGGCCGTGCGCGGCCAGCACGCGCTCCATGCGGTCGACGTCGTCCGGGAAGGTCTCGCGGTGCGTCTCGCGCGCCAGGCGGTAGCGGGTCATGGTCGGTCTCCTTGGAAGGCACGTCCTATCAGACGCGCAACGCCTTGGAGAGCCACCAATCGCATTCGTCCGCATCGTCGAACGGCCCGGAGACCAGGCCGTTCATGTCCGCGGCGTACCAGCCGGGACCCGCGTACGATTCGTCCTGCGAGAGCGGCGAGCCGTCCTCGACGTGTTCGGCATGTGCGAACATGGTCCCCATCCCTTCCATCAGTTCGGTATCGCGCCGGGGTAGAACTTGGGCATCCGCGGATCGCGCATGGTCGCACCACGGCGATCGAGCTCGGTCGCCAGCTTCTGGGTGGCCTGGTAGCGATTCTCGCGGACATGTTCGTCCATCTCGTCGCGATCGTGCCACAGGCGGTCCATCGCCCAGCGCAGCTGATCGTCGGTGCGACCTTCGAAGTCGCTCGACATCATGTAGGCGACCTGCAGGTCCAGGGCTGCGTCGCCCTGTGGCCGTGTTGCCATTTTCACCACTCCGTGTTGCTATATGAACCACGCATCCTAGCTGTCATGCCCGGTAGGAAGGATATGGAAGGCCCCCGACGGCCAAGGGCCGCCGGGAAGATGATCTCGTCAGGGTGCGACCGGATCGGATTCCAGCGAGAAACCGCTGCTCGGTCCTTCCGACCAGGCGTCGAGCACGATGCGGTCGTCCAGGACGGTCGCGGTCCGCACGATCGAGCCCAGGGGTCTGCTGATGCAGGCGGCGAGCGCCGTTTCCGGAAGCGCGTCGGCGACCGTGAGGGTGGCGCCGTCGAATTTGGCGCGGCCGCCGTGCAGCTGCAGGGGGACGGTCACCATCGGCACGGGGACGCCTGCGACCCACCGTAGTCTGCCCGATGGCTGGAACTGGACGCCGGAATAGGTGAGCCGACGCGCCTCGTCGTCGCTCGGAACGCGGGCTAGCTCGTCGATGGCGTCCTCGATCAGCTCGCCCGGATCCACGCCGTGCCGCTCCCGCATCTGATCCATCGTCCATCTGTCGAGATGCACATGGGAGACGACGCCCAGGTTTGCGCCGTCGGCGGGAAGTCCCAGCGTGGCCGCGGCGCGAGCGCGCAGCGACAGCTCCTCGAACACGCCGGCCGCGAGCGACTCCAGGAGATTGGCGGCGGTGTCGATGTCGTCGGCCGCGAGGGCGGCCAGCGTTTCGAGGCGGAGCGCCTCTCCTTCCCTGCCGTACGGCAGTTCGGTGTCCACGGGATCGCCGCACGCGGCGACCAGATCCATCTCGATCTCGAAGCGTCGATGATGGAGCGTACCGGTCAGCGCGCTGCCGCACAGGGTGATGCGCCAGTCGCCGATGTCGCGGGGACCCGACACGCTCATGATGACGTTGGTGTTGCGCATGCCGGCAGCTCGCGCCGTGGGCTGGATTCGCCTCGACACGGCCGAGAGCGGCAGGTGATGGGACATGCGTCGACTCCTGGTGGAAAGGCATCGCGGGCCGAGGACTCGCTATCGGGCGAGCACGTCCACCACCGCCGCGAGGGCGAGGGCGAGCGGGGCGAGCAGCACGGCGAGCATGACGATTCCGTGGATGCGGTCGCGCCGATCGCGCTCCTCCATGCGCTTGTCCGCCCGCTGGTCGAACCAGGCCTGCAGCTCGGCGCTGCGCGGGGTGGTGGACATGCCGGTCCGACGATATCGGTACGGGACGGCATCGTTTCCGTCGGCCCGCGCGACGTGCTTGCGGGCGATGGCGATCGCGAGGGGAAGCACGCTCACGAGACCCTGGTCTCCGTACCGTCGGGTGCCTGGACGAAGCTGGCGGTCATGTCTTTTCTCCGGATGCGTCTGGCTTGCCATGCGGATGCTCAGCCGAAGCGGTCCGTGCGCCAGGCACGGACCGCGCCCTGGTCACCCGAGCGCCGCGGTCAACGCGGCGGATGCGCCCTTGATGCTCGACGTCCGGTCGACGGGCTTGCGGTGCGCGGGGTGGACGTAGGTCCCGATCCGCTGCACCGGCAGGGCCGCCGCCATGTCGATCTCCTCGTCGGTGTCGGCATCGGCGGTCACGGCCTGGACCTGCACGACGGGCGCGTCGACGTCCTCGCGCATGATCGCGACCTGATGGCCTACGCGCCGACTGTATGCGGTCCGCACGCGCTCGATCATGGCCAACGCGTCGTCGACCGGTCCGGCGCATTCCGCGAGGCCGACCGCGTCGAGTTCGTCGATGTTCGGAATGGCGATCAGGTTGAGCTTCGCCATGCCCTTAAGGCTGGTGACCGGGATGCCCATGTCGTACGGCGCGTCGGACGTGAGCTGGGCGTAGGCGATGGGATGGCCGGTGTCGGCGCGCACGAACATCGTCAGCCCGTGGTCGCCGTAGCCGGTCCGCAGCGTCTTCTCGGAGCCGTCCGCGTAGACGAAGGTGACCATGTCGGCGCCGTCGCGGCGGATGGTGGAGAGCGCGAAGCCGTTGTCGGCGACCGCGTAGTGGGTGCGGTCCGCGAGCGCTTCGATCAGCGTGTCGTCGTTCATGTGTTTTCTCCCTCGTCTGCTGGATGCAAGTCGAAGAAGATCGGCATGGATGCGAATGTGGGGAGCTTCTGTTGCCCGGCGCTCCCCGTACCGCTGGAATCCCTTCTGTTGCCCGGTGGGTCCGACCGCGCTGTCTTGGTGTGACCATGGGCCGCTAGGCCCATTGGTTACGCCGCGATTGCGAGTGCTTCGTTGTCGTTGGCACTTGTGTAATGGCGCTTTGCAGGGCTGCCATGCTGAACGAAAGCTAGGCTCTTCATCACCAGTCGATCCTATTTCATCCCCATCAACAGCGGCGGAGAGCTGGAGCTCCCCACGGTGCGACCATGGACCTACTGTCCAGATCCGCCGCTGATGGTGGAGATGCCGGGGTGCTGCCCCCCGGGTCCTCGGTGATTATGTACTTCGCGTTTATCGTCGTATCCGGTGTAACCGGCACTGTCGCCATCCTCGCGGATGTCGATTCCGTTGTCAAGACCGATCGGTCGCGGCGGCGCGCGCGGCTCGACCCGCCGCCTCCCATTCGGCGTCGTCGATGGCGATCCTGGCTCTGCGCGCCGCGGCCGCCGCCGCCTCGTGATCGACGATCGCCACGATGACCGGTCGCTTGGACCACGGCGAGGCGATGATCGCCGTGAACGACCCCGAGCGCGCGACCTTGGCGAGGTCGCGGGACAGGTCGCCTTCCGCGTACGCGTAGGCGCGCGGCCGGTCCTCGAGATCGACGCCGGGCATCGGCACGACCTCCATGTGGTAGCTGCGGATCGAGCACCGGCGGCCCCGGCTGACGCGGGTCGTGGTCTTGAGCGAGGATGCCTCCACCCTGGTGTATGTCACCAGCGCGTGACCGGGCGGGACTTCGACTGCAGGCGTCATGGCGACCTCGGCATTGCTGGTTTGCAGGATGGATTGAACGGTGATTTGATTCGTGGGATCATATGCCATCGAACGCCTTCGAATGGAGTGTGGAAAGCATGCGCATAGCCGATCAGATCACGCCCGTCCCCGCGGTGGACAGGAACAGCCCGAACCTTCTGACCATGCCGATGGTCGATCACGTCCTCGACGCGACGTCGCGTCTGAAGTGGGGCGAAAGGGCCGAGGAATCGCTTTCCCGTCAGAGCGTCGAGCGGGCGGTGTACGACATCGAGCGCGTCAAGACGATGTCGGAGGCGTCGAGTTCGCCGAGCATGGAACATGCCTACCAGCACGTGGCATCCGACATGGTCAGGCGGCTGTCGGAGTCCGTCGTGCGGGCGGTCGGGGCGGACAAGGTGACCTACGCGTCGGAGAGGGACGAGGCGGTGCTGACCGACCCCGTGCGCGTGCAGTACGAAGCGGGGCTGCAGCGCCAGGATAAGGGGCCGTCGCTCGCCCAGCCGATCTTCGCCATGCAGACGCTCGAACGCAGCAGCGGGATCATGAACACCATGACCAATCGCGTCGCCGGGCAGATGCGCGACGACGAGGGCCGCGAAGCTCTCGCAGGCGTCGACAAGCTCGACTTCGCGACCGAGGAGCGCCGTCGCTCGCCGGGCGTGGACAAGCCGCGCGAAGAGCGCACGGGCGAGGAGCAGAGGACCCTGGCCGCCTACAACGCGATCGCCACCGAAGGTCTGGTGCAGGCCTCGACGAGCCTGGTCGGAGTGGCCGGGAAGGGGCTTCTGCAGCCCGAGGAGCTCGAGATCGTCGATCTCACCATCGCCGCGGCCGGCCGACGCGTCGAGAAGGGCTCGGAATTCGATGGGAAGGCGCCCGAGCACGTCGCCGAGCGTCGCGTCCAGGTGCAGGCGGCGATGGCCGCGGCGTCCATGCAGCGCTGACGGGTCCGAGGCCCGGCGCTACCGCGCGTCGGGCCTCGGATCAATGCCTCTAGTATGTTTGGGCGAATATCATGAAAAATTGGTATTTTGCTTTTTTATATGAGCTGCAACGTAGCTCTTTATATATTTTTCATCGCCATTTGCAGGTATATCCGTGTAGCGGCGACCTCTGACAACATCATTAACGGTAGGATACGAAACACCGAACATTCTTGCTATGTTCGTCCTGCTATAGCCTATTTTATATAACGCCTTAATTACGGAGACATCGTCTTCCGTGAATTTTGAGTAACCGTTTTTAACTCCTGAAGCAGGATTTGTCAGACCGGTCTCATGGGCATGCTTCATGTTGCCAACGGATGTAAGAAGTTCGAGATTTTTTAAGCGGTAATTTTGTTTGTTACCGTCAATGTGATTTACCTCGAGATTCAAAGGAATAACACCTTTGAAGTGAAGCCACATTAGACGGTGACATTGAATGTGACGAATGACTCGACATTTTTTATCGAGCTTGCTCATCTTCGGGTATCCACCCGATCCTGTGGCCCATTGGCTGTGACCAGTGGAGACATGCGTTATTATACCGCACGCAGTGAGAGTTATTTCTCCTGAAGCTATGCAAGTCAGAAAAAATGATTCGGCTTCGGTTTTGCCGTGATTTACGATTGCGATGCTGGTGGGCCCGGCCGGATTCGAACCGACAGCCTGGCTGTTATGGGCAGCTAGCTCTACCATTGAGCTACAGGCCCTGAGCATCTTTAGGAAAGGCGGACAGAACGCACGAGATCTAGTTGATCAACGTGCTTCCAGCCCGCATGCCTATGACTGCACGCGTGCCTATTGCAACACGAGGCGAAGCGGTCATTCGATGCATTAGGATACGGAAGGCCGTCATGGCCTATGTGTGCATCTTATGATTTACATCGTCAAGGCCGAATTAGTTACTCAACTCCGCACGAGACTGTCGTGCAGCGCCCGCGTCTCCGGCGACAGCATGTCCCTGAACACGAACGGCACCGGGCCGCCCTCGGGGATGGCGGCGATCAGGCGATCGCGCGTCGCGCGGTCGGCGTATTCGTAGATGACGGCATCCGCCACCGTGTCGCGCATCGGATCGCTGTGCCGCACGCGCAGGACGTGGTGGGAGGCGTGCTTGACGCCCAGCCGCTTGTACGTCTCCTCGTCGTCCCACGACACGCAGCGCTTGTCTGACGGGTCGACGATCAGGCCGGATCCGTCGTGTCGTTCGGCCCGCAGCGCGGGAATCTCGAACAGGACCCCCAACGGCGCCTTCTCGGCCACCATCGCCGCCCATGCGGCGCGCACGGACTTGGCCTGACGCGGGTGCTCGGCCTCGTAGTACACGGTGTCGCCCACGCGCGTCGGCGTGAACTTGCGTGGAAGGAGGACGGCCGCGGCGACGACGGCGGCGAGCAGGCCGCACACGGCGGTGATGAAGGTGGAGAGATCCATGCGTGATCCTTCTGAGGGCGTGGTGGAGGGGGTGATCGAGAAGCCTCAGCCCTCGTAGGAGCGCAGCTGCTCCATGGCGTCGGCCGAAAGCGTCTGCGTCGTCTCCTCGCCGGTCAGGACGTTCTGCGACACGAGGGTGTGCACGTCGCCGTCGGCATAGACGATCATGGTACGGCTCAGGACCCTGGATGAGGGAATGACGTCGCCGTCGAGCGTGCGCATGGCGTCGCCGGGCGAGAGGTTCTGGGTGGCGATGATGTGTGCGATGACGGACTTCGGCATGATGATTCCTCGAGTGATGTATGTCGGAAGCGGATCCGGAGGGCTTCAGTCGGCCACTGGCGCGTAGTAGGCGATCATGGACGCCCCCATCTTCTCGAGACGGTTGAGCAGCGCGATGCCGTCGTGGTCGGTGCGTGCGCGTAGCCTGGTCCGCACCGCGTCCAGGTCGGCGTGGAAGCCGTGCTCGTCGAGCTTGGCGTTGAACTCGGCGGTGCCGTAACCGAAGGCCTGGGCGGTCGCCGGATCGGTCATGTCGACGAAGAGGCCGTCGATGCTGAACGCGCCCACGGCGGCCGTGTCGATCGAATGCACGAGCGCGCCGGACTGCGTGGTGCAGCCCCGCAGATCGTAGGCGCCGTCGACGGGTCGGATCTCGCCGCCGCGTTCGAATTCGAGCACCACGATCTCGTTCAGGTGCGAGGCGTACCGGTATGCTCGACGCTGCGCCATCTCGACGTCGACGAGGACGAGGTTCTCGAATGCGACCATGCTGTCCGATCCGACGGCGAAGCTGCGCCCGGGGCAGCCTGCGTCGTCGAGGCCCATCGGCAGGACGATCAGGGCCATGCCCTCGAATTCGGCGATGCGGGGTCCGTCGCCTGCCGGCAGGCAGATCTCGTTCATGCGGTCGGCGTCTACGCGGGGATCGCCGACGGATCCGCTCCAGTCCTGCGCGATCAGCGCGTAGCGACCGGGAGCGACGCGGAAGCCGTCCGGGATGGTCGTGAATGCGGTCATGTCTTTTCTCCAACGGGAGGTGGTTCGGTCACGGCCTCCAGGAAGGTCACGAAAAACGGTACCCTCAGCCGAGGGCTGCGGGAAGCGCGGAGGCGATCCCGGTGCTGCGCATGCTGAGCGCGAGCGAACGCGACAGTAGGCGGCGATCCGTTCTCGAGATCGGCGACCACGGGTCGTTCGACGGAGCGCGCGGAGCGAGCAGCGCTTGGTCGATAGCGCGGCTCTCGCGGGCGATGCCGAGGCGGATGAAGGCGAGGACGCCCATGACGATCAGGCGCGGAGCCTGGAGCAGGGCGGAGATGGCGACGATCGCGCCGAGGGCGGCGATGCAGAAGTGTAGGCCGGACATTTCTTGGATTCTTTCAACTTCACTTTTCCCCGTACCCCGAGGATCACGCCTCCCTTCCTCCCGTTCTGATCTTCACATGTGCGACGGGCGGGCACGAAGCCCGCCCGCGCGCGTCAGTCCTCTCCGAAGCCCGTGGTCATGAGCGCGCGCTGGCCGAAGGCGAGACCGGCGGCGTAGATGACGGCCGGCACGGCGATCAGGATGACCGCGAGCACGGCCGCCAGCGGGCGCGCCAGGTGCAGGGCGGCGTCGAGCATGTTGGCGAGGTGCGTGACGAAGCCCATGCCGGGCGCCATGACGATGCCGATCGTGAACGCGATGGCGACGATCGCCAGGGCGACGAAGGCCCAGATCGGCATGATCCTGGCCATCAGGCCGAAGTACATACCGGCCATGGCGACGCCCGAGGCGTGGCCGCGTCCGGGCAGGCCGGCGTCGGGATCGGTGGCGTCGATTACGGCGAACGTGGTCATGTCTTCCCTTTCGATTGTCGGATCCGGCATGTCGCCGGTTGGTTGTGCCCGCCTCTGGTCAGTTGATGTCGGGCGACGGCAGCAGGGTGTCGGCCTTGAAGATCAGGCCGGCGACGTAGATGATCGTGGGGACGGTGCCGAACGTCAGCATGATCGCGCCGAGGGCCAGGCCCAGGTTGTCCGGCGTGGCGATCTCTTCGATCCGCAGCTGGAAGGAGCCGTGGGCGCCGGTCGCCAGCAGGACGCCGAGGTCGATGGTCTGCAGCACCGCCGTCATGCCGAGGATGACGAACAGCGCGATGCCGAGGCCCTGGACGACGTTTGCGTAGTACGATCCGACCAGGCGCCGGGCGAGTGGGCGTCCGGCGGGCATCTGCAGCGTCGATTGATCCGTCATGTCTTTTTTCCCTTTGATCGCAAGTTCCGCATCACGCGGCATTCCGGGGGATGCGCGTCCCCGTCCTTGGGCGGGGACGCGCCACCTCAGCGCCAGTGGGTGCGTCGGCTTTCCTTCCAGCAGCAGCGCTTGTCGCGCCACGGCACGTCGTCGCTCACCTGCGGAAGCAGGTGGCTGCGGGTGCGTCCCACGCGCATGTGGGCGACGCCCCAGTCGTCGAGGTCGGCGGCGAGGCCGGCCTCGGCCGCGCGCATCGAGGTGTTGATGCGGAAGGCGCGGAAGCCGCGCCCGTAGCGGCGGCGCTTGCCGCTGCCGGGGATCGGCAGACCGCGTTCGCTTGCCTCCTGCGCGAGGCGCAGGCGGCGTCCGTACCAGCCGACGCCGCGATCGAAGTCGGGCAGTTCGGCGGAGTGGACCACGCGTCCCGCGTCGTCGCGGATGATCCAGTCGGAACGCTCGGTGCGCACCTCGTGGATGGGCAGGCCGCCGCGGAAGCCCACGAAGACCCGGTAGCTGTGGACGTGGGAGGGCTGGGCGCGGAGGCGCCGGAGCGCGCGTGCCTCGTCCTCGGTGTACGCCAGGGTGGTTTCGCCGTCGCCGTGGATGGCGATGAGCGGGTAGGTGAGTTCGTCCATGTGTCTGGTTCCTTGTAGTTGAACTACAAGGCGTCGAGCGGTGCCATGCTGCCTCCTGTTTTCGTGTCGTTACGAAGCTTAACCAATGGTGTTCCCACGTGCAATCGCACCGCTGCGATGCGAGGGAGGCCTAGCCGCGCGGCACGAACCAGCGCGCCATCTCCTCCCTGATCTTCGGACGCACCTCGTCGAAGCGCGCGAACGGTTCGGTCTCGTTCATGAGGCGCCGCAGAATGGCGGCGAGCGTCGCCGCGGCGTCGAGCACTAGGACCACCTCGGTCGGCAGATTGATGAATTCCTCCTTGTCGCCGGCGACCATCGGAATGCTCGCCGAGATCTCCGCGATGCGTTCCGCGGTGAGCAGATCCAGCACCTTGGCCACCGAGGACGTGTGGACGGGCAGGTCCCGGTTGATCAGGCCTTCGACCCTGATCGCGTCCATTGCGTTCATGAACGCCGTCGCGCCGATGCAGACCGAGTCGTATGCCGGACGGTCGCCGCGCAGACGCACGAGATCCGGCAGCAGCATGAGCGCCTCGCGCATGTAGCGCGCCGTGGCCGGGCCGTCGAGCATTTCGTCGCCCACGCGCGCGATGTGCACGATGTGCGCGATCTTCGCCTTCTCGAGCGTTTCCTGCGGAACGTCGCGGACGGCCTCCTCGACCATCATCGACAGGATCGTCGCCTCCTTGACGGAAGGCGCGATGTGGATGGGACGGGGTTTGTCGTCCTGCGGCGGCGCGCCCCAAAAGGTCTCGACGGACACGACGTCGTCGAGCAGCACCTTCTTGCGGGTGACCGTGCCGAAGTCCTCGCGGTAGACGACGGCGTCGACGTCGCCGACGACGATGTGCGATCCGCCGACGACGACTTCGCCGGTGCAGCGGACGTCGATGAACGTCCCGCCTTCGTTCTGCACGCTGCTCACCGCGTCTAGCAGGAGCCACGTGATGAGGCGGCGGCGGTCCTGGATCTGCTGGTCGTTCATGGAGCTGTGCCTCTTTCTGGGTGAAGGATGTCGTCCGACCGGAAAGGGGATTTTCCCCTCTCTCGCGATCTTCGCTCCTTCGAAGACCGCCTATTCGTCGTGGAGGCAGTAGAGGCGACCGTCGCGCACGACGTATGCCTGGATGTCCTCCTGGTCGACCACGCGCCGTTCCAGCAGGGAGACGAACACCTCGGAACTGCAGACCACGGTCTCGCCCTCGTCGTCGAGAATCCCTTTGGCGCAGTGTGCCTCGTCGTGGCACGCGTTGCCGATGACCTCGGCGCACATCTCGCCGGTGGAATAGTCGACGCCGCCGTCCTTCACCGCCTCGCCGTCCGGACCGACGCCGAACCGCGCGCCCGGATTGGCCCGCACGATGAGGCTCCAGATCCGGGCGCCCGCCACGTCGTTGGCGCGCGCGTAGGCGATGAGGTTGTCGATCACCACCGAGGGTGCGTATTCGGTGAGCGGATGATCCTCGGGATCGTCGTGCGCGGCGAAGTCGAACGGCACGGGCGTCACGCCGGCGCGCAGCGTCTCGTCGGTCGCGAGCGGCGTCGACGTGGGGTCGGCGGCGATCTCGTACGCCATCGGGAAGCCGACCCCGCTGATCGACGCCTGCTCCGAGGCGATGGCCGCCGCGAGGAGCGCGTCCGCCTCCAGGACGACGGCCACGTTGTAGCATTCGTGTCCGTAGGCGCCGTGCTGGCGGATCTCCCAGGGGCCCTCGGCGGCGCGCATGGTTTCGACGACGTCGTCGAGCGCCCGGCGTCCGACCAGGACGCAAAGCCGCATCGGCGTGATCACCCGGCCGGAGTCGGCGACGTGGGTGAGCGGCATCAGGCCGCGCGCGTCGAGATCGTCGAACCACGACTTGAAGGCGGCATCGTTCCCTTCGAAGAAGCGGTGACGCACGTCGGTGCCCTCTCCGCCGATCAGGATCTGCCAGTCGTCGGTGCGGGCGACCCAGAAGGGCGAAACGAAGCCATCGATGCCCGTTGAACCGATCACCAGCCGGGCGCCGTGCGATTCGCCGCGAAGCGCCGTGCCCACGGGATCGAAGTGCGAGGGGATGCCCGTCCTGGTCGCCAGGCCGATCGCGCGCCTGTGCGACTCGATCCAGGCGGAGAGGCGGTAGCTCGTCTCGTAGTCGGGCTTCGGACCCTCGTGGTCCAGCATGTCGAGCGTCAGGGGCGAGAGCGTCATGGAGCTTCCTTACGGGATGGTGGTCAGAGGTTGCCGCGCGAGACGAACCGCGCGCCGACCGTCCTGAGCGCCGCATCGGCCGCCCGCAGCACCGTGACGACGATCGCGAAGGCGCCGAAGAGCGCTAGCATCAGCACCGTCGAGACGAACAGGATGCCGGGGACCGTGCCGCCGGTGCGCATCACGTGGAGCGTGAGGTCGGGGAGCATGCCGAGCGCGGCGGCGGTCACGACGAAGGCGAGCGCCATGACGCCCGCGATCGCGACGCCGCCCGTCTCGGACGGCAGGGTGCTGGTGTAGGTCACGTCTTTTCTCCCATGTGGATGCATCACCACCATGTCATCGCCTCCCGCACCGAGACCGGATCCGGATCGAGCGTCACGACGATCTCCGGCATGCCGATGCGGCTCGCGCCCTGCCTGATCCCCTTGATGACGCGGTCGTCGACGGCGTCGTCGAGCTTCGCCAGGTCGCCGACCCTTCGTCCGACCAGCGCCTGGAGTGCGGTCTCGGGGATCTCGGCATGCAGCGTGATCTGCACGCCGTCGAAGAAGACGGGCACGCCTCCCGGGCGGGCCGTCCCGACGTGCATCCTGAAGCCGAGGAAGCTGAGCGTCTCGCCGCCGCGCGTCAGGTCGCCGGCGAACGCGTTGCCGAAGGCGTGCATGCCGTGACCCGGATGTGCGGAGAATCCGGAGTGCAGCACCCCGACCGCCTCGTCCGCCCGTGCCGCGAGCGAGTCGCGCGCGACGAGCGCCAGACTGCGGTCGACGTGGAGATGGCCCACGGGACCGGGTTTGGTGGGCGTGAGCGGTGCGAACACGTCCAGGGGACCGGCGCGCGCCGCACGCGCCTTCTGGCAGGCCATCATCGGCTCCATGAAGGCGCGTACGGCCGCGATCTCGTCCGCGAGCGATGCCACCGACGCTTCGATCACTCCGGTGACCAGGATCGGCAGCCGGTGCAGCGTCGGCGACCAGCCGCTCGCCGCGACCTCGATGCGGCACGAGCCGTCGGCCTCTCGGGGCATCGCCTGCAGGCACGGACGGTGCGCCGAGGTCGTCACGCCGGGCACGGTCCGCAGGATGACCCGGACGGCTTCCTCGAGCGGATCGCCGGAGGGGCTCTCCATCATTTCGGCGCACGGGTTCATCATGGCGGCGTCCTCGTGCTGTATGTCAGGCTTGGTCGTCGGGACCTGCGGGGAGCGCATCGCGCGGCAGCCAGCCCATCATCGGACCGTCGTGGTACGGGGTCGGAGCGCCCTTGCCCAGTTCCTCGATCTCGACCTGCGCGACGTCGTCGCCGAGCACCCAGACGGGTCCGTCGTATTCGGCGGGCGACACCGGCGTGTCCTCGCTCCAGCCGCCCGGGTGATGCCGTGCCTCGACGACGCCGTGCACGGCGTGCAGCGCGATGATCTGTCGGCCGTCGCGCGGTGCGTCGGCCATGGCGTTCCAGCCCTTTGGCGTATCCATGTTCATGTCCTTCGTCATAGTTCGACCGGCTGGCACATGCGTTCGATCTCCTCGCGCAGCGCGGCGGCCACGGCGTCGACCGACAGGCGATTCTGCTTGAGCGTCAGCGCCCTGGTCGTCAGCTTGTTGAGCTTGCGCGCCAGGCCATCCGGCGTCAGCGCCCATTGCCGACGTGCCGGCGTGCCCTTGGGCAGGGGATCGACGGGCAGGCCCGTCACGCGCCTGATCTCGGCCCGCAGCGTCGCCGCCATGGCCTCGCTCCTCATGCCCAGCGACTCGTGCGCGCTCGCCTCGTCGGTCAGCGCCTCGAGCTCCATCGAGAGATCGTCGATCGTCATGCGTCGTCCTTCCTCATCCATTGTCCAGGCACGGCGTTCGCGATGCCGGCGAGCTTCTCCAAGGCTTCTCCTACCACCATGTCCTGATAGTCGGACAGCGGCACGAGGACGGGTTCCAGCGTGATGGACGGACCGGCGGACGCTCCCGTGCGGACCTGCCTGACGATGCGGCCGTCCAGCATGGGATGGATCGAGACGAGATCGCGCAGAGGTCGTCCCGACATCGCCCTGGCCAGCGTCTCGGGCAGCTCGAAGGGGTCGAGCGCGAGCGTGCCGCCGTGCAGGATGCCCTGGCACGACGTCGCCCCGGAGCCGGGCGTCCTGACGCCCTGCGACCACTCGGCGACGCGCATCTTCGAGCGTTCCGCGACGGCGAGCGACCCTTTCCGCAGGGTGCCGCCGCCCGCGTACCTGTCCGCCGTGTTGTGGAGCTGCTGGACGTGGTCGCCGATCTCGCGGATGCGCGTCCAGCACGACGTCATCGTCTCGGCATCGCGCACGCGCCGGGCCTGCTCGGGCGTCCACGCGTGCGAGCGGACCGAACCGTTCTCGCCCGCGACGACCATCGCGAGCGCGGAGGCGTCGACATGCAGGTGCATGATCGACACGAGACCGGCGCGTCCCGTGGTGAGCGGGAACGCCGAGGCCGCGGCCCCCGCCAGTTCGAGTCCGGCGGCGGCTCGAGCGCGCTGCCTGTCGAGCACGCCGTCGATCTGTCCCAGGATGTCGTCGACCTGGTCCTGGACGTCCGCGGCGGTCGCCAGGCGCACCGGCAGTTCGATGACGATGGAGTGCAGCGACGGCGATCGACCATCGACCACCAGCGTGTAGGCGATGCGCCCCGACATCGGCACCTGCGGACTGGTCGCCTGGACGTGGGGTCTCAGCGAGCATCCCGGGATGGATCCGACGACGGTCGCCAGGTGGGCCGCGACGGCGGCGGGAAGCGGAGGATGCATGGCGTCGTTCCTGTGGTCGGCTGGATGCTGGGCCTCAGCGGCTCTTGATGACGGTCTCGCCGTCCGACTGGAAGCCTCCGCATCGCTGCATCCCGCCCGCGGAGATCACCGGCGTGAGTTCGCCGGACTCGTCGCCGTCGGCCCAGAACCATTCGCAGCGCGTGCCCTTGTCGAGCAGACGGTACACGTAGCCGCCCGGAACGTCCGCGACCGACGCCACCGAGAAGTCGTGCCGCTGCGCGGTGCCGCACACCGGGATCTGGCGGCCCATGGTGCGTGGTCGCAGCGAGTAGGCGCTCTCGCCGTCGACCAGCAGATAGTCGCACCGCGTGGTGCGGTCGCGCAGCACCGAGATGGTCAGGAACGTGGCGAGCTTGGTCTTCTGGACGAGCTCCAGCGCATCCTGGGGCGGCTCCTCGCCGGATTCCGTCTTGGGCGTGCAGCCGACGGCGAAGAGCATGGCGAAGGCGATGGCGGCGATGCGCATGATGGTTTCTCCGGGTGTGGTGGACGAGGTGGGTGCGATGGTCAGACGGCCTGCGCGGTTCCGGCGCCCCTGGCCGCCTTGGCGAGCGCCTCGGGCGTCTCGCGCACGCCTTCGATCAGCCCCAGCGTGAACATCAGCAGGGGAACCGCGACCAGCAGGCAGCCGGCGATGCCGGCGAAGAGGGCCAGCGTCACGCGCGTCGTCAGATCGGACATGTCGAGGAGGAAGCCGAAGTCGATCGGCCCCACGATTAGGTGCCATGCGATCACGAAGGGGCTGAAGACGAGCGCGAGCGTGGCGAACCCCTGCAGGAGCCCGAAACCGGTCCCCAGGATCGCGCGGTAGCAGCTTCGCATCAGGGTCAGACCGGCCTCGACGCCGGGCGGCGTGACCTGCACGTATTCGGGATCGGCGCCCTTGATCACGGGAAGCGGTTCGCCGGGTTTCGAATTGTCCATCATGCCTGATTTTCCTCAATGGTACGGGTTTCGAAGAGGCCCAACCGGATGGCACGGCCGAGGGCCGTGGCCGACAGGCTTCAGAATGGAAGGATCGAGGGGTTCCGCGCCACGAACCCGATGGTGCGCACGCCGTCCGGAAACGGCACGTGCATCGTGATCGCGTCGTCCCGCATGGCGCGCTGCGTGTTCGAGAACGGCGTCATCTGCACGTCCACCCGGCGCGAGGCGCCGGCTTCGATGTCGATCGACCCCGTCATCGCGCCGTCCGTCCGCCGACGCAGCAGCGTACGCGCATCGTCGTTGTCCGTCCGGGCGTCGGTCAGGTCGGTGTCCGTGACGTCGGCGGCCGACGCGGGCACGGCGCGACCGGCGGGGCCGGTCATGGCGAGATCCGTCAGGTCGATGCGCACGGGGTCGCGTCCGGCGTTGGCGTAGGTGAGCATGGCCGACTGCCCGCCCATGTCCGACCAGCGCGCCGTGACCCGCACCGAAACGGTGCGCGAGACGAGCGAGGCCGCACGCCCGTCCTGATCGTCGGCCGATACGCGCACGGTCGCGGAGGCGACCGGGTCGAGCGGCCCTCCGGAATCCATTCCGCAGGCGGTGAGCAGCAGCACGGCCAGCAACGGCGCGGTGATGCGGATGATGGTGGTCATGACGATGCCTATCGCACGAGGAGGGCGGCGCCGTAGCCGTAGCAGGCGTCCAGCACGGGATCGTGCGGCCTCGGCTCGACCAGCACGGGGACGTCGACGACGTGGAGGATGAGGCCGCGCACGTGTCGACCGCCCTTCACCCAGAACGCACCCGTGTCGGCATGGCACTCGCGCCACGACGGGTATTCCTCGTCGCAGTCGTCGCAGGTGGTGCGCAGGGGCCTCGGATCCCCGGAGGCGAGCACGTCCTCGAGCGACGCCTGGATGATGGCGGGCGGGGTCTGATCCGCGCATGCGCTCCTGTAGGCGAAGTTGGCGGCCACGCAGGGCCGGCCCCAGTACGCGGCGACCTTCTCGTCGTCGACGATGCGCCCGAAGCTGGAACGGAAGCCCTCCGCCATGACCAGCCGTGCCCGGGCAAGACTCGTGCCGTGGTAGAGTGGCCCTTCGGGCAGCGTGGCGACCAGCGCCTCCCAGGCGGCGACGCCGCCCGCGCCGATCACGGTCTCGAGTCTGAGTGGAAGCATGCCGGTCTCCGTGTGTACGTGTTGATCTGTCGTGTCGTGGCCGGGCGCAAGGCGCCCGGAGGGACGACGTCCGCCCAGGCCCCGGATCAGTCGCCGAGACGCTGCGCGAGTTCGTCGTTGGCGGCCAGATCCGTCAGGTCGACGATCGTGCCGTCCGCGAGCTTCAGTTCCATGGCGTATGCCGAGGTCTCGGGCTCATCGACCAGGACGTCGTCGTCCGGGCTCGCCGCGCCGAAGAGGATGTCGTGGTTGCAGTCGGAGCCCATGCTGCCTTCTGCATACGTCCACCACAGGTCGCGCAAGCCCTCCGACGTCGTCGCCATCTCGCCGGTGCGCTCGCGCGTCTCGCCGTCTGCCTTGCGGGTCACGGTGAGCACGTAGGCGATCGTCGCCGGAGCCGGAACGACGGGATCGAGCGGCACGCGGTTCGCCTTGGTGTCCACCAGCGAATTGTAGCGCGTGACGCCGTCGTACTGTGTGAAGCTGCGGTAGGTGAATCCCTGGAGCTTGGTCAAGCCGGCCCGGACGTGGCGCACCGCGGCGATCTCGGAGTAGGTCGCGGCGATCTGGCTCGCCAGGTACTGCTTGCGCAGCTCGCCGACGGCCTCGTCTCCCGTGGCGGCCAGTTCGCCGCTCATGCGTTCGGCGTCCGCCTTCATCTCGTCCATGCGGTCGCGCAGCATGGCGTCGACGTCGTCGCGGCGCACGTATGCGTTGGGATCAGCCACGGGCGTTCTCCCCGGCGTCGCGCGCGCGGCGCTTGGCGGTGATGCTGGCGGCGGTGCGCTTGCGGAACGCGTCGACGCGCTCCTGGCGGGTGGGTTTGGCGTCTTCGACGGCGATGGTCATGGCTTGCTCCTGCTTTTCACGAAGGTATCCGGCATCTGCATCCTGATCACAGACGCAGGGAATGGGTCCGCACGACGTCGTCCTTGCGCGGAACGCGGTGGTCTCCGTAGGCGCCCGAGACCTTGCCGGTCGCGACCAGCGCGCCCCATGGACGTCGTGCGCCGTTCGTCGGGATCTGGCGGCCGCCCCAGGCGTAGAAGCCGATCCACTTGCCGCGGCGCGACAGGATGACGTGCTCGCCGTTGACGACGAAGTGACCGCCGCCGAACAGGTTCGGGTTGTCGTGCTCGTCGAGCTGGCGATGGTCTGGATCGAGCTGGACGTCCGGCTGCGTCCAGGACGCGACCGTCCAGCCCCGCGGGTGCATCGCGTCGAGCGTCCTGCGCTGCAGCCGCGACATGCCGCTCTGGCGGCGCTTGGCGACGGCGTCGATCTCGTGCTGCGCATCGCGCATCGTCGTGTCTGGCATGGTTTTCCCCTCCGGGTGATCCTCTGGGTGATGACCCCCAGTCCCGAAGAAGTTGTCTCGGCCCCATGCGATTCGATGGTCGCATTCCGCGCTCAGGCGCAAGTCCACTTTGGCAGTACCCCGATGCAGATCAGTGCGGTCGCCAATCCTGGAGAACGACGTCAGAGGGTGGCTGATCCTGTGCAACGATGCCGCCGCCGTCGGGTCCTCACCTCGGTCGGCACACGGCCGAATACAGCGTCGCGCCCTGATACGTCCCGTAGTATTGAAGCGCGCCGCCGTCCGCGACGTAGGCGGCGTACGGCGTGGCGCTCGAAGCGTCCGCCTGGTACGGCGACCCCGTCGAATAGTTCACGTAGCACGTGCCGGCGCTCGTCGACTCGCAGGCCGCCTTCGAGGACGACAGGCTGGCGTACTTGCCCACGAGGCGGAAGTTCGCGTAGTTTATGATCGTGTAGTTGGCCTGCAGGGCGTCGCACGTCGACGTCATCGCGCACGTCGCCACGTCGGTCTGCCGCGATGCGGGGCACAGATTGGTGGCCACCGCTCCGACGACGCCGTCCGACACCGTCCCGCATGTCGCGATCTGGGCGGTCTTCCTGCTGCTCGTGCACACGCCGTAGGTCCCGTAGGTCGTGTTGTACGCGTTTATCGTGCACGAACGGCTCGTCGTCGCAGGCGACCCCGTGCACTTGTCGTTGGTGGCCGAACTGCCGTCTTCTGCCGTGCATTTCAGGGAGGCCGTCTGGGTGCCGGCCGTGGCGCCCTGCGACGCGGGCACGCAGGTGCCGTAGGCACCGTAGCTCGGCGTGTACTTCGGCGTGCAGGACTGCGTTATGCGCACGGCGCAGTAACCGTAGTTGGCATTGGCGTTCGCCGTCGTGACGTCGGTCTTGTCGGAACGCGTGCAGGCCGTGATCGTCGCCGTCTGCGTCAAGGTCGTCGAACTGCAGGCGCTCAGCGGGGCGCCGTAGGTGCCGGCGTAGGTGCAGCTCGAGTACACGCCCTGTGTGTCGGTCTCGGCTGGCTTTCCGCTTCCGCACAGCGAATTCGCGACCGTGACGCCGTCCTGTCTCTGGCACGTGACCACGTTGGTCCTCGTCGCCGCGCTCGAGCACGTGCTGGACCACTGCCCGTACGCCACCTTCCAGGTGTACGAGCATCCGGAATAGTCCGTGATCGGCTGCGAATCGGCTGGCTTGGCGCCCTTGTCCGAGCAGAAGCCGTCGTTCGCGATGTCCTTGTTCGACCGCTCGCAGTACACGGTCCTCGTCTGCGTGACGGTCTTGCCGCACTGCGCGCTGCCGTTCCAGGCTCCGACGTACCAGTCGTAGGAGCATGTGCCGTAGTCGGTGGTCGGCTCGCTCGCCGACGGCTTGTCCGCCGCTATGCAGTTGGCGGCGTCGACCGACTGGCCGTCGGACCTCCGACAGATGACGGTGCGCGTGTGCGTGCTCGGTCCGCAAGCCGGCGTCGACGCGCCGTACTCTCCGGCCCTCCACGCGAAGGAGCAACCCGTCACGTCGTAGCTCGTCTGCGTCGTGTCCGGTCTGGGCTGGGTGCAGCTCGCGCCGTTCGCCGCGGCCGGACCGTCGGAGCGCTGGCAGTACACGCTGCGCGTCTGCGTCACTGTGCCGCAGGTGGTGTCGGGAGCCGAATAGGCTCCGACCGCCCAGGCGAACGTGCACTGGCCGTAGTCCGTTGAGGGCCGGCTCGTGATGGGCTTCTGCACGGTGGCCGAGCACGCTGCGTCGGAGACGGGCTGGTTGTCCGACCGGATGCAGGTGACGGCGCGCGTCTGCGTCGTCGCTCCGCACGAGGCCACGGGATTGTCCCACTCGCCCTCGTGCCACGAGAAGCCGCAGCCGACCGTCTCGTACGTGGTCTGGGTGGACGACGGTCTTACCGAACCGCATCTGTCGTCGTCCGCGGGGGTGCCGTCGGAGCGCTGGCACGTGACGACGCGCGTGCTCGTCGCGGGGCCGCAGGTCGAACTGGGCGCGGAGAAGCCGGTAGCCGCCCATCCGTACGTCGCGACGGGCGGAGGCGAGGTGCCGGGCGACGTCGGCGAGGTCTCGGATCCCGGCGTCGGCGCGGGAGTGGATCCCGGGGTGGGAGCGGGCGTCGTGCCCGGAGTCGATCCCGGCGTCGGCGTGGATCCCGGCGTCGGGGTGGTCCCGCCACCGGTTCCGCCCGTCCCTCCGGTCCCTCCGGCTCCGCCCGTGCCGCTGCCGGTGCCGCCGTCGGGCGCGCAGCTCCCGTACACGGTGTCGGTGGCTTCGGGCTTGGCGCCTGCGCCGTTGCCCGTGCAGAACGCGTCGTCCGCCGTGCTGCCGTCGCTCCGCGCGCACCGCACCGATCGCGTGGCCGTTCCCTGCACGCCGCAGGCGAGCGGCGGATTGACCCACTCGGTGGCCTTCCAGCTGTAGTAGCCCCTGGGCGGATTGACGGGGTCCGATCCCGGCGCGATCCTGCTTGGCGGCGCGATCACGCGACGCATGACGACGATGTCCTGCGCACGTGCCGCCTGCACGCTCGACAGGGTGGCCGCGCATGCGCTCAGCATGAGGAGGTACGACTGTCGGCGGCGCATGGGGTATCCTTGGTGTGGTGACTGGTCCCTAACCCCGATCCATCCTGAAATCAATTTCGCCGGACACGTTTCCGCCTGCGCAACGGTGCCGGGACCGTGGTGACCGCTGCAGGGTGCTGCACCTTGGGCCGTCTGAATGCCTTCCTTGTCGACGGCTCCGCCCATCGGGTGTCGCGTCCACGCCACGGGGGTCTCTCCCCCGTGGCGGTCGTCTTCAGTCCTCGTCCTCGGACAGCCCCGAGTGGATCTCGAGGTCGTAGAGGAAGATGTTCTGGATCTCGTCCTGCCGGTTGCGCAGTTCGCGCTCTCCCGCGATCAGCATGAGGCAGGGGTAGCGCGTGGGCTCCGGGTCCCGCAGGACCTTGGCCTCGAAGCGGCGTCCCCAGTGGCCCGTCGACCACAGGGTGTCGAGATAGGCGATGAAGTCGTCCTCGGTGCGGAAGAGTTCGCTCTCGCAGGAGTCGGTCGAGGCGGTGAAGCGGATGTCGTTGTACATGGTCGTGCAGTCCTGATCTGTGCCGCATGGTTGCGGCGGCATTCGTCAGGCCCGCGAGGGTGCGGATGGCATGTCCGTGGATCGTCGCGGGCCGGTTAGGCGGTGCGAGGACCCATTGTAGATCGGTAGGTTCCCATGTCGTTTTCCCATTCCTGAAGGCATTCGCCGATTCCTTGTCGAAGAGCGATCACTCTCCGTTCCGGTATGCCTCGTGTCGGCACGTGACGATCTCGGTCATCGTCGCATCCTCCCACAGCGGCCATGTCGCGCGGATCTGGAGATCGAACCGGTCGAGCACCGGGTGCGTCAGCAGATCGCGCAAGGGTCTGCCCACGGCGGCGGTCGTCAGGGTGTCCGGCACGCCGGAGAGCAGGATTTTGTCCTCGCGCCAGGTCATGCCCGGGCCGATGACGATCCACGTTGCATCCGCCATGTGCATGCCGATGTTGATCATGCGCGCATGGGACGATTCGATGGCGAAGGTGTGGTCCACCGTCGAAAGCGACAGGGCCAGCACGCCGTCCGGATCGAGACCCATCGACGTCAGCAGTTCATCGAACAGCGGGGGAAGGCCGTGGCAGCCGTCGGCGTACGCCTCCAATACGACCTGGGCGACGCGCGCCCGGGTCGCGTCGTCGTCCAGCCCGTGCATGATGGTGGCGGCGGCCCGCATCGCGGCGTCGTGATCGGCGGCCGTGCCGAGAAGCGCCAGGCCCTTCTCGCACGAGATGAGTGACGTCACGTCTTCGCGGTCCGGATGCATGTCGGTCATGATGGCGCCTCCCCGGCTGGATGTGGTCGTCCGCGTGATACGTGGAGCTCGACCTGGTCGCCCGCCCCCGCGCGATTGCGGATGTCGTCGATGCGCAGACCCAAGGGGTCCAGCACCGGATGCGACAGGAAGCGGACGAGCGGCTCGCCTATCAGGGCGGCGCGCACGGTGTCCGGCATCGCCGCGGCCCTCACGTGTCCGGACGACCAGAACGTGTGCGGCGCGAGGCGCACGAACGAGTTGCCGAAGGACCCCGCCAGCTGCGCGAACTTGGCGACCACCCCGTCCGGCGTGCGACGTCTGACCACGATGTGGCGTCCGGGCGCGACCAGCGACAGCGCCAGCGCGGCATCCGCGTCCATGCCGTGATGAGCGAGGAGATCGGGCATGATCAGAGGGAGCCACGAATGGCTGCGTGCTATCGTCTCGGTGACCCTCGCGCGCATGACGTGATTGATGCGGCCGTTCAGCATGTCGGCGACGACGCGCGGAGCGTCATCGTGCTGCGTCCTGTCCAGGCCGAGCAGAGCGCGCCCTTCGCTATCGGCCTGGAGGATCAGAACGCGTGCGGCGTCGGGATCCAACGAGAAGACGGGTTCCTCGATCATGGTCGTCTCCTCGCTTCCGGTATCGGTTCGATCAGCCCGTGAAGGCGTCGCGCGCGAATTCCTGCGCGACCGCCTTGACGCCCAGGGCGATCTCGGGCTCGAGCATCTCGACCAGGGTGCCCATGCCGCGCGGCTCGCGTGCGGCCTGCTCCGTCGCGAACCCCAGGATGATCTCGTTGATGAGCGACCTGCGGTGCCGGACCTTGGCGGTCGCGTCGATCAGGCTGCCGAGCATCGCGTTGATGGCGTCGACGCGCTGCATGCCGGAGACGCCCGACGTCGTGAGGCGGTCCGAGAACGTCTTGACGAACGGGGCGAGGCGGGTGCCCGCGATGACGCTGAGATCGCTGCGCCGTCCGTACCACATCGTTCCCGTGGCGTACTGCTCGACCTCGGCGGCCCGGACGGAAGCGGTCTCGTAGTGGCGGGCGACGTCGCGGATCGCGTCGGCGAGGCCGAGCGCCAGCTTGGCGTCGACGTCGTAGGTCGATTCCCGCGTCCGCTTCATCATGGAGCGGTAGATGCCCGCATAGGCGGCATCGGCCTCGTTGACGACCTGTCCGGCCACGTCGCGCGCCGCACGGATGGTCAGCGCCTGAAGCGCCGCCGCCTCGTCGCCGTCGCGCCGGCCCTCGGTCGATTGGCGCAGCGAGAGGTCGATGGAGGCGAGCGCATCGCACATGTCGCGCAGATCGTCGTCCAGGTACACCTTGATGATCGACCAGCCGCCGTCGCGGCTCTCGGCATCGACTTCGACCTTGCCGGCGATCCGCAGCGCGGCGGGCACGCGGTCGCAGTTGTAGGGCACGTGCACCGGCGCGGACGCGAGCTCCTCTGCGTTGTCGCCGGCGAGGGTCACGCCCTCGATGGTCAGCGGGTCCCTGAGCGACATGCGATCGCCGATCGACATGGCGGGCGTCGCGCTGATGTGGAGGCGTCGGGTCATGTGTTTTCTCCCTTGGATGCGGATTCAATGAGCGATCGGAGCTTCCCCGGCTGCGTCTGCCTTGCGGGCGGCGTTCCAGACGATCAGCATCTCGATGCGCGAGCAGCCCGGTCGCACGTCGAGATCGAGCAGCACGTCCCCCTCCATGCCGGGGCGCAAGCCGATCACCTCGGCCTCGACGCCTTCCATGAGCGGGTGCGTGGCGAACGAGGCGACCGGGGCCGGGACCCTCGTCTCCATGGCGCAGACGACCGTCTCGGGAAGACGCGACAGACGCAGGCACCGCGTGTCCCATCGTCCGTCGACGCCGAGCGCCACGCGACAGTTCCAGCCGTCGACCACGCGGGACTTGTTGGCGAAGGCCGACACCAGGCCGTGGACCGTGCCGACCTCCAGATCCCGTTTGGCCGCCAGGACGGCGAGCGCGTGCGGATGCACGCCGGCGTTGGCCAGGAGGCGCGACGTCGCCGCGTCGAAGGGAAGGTGGGCGGCGGTCGTCGAGACGGGCCTGCGTCCGTGCAGCATGTCGAGGATGGCCAGACGCGCCTGCGCCGGCGTGACGATTTCGGACGTGGTGAGCTTCAGTGCTTCGCGTGCCCATGCCGGATCCACGAGGTATCTGCGCACGTCGTCTTCGAGGATGTTGTGCATGGTGGTCTCCTTGCGGGAGCGAGACGATCTCGTGTCCTGAAATGCGCGTCGGCGGTGCGGTGGCTTTCAGGCGGCGGCGCGGTGCAGCGAGGTGACCAGCCCCATGTACGTGGGCCATTCCCAGCAATCGACGACGTCGACGATGGTGACGTCGAGATGGTCGAGCGCCGGATGGGACAGCACGCGGCGGAGAGGACCACCCACCAGCGCCGCCGCGGCGACGTCGGGCAGGCGAGGCGCCAGGATGTGCTCGTCGCGCCACGTCACGCCTTCGCCCATCCTGACCCACGTCATGTCGTTGATCTCGAGCGCGATGTTGCCGACGACCCCGTAGTCCCTGGTGTCGCTGTGCTTGTACAGCGACAGCATGAGAGGCCCGGCGGCGATGCCGAGAGCCAGCGCGCAGTCCGGATCGACACCGTGATGGGCCAGCATGACGTCCATGCCGCCGGGGAGCCGCAGATCGCTCGCGGCGATGACGTCGCGCACGCGGCGGCGCTGCGCGTCGTCGATGCGTCCGGCCAGCAGCTCGCCGATGGCGTGGCGCGCGACGGCCGAATCCCGCAGTCCGAGATTCAGGAGATTGCGGCAGGCGGGATCGGTGCGCGCGAGCATCTGTCGGGCCGTGTTGTCGTCGATGTCTATGGCGATGGTTTCCGCGACCATGTCTTTTTCTCCTCGGATCCGGCCTTTCACTCGGCGTCGAGCGGCACGTAGTCGGGTTCGAACGTCAGCGTGTACCGTCCGACCTCGTGGTCGTCCGCCCGGATGCCGCGCACGATGCGCCCGTTCAGCGCCGCGTGCAGCGAGACGAGGTCTCCCAGAGGCCGCCCGACGATGCTTGTGAGCACGGTGTGCGGTAGGATCGGCATGTTGAAGACGTCGAGCGCCCATCCGTCGAAGATCGCCTGGGTGCTGCGCACTTCGCCCTTCGCCAGGAATGAGGTCCGCAGGCCGATCGACCTGATCATGCCGCCGGTGGCCCGGTCCAAGGTCTCGACGACGTGGTAGCCGCCGGATTCGAGACGGTCGCCGCCGTGATACCGGTCCGTGCGCCTGTGGATCTCGTCGATGCCGCAGGCCACCTCGTCTTCCACGTCCACGCCCCACTGCCGGTTGATCGCGAGCAGGGCCGCGTCGATGTGCAGATGCCTGGTGGACAGGTGCGGGCCCGTCGTCGGGAGGCGGATGCCGTGCGCGGACGCGTCGCGCGCGCGCAGCGACTGGCGTGCGAGCACGTCGCACAGCGCCATGCCCAGACGGCGGGCGATTTCCCCAGGCGTGCCGGAGCCGCAGTTCAGGTTGATGGCGACCGGGCGTCCGTGGAGGGAGGGGGACCAGCCGTCAAACCGCACGGCGAGATGCATGTTGGCCGGAAGATTGGGAGGGATCCCCATCTGCCGTGTCGGCATGTGGTCCATCCGCACCGAGGCGACGCCGGGGATGGCGGTGGCCGCGCTCATGGCGAAACGGCGCAGCAAGGCGATCGGATCGCGGGACCGCGCGAGCGGTGACGTCAGCAGGCCGGCCAGGCGGACGCGTTCTGCGCCGAGCGCATCCACGGCCGGGATGCCTGCGATCTCGTGTTCCATGGGGGTGCCTTTCGGGATCTGAAGGGATTTTCCCTCCTGACATAGGTCGAACGACCATTCCACGACCGGCACCCCGGAGGGGGGTCAGGGGAGGCGGACAGCCTCCCCCTATCAGAACTTCCAGTCGGCGTCCTCGGTGGCGACGGCCTTGCCGATTACGTAGGACGAGCCCGAGCCCGAGAAGAAGTCGTGGTTCTCGCCGCCGCCGGTCGACAGGGCGGACAGGATGGCCGGGTTCACCTGCGTCAGCGCCTCGGGGAACATGGCCTCGTAGCCCAGATTCATGAGCGCCTTGTTGGCGTTGTAGTGGAGGAACGCCTTGACGTCCGCGGCGAGACCGATGCCGTCGTAGAGCTCCTCGGTGTAGCGCGCCTCGACCTCGTAGAGCTCGTAGAGCAGCTCGAAGGCGAAGTCCTTGAGCGAATCGCGCTCGGCGGCCGATACGCGCTCGAGACCCTTCTGGAACTTGTAGCCGATGTAGTAGCCGTGGACGGCCTCGTCGCGGATGATGAGGCGGATGAGGTCGGCGGTGTTGGTGAGCTTGGCGCGGCTCGACCAGTACATCGGCAGGTAGAAGCCCGAGTAAAACATGAACCCTTCCAAAAAGACCGATGCGACTTTTCTACGAAGCGGGTCGGTCGACGCGTACTGGTCGAGGATCAGCGAGGCCTTGCGCTGCAGATGCGGATTCTCCTCGCTCCAGCGGTAGGCGTCGTCGACCTCGGGGGTCGTGCACAGCGTCGAGAAGATCGACGAGTAGGAGCGCGCGTGGACGGCCTCCATGAAGCTGACGTTGGCGAGGACGGCCTCCTCGTGCTGGGTGATCGCGTCGCCCATGAGGACGGGCGCGCCGACCGTGCCCTGGATGGTGTCGAGCATGGTGAGCCCGGTGAAGACGCGGATGGTCAGCTGGCGCTCGGCGGGCGTCAGCGTGCCCCACGACGGGATGTCGTTGGACAGCGGCACCTTCTCGGGCAGCCAGAAGTTGCCCGTCAGCCTGTTCCAGACCTCCAGGTCCTTGCTGTCGTCCAGCTTGTTCCAGTTGATCGCCTTGGAGCGCGAGAGATGTCGAATGGGAGAGTGCATGTTCATGAGGAAAGCCCGTGCGGATGTGGGGGATGGGGATCGTAAGGGTGAAGGGGGACAAGGCCCCTTTCCCTTACAGGGAGCAGGAGACGCAGCCCTCGACCTCGGTGCCTTCGAGGGCGTCCTGGCGCAGACGGATGTAGTAGAGCGTCTTGATGCCCTTGCGCCAGGCGTGGATCTGCGCCTTGTTGATGTCGCGGGTCGTCGCGGTGTCCTTGAAGAACAGGGTCAGCGAAAGGCCCTGGTCGACGTGCTGGGTGGCCGCGGCGTAGGTGTCGATGATGGCCTCGGGACCGATCTCGTACGCGTCGCGGTAGTATTCCAGGTTGTCGTTCGTCATGAACGCCGCCGGATAGTACACGCGGCCGATCTTGCCCTCCTTGCGGACCTCGATCGGCGAGACGATCGGGTGGATCGACGACGTCGAGTGGTTGATGTAGCTGATCGACCCCGTCGGCGGCACGGCCTGCAGGTTGCGGTTGTAGATGCCGTGCTTCATGACCTCGTCGCGCAGCGCCGCCCAGTCGTCCTGGGTCGGGATGGAGACGCCCGCGTCGGCGAACAGCTGGGCCACGCGCTCGGTGGCGGGGACCCACGCCTGATCGACGTACTTGGCGAAGTACTCGCCGGTCGCGTACTTGGAGCGCTCGAAGCCCTCGAAGGCCTGGCCGTTCTCGATCGCGAGCAGGTTCGAGGCGCGCACCGCGTGGTAGGCGACGGTCAGGAAGTACATGTTGGTGAAGTCGACGCCCTCCTCCGAACCGTAGTGGATGCGCTCGCGGGCGAGGTATCCGTGCAGGTTCATCTGGCCCAGACCGATGGCGCGCGAGGCGCGGTTGCCGCGCGCGATCGAGGGGACGGCGTCGATGTCGCTCATGTTGGCGACCGCGGTCAGACCGCGGATCGAGGTCTCGATGGTCCGGCCGAAGTCGGGCGAGTCCATCGCGTTGGCGATGTTGAGCGAGCCGAGGTTGCACGAGATGTCCTGGCCGACGTGGTCGTAGGAGAGGTCCGCCTTGTAGGTGGACGCCTCGCTGACCTGCAGGATCTCGGAGCACAGGTTGGACATCGAGATGCGGCCGTCGACCGGGTTGGCGCGGTTGGCGGTGTCCTCGAACAGGATGTAGGGGTAGCCGCTCTCGAACTGGATCTCGGCGAGCGTCTGGAAGAAGGCGCGGGCGTTGATCTTGGTGCGGCGGATGCGGCGGTCGTCGACCATCTCGCGGTACTTCTCGCTGATCGAGATCTCCGAGAACGGCACGCCGTAGATGCGCTCGATGTCGTACGGCGAGAACAGGTACATGTCCTCGTTGTCGCGGGCGAGCTGGAACGTGATGTCGGGGATGACGACGCCGAGCGAGAGCGTCTTGATGCGCACCTTCTCGTCGGCGTTCTCGCGCTTGGTGTCGAGGAAGCGCATGATGTCGGGGTGGTGCGCGTTCAGGTACACGGCACCCGCGCCCTGACGGGCGCCGAGCTGGTTGGCGTACGAGAAGGCGTCCTCGAGCATCTTCATGACCGGGACCACGCCCGAGGCCTGGTTCTCGATGTGCTTGATGGGCGCGCCGTGCTCGCGCAGGTTGGTGAGGCTGAGCGCCACGCCGCCGCCGCGCTTGGACAGCTGCAGCGACGCGTTCACCGCGCGGCTGATCGACTCCATGTTGTCCTCGACGCGCAGGAGGAAGCACGAGACGAGTTCGCCGCGCTGCTTCTTGCCGGCGTTGAGGAAGGTCGGGGTCGCGGGCTGGAAGCGGCCCGAGATGATCTCGTCCATCAGGCGCGTGGCGAGGTCCTCGTCGCCCTTGGCGAGCGCGAGCGCGACCATGCAGACGCGGTCCTCGAAGCGCTCGAGGTAGCGCTTCCCGTCGAACGTGCGCAGCGTGTAGCTGGTGTAGTACTTGTACGCGCCGAGGAAGGTCGGGAAGCGGAACTTGCGGTCGTAGGCGGCTTCGTGCAGCTGGCGCACGAACGCGAAGTCGTAGGCCTCCAGGACCGCGCCCTCGTAGTAGCCGTTCTCGACCAGGTAGTCGAGCCGCTCCTTGAGGGAGTGGAAGAACACGGTGTTCTGGTTGACGTGCTGGATGAAGAACTGGTGCGCGGCCTGGCGGTCGCGGTCGAACTGGATCTCGCCGTTCGGGCCGTACAGGTTCAGCATCGCGTTGAGCGCGTGGTAGTCCATGTCGTCGTTGCCGGAGGCGCGGTGCGCGTCGAGGGTCATAGCGTCAGCCATAGTCTGTCTATCCTGGTGGTGATGCGGGTGACGTCTTCCGGCGTCCCCATGATTTCGAAGCGGTCGATCTCCGGCACGTCGCACTTGGCGGAGATGATCCGCCCGGCGTAGGCGAAGAAGCGACCGAAGTTGGTGTTGCCGCCGGCGACCACGCCCCTGATCCAAGCCCGGTTCTCGGGGTCGTTCAGGAAGCGGATCACCTGCTTGGCCACCCCGCCGTTGCCGTCGTCGTCGCAGTAGGTGGGCAGCACCAGGACGAAGGGACGGCGTACGGCGGGCATTTCGTCCTTGGGGCTGACCGGGATTCGGACGTTCTCGAACGGCAGCTTCATGACGAAGCGGTGCGTGTTCTCGGAAGCGCTCGACCAGTAGACGATCAGCCCGGACATGTCGTTCAGGCCGCCAGAGCCGCGATCTTGTCGGGGCGGAAGCCCGACCAGTGGTCGTCGCCGACGATGACGACGGGAGCCGAGCGGTGGCCCAGAGCCACGACGCGGTCGCGGGCGTCGACGTCCTGGCTGATGTCGACGATGTCGTAGACGATGCCGCGGGCGTCGAAGGCGCGCTTGGTCGCGGTGCACTGGACGCAGGCGGGCTTGCTGAACAGGGTGATGGTGGCGGTCATGGCGTTTCTCCGTTGTAGGATGGGATTGTATCACCCGTATGGAGTATCAACAACCATATCTTGTGGTCGTTCCGAAAAAAGAGCACAAGATGCATGATATTTCGGTGTTGACCGACGCCATATGCTGTGATCTCCGACGGATCGCGCCTAATCCCCCTCCGCATCCCGAAAACCATGCCTCCCAGGAAGAATGTGCGTTCCCCCGCACCTGTCCCCCGCCACCCACGAGGTTTCCCTTCGCGGGCGGCGGGTATCCGTCGGCGTCGGCCGGCCTTCGGCAGCCGACGCTCATGTCTCTTTTTCCCCCGACCGATCGGGTCCGTCACGCCGCATCCGTCGTCTCGACCCGGTCAGGCCCTACACCAGATGTTGTAGCGGCACGGGATCCGGCACCGGTCTCATCGCGTAGTGCATGACGCCGTCCACCTCGACGGACAGCACGGTCTGCACGGGGCGCGCGTCGAGCGGCGTTCCGGTGGAGACCAGCGCGTCGACGCGTCGCCCGCTCATCGCCGCCAGCATGGTCTCGGGGATGGGGTCGCCGCGGAAGGTGAGCTGGAAGCCGTCGTACACCAGCGTCTCGTCCTCCGCGCCCAACTGGACCTTCCAGCCGACTTCGCGCAGACCCGTCGAGGGGTGCTCGTGGAGCCTCGCGTCGTCCCCCGTCAGCCACGCGTCGAAGGAGTGCCGCGACAGCGAGCCCCTGTGCGCCCGGTGCACCATGGTTCGCGCCACGGCGATGACGTCCTTGCCGTCGTCGCGTGCCATGGCGGCCAGCGTGGCGTCGACGTGCAGGTGGTCGATGCGCGCCGCGGTCGGGTCGAGCGGCTTCCTCGTTCCCATGGTGGCGGCGCTCAACGACCTGCCGTCGAGGACCCGCGCGATGGTCGAGAACCACCGCGCCATTTCGACGAATGCATCACCTGCGCCGGTGTGCTCGTACCGTTCGAACATGTCGAGTGCATGCAGCGTCGGCGACCAGCTGATCAGCCCCACCGCCATCATCGAGGGATGCACGGTGACGAAGACGTTGGTGACGCCGGGGATGCCCCTCAGGATGGCGGACGCCTGGGCGTCGAGATGCGATGCGCGCTGGCCGACGGTCTTCGACGACATCGACCGCATCTCGTCCGTGAGCGTTCGCGTGGAGTCGCGCACGCTCACTTGAACGTCGGCCAGTCGAGGTCGGCGAGCTTGACCAGATCGGGTTCGAACGTCGCCGTGTAGAGCGTCTGCCCGCCGCCGAGGTCGTCGCGGTAGAGGTCGCGCACGATGCGGTCGTCGAGCGCCCGGTGCACGAGCGCCAGATCGCGCAGCGGCCGTCCCGGCATCGCGGCGGTGAGCATCTCGGGCAGGGGTCCGGCCTTCAGGCTCAGCACCGCGCCATCGTACGTCGGGCCATCGGAATTGGTGATCGACCAGGTCCAGCCGACCTCGCGCCGGAAGCCCTCGTCATACCGCCGTTCCACGATGCGCGCGCGGAGGGTGCCCATGTGGCTTACGCAGCTGGCGCCACCGCCTGAAGGCTTGTGCACGTCGCGGATGGCGCTCCGCGCGCCGTTGCGGCAGGAGTCCGGCACGACGATCATGCCCGCGAGAGCGCGGTCGACGTACAGGTGCGATACGTCCGGCCCGTCCCGCATCTCCATCGGCTTGGTGGCGCCGTGCCTAGCCCCGTCGTCGGCCCTCGTCGCCAGCCGTCCGATCACGTCCGCCACCCGTGGAATCGCGGCCTGGACGGAGGCGTCGTCGATCGCCGCCCCCAGCCCCACGACGTGCGACATGGACACGAAGTGCAGCGTCGGCGACCAGCCGTCGATCGCGATGGTCATCGTCCGGTCCGCGATGCGCGTCATGCCGCGCGAGTAGGTGATGTGCATCTTCGACAGGCCCGGCACCGCGTGCAGCGCCGTGATCAGGTTGCGCCGCAGAACGTCCTGCGCGGCGGTCCTGTCCGATGCGATGTCCGCCTCCATGGCCGCCAGGAATGCGATGGCGGTGGGATGGGAGGCCGGCATGGCGTGGTCCTTTCGCGGTTGTCTAGGCGGCGATCTTGAGCTTCGCCGGCTCCTCGGAGGCGCGTAGGTCGGCGGCGGTGTGTCCCGCCTGCATGTGCGTGCGCACCAGCTCCTCGACGCAGACGGTCATGTCCGCGACCTGGTACTGGCGCGACTGCGTGCCGGGCTTCGGCAGGTAGCGGCCGTACAGCCACTTGGAGGCGACGGCGTGGCGCAGCGCGGCGAGCTCGTCGACGGTGTAGGTGCGCGCGACGCTCATGCCGGAGCCTTCAGGCCGAGCTGCTCGGTGAGCATGCGGTAGACGACGCATGCCTCCGTCGTCGTGAGCGCGACGTCGGGTCCGAAGGGTCCGTCGTCCATGCCTGCCTTCAGCTTGACGAGGGCGTCGTTCATGGTCTGCTTGAGGTCGTCCATGTCTTTTCTCCTGTGCGTCGGGGGTCTCAGGCTGCGATCGCCGCTTCCACTTCGCGCATGATGCGCTTGACCGACGACTTGTCGACCGGTCGGGTGTTGGGCATCGACGGATCGCCGCCGACGATCTGGTAGATGTTCGTCACCTTCCGCGTCGCGACGTCGATGAAGTACTGGTACGACTTGCCGCCCGCGCGCCGGTCTCGGACCGTGCCGCGCATGCTGCCGGGCATGCACATGTCCGTGGTGGGCTTCGAGACTTCGAACTTGTCTGCCATGTGCGGCTCCTACTGGATGGTCGTGACGTCGGCGGGCATGCCATCAGCCGGGATGAAGTCGGCGACCTTTTTCCCGTACACCTCGAAGGTGCCGTCCATCAGCCGATCGTAGATCTGCTCGGAGGTCAGACCTCGCGCCTCCGGGAGGGCCAGGCCGTCGGATGCCGGAGGACGGTCCGTGAAGCCGCCGTCCTCGAGCTGCTGGTGGATCGCCATGTTGCAGGCCAGCTGCCATACCGCCGGCACACGGTCGCCGAGGCGGTCGGCCGACAGGTTGATGGTCATCATGGCGGCGAAGCCGAGCACGTAGACGCGCTGCTCCTCGGTGTGCGCATCCATGAACTCCGGATTGAGCACCAGCGTGCGCCCGTCCAGCGTGATCGATCCGCTCCGCGAAGCGTCCTCCACGGCGGGCACCCGCGCCAGATGGTCGGCGAGGAGGGCGTGGGAGGCGCCGAGCGCCTGCATGGCGGAGGCGGTCGTGGGGAGGGTGGCGAGCGTCTGCATGGAATGGTCCTCGTGTGGTCTGCGTGGGTGGATGCGTCGTGTTGTCGGATGCGTCAGCGCGCGTAGGAGCCGAACGGCGTGCCCACGACCGGTTCGTCGCGGATGTCGAAGAACTCGCCCGACGGCGGCAGGCGGAACGTCTGCGTGCCGGTGATCAGGTTGGCGATGGTCAGTCGCCCGTCCTCGCCGTCGCCGGTGCTCACGCCGACGAAGCTGCCGGAATCGATGAAGTAGACGTTGCCGAGGCGCGTCGGACCCTCGACGATGGTGTGACCGCAGAAGACGCGGTCGACGCCGCGCACGCCCGCGTCGATGCCGTGCTCGATGCGGGTGCGGCCCCACAGGGCCGACTTGGTCGTGTGCTTCTCGCCGGCCTCGATCGCCGTGGTGAACGTCCCCCAGTCCATGTCGTGTGGGACTTCGCCGTGGACCAGACCCACCAGCCCGCGCGTCGTCTCGATCTCCATGGCTATGGGCAGGTCGCGGAAGGCGGCGATGAGCGCGAGGCGCTCGTCCTTGGGCACGTCCATCCACCACGACATGCCGTTGCGGCGCGTCCAGTGGCGCAGCAGATCCTCGTCGGGATCGGCGACGTGATCGTAGATCTCGAGGAACATGTCCTCGTGATTGCCTCTTAGGGCGTGGATGCGCGGATTGCGCATGAAGGCGAGCGCGCGCCGCGATTCCGGACCGCGGTCGACGAGGTCGCCCACCGAGAACAGGCGATCGCGGCGCCAGTCGAAGTGCACGCCCTGCAGGGCTGCGGCGACGACCGAGAAGGTGCCGTGCGCGTCGCCCATGACGAAGTCGCGGCCGGTGGTGTTCAGAGGGTGGCGTACGACGCGCATGGGCATTGGTCCTGAGGTTGAAGTGATCAAAGGGGAGCCGATCCTCGCGGCATCGGCGGAAGCAGGTCGTCAAGCCTTTTCCAGGCAGGTTCCAGCATCATGAGGCTTGCTCCGTCATCCGTGACGTCCGCCTCCACGCCGGTGACGATGCGGTGTCCGACCGGAGTCTCGGCCAGGACGTCGCCCAAGGGGCGACCGATGCATGCGGTCTTCACGGTGTCTGGCAGCGCATGGACCACTCTTACGACCGGCCCCGCCCAGAGATAGCCCTTTCCGTCCTCGACCCGCAGATCGGTCGGATGCTGCTCGACGAGATCGTAGGTCACGTGGAGATGGTCCAGGAGGACGTGGATCATGCCCCTGTCCCCCCAGGCGTGCGGTGTCTTCTCCAGATGCTCGCGTCGTCGCTTCAGCGCGTCCTGGATCCAGTTCCTCGCAGCCCCCGGCGACCCCGCCCATGCGATGATCGCGGCGATGGCGTCGCGATCGGCCACGAGGTGCGCGGTCGATTCGAGCGCTGCGCCGTGCAGGGGCTCCGTCAGCCCTGCATCATGCCCCGCCTTCACGATTTCCGTGTCGCGCGCGACCATCTCCTCGACCAGACCGAGCCCATCCGCGGTGGAGATCCGCACCGTCTGCGTGGTGTCGTAGCCGGTCAGCAGATGGACGCGCTGCCGCTCGAGACCCGGCCCCCAACCGTAGCCGGTGACGGAGACGGGCACCGCATCCGGCCCGAGCCGGCCGAGGTTGACGGGTGCACCCGTGCGCGTGGTCGTCGTCACGCTGATGGCGTCGATAGTCATCAGCGGGGAAAGCACTCTCGTCAATTCCCGCTCGAGATCGGCCAGATGCTCATTGGTGCCGTCCATGCGTGTCCGATCCTGTTCTTCGCGTGCTGGTGGTCGGGGCCGCGTCTTTAGACGGCCTGCGCATCGCCGTGGATGGCGCGCGGCAGCGCCGGCTGGTTGTCGTGGTCGTCGAAGCGGCCGGCGATGATCCCGGCGCGCAGCCGGCGCGCATGGTCCATCATGGTGTGTCGTTCGCCCTGCGACATGTCGGCCAGCAGCGCGTTGGCCCGGGCGGCGTCGCCGTCCATGACGGCCAGCAGCAGGTGGCATTCGGCGTAGGTGTCGGGATTGCTCATGGTCGTCCTCGCGTTCGTCGTTCGGGATAATGGCGCACCGCGACGATCTCGTCGAGACGCACGCCGTCGATGCAGGCCTGGAGCGGCATGCGCCGCCTGTCGCCCCACCACTGGTGGTCGGCGGGTGCGAGCGGATCGAACACGCGGTCCCAGGTCGGGATCATCTCCGCCTCGTACGCCGTCCGGTCCTCGTCGCCGGGGCGGGGATGACGCGTCCAGCTGTCGTCGTGCAGATCGTGCTCGGTCTCGTCGAGGAAGACCGGATGATCGTTCAGCACCGCGTGCCACATGTCGAGATCGCTGATCAGCAGCCGTCCGCGCGGCACCATCGCCGTGATGCGGACGGTGGCGGCACCCTCCCGCCATTTTTCCCGACCGTCGATGCGTCGCAGCCAGCCCCACACCGGAAGATCGCCGCTGTGTCCCGGCATGAGATCGGCCATCCTCCCGCGCATCCACTCGTAGGCCTCGGGATACTGCGCATCGGCGGGGCTGCCGCGCAGCGTGCCGTCGGCGCGCGCCTTCTCGAGCGCGGCCGGATGCTGGAACGTGTGGATGCGCACGGGCGCGTGCGCCGGCAGCGCCAGCAGCCGGGCGAGCTGCGCGCGTGTCGTGGACCGGATCAAGGGCGTCTCCGAATGGTGAGGGATGACGGGGAGGCAGGCGTGCGCCGGCTCAGCGGGTGCGAGTATGCCGCAGGTTCCAGGCGCGGTCCATCTCGTGTCTGGTCTGCGCGCGGGCGTGCGTCGACAGGATGAGCGAGTTGGTGTCGGGTGCGTCCGATTCCGACTCGACCCACATGATCGAGGCGCGCAGGCCGTCGAGCGCCGGGTGTGACAGCACGCGCTCGAGCGGAACCTCCTCGAGGTCGTCGACGTCGTCCGTGGGAAGCGCGGCGAGCATGGTCTCGGGAAGGGCCGGGATGCGCAGCCGCGAGCCGTTCCAGTGCAGACCGTCGACCGACAGGCGCACGAACGGCGGCGTGTCCATCAGGATCTCGCCCACGACCTCGCCGTCGTCCGTCTCCAGACCGATGCCGTTGGCGGCCGAAGCCAGCGCGGCGGCGGCCGCCGGATGCACCCCGAGATGAACCAGGATGGCGACGCCGATCTCGTCGACCGGCAGCAGGGTCGCGTCCTGCGGGACCGGACGGCTTCCCGCCAGCATGTCCCGCGCGACGGCGAGCACGTTGTCGACCGCGGTGCAGCCGAGGTCGAGGGGGTCCTTCCACTGGCGCACGTCGGAGCCCAGACGATCGGCGTCGTCCCTCTGGATGCTGATGCGCATGAACCGATGTCCTTCCTACATGCCGATGCTGATCCGGCGGCAGCCGAAGCGTTCGAACGCGATGTTGAGATGTCTGAGCGTGAGGCCGCTGTCCGGATCGACGTGCACGAGATTGGGCGCGTCGCAGTAGACAACGTCGTCGTAGCCGACCCAGTCCACGACCTCCGGATGGCGCGCGAGCCAGTCGAAGGCGGCGGCCTTGCGGTCCAGTCGCGGATAGGCTGTCAGAGGCTCGGTCGGATGGAAGTGGTCGGGATCGACCCCGTGGGCGATCATCGCGTCGACGATGTCCGGCGCCTCGGGCATCGGGTCGTTGTGGGTGGAGTTGATCACGATGCGCGCACCCGACCGTTCGCACAGCAGGGAGATCACCCTTATCGTGGTCGCCGGGAAGGTGCGGTCCCAGGCCGCCATCGGATCGCACAGCACGTGCGTGGACGGGATCATCGGTCCGTCGATGTCGAGGATCACGACCCGGGTGGGCAGGTCCGTCATTCCGGCGCGTTCACGAGGAAGAGGGGATCCGTCGCGGTGCCATCGCCGATCACGCCGTCCGCGTCGACGGTCCAGAGGAATTCCTCGGGGCCGAAGAAGCCGTTCTTGTGGACGGCGACGACCGTCGAGAAGCCGGCGGGACAGATGCGGTCGGTGGCGAGAACCCGGATTCCCAGCACCCCCTCGTAGGGACGCGTGCGGGTCCTGGGCGTGATGCGCTTGGCGTTGCGCGGCGCATGCACGATGGCGAGCGGCTTGGAGGGATCGAATGTCATGTCGGCTTCCTCGAGGCGTGGCGGGAATGCGGGGTCCGGACGGGCGCGTCCGTCCGGCATGGCGTCACCGGCGGGAGGCGCCCGGGAAGCAGGACGTCTTGGCGAGCGGCGCGTCGCCGAAGTGCGTCTTGGCCAGCTCGCGCATCATGGGCGTCGTGACCGGCTGGCCGTCGATCTCGAGGATGCGCAGCGGCAGCGGGAACGTGCCCGGAACGGATGCGGGATTCTCGGGGGGCTTTGTCATGCGGCGAGCCTTCGTTGGAGGTCGGGTGAGGTGGATGATGCCGCGTCGGCACGCCCCGACAGGGCTCGCATGCGCTGCGTGTTGCTGGCGACGGCGTGCGCGGCCCAGAGCCCGCGCTGCACCGGATCCATGGCGCGCCAGCGACCCTTGATGCGGATGGCCTCGACCCCGCCGAGCGATTCGACGATCTCGATGGCGCGCCCCGCCATCTCCTCGCAGTCGATCATCGCCTGCGCGGCGTCGCGGTCGTCGAGGAAGGATGCCAGTTCGGCGACGTCGCCGAGCACGGGCGCCAGACGCACGAGGCAGCCGCCGGTCACCTCCTCGAGGACCTCGAGCACGGCCATGGTGCCGTCGGACACGGTGACCAGGCCCGCGGGATCGTACGACAATTCGTAGGGCGTCCCGTCGAGATGCGTCCTGAGGTTGGCGAAGGCGTCCGCCAGCGTCGCGCCGTCGAGCGGCACGAGGTGGATCTGGTCGAGTTCGCCGATTGGTCTTGCCATGTCTAGACTTCCTTTTCCTGTCCGCCACCGCATTCGGTCAGTTGACGATGGTGATGTCCCTGAACGCCCAGGTCGTCCCCGGGCAGTTCGCCGCCCATGTCGGCACGGGCGCGGTCGGCACCCATGGTGCCGGTTCGAGATGAAGGGCGGTGTATCTCTCGTCGCGGTGCACCGTCCCGATGCGCAATGCGCGGCACGCCTCGGCGAGGTCGGCGCGCGCCGGCGGAAGCTCGATCAGCTGGTGCAGCGGCATGCCTTCCAGATCGCCTAGCGTCTCGGGCAGCGCGAACGGCACCTCGACGATCGTCGGCATGTCGTGCACCGTGTCCACCCAGTACGCGATCTGCGACACGTCGCCGGCATCGATGCCCTTGCCCGCCTGCGGTCCCTGTTCGCAGGAGGCCTTCGGCATCGCGAGACCGTTCATGCAGGCGACGGCCGCCGACCAGGTGACGGTCGAACCGGCACTCGCGTCGCTGCGGTCGGAGAACGGGTCGCTCGACCACCATCCGCCGGGGGCGCGGTGCTCGAGGACCGCGAGCGCCAGCGGATGGCATATCCCCGTCCACAGCACGTCGACCATGCGCTTGCTGTGGACGGGGAGCGAGGGCCCCGGCGCGTTCGTGCGCCAGAGCGTCACCTCGCGCTGGCGAAGCGCCTCCCGTCTGAGAAGCGCATCCAGTCGACCCTCGTCGGCGCTCACGCCGCCTTCTTGTAGGCGCCCGACATGAACGCGCCGGCCACCACCTCGTCGAAGCGGTCGAGGATCGCCTGCATCAGGGGCTCGTGGCCCTCGATGGCGTAGTAGCGCGTGCACAGGTCGCCGTAGGGGTCGCCGTGGAAGTCGCCGTCGTCCTCCTCGTCGTCGCAGTAGCCGCGGTACGAGCCGCGCTTGGGAGCGCGCTCGCTCTCGCTGCGGTCCGCGAACGTCTGCACGATGGCCAGAACCTCGGCGGCGTCGGCGATGCCGACATCGGCCGCGCCCTTGAACAGGGCGATGACGGCCTCGACGGAGGCGGCGTACCCGTTGTCGAGGTACTGGCTGAATCCGCCATTGTTGACTTGGTAGTTGAAGTTGCCGAGAACCACCGCGGCGTTCACCTTGGGCGGCATCACGGCCGCGATCTCCGCCTGGCGCGGATCGCGCATGAACACGTAGGTGTCGGTGTCGACGTCGAATGGGAAGTGGGTGATGTCGACGCCTGCGTCTTCGGCTGCCTTGCGCACCCTGTCGTTGTTCTGCGTCACCTGCGCGGACATCTGCTTCCAGTAGTCGTAGAACAGGTTCATCAGTGCCTGATGGTCGTTCGGCAGCGGGTTCGGCAGCGTCGGCTGCGTCAGGGGGACCGTGGTCAGTTCCATGATGTTTTCGGCTATTCGGATTTGAGTGTGAAATCAGCTTGCGCTGATTTTCACCTGGTCCGAACTATCTCGAACCGTTCTGGATATATGAACCGGGCGGGCCGAACAGCTCACTCCTTTTCCATTCCCAAGCCGATTCACTGCGTAACCTATACCTCCGATTTGGAGTAGGTGCCCGGGTACCATGTCCGAGGACGATGGATGCAGCCGACGGTAGCCAATCGCCGTGGTCTTGCGACCACGGCGCTGCGCCGGTTTGATTGCCCGGTGGACCGCCTGCCAGGTATCCGCGCTCGCCAAGGTATCACCTAAGGCAGTGGGCAGCTTCTCATCCTTCCATCGGCGAGAAGCCACCTGCACTGGGACGACCGGCAGACGGTCCTTGATTCCGCACGTCGAGGCGTAGCCTCGTCGTGCGATCTCCGCTGCCGATGCGCATGCGTCGGGCAGGTCGAAGAGCATGTTGCCGATTGTGGTGGAATAGCCACCCCAGATCGACATGAACTTGATGTCTGCGAGCTTGCAGCGGCGGGTTAGACCACCGATCAGCGCGTTGCGCGACCAATAGTTGACCGTTTGATCATTGCCACGGGACTTTTTCGACCAGGCGAGCTTGCCGAGGCCGTCTTCATGGACGATCAACCCGCAGTTCCAGGCACGTGCCATATTGACAACCTGCCCGGCGACATTGGCCAAGGCGCTTGTCATATTCGCCGCATCAGCGGCAAACGGAATGGCGATGTAATGAAGTCGGTGATCGAGGATGCGGACGTTGTCCGCATCCTGTGGATTCCCTGTGGCTTCTATGATGCTGACGCCTACGTACTGCGGGTTGAGATCCAGACCGAGCGCGCGCGTAGTGACGACGGGCACGGCATCACGCCATTCAGGATGAACAGGACGCTCGTTAAGATGCTTTACCCGGTTGGCAGCGTAGTGAGTCGTGGGGTCCTTACGTTTGCGTCCCTTACGGGACGCACCCTGCTCGGCGATTTTGAGATCCTCGAGCGTCTTGCCTGGTGGCAATTTCCGCAGATCCATTTCGTCGAACGTCACGTTTAGTGTCTTGGCCGTGATGCTGAAATGCAGTGACATTTGGCCTGCGTCTGCGAGCAGTGCCACGGCGCGCAGCAGCGCGCCGTGTTTGCCCACCATTGTCCGTAGACGGATGGAGACGGCATGGCCAAGAAACTTGATATCGCAGGTCGATGCGTCCTGCGAAAGCGTGAAGTGCCTGTTGCCCTTCCTCGTGCGATCGCCGATGATTTCCAACGCCCGCCCGTGCCGTCGCTCCCGCCACTCGTCACTGGATATCAGACCCTTCTGCCGCCGCAGCAGTTCTGACTTCCCACCGAAGACAATCTTGCCGCTCGGAACGCGCGCACGCAGGCTCTTGGCCTCGTAGGCCGCGCAATGCGCGGCCCAACTGCCAAGCGGTTGATCGGGATACCGATCCTTGATGACGTGCTCGATTTCCGCCGCTGAGCGATCCCCGCCACCTGCGTACCCCGTCCGAACCATTGTCGCCATGACGCGTTTCCACCCGGCTATTACGCCGCATGTAACGTCATCGGCTGACCAGGAGACGGTGATTGTCTGCACTATTCTTTCTAACCTAGCTGGTTTGAGAACAAAAGGGCATTCCACACTCCAATCCTAATAGCCATGTTTCCCTCAATGCTGTCATCTTCGAAGGGACTCCTCCCCGCAAGGCGGGAAGGCTTTCAGGCGGCCAGCGGCAATGCCGCGTCGGAGTAGCTGTTCGAACGCCAGTCGTAGCCGATGGCGGTGAGGAACGCGTCGAAGCTCTCCATCCTCGTCTCGGGGATGTCGTCGATCAGGCCGTGCGCGGCATCCTGCTCGTGCGAGGCGATCGAGACCTGGGTGAAGGAGCGGCCCGGCTGGTCGTCGTCGCGCACGTCGACGTGGCGCGAGCGCTGGTCGGAACGATCGGTCTTGCGGAAGAACAGGCGGACGCGCGCGGCGTCCGCGGGCGTGACGGGGACGATGAACCGCTGCACCGCGTCGGCGAAGTAGGGCTGCTCGGTGACGACGATGGTGGGATCGTACGGCTTCAGCGGCGGAGGCGTGTTCATGATCGGCGTCCCGGGTTTCTCCGGGATCTGCGTCCCAGGAAGGTGAAGGAAAGCGCGCCCCGGACGAGGTCCGGAGCGCGTGGTTGGTCAGTCGCGCGCGCCCTTGGCCACCTTGATGCCCGAAGGCGCCGAGTAGTTGGCGTTGGCGGCGATCATCGTCATCTCGCCGGCGACGAACATGAGCGCGGTGAGCGGTGCGCTGCACGCGGCGACGACGCCCTTGAGCGTGTTGGCCGCCCATAGCAGCTGCTCGGCGTCGTCGGTGGCGCTGAGCACGACCTGGCCGCGGTTGCACAGGTCGTCGAAGGCCTCCTGCGTGATGATCGGACGCAGGTCGGCGAGATCGCGCACCTGCATGCCGTCGAGATTCTCGAAGTCCGCGCCGAGCGTGACGAGCAGCACGTGCGCGCCGGTCGATGCGGAGAGGGCGGCGATGGCCGTCTCCAGAACCATGATCTGCATGTCTTTTTTCTCCGAATCGGTGGGTGTCAGCAAACGAGATCCAGAAGCATTCCCTGGCCCGAGAGCGCGAGGACCGTCGCCTGGTCCAGACGCGCGGGCGTGGGCAGGTTGACAGTCACGGTCTGGCGCGCGAGGTGGACCGATTGCGCGTCGCGCCGGACCGGCACGTAGGCGCTGATGGCGGCGATGCGCATGAGGCGTCTCCCTGTTTTCCTCCCGCACATGCGGGCCACGGCAACCTTCAATCCATGCACCGGCTGACGCGTCGCGCTCTCAGCCGTCCAGCGAGCGTCGCACGACGATCTGGTATCCGCACCCCGACGCCGTCGCCTCGGTGGCGCCGCCGATCCTGCTTTCGCAGGCGGCGAACGCGCGGTCGAACGCCGCCCCCAGCGCCACCTTGTCCGGGGTCGGGCACAGATTCGAGGCGTCGACGACGCGCGCGCGCAGATCCGACGCGTCGTCCACGACGCCGAACAGGTTCGCCCGCGCGACGACGTGGTGCTGCCCCGCGACGACGAGCGTCACGGTGTGGATGTGATCGAAGACCATCATGGTCGTGCTCCCGTGTTCAGCTCGCGGGCGAGCCGCGCAGCTCGGCCAGTTCCTCCCGGACGCGGCGTTCGTCGGCGTCGTCACGGGCGGTGGCAGGCGTGGCGGCCGCCATCTCGTCGAGCTCCTGACGAACGCGGCGTTCGTCCGGATCGAGCGCGGTCTCGACCGTCATGCCCGAGCGGATGTCGGCTTCCAGCGCCGCGTCGAAGAGGATGGCGGTGGACACGTCGAGGCGGGCGAGCATTCCCAGCGCGATCGCGAACGCCTCTCCCTCCTCGGTCGACGATGCCTCGGCCTTGTCGATGTGGCCATAGCCTTGCAGGAAGTCGGTCAGGGCTTGGGCCGTGGCGTAGTGCGCCGCCTGGTCCTCCAGGATCGACGGCATCGCGCCCTGCAGGGCCTGGAGCGAGGGGATGCCGATCGGCAGCGCCGTGATGGCGAGCACGACCGCATGCGCCGGTCCTACGGCCGGGCCTTCGCCCTTCATGGCCGCGCCCAGATCGTCGGCGTAGCCCGTGAGCGTGCCGACGACGTCGCCGGTGTCGAAGCCGTCCGCGATCCAGTCGTCGGCGGTCCGGCGCATGTCGGCGGCCACGGCCATGATGCGTGCGTTCTCGTTCCTGTCGGTCATCTGATTTTCTCCGCTATCCGCTTGTTCGAGACCATCCGCCTCAGTCGTAGTCGCCGTTCAGCTGCACCAGGAGCAGATCCTGTCCGCCCCAGTTCTCGGCGGTGACGCTCTGCGCCTGAAGCGCCTCGGCGAGCGCATGCTCGTCCTTCGATGGGGCGAGCTTCATGTTATGCTGCGACGCGTACGCCCGCAGCAGCTTCTTCAGACGGCGCGTCGCCTCCTCGTTCCCGTCGATCATCCCGTGCGCCATCGACGACAGCGCCTGGGCGGCTTCGAGGCAGGTGATCACCTTGTCCATGCACATGCCGCCGGACGTGGTCCTGAAGGTGGCGATGGGCACGTGCTGGTGCATGCGTGCCGCGAAGTGGTCGAACACCGCGATCCAGACGTCGCCGGGCACGAGGGAGGCCATCGTGGCGGCCGTCAGCGGCAGCTGCACCTTCGAGAGCAGGGTCTGCGTCTGGCTCGTGCGCGCGTTGGAGGCGATGCGCTCGTCGGTGGTCATGGCCGTCCAACGCGCCACGGCCTCGCGCTCCCACTCGGGACGCGGGGGAGCCGCTGGCTTGGGCGGCGACGTGGTGAGCGTGGCCAGCATTGCCTTGAAGCTCTCGGTCGCCTCCTCCAGCACCGCCTCGGACACGTCGCAGGCGGGGTTCGACGCCCCGACTTCGTAGAGAAGCGAGCGGTGACGGCGTCGGGCCTCGACCATGCGCGACAGGGTCATGGCCAGCGCCAGGCGCGCGGGGCGCGGCAGGTCGCGTGTGCGGATCTTCATGATTTTTCCCCTTGGGATGCGATTTCGAATGAACGCCCTCGTCAGGGATTCCACGGAAGCTCCATCCACGACGTCCCGACCGGCGACGGGGCGAGCGTCGCGCGGTGTTCGTCGAGAACGATGGTCAGGCTGTTGAGGGAATCCAGCACGTGGGTCACGCGCACATGGCCTACGCCCTCCAGCAGGGGGTGCGTGACGATCTCGTCGAGCCTGCGGCCCACGGCGGCCGTCATCATGCTCTCCGGCATGGTCTCCCCTCGCAGGATGAGCCCCGTCTCGCCGCCCATGCTCGCGGTGTAGAGCACCAGCACGTCGTCGACGTCACCCTGGCGGATGGTGAGCGTGGAGGGATCGAGACGACCGCTGCGCAGCTGGAATTCCGTCGCCGAGAGGCCGGCCAGGATCATCGCCTGCGCGAGCACGCTGACCGGACGGATCCGCTCGTCCTCGATGCTTGAGGCGAGCAGGAGGGGGTTCACGCCGGAGTTCACCAGGATCGCGCGGAAGGCGACGTGCACGTCGATCGACCAGGCGGGCGAACCGCTCTCGCCCGATTCCTCGAGCGCGCGCTCCCGCCGCCGCATTCGCAGGGTGCGCAGAAGGACGCGGTCGATCGTCTCGATGGCGTGGCGCTCCTGCAGCAAGCCGGAGATGGAGGACCCGGAGACGGCCGAGTCCAGCGCCGAGAAGGTGATGCGTCCGCTCTCCTGCTCGAGCAGCACCAGCCGGTCCGCCGCACCGGGATCGCCGTGCGAGGTGCAGAACGCCAGAGCGTGCGCCTGCAGGGTGGCCAGGTCGGGAAGGCCGGTCATCGGCATGAATCCGGCGCCCTTTCACCCGCCTTCACGCGTCGGGTGAGGGCCACCACGGTGGCCGTGTCGATCACCGCCGGACGGCCGGCCTTGATGCGCGTGGCCATCTCGCATTCCAGCATGCGCTGATAGTCCGTGCGCAGACCATCGGGCAGCGATGCCTCCGCCTCGCGCGGCGATGCGTACGTGGGGTCAGGGGTCGCGACTGGTTTCGGCGCGGCGTCCTCGCGGCTGTCGCATGCGGCAAGCATGGCGAGCGTGCCCGCCGTCAACAGGATTGCTGCGTGTCTCATGTGCTCTGTCCCGGTTCGTTCGAGTTTCAGGATGGATTGTTTGATCGTTTGAAGCTACGCGTCCCTGCCATATCACTTCTAGGCGGAGAATTACGACATGCGGACGACGGCTGTGCTGATCGCCATGCTCATGGCCTCGGCGGCATCCGCCACCGTGGTCCAATCCGACGTCGTCGTCATGCGGCGCGTCATCACGCGACCCAATCCGACGACGCCGCCGGTCGTGACGCCGCCGGTTTCTCCTCCCGTGTCCACCCCGACGCCGGATCCCTCGCCGACGCCCGCTCCGACGGCGACGTTCGCCTGGGAGCCGCTCCTTGCGGTCAACCCCAACCAGTCGGCGGGATCGGGGACGTGGCTGGTCGACACCACGACGTCCCCGCGATGCTTCGACGTCGCCACCGGACTCACGGTTTCGCAGTCGTCCTGCCTGAACGTCGCCAAGCCGTCCAGCATCGCCGTGTTCGGCGTGCCGGCGACCCTGTCGCGCAATCTGCGGAGGGTCTCCATCGACCGCGCCGCCGTCCTGGCGCGCGCGCCGACGATCACCAACATAGAATCGCTCTGCGCGGATGCCGTGGTGTTCGTGAACGTCGAGGGTGTCGGGCAGCCCTGGCGCGTATCCTGCGATCCCGAGACCACGCGCGAGCACTACGAGCGCTACGCCACGACGGCGTTCGCGGTCGCCGGCCAGACCGTGCCGGTCGACGGGGTGGGCGTTCTCCAGACCGCCACCCATCTCGCCGCCGTCGGATGTCGGGACACCGACACCGGAGGCGTCGCGTCGCCCTCGTCGCTGTGCGACCATTTTCCCAACGGCCCCACCCTCGGCTACTTCGACATCCCCATCAAGGGGAGCGTGGACCTGCACCGCATCGAATACGACTGGGACGCGCTTCTCGCCAAGGCTCCGGGTCTGGTCAACAGGACGGCCTGGTGCTCCAGCTCGCTGAGCGTGTTGCCCGAAGGGACGACGACCGCGCAGGACTGGTCCATCGGCTGCACGCCGGGATACGCCCGCAACCACTACGAACGCTACGTGAGCACCCTTTCGTTCTCGGGCACCGACAACGTCCTTCCGTTGACGCAAGGCGTGTCGGCCGTCGGGTCGGGCGCGGCGTGCCGTGACACCGACACGGGAACCGACGTGGCCGCCTCCATTTGCCAGTTCCTCCGGTCGACCGTGGGAGCGGGCACCTTCCGCGTGCCGGTGGCGGGCTACAGCGTCAATCTGAGGAAGGTCGCCTTCGACAGGGCCGTCATCAGATCCATGGTGTCGAACGACGCGGCCGCCACCGCGCTGTGCGGCGGCAAGACCGTTTCGGTCCGCGCCACCGCGACGGCGACGGGCACCGACTACGTGAACTACACGACGACGTGCTCGCTGGACAACGTGCGCGAGCACTACGAGGTCGTGGCCCAATCCGTCGGGTTCGACACGACGAGCAAGCTGAGGCTTCCTGGCGACGGGTTGCTTTCCATGGTCGCTTTCGCACCGGCCTGCCGCGATACCGACGCGTCGGCGAACAACAGACTCTCGTCGTACACCGGTTGCTCCAACTTCCCGTCCAACTTCGAGGCCACGTTCGGCATCCCGTACGATCTGAGGCCGGAGTCGCACCAGATCCGCATAAGGCGGTCGGACATCAGGGCCCATGCACCCTATGCGACCAATCTCGAGAGCACCGGGATGTGCGCGAACGAAAGCCTGCCCATCTACTACGAGGGCGTCTATTCGTCCGGGTGGCAGATCGTGTGCGACGACGACGAGCCGGCCGAAGCGCAGTACGCGCTGGTGGTCACGAACTTCAAGGGGCTGACCTACTATCCCATATCGGCGGATCGGCGCGTTCCGTTCTCGAGCGGCCTGACGCTGGCCGCCGATACGACGTGCTATCGCAGGACGGCCACGGGATTCGCCAACGCTTCGGCCAACCGCTGCCTGACGATTTCGAACAGGAGCGAGATCTCCGCGTCCGTCACGGTTCCGGTGCTGTCCTACAGCAACGTGAAGGACTCGTCGGGATATATGACGGTCACCATCGCGCCGCTGTCCACGACGGACTATCCCCAACTCTCCGTCAGCACGATGTGCAGCAGATCCTACCAGATCAACACCGTTCTCGCCTATTCCCAGCTTACCGGCACCTCCAGCGCATCGACCTACAAGATCAAGTGCTGAGGGCGGAGGGGGACGTCACCATCTTCCCATACACTCATGTCGTGCCTCCCAGGAACGACATGAGTGTTCCGGACGGGGCGTGACCCGTCCGGCGTCGTCAGATCGCGCCTTCCAGCGCCGCGATCCAGGTATCGAGGCGCTCGATCTCGCCCACCCGCAATGGTTCGCGCGCCTTGGCGTCGAGGCGCCCGCTGTAGGACGTGTTCGCCCATCCCCGCTTGCGGCAGCTTTCGATCAGGCGGAGATCCGCCGTGGCTTCTTCGCGTTCCCGGCGCAGCTTGGCCAGCAGCCCGTCGTGCAGGTCGGGCGTCAGCGTCACCAGACGCGAATGGACGAAGGCGACGGGAGCCGACGTGGCGTGGATTCCGGTCTCGTCGGTGCGTTCGAGGATCGCTGCTTGGCTCAATTCTCTTCTCCGGCCAGGTTGATGCGGTGGCGCTTGCCGCGCAGGGCGACCATGCGCATGAATTCGTGGGCGTCCGTGCGCGGGCTGCCGTCGGCCGGCGCGTCGAACACGTTGCGGTTCGCCGCCACGTAGGCGTTCCAGGTCGTCGTCTCCTCGATCCTGGCGACGTCGGCCAGATGCGAGTCCGCACCGTGCGTGTCGATGGCCTCGCGTACGCGCCGCCGCGTGTCGCGGTGCCTCAGGAACAGCGTCGCCAGGGCGATCCGGGTCGTATGCGGAAGACTGCGCATCTTTTCACCTCTCGAATGGAATGTCGGTTCCATGCCGTCCGATCACGGGAAGCCGCCGAGGGCGGCCTCTAGTCACGCAGTGCGCGCGCCGCGATGACGTCGTCCGCCAGCGTCAGGAGGCACAGGCGTCCGACGGTCGGCTCGGTCTGCGGATCCTCGCCGCGGGGCGGCTTCGACCAGAACTCGGCCTTGAACCAGAACGTGCCGGGTTCGACCGGAGTCATCGCGCCGGTCTCGTCGACGACGCCCCGGTGCGCCATGACCCGGATGCGCGGCAGACGCATGAGCGCGCCCCAGCGCGCGGCGTCGGCTTCGTCGGAGGTGCCGATGGCGTCGGAGGGGATGGCCGCGCCTTCCATGGCCAGCACGTCGTCGGCGATCGCCTTGATGGCGCAATGCGCCCAGTCGGTGCCGAACTGCGTGTTGCCGATTGTCATGAGCTCGGCGCCGAAGTGCACCTGGCCGGCCTCTTCGTACTTGCGCGCGCCGGTGGTCGCGTCGAACCCGGCGGAGCCGTGCATGTAGGCGCCGGGCACCGATGCCACCGCGCGGAAGCGCTCGGCGTCGATGCGGCGGGCCTCGGGGTCGACCTGCTTCACGGGCGCCTTCGTGGGATCGACCGGCACGGCCGTGACCACGGTCTCGCCGTCCTCGAACTCGATCGAGGCGTCGTAGCGGCGGCCGAAGAGGATGGCCTGGGCCGCCAGCATCTCGCGCTCCTCGGCGGGATCGTCGTTCTCGGCGCTGACGACGGTGACCGTCCCGCCCATCCATTCGCCTTGCGCGGCGTTGAACGTGTCCAGGGCGAAGCGGCGCACGGCGGCCTGCTCGCTGATCTCCACGACGATTGTGGAGGTCATGGTGTCGTCGATGTCGAGGCGGCAGCGATAGGGGCGTGCGAGCGCGGCGCGCGTCATGGCGCGGTAGACGGCGACCGCCTTCATGCCGTCGTCCCAGTCGATGGTCTCGCCGGGCACGTAGTTCGCGAGGTCGGTCCGCACCCGGTCGAACGCGTCCATGCCGGCATGCACCATGGCTTCGGTGAGCAGCGGATCCGAGAACGGGCGCATGTCGTCGTCGACGGGGAGCAGCGCAAGCGTCGAGGGCACCTTGCCGGTCGCGGCGTCGATGACGCCGGTCTCGATGGCGGCCAGATGGGCCAGCGAACCGAACGCCAGCGTCTCGTCCTCGCGGGGGTCGAGCATGCCGTGCGCCTCGATGTGCGCGCCGAGCACCCGCAGCGTGGCGCCCAGGCGCTTGTGGAGTTCGGCGATGACCAGGTTGGTGTCGGGATTGTTCATGTGTCGACCTCTGCGTACGGAGTGGTGGTTCGGCCTCAAGCGGCCAGCTTCGAGTAGACCAGGCGGTCTATGCGGTGGAATTCGATGCGCACCGTCTTCTGGCCCATGACCTCCTGCACGCGGCGCACGGTCGTCTGCACGGCGGCCATGAAGGACTCGTGCTCGGCGGGGGCGACGTGCTCGGGATTGCAGCTTCCGGTCAGGGTGACGGCCATCTCGCCGCCGTCGGGACAGGAGTTGTGGGGATACAGCACTCGGCTGTCGCCCATGACCGCCGAGATGGACAGACCGGTCTCGGTACGGGTCCTCGTCATGGACTCCATCCACGCGTCCACCAGCATGCGGCGTCGGGCCTCGACGTCGCCGGCGTTGCCGTGGCCGTAGTCCTCGAACAGGCCGATGGTGGCGGACCATCCGATGGTGGCCTGATTGGCGATTGTCATGTCTTTTTCCGCTCCCGCAGGCGTCACGCCGCCGCCGTCCCGGCGATGCGTGCCTCCTCCGTCTCGCGGCGCAGGATGGGCGCCGCGTCGAGGAAGTGCGTGATGACCGGACGGTCCGATCCGCCGTCCGTCAGCGCGATCATAGTGCCGACCGCGTTGGGCATGCGGGCCGCCATGTAGCGCAGACGGCGCTCGTAGGGCACGATCACCTCGAAGGCCTCCACCGGCACGCCGTCGAGGATGGCGTCGGTGCACGTGACGAGCAGATCGTGACGGTTGTCGGGAGACGCGCGGTGCGTCGCCGCTCGTGCGGTGAATCGCAGACGAGGCGCGCTCATGCCGCCTTGTCCAGCGCGACGGCCGAGGCGTCAATGCGCGCGAGCGTCATGAGCAGGCCTCCCACGCGCTCGCCGATGGTGGTGGTCGACGGGTTGACGTGCAGCGCGGCGACGATGTCGAGGCAGGCCCTCACCGCGCACGTCTGCGCGCGGTGGCCCTTCGGCGTGACGCGCACCGACGCGATCTCCGCGGCCATCTCGTCGCTCACGTCGCAGCGGCCCTGCGCCAGGGCCGACAGGCCGGTCAGCAGGCCTTCGCGGGCGGCGTGGGTGCGTCCGGCGTCGATGGCGATGGCCGCCGCGACGACCGACTTGATGATCTGGTCGGTCGTCGTGCCGTGCGCGCGGTGGAGCCGCCCCAGGCTCATCGCGTCGAGCGAAGGTGCGATGGTCATGTCCATGGTCTTTTCCCCGTGTTCCCGGTGTTCCGCTTCACAGATCCACGTCCGGATCAGGCCGCCCTGCTCGCCCTGGGCGGGTAGTGCGCGTGGCGCGCCCGCTCGAGGTCCGCCGCGGTCAGCGCCCGCATGTCGACGTCGAGCATCAGCTGCGACGCGAAGCCGGGCTCGCCGACGCGCGCCTCGCGGATGACGATGTCGAAGGCGTTCAGCGCCGGATGGTCCACCAGGTCGCGCAGACGCCTGCCGGCGGAGGCGACGATCACCGTGTCGGGCACGTCGTGGATCAGAAGCGAGCCGTTCCCGTACCAGACCACCGGATCGGCTTCGTCCGTCAGCGCGATGCGCGTGGTGTTGAGCCCCGATCCCGTATGCTCGTCCACATCGATCTCTATCGTGTCGAGGAAGCGCCGCTTGATCGTTCTGACGTCGACCGACATCGCGAACCAGGCGGCCGCCAGCGGATCGATCCCCGATTCCACCAGCAGAGCCGCCGTGACCGCGTCCAGGCACCCGACCTCGCATTGGTCGAAATTGCGCACCAGATGCTTGGCGCGCAGCAGCGGGACGATGTCCTCGGCCTGCCTGGTCGACAGACCGCACAGCGCGACGTTGACGATGTTTATGGCGTCGCGTCTGTCCGCCAGTCCCGCCAGCCCGAACAGGGCGCTGTTCTGCGCGTCCGCGATGATCGCCTTGTGCGAGGCCGCATCCAGCTGCGAGTCCGTCCGCGTCTTGGCCCAGCTCTTCACAGGCCGCCTCCGCGTGCGTAGTCCCTGCTGCAGGTGACGCACAGCCCGCCGGGTGCCGCCTCCAGATCGAAGTTCAGCGCCGTCGCGACGACGATGCCGACGCCGACCGAGGCGGCGACGACGCCTTCGTAGAGGCCCGAGAGCGATGGAGGCGCGAAGTGCCTGCCCGCGTTGGGCACGGCCTTCATGCCGCAGGCCGTCGTCAGGCCCTGACTCGAATGGGTGGCCAGCAGATGGGTGCGGAGCGGTCGTCGTGATGCCATGATTACCATTCCTCGACGGTGTGGATGACGGCGGAGGCCGCGAGCAGCTCCCAGGTCGGATTGTCGGAAGGCTCGCCCGCCCAGTAGCGGCGCGCGAGCTCCACGATTGCCGGATCGTCGACGGGCCATCCGTCTGAGACGAGGCAGTCCATCCTCGTCGCCCATTCCATGTCGTGACGCTGCACGTCTCCGCGGGGCTCGACCCCGAACAGCCACTCGCAGTGGGCGCCGGCGTTGTCGCAGTCCTGGGCATCGTTGCACATGAACACCGCGTCGCGGTGGGCGAGGCTGCCTTCCGGGCGCAGATCCTCGAGGATGCGCCCGACCCCGTATGCGGACCAGCGCTTCTCGTAGTCCGGCCGGGGCGCGAGGATGGTGCCGACCGGAAGCCGGACGGCGGATGCATGCCAGTGTTTCATGCGTGCTCCCGTATCGGGGTTGTCAGGCCTGGCGCCGTTCCATGTCCTCGAACGCCGTGGCGACGTCGAGGCGCAGGAGCAGGCAGCGCATGCCGGGGCGGGGCGGGTTCGCCGGATCGCGGACCGTGCGCGGCTCGATGGTCGGCAGGCCTGCGCCTTCGAGCATGGCGTTCAGACGGGGGACGTCGTCGCGTTCGACTTCGTCGCAGGTCAGCGCGGTCCGCGTCTCGACGGCCGGGTCGTCGCTCATGTCGTCGCATGCGTTCAGCTTGGTGAGCACGCGCATGGCGTCCTCGAGCATGTCTGCCTTCACCATTCCGTTTTCCTCAATCATGGAATCTCCACGGCCGTCGCGATGGGCATGAATCCCTCTTCGGCAGGCTGCCGCACGCGCACGGTCACCTGGCGCCCGCACGCTGCGGCCACCCCGGCGTCGATCTGGACGCTGCGGGCGAAGCAGATCAGCGGTCCGTAGGTGTCGAACTCGCCGACGACGTCGATGGTCATGATCTCCCCGTCGTCGCGGCCGCCGCCGGGACGCGGTTGGACGGTGCCGACGATCTCCTCGGGAATGGACCGTCCGCCGATGCGACGCCGAGGGCGTCCGCCGCCGGTGCCGCCGCGCCGCGTCGAGCCGAAGCCCACGGTCGAGAACGCCGTGTCGACTAAGTCGTCGAATATGTCGCCGAAACCCTTCGCCCTGGTGGGAGGCGCAGGCTCCGCCTTCTGTGCCTCGGGTGCGCCGAAGGCCCGCGTGGCCACGTCGTTCCATGTGAGCTTGCGCGTCCTGAGGATGGCCGACGCCGCGCGGAAGGCGGCGATCGCCTCGTGGTCACCCGCCGTGCTGGTGACGCCCATCATGCCGATCGCGGCGATCAGGCGCTTGTCTTCGTCGGCCAAGGCCTCTTCCCCTTCGTTGGCGTCTCGTCCATTCCCTGCCCACTGCTCTGCAGGAAGGATGCGGAAGTCGAGGCCGTCAGTGCGCGGTCCGCAGGTAGACCATGGCGCCGTCCACCTGCATGGCGGTAACCATCCCGTGGTCGACGAGGTCGCCCACCACCGCACCGCAGTCCTCGCCGGCGATCAGCGCCAGCTGCGCGTAGCCGATCGGGGTGCCGTCCGTCGGCAAGGCCGACATGACGGCGATGCGCGCGGCCAGAAGGGGGCGTCCCGGCGTGAGATCCATGCGATGCATTTTTCCGCTCCTCAGGCTTATTTTTGCATAGAAGCCTCCATCCGGAAAGTGCCGTCTTCACGCCGGGCGTGACGCCCTCGTCAGAGCTGCGAGCTGGTCGTCGTCCAGATGCGGTCCGGCACCCGACACGAGCAGCGTCGTGTGCGCCTCCGATGTCTCCTCGAGGTCCGCGACGCCCACCACGACCAGTGGCATCGCGTCGAGCACGGGATGCGCGACGAGGTCGCGCAGACGGCGGCCGCTGCATCCGGCCACCACCGTGTCGGGCAGCCTGGGCATCTGGATCAGCGTCTGCCGTCCCGTGACGACGCTCAGGTCTCCGTCGTGGATCGTGTGCACCATCGCATCCGGCAGCAGGAGCACCACGCGATCGCCGTCCGCATCGGTCATGCCGATGCCGCGCGCGGCCTTGGCGATGCGCGCTATGCGCAGGGGATCGACGCCGTGCCGCAGCAGCATGCGCGCGGTCAGTTCGTCGATCTCGAGACGCGGGCCGTCCGGCATTGTCTCGTGCCCCAGCAGCATGCGCCGGCAGATCTCGGCGACCATGGGCGTCTCTATCTCGGAGTGATGGTCGTCCTTGTATCGCCTGATCTTGTCGGCGGGGATGAAACGGGCGAGACCGAGCCCATCGTCGTTGGATGCGAACGCCTTGAACACGAGGCGCTCGACGTCGTCGTACTCCAGCCAGAGATCCATGCGCGTTCCTTCAGGTCGTGGGGGCGAGCGCTTCGAGGGCCTCGCGGGTCAGCGCGACGTCTCGGGTATCGAGGACGACGCCGATGTTGAGCATGTCGCCGAACTCGTCCGGCTCGGCGGTGGCGATCCTGACGTCGAGGCGGTCCATGGCGGGATGCGACACGACGTCGCGCAGGCGCCTGCCGATCATCGCGGCGAGGACGGAGGCGGGCGTGTTCCTGTGCTCGGCCCCCTCCAGCCGGATCGACGCGATGTCCATCTCCGTCCAGGAGAACCCCTCCGCGTAGACGCTGCACACGGCGAGGTCGCGGTGCGTCATTATCCGCATGTCGTCGCCGCGCACCAGCGTCATGATGTCGATCATGCTCCCGAGCGCCGCCACGGCGACCGGATGCACGCCCTGATGCGCGATCAGTCGCGCGGCGACGGCGTTCATCGGCATCATCGCGTGTCCGGCGGGCACCGCGATGCGGCCGTCGAGCAGCTTTCGCGTGAACGCCTGCAGATCGTCCTCGACGGACAGCGTGACGTCGCACGGCGGGGTGTTCGCCGCGAAGCCGATCGTGTCGCCGCCCGGCGAACGCACCACCTCGACGAGCTTCGCCGTCGAGAAGTCGCTGACCTCCACCGATCTGGGGCGGACGGGCTGTCCATGCCGTGTGCTCATGCGGGATTCCTCCGGTACGCGAGATGGCCGGGTCGTACGGCGTCGGGATCAGGCCGCACCGACGTCTGCCGGCGGGCAAAGACCGGCCCGCTCGTCCATCCGCGCCATCTCGATCAGTGCGCGGCGGCGCCGGCGGTCGATGCGCCGCCGGTCCTTGGCCCAGACCTCTGGCCCCTCGCGTCGCGCCAGCAGCTGCTTGATGGCGCGCAGCGTCGGCATGTACCGGAAGTGGCGATCGCGGTACGCGACGCCGTCGACCTCGTACGTCGGGCCCCAGGTCTCGATGCCCTTGTACTCGTAGTCGACGCCGACGTGCTCGAGCGGCACGTGCAGGGTGCCGTCGCGGCCGTTGACGATGACCGCCGTGTCGCCCTCGATCCGCGAGATGCGGCCGTAGGAGACGAAGTCGCGCTCGCGCCGGTCGTAGGCGACGTCGTTGCGGCGCGGGGCGCGTCTGGGGCCGACGTCGCTCAGGAAGCGCACGTCTGCGGCTCCTTGTTGCCCGACGCCTGGTTGGCGAGCAGGATCGCATGGAGACGCACGTCGGCTTCGTTCGCGCCTTCCATCGACGAATCCGCCGCGATGGTCTCCGCCAGATCGTCGATGTGCTCCTGCAGTTCGTCGTCGTCGTAGTAGCCGGGGTGCTCGCACAGCTCGTCCGTCGGATCGGTCGAATTCAGCGTCCGCTCGTCGAACGGGATGCCGTGCTTGCGCAGGTCGGCCGCGACCGCTGCTGCGGCCTCCTCCGGCGTATCCGCCTCGCGGGTGAACTCGACGAACATCATGCCGCCCTTGAACACCCATTCGCCGTCGATGAGCCCGGCGTCGTAAGCCGCGTCGGCCTGGTCCTCGGGACGGCCGATCATCCAGTAGCGCACCGTATGCATGGCCATGGTCGTTCTCCTTATCTGATGTTGGTCGAAGTGATCTCGTATGGTGGTCAGGTTCGGAGCGGATGCGTGGTCCATTCCGGTTCGATGGTAAGGATGGTGCGTCCGCCGTCCTCGTCGAGGACGACCGAAGCCACCCGCGCGTGCGAAAGGCCGGGGATCGCGTCATCGCCCAGCACCTCGCCGATCGTTCTGCCCGTCGCGACCGCCATGAGCGTTTCCGGCACCAGCATGTCGCCGATGGACACGGAGGGCGGCGTGGCCGACCCCGCGAAGCGATCGGCTCCGCTGACCCAGACGTCCGTTCCCGTCAGGCGTGCCGTGGCCTCGACCAGCGTGGCCTCGTCACCGTCCACCAGAGCCATGAAGAACGGCCTTCGGCTTGGCGGCATCGTCGACCATTCGAATTCGGGCTCGCCGACGTACTCCAGCCGCTCGGCGATCTGCTCGATCGTCTCGCCGGCCCTCTCGATGAACCATCTGGAGACGACGTCGATGCGCAGACGCGTGAATGGCGGCTCTCCCACGTCTTTTCTCCGGATCGTTCATTCCACCAGGCCCACCGCCGTCTGTGCCACACGTCCTGCGTTGCGCCATACGGGTCATGCGGGGTCGTTTTCAGGATGACGTTCGACGTCTTCCGTAGTACGTATCCAGACATGATCACACGTCGTCTTCTAGTCGCCATGTCGCTGCTGGCCACCGCCTCCCCCGTGCTGGGGCAGGATCTGGTCGTCATGCGCCGGGTGATATCGCCAGCATCCATCACGAACGCACCGTCCAAGCAGGTGGGCCAGTGGAAGGAGAACGACTGGCGGTGGGCGGCCGACGCTCCGACCTGTTCCCTGGCGGCGCCCATGGTGCGCACGCCCACGTGCGTGGCGGGAGGCATCGTCGTGCCGGATGCCCGGTGCGCGGCGGCTCGACCGTCGACCACCATGAACATGGAACGTCTGCAGGGGTGCACGACGCTGTGGACCGAAGGCGGCTTCGGCGACTACTCGCCCAGCTGTTCGGCGAAGGCCGTCAAGTCGCAGACGGTCCAGTGCCAGCGCTTCGGGGACGGCATGCCCCGTGCCGTGGTCGACGACGCGCTGTGCTCCGCGCGGCCCAAGCCCGCTTCGCGAACCGAACCCGCCATCTGGTACGGCGGATGCGGCTACGACTGGTCGACGACCCGCGCCCAGTGCTCGGCGGACGGACGGCGCGCCGTCACGGCGGTGTGCGTGCGATCGGGTGGCGACACGTCGCCCACCCCCGTCCCGGACGGCGAATGCGCCGAGATCAAGCCGGTCGACGTCGCCGATGCCTCGTGCGCCCTCACCTACGCATGGGCGGAGGCGAGCACGACGCCCTGGAGCAGCACGTGTGCGTATAACGCGACACGCACGGTCACGTGGCGCTGTGACAGGTCTGACGGCGTCAAGGGCGCCTCGGAGACGCTGTGCGGCGCCAAGCCGTCGCCGCAGGTGACGCAAGCCGTATACGAGAGTTGCGAAAGTCTCATTCTTAATCCCGGATTCGAGACCTCGTCCGCTTGGACGTTGAGAGGTGGCTCATACTCTACGGATTTCAGCCACAGCGGCGCCAGGAGCATATTCATCAACGGATACGGCAACAGCGTCGGTGGCAACGAGATTCCCGTGAACATAAGGAGCAACTACATAGTCTCATTCTATGCGAAGGGTGGCCAGTTTGGTCATCCTTTGGCTTCGAGCAGCTATGTCACTACCGTGTTGAAGGGGAATTGCGCCGGGTCATTGTGTAGTGGCGGGGCATCATGGTCCTTGATCGAGATCAAGGTGAATACCGCCCTTCATAATACGATTGGCATAGGCTTTTCTGGGTGGAATGGATCTGGCGCCTATATCGACGACGTATCGATAAGACCCGCGCCCTGATGCCCCCACGTTGTTATGTAAAGCTTTCACGTCGATGGAATGGAAAGGGCGCCTGCATGGACGATTTTCCCATTGTGGCCGCGTCGTGACGCATGCTCCCACGCAGCGAATGAATGTGTTCAGCGTGCAGTGATCAGGCCTGCGTGCCGGTCATCCAGCCGTCCCGGGCATCGTGGATCTGCCAATCCGGGTCGAGCGCCATCTCCAGCATGCCGTACTCGTTGATGAAGACGGCGGTGACGATGGCGTGACGCATGCCTGCGAGCAGTCGGCAGTCGACGACATCCGACAGGGGCCGACCGACCACGGCCGCCATCGTCGTGTCGGGAATCTCCGTGAACAATCGGATGCACGCGGGCGACAGCTCGCCGTCCTCGACCTGCGTGGCCATGATCTCGCCCTTGCAGGTGCGGTCCAGCCACTCGCCGCCGGATACCAGCGTCGCGGAACCGCCGTGGTGCGTGGTGATGTCGAAGATGGGCCTGGGCGCGTCGCCGCGCACGGTGAACTCCACGTCGGTCGCATGCGTGTGCATCATGCGATCCATGATCTCGGCGAGCGTCGTGCGGTGGCGTTCGATGATGCAGCGGGTCACGACGTCGGTGCGGACCCTGGTGGGGACCGACGGCTTCACGCCGCCTTCCGGGGCTCGTACACGGTCAGCTCGGCCATTGCCTCGACGCGGTCCTGCTCGGTCCAGCGCCGTCCCCAGTTGTTGCGTCCGCCGAAGTGGCCGTTGTACCGGGCCGAGTCCTTCTTGAGCTGGCGCAGGCTGGTGAAGGCCGACCACACGGGCTTGCGGCCGCGGTGGTTGCCCGGCTCGCGCCCCCACAGCCAGCGTCCGCGATAGTCGCTGCGCATGAGCTGGTCGTCGCGGTAGAGGGTGACGTGCTTGCCGCAGTCGATCACGATGACGTGGTTCTCGTCGACCCGCTTCCAGACGCGGCCGGGCCAGAAGCCGCGCGAGCCGTCGCGCTCGCAGACGATGTCGTTGTGGCGGAGGTCGGGTGTCCGGCTCAATGATTTTCTCCTGATGCGAGATTCGTTTCTACCGATGCGCGAACGAGGTGAAGCCTGCATGCCTCATGCGGCCAACCCCACCAAGACGCCCTTGGACAGCCGCCGCGCCATCTCGATCATCCTTCCACGAACGAGGTCGTGGTCGAGCACCGTTTCCGCCGGACGCCCCGGCAGGGCGTCGATGTACACCTCCGGAGGGCATGCCGTCATCGTGATCGACCGGGCGCTGATCGAGCATTCCGCGTAGTGCAGCGTCGCACCCACCTGCATGCGGCGGCTCACCTTGAACACGGCCTTGGGCGCATGTTCGACGTGGGACAGCCGCACCGTGCGCGTGAAGTCGTCGTTCGCGCCGATCTCATCCGTCAGCAGATTCGAACGATGCGTCTCCATCTCGTCCACCAGACGGTCGTACGCGTCCCTCGGCAGCAGGTAGGCGACCCGACGGGAGAAGGGGGACCAGTCTATGCCCCGGGCGATGGCCGCCCGATCCTCTTCGTGCACCTTTCCCAGCCTGGCCATGGCCTCGCGGACCTGACGCGCCGGATCGGTCAGCTTCACGATGCGCATGCCGCGATGACGGCCAAGCGAGATCTGGATGCCGTCCAGACCGACATGCACGAGGAAGTGCTCGATCGAATCCGCGCCGACGTGATTCGTGTCGATGCCGAACATCCTGGTGTCGAAGCCGTTCGCCACGGCCAGGATCGCGCCTTCGGCCGCCGCGAAGGCGACGTAGGGCGTTCCCGCCAGCAATGGTGGTTGTCCACCGCCGTGCCACTGGCCCTGGGTGGACAGGCGGTGACCCAGGCCGGCTCCGCCCATGAGACGCGACGTGGCCGTCCATTCGCGCAGCAGATGCTTGACGCTGTCGTGCGTGTTCCAGCCGGGCAGGACGACGTCCAGACCCTCGAACTCCACGCGGTAGTGCCCCTCCGCGGTGGGACCGGGACGACGCCGGTGGACTATGTCCCGCCTCATGCGGCGCGGGGCGCCTGCAGCACCGCCCAGGGCTTCGCCGTCCGCGGAAGGCCGAGGGCCTTCTTGTCGGCGCGCTTGGCGAAGTCCGGCCCGCTGTGGAAGGTCCACCGACCGGGCGTCACGTCCAGCCGCACGACGTTCTTGGAGTAGCACTGCTCGTGGTGGGCCTGCGCGACGTCCGCCCACACCTCGGCGCCCGTCCAGACCGGCTCCGCTTCGCCGAGCGCCAGGTAGCGGTCGAGTTCGGTCTGCGCGTCGGCGTTGCCGCCATTCGTGATCAGACGGATCGCCGTGTCGCGATCGAGCGCCGTGATGCGCCAGATGTCGCACGAGATCATGCCGACTTCGGTCCAGCCCTTCAGCGTCTTGGACCGCGCCTCGATGAAGGCGATGTCGCCGGTCTCGTCGTGGCGGAACACGTTGACGCTGGTGTTGATGGTCTGGCGGAAGGCGAGGTCGTGACGCGCGGCGTGCACGCGCGTGCGCTCGAGGCAGCCCTTCTCGGATCCCAGGCTGAGCGCACTGTAATCCTCGCGACCGAAGTCGGTGCCCTCCTTGAAGCCCTCGACGCGCAGCGTGTCGGTGAGCAGCAGGCGACCGCTCGGCACGTCGATCCCGACGGCGACCAGCGGCAGCTCGCCCACGTCCTCGGCCGGTTCCAGCCGGTGCTCGTCGTTGCGCCGCATGAGCACGCCCTTCCAGTTCTCGAAGGTCATCTCGCAGCGGTCGCCGGTCTCGGCGTCCTGCGCCTCGATTGCCCAGCCCATGTGCTGGTCGCGGCTGGTGCCGCCGTCGAGGTCGGCGCAGATCTTCGCCCAGGCGGCCCGCACCTTCTCGTCGGTCGGCGGCACGTGCACGCCCGGCTCGCGATCGTCGCCTCGGCGCATGTCGTCCATCCGCACGAAGGCGCGGGTGAACACGTTCTTCGCCAGCGCGTTGATCAGCCAGATCGTGTGGTGGTCCTCGGGTTCGTTCGCCACGAAGGCGTTCCACGCGGTCGCCGACCAGACGTCGCGTCCGGCCAGACCGCCCGTGGCCGCGAGCCGGCCTTCTGACCGCAGCGCCTCGAGGTGGGCGCGCAGGGCTGGCTGGAAGATCTTGTCGTCGTGGAGCTTCAGACGCGCCTGGTCGGCGGAATCCAGCTCGCGCGCGGCGCGCTTCTGATCGTGGGTGTCGGCGGGCGTGTCGCCGTATCCCTCGAGCTCGCTGGCGCGCCACCAGCTGGCGTCGGCCACGACGGCGAAGGATTCGAGCGGATACAGGTCTGCGAAGGGCATGGGGATGCTCCTGGAGAGAGGATGTCTTTTCCCGCGAGGCGGGTCGTCACGGATTGCAACTCCGACACGGAAAACCGTGCCGGTCGTCGTCTACCGGGCGCTTGGTCGGCGCCCGGTCAGGCCTGCGTCAGGCGGTAGCGCACTCCGGAGCCGGGCAGGGCGCCGAGGCGCTCGACTTCGCCTGCGTGCACCATCTCGAGCAGCGGCGATGCGAGGCCCTCGCCCGCGCGCAGCGCGATGTCGGGATAGGTCGCCTCGCCCATCTGGCCGAGCACCGTGCGGATCGCCGCCTTGTTGCGGTCGTTCTGGCTCGACATCGGGTCAGCCCTGCACGCGCATGGGCATGCCGCGTGCGTCCGAGGGGTGCATGGTCGAGAGCCTCACGTCGATGAACGGCGTGCCGCGGGTCGCCATGGCGACGGTCTGGGTGCGGGTCGGCGTCAGACCGCGGCGGAGCGCCGCGCGGCCCAGGTTGCGCAGCCGGATGCCACGGCGGATGCCCTCGGCGCGCTGACGGTTGGTGATCATGCTTTTTTCTCCCTCAGGATGGAATTACGAAAGCTTCCCAGGAAGAACATGAAAAATCCCGTCTCCGATGTAGATCGGAGCGGGGTTGCGGCCATCGTCGCCGACGGCCGCATTGTCGATCAGATTCGGTGCACCGTGATGGTCGCGCCTTCGACGCCCGAGACGACCATCGCCTTGTTCGGGAGCGTATCCGCGTGCCATCTGATGTACGGTGCCAGATCGCGCTTGCCGCCGGTGACGGTGCCGTTGGGCTGTCCGCCGCTGATCGCCCATTCCCCGATGGCCTCGTCGACGACGCCGTTCGCGCCCTTGACCTGCATGAACGTCGACCCGTCCCCGTCGAACGTCATCTCGAGGCGGTTTGCGCCGGCCTTGCCCCGCCAGGTGCCGATCACGTCGCGCGCCCTGACGGTGGGTGTGGTCGCGTCGGCAGTCACCGCGGCGTCCACCTGCGCCAGAGGAGCGTCGACCGCATCGGGCTTGCTAGGTCCGCATGCCGCGGCCAGCAGGCACAGGGTCAGGATGATCGGCTTCGTCATGTCGGTCCTTCTGGTCGGCCCGTCGATGGCCAGGGTCATTGTAGCGCGATGCGCCTGATCGGAGAAGCGTCGAGAGGACGTTTCCGGATGGAGGCGGACGTGAGTCAGCGTCGTCCGATCCATCGCCAGGCGGGCGGCAGGTCGATGAGCAGCAGCGGTTCGCCGCCGGGCATCGACGACGTGATGGTTCGCATGTAGACGATGCGGACGTCGGCCAGATCCTCGGGCGCGTCGCGTCCCATGACCTCGCCCAGCCTGCGCCCGGCAGCCGCCGCGGCGATCGTCTCGGTCACCCTGTGTCCGGGCACCGCGATGGAGGGAGCAGTATAGGATCCGCCCTGGATCCGTGCGCCCAGAAGCCGCAGACGATCACCGGGGGCATCCCACCGGCCCTGCATCAGCGTGGGGTCGTGTCCGACGATGGTGGCGACGAATACTGATTCGCCTGTCTGGTGCGCGTTGCCGGAGTTGGTCCACCACTTGTCGGTGCCAGACACCGCCTTCATCGTCGCCCGCAGCGTGGTCATGGACTGCCCCGTGCGACGCATGATGGCGCGCGTGACCTGGTCGACCCGCAGGCCGGGAGGAAGCGGTTCGGTCATGTCGATCCCTTCCTCGTCCGCACGCCTGCGCCATCGGGCTCGGCCGTGTCCATCCAGGCGTCGACCTCGTGGCGCCATCGGCCGTTCTCGAACACGTGGACGGTCGATGCCACCGCCATGCGGTGGCATTCGAGATCCCAGGCGCCCGCGAGTTCGACCGGACCTTCTGGCGATGACTCCCGATCCGACGTCACGCAGTCCGCGATCGTCGGGCCGACGCTGGAGAGATCTCCGAGCGCGACCAGGTCGGCGGCGGCCGCGCGCGTGCCGTAGTGCGTGCCCAGCACCGCCTCCAGGGCGCGCCCATCGGCGACCGTGATCGCCAGGAGGCCGTCGGCGACCGTGACCGCCACCAGATGGGTCGATCGTCTCGTGTCGTCCATGAGCGTTTTCCCCCTTCGTGATCCGTGCCACCTCCGGCACCACTCCTATCGGAGCGATGCCGGAGCGGGCTTCACATGCACTGCAGGTTGAACATGACCCGGCTGAAGTCGGCGGCGGCGAGATCGCGCGCCATGATCCAGACGTAGACTTCGCCGCAGTCGCCGAACTCGAACACCCCGCCCTCGCGCAGCGTCAGCAGGTGCACCCAGTCCTGAGGGGATTCGGATGCGTGCTCGCCGTGCAGTCGCTGCGACTTCTCGTGCATGTCCTGACGCATCGGTCCCTGGATGCCGTCGACCTCGCCGCCGAGGCTGATGATCAGGTCGGACGCCATGTCCTCCTGGAAGGACCTGGCCATGTCGATGGCCCGCTCCATGGCGGCGTCGTCGCCTGCGTCGATGCCGGTGAGGTCCGGACCGTGCTCGCCCGCCTCCACGTCGCGCTTGAACGCCTCGGCCAGATCCATGGCCCGCTCCATGGCGGCGTCGTCGCCTGCGTCGATGTCGTTGAGGTCCGGAGCGCTCTCGTCATCGCCGGCCGGATTGTACGAATGCTCGCCGTAATCGTCCTGGTACTCGGAGCGCGTCGACATCCGCCACGTCCGACGCCCGCACGCCTCGAGCGTATCGGCGATCTTGCCGCCCGCGTCCTCGGAGATCGTGGCGCTGCCGGCGAGCCAGGCCCGAATCGTGAGCAGGTCGGCGTCGATGTCGACGTGATCCTCGGCCGTCGGAGCGGTGACCACTCCCTTCATGCTCAACGCTACCGGATCGAGAATCGCGGTGCCAGAGGCGTGATCCCGTTCGACCCCGCCCGAGACGGTGTGGATGATCGCGAGCGATCGCATCTCGCGGTCCTCGATGCCCCAGGGCTGCTCCTCGAGATCGTAGAACAGCGACAGCGTGCCCGTGGCGGGCAGCCCCGTTTCGGCGAGCGGCGCGATGGCGGCGAGATCGATGGTCGCGACGAAGTCGAGCGCCTTGCCGTCCGCGTCCACCGGCCAGGCGGCATCCGTCGCGATCACGGGCCGTCCGCCCAGACGGCTGCCGCCGTCGACGGGTGCGTCGTACTCGAGCGAGAGGTCGACCGCGTTCTCCGGGCGGAACGTGCCGTCCGCGACGGCCGCCGCGTGCGCCGCCCGCTGCAGCGCGAGGCGTTCGTCGAGCGACGCGAACGCCGTCTCGAGATCTTCCGGTTGGTAGACGCGCTCCCCGATGACCAGCGTGAGCTTGTCGATCGTGACGCCGCGCCGCTGTTCGCCGTCGCGCGTCATCGTCTGCGCTTCGACGCCGATCGGCGCCAGCGAGCGGTACCCCAGGAACGACGGGCGACCGCGCGACAGATCGATGGAGACGTGCCCGCCATCGATCATGTGGTGCAGCGCATGCACGTGGTAGCAGGAGACGCCGGCGCTCTCGTACAGCGAGACGACGATGACGGCCGGCTTCGTCTCGCCGTTCAGCGTCATCTCGCCCATCGTCATGATGAGGCCCAGGTCGTTCACGACCCGCGGCTCGCCGGGGATCCAGACGTTCGGCATGCCGAACGGTGCGTTCTCGATGCGGATCGCGTCGATCGTGTCGGTGCTCATGCTTTTTTCCTCTGATGGCCGATGTCGCAAGGCATCCACCCGTCGGAATCCACGTCCTCCATCCCGCCATCCATGCCCGCCAGCAAGGTGAAGGAAAGGGGGCGACCCGCAAGGGGGTCGCCCGTCTCAGGACACGATCGGCGCAAGCGCCATGCGTCGCGCGAGATCCGGCGTGGGTGCCGTGCCGTAGGGGATGAGCCTGGCCGCATTCACGGTGATGCGCATGCCGTTGGCGATGTCCTCCACGGACGCCACCTCGCAGGTGCGCGCGGCGTCGTCGACGTCGGCGTGCCCCGTGGTCGGCAGACCGAGCACCTCGCCGAGCGCACGTCCCTCGATGCATGTGCGCAGCGTCTCCGGCATCCCGCCCGGCAGCGTGATGGTGTGTCCGCCCGTCGTGGCGTGGTCGTAATGCGGTATGGACGCGACCGTGACCGCGCCGAGGCCACCGGTGTGCAGCGGCATCAGCACGCCTGCCCGCAACGACTGCATGACGCCGTGAGAATACCACGCGTCGACGGCGGCGTTGCCGTGGCGCCCCGGATGGGCCGTCTGCCCCTCCTCGTCCGTCTCCCACCTGTCCATGGCCGAGCACGTCTCGCCGCGGAACGGCATGCGCGTGCGGTCCGGATCGTGCGACAGCAGCACCGCCAGGAGAAGGGGATGCACCAGCACCGCCCAGCTAGGCATCCGGTCGAGATGATGCGCCTGCGCCTGGCGTCGCAGTGACAGGTGGGCCAAGGCGTGCACCCTGGCCACCGTCTCAGGTCTCACGACGTGCGGAGACTTCGGGTCCCACGCGTTGGCCACGCCTTCGAGACCGTATCCCGGCGCCAGACCGTTGGTGCCGAGGTGGACGTGCATCTGTCCCGAACCCATCGGCGATGCCTGGAAGCATGAGGGCATCGGCAGCCCCTCGTCGGCGAGCAGAGCGGCGACGGCGGATTCCACCGCGGGCCTCTGGATGTCGATGGCGTCGTCGAGCGTCATGGAGCGTCCTTCCCCGGAGTGGTGCCTTGTCAGAGCATGCGCCAGACGTCGGTGTCGATGCTCACCGCGCGTTCCGCGTCGAGCGCCGCCTTGACGAGCTTCGCCGCGACAAGCGAGGCGAACTCCTCGGACGTGAACTCGCCGACGTCCAGACCCACGTCCTCGTTGGCGGAGCGCACGGCTTGCGTCACGTCGGCCGTCGAGAAGTCGCCGCGCATGGCGCCGCGACCCGCCTCGAGCGCCTGGGGCGGGACGACGATGCGTTTGACCCGCATCAGGCGGCCACCGCCAGGACGGGTGCCTCCACCGGCCCCCGCATGCGGTTCGCGTGCTTGCGCGCGATCTTCACCAGGTGGGCGGCGTACTTCCGCCGACCGATGTGGTGAGGCGTGCCGATGCCCTTGCGCCAGGCGTTGACGTTGTCGGTTCCGGCACCCAGCATGGTGCCGATGTCGACGGGGCGCACGCCTGCGACCACCAGCGCCTCGAGCGCGTCCGCGAAGGCGGCTTCGCCTTCGGGAGGGTTGGCTTCGATGCGCGACGCCAGGTCGTCGATGACGGCGATGCGTGCGGCCGTGGCGAAGGCCGTCAGCGATGTCTCTTCCATTTTCGTCTCCATTCCCGAATTCGATGTCACGCTCACAGGTGACGATGTCTCAGATGACGCCCGCCGCGCGACAGACGATGCCGGCGACGCCGATGGCCATGCCGCCGTCGGCCGTGGCGAGCATGGGCGCCATGCGTCCTTCGCGCACCTCGAGCACCAGCGTGACCAGCAGCGAGGACGCGGCGATGACCGCGACGACGCCGATCATCGCCGCGCCCGGTGCATGTCGAGCAGATCGGCGGCCGACATCATGCGGCGTTCGCGGTCCACGCGCAGCACGGTGTGCGGTTCGCCGTCGACCTCCTCGATGTCCGCCTGCACGATGGTCATGCCGAGACCGTCCAGCGCCGGATGCGACACGGCGTCGGACAACGGACGACCGACCAGGGCGCCGGCCACCACGTCGGGCAGCGGCTCGAGCGCCATGGCGCCGCGCACCAGCCACTTCACGCCGTCCGCGACATCCACGATCGTCTCGCATTCGTCGGAGGACGGCTCGTCGAAGATGTCGACGTGGCCAAGGCGCTGATCGCCGTCGTACAGCGTGACGCCCTCGCCGGTGCGCGCCAGCCAGGCGACCGTCAACGGGATCATGCCCATGTGCGTCAGGAGGATCGCGGAGATCTCGTCGAGATCGCCCCTCGCGCCCTCGAGGCCGCGCGAGCCGTCATCCGACAGGTGGGCGTCGGCGAGCGAGGTGGCGATGCGCGCGGCCTCCTCGTCGTCGAGCGCCAGCAGGTTCATCCGCAGACGCAGCTGGAACTCGTGCGTGATGCCTTCCGTCGTTTCGAGACCCAAGGGATTGTCTCCGTCGGCCGCGACGGAGAGCACTCGGCGTTCGGTGCGTTCGAACATCGTCGGACGCAGTGCCTTGTATGGGGTCATGGTCGTCTCCTGAATGGTCATGCCGCTTCCTCGAAGCGGGGAATGATGGCCAATGCGGCGTCGGGCACCTCGCGCAGCGCCAGGGCGAGCAGGTCGCGCCCGGCCTCGATGCGGTCGTGCACGTTGCCGCGCGCGGTCGCCGCGTCCATCCGCTCGGTGAGGTGGATGCCGTCGAGCAGGCTGACGCGCGGCCACTCGCCCGAGTAGAGCAGGGCACCCAGCGTGGTGCGGATGGTGTCTGAAAACGCGACGTCGGCCTCGGTCGGCGCCGCCACGTGGCGGTCGATGGTCATTGGGACATCCTCTGTTTTCCCCGCTCCTGCGGGTGAATGCCGATCCTGCCTTACGTTCAGCCCCTCCCGGCCCGCAGCGCGAGCATCTCGCCCGGCGTGATCGCGCACAGCGTCTCGTCGTGGATGCCGACGTGGACGATGAACTCGCCTTCTGTTCCCGTCAGGATGAATCGCGTCTCCAGGGGAATCGCGTCCAGCACCGGGTGCGACACCAGATCGCGGAAGCGCCCCGCCTCGAGCACGCCCATGATGGTGTCGGGCGCCCCCGCCAGCTGCGGAATCTCGATGCTTCCGCCGGTCCGCCACTGGACGCCCTTGCCGAGCGAGACGCTGGTGCCGCGGATCGTCACCTTGACGTCGATCCGACGGTCGTCGCCGTGCAGCACGAAGTCGCCCCTGTTGATCTCGGAGAGCCATGCCGCCATCAGCGGCTCGATGCCCATGTGCGCCATGACGAGACTGGCGATCCGATCGATCGCCGATGCCTGTCTGAGAGCCGTGTCGTCGTCGGCGTCGGGATCGTAGCCGTCGATCTGCATCTTGTCGGCGTAGCGCACGCGCAACGCTCGGCACACGGCCTTGGCCCTCTCGTCGTCGAGACCCTCGATCGCGGCGTCGACGACGGCGACGTGATCGCGGTCGTTCACGCCGGCGTCGCCGCCGATGCCGAGGGGATCCTCGCCGTCGCGCGCGGCGGCCGCCACCAGTTCGTAGTAGCGGAGCGACATCGCGTCCTTCATGTTTTTCCCCTTCTTCATCTGCAGCCGAACGGCGCGATCTCCAGCAGATCACCCGGCGACAGCGCGCGCATGTCCGCGTTCACGTCGATCCACGTCCGGTCGTTCTCGTTGTCGATGCGTGCGATCACGAAGTCGTGCGCGTCGAAGACGGGATGCGTGAAGACCTCGCGCAGAGGCCGTCCGATGCAGGCCGTCGCCACGGTCTCGGGGATGATGCCGTCGTCAATGCCGATGACGCCCTCGCCATGCCAGATGGCGGTGGGCGACAGATGTACGATGGTCGCGTTGTTGGCGCGCCCCGGTGCCGACGTTGTCGAGACGGTGATCCGAGTCTCCAGCGTGTCACGATCCATCAGGTCGACGCCGCGGCAGATGTGGGCGAGCCAGGCGACCTTGAGGGGGTCGATGCCCATGTGCGCGATGAGTTCGGCGGTGATCCGGTCGAGCGCGCCGGCGTCGCGCAGCGCGTGATCGTCGACGGGTTCGACGGGGTGCGTCCAGAGCTTCTTCGCGTAGTGGTGCGAGAGTGAGGCGGCGACCCGCTCCGCCGTTTCGCGGTCCATGCCGTCGAGCGCCAGATTGACCGCGTCGACGATCTCGGCGTGGTCCGCGATTTCGCCCTCCGTCAGACCCAGCGGGTTCTCGCCGAGCTCGATGCAGGCGATGATGCGGCGGTAGGCCTCGGTGGGGAGGATGGGCTGCATGGAGGTTCTCCCGGTCATGGACGGATCGACGCGATCTCCTCCGGAGAGGCCGACTGCGCGAGGTGCGTGCTGAGTATCTCGAGGCGACCATCGTCCTGGTCCGCGTGTCGAACGTGCAGCGTCAGATCGTCGAGCAACGGGTGCGACACGATCCCGCGCAGCGGTCGTCCCGTGATCTGGTGTGCCAGCGTGTCCGGGATTGCGGGGACCGAGATCATGCCCCGCGCCTGCCACCAGGATTTCAAGCCGATGAGCAGCGCGGTCTCGCAGTCCCAGTCTGTCGGATGGTTGTGATGGTCGATGATCACGACGGGTCCCTGGTGGTCGTCGCTCAACACGTGGATGCCGTCGCACAGCGCGCTGAGCCATGCGACCGTGATGGGTTCGAGACCCATGTGCGCCATCAGCCTGGCGCTCAACTCGTCGACATCGGTCTCGGGCATGCGACGCACCGAGACGATCTGGCCTAGCGATCGCACCAGACGCCGGCGGCTTTCGTCGTCGATGGTGCACAGAGCGAGGTCGATCCGTGCCGCGACCTCGTCGTGACCGGTTGGTCCATGTTGCAACCCGAGCGGATCGACGCCGTGACGTATGGCCTGGACGACGCGCAGATGCGTCTCGACCGACACGTGCAGCCTGTCAGTACGCAGCCTCATCCGCGCGCCATCGCGGAGACGAGATCCTCCACGGTGGCGGCCCGCATGCGCTGGGTCACATTGAGGGCGGTGTGGGAATCGTGCTCGCGGATCTTCTCGATCGGCAGATCCCATTGGTCCAGCACGGGATGCGAGACGACGTCCCGCAGGGGCCGGCCCTGGCAATGACCCTGAATCGTATGGGGAATCCGCGCCGTCGTCAGGAGCCGCCCGCGCTGCTGCCACACGTGCTCGCCCAACGTGACTTCGGTGAGGCTGGCGATGCTTGGAAGGCATGGCGTCGTGCCGTCGATGCTCGCCGCCTGCAGGCCGGTCGTCGTGTCGTCGAGCGCCAGCACGCCGATCTCGAGCGCCGTCCATGTCGCCACGAGGGGATCGATGCCCCGATGCGCCATCAGCGCCGCGATCAGCGTGTCGACGGGCATGCCGCCGCGCGGGTTGCCGATGGTGCGGGTGTTCGACAGACGCACCGCGATGGAGGTGGCGACGGCTGCGGCCGTTGCGGCGTCCACGCCCAGCAGCGCCTTCTCCAGCGTGTCGCGCGCCTCGGGAAGCCCGTCGTCCCCCTTCAGGCTGATCCCCAGGGGATTGTCGCCGCGCTCCGCCAGGCGGTTGATGCGCAGAACCACGGTGTGGGCTATGGTGATCATGATGCCGGTCTCCCGTAGGGGTCGATGCCTTCGCGCTGCGCGTTCAGGTTGACGATGGTGAGCAGCGCGCCGACGGCCCGCCTGTGACCCAGCACGCGCACCGCGTCCGGCGCGTCGGGTTTGGTTGCGAGCGCCAGACGCTTAAGTCCGGCGCTGTCCGCATCGCGCTCGTTCTCGCACAGTCTGGCCATGACCCGGAGGTGGACGGCGAAGGCGTCGAGATAACCCGCCGGCTCGTCGGCCGGCAGGTGTCCTTCGCGCCGTGCGATCCTCGTGGACAGCGCGTGGAGGTCGATGGCCGTCCGTCGGCGGACCTTGCGGGTCTTGGCCGGAAGCCGCTGGTCCTGCGTCATGGCCTTCCTCTCCTATGATTGCGTCAGGCGGAGATCCCGCCCGACACGTCGATTGCCCGCGCGTACCAGTCGTCGCGACGTCCGACCGCGTTGGCCGGATGCACGTCGTCCGGCTGGATGGCGTTGAGGATCGCGTACGCCGTCTCCTCGAAGAGCGCAGGCTTCATCCAGCCGATGACGACGTGGTCGAACGACAGCGCGTTGTCGACGTCGACGTGCAGGATGATGCCGGGCTTCGCGTCGTAAGGCGGCTCGTGGCCCGGGAGCACGACGTGCATCGTGGTGGCGCCCTCGCCGTGGATGGCGCTGGTGATGCGCACGCGCCCCTTGGCGTGCACCGCGTCGATGATCGGCGCGAGCCATGCGAGCGACTGCAGGCCGCGCTCGTCGACGTAGGTGTAGCGCGTCTCGCCGTGCATCGCGACCTGGTTGGCGGACGTCGTCGGCAGGTCCTCCTTCTTCGGCGCGGCCGCCTTCTTGGCCGCCTTGGCCGGGGCCTTGCGCGCCGGCTTCTTCGCCGCTGCCTCGGGTGCGGGCGCGTCGGCCGCCACGGCCTCGGGGGCGACGGCGTCGCCGGTCTGCAGACGCAGCAGCGAGTCCGCCTTGCTGGGCTTCACGTCGCTGAGCTTGCCCTTGGGCTTCTTGGCGGTGGTCTTGACGGGTTTCGTGGCCATGGTCCGTTTTTCCTGTCTCTGGGGGTGGTTGGTCGAAGTCTATGATGTCGGGTGCGATGCCTTCAAGTCGGCGCCGATCCCATGCGCGCGCCGCGCCGCGACCTGGCGGCTGAGCAACGTGAGCGCGTCCATCGTCGTGAAGGCGGGTACGTGGTCCGTGCGCAATCTCGTCCTGGCTCCCGGTCCCTTGTCCTCCACGGCGCGCTTCACGACCAGGCCGAGTTCGTCGAGCACGGGGTGCGAGACGATGTCGGCAAGCGGTCTGCCCACGCACGACGCCATCACCGTGGCCGGGAGGCGTGCGACGACGACGCTGCCGTCGTCATGCCACGTGGCCCCCTCGGTGAACGCCACCGTGCTTCCATGATGGTCCGCGAGGTCGCTCCACGTGTCCAGCTGGATGGCGGCATCGCCGAGGGAGAACGTGCCCGCGCCGTTGCACCGCGCGATCCAGCAGACGACCAGCGGGTCTATGCCCATGTGCGCGACGAGGCGCGCGAACACCGTGTCGATGTCCGTGCCGGCGCGCGGCTCGCCCGTGCGCCGGTCCTTCATGATCGTCGGGAGGCAGGCCGATATCGCATCGGCGACCGCATCGTCGACGCCCCGCAGCAGATCGAGCAGGTGCGACTGGACGTCCGTCACCGTTCCGGTCGTGACGCCGAGGGGATCGAGACCGCCCTCCGCCTGCTTGATCAGCTTCGCGATGGTCCAGTCGGACATTGCATCGGTCTTCATGATGCACTCCCTTCGTGCCTGGCTGACGGCGTATTCACGCGTCCGACGTTCGGCGTCCAAGTCGCCTAGCCGGTAATCTGTCCGATCGTCATTTCGCCGATGTCTTCGATCCGGATCAGATCCGGCTTCAAGTCGACCTGGGTGATTTGCCCCTCCTGATGGACGCATGTGATCACGCGGTTCGCCATGAGCTTCGCGAATCCCTTCCCCGCCGCTCCGGCCACATCCACCAAGGCTGAGAACCGCTGTCCGCGGGATGCGAGACGCAGCGTTTCTGGCATCGTGATGCCGCAGATGATTATGGACGACCCCCGCACCTGCATACCTTTCGTGTCGTCCATCCAATGCGTCAGCGTGATCTGTCGAAGGAGTTCGCCATCCATGCGTACCTCCCGGATCCTCATCCCGTTCTCGTCCGTGACATCCGGCATGCCCGTGTCGCATCCGTTCTTGATCACATCCTTCACGGCCTCTGCCGCCTTGCCGTTTACAGCCAGGCGCAGTCGATCTGCTCTGATTTTCTCTTCATATGGCCCGGGCGTCTCGTGCCGTCCTTCATATCGCGCCATGGCCCATATCAGCATGCGATCCACTGCGAGATGGAGGCATGACGTGCCCATATCGGTCAGCGGCAACGGAAGCGGGGTGCCCATTGTCGCCATTGCCTCGGCTGAGCGCTCCCGTTGACGACCGATGCGCGTCCCGAATCTGGCGATCAGCGCCTCTCCGAGCCTTTCGGGGTCGGAATTGGAGATGTCGACCTTTTCCTTCCACTCCATGACGCTCGCATGCAGGGACGGCCCCCAGCCCCGGATGCCGAGTTTGACGGTCCTCCTGCCCGATCGGTCAGTCTTTGCGCCGGTGGTCAGCGTTCCCATCGAGCATCCGGGGATGCCGCCGATGTGCGTCGCCAGCGTCCCGAACCCGATGACCTGGTTCTGTGGCATGAGGGGCTTGTGGATGCGCCGCGTGACCTTGGCGTCCTTTGATCCCAGTACATCCGTCATCCGGGTCTCCTGCGTGTTGTCTTTACGCCGTCTGGATTTTCCGACATCCGCCGCTTGTGCAGTCGCGCGCTGAGGTCGATCAGATCTTCGAGCGAGGCGCTGTCGAAGCCGACATCCACGCTGATGTGCGTCCACGTCATGCGCGGCCCGCCACGGCTCGCGTTCGTCATCGTCAGATCCATCCCGTCCAGCGCCGGATGCGCGACGACGTTGCGCAGGGGTCGTCCGGCGCAGGTCGCCATGACCGTTTCGGGCAGCCGTGGCACGATCAGGCTGCCGTTGGGCCACCACGTGACGCCGTTCTCCAGCCTGATGCTCGTGCCGGTCATCGTGGTCGACAGGTCGTCCCACACCCGCACGGTGAACTCGCCCGCGCCGCGCCTTGCGTCGAGCGGAAACGAGGCGTCGCCGGCGCATCGCGCGATCCAGGACATCGTCAGCGGGTCCCCGCCTTCGTGGGCCAGCAGGCGCGCGGTCACGAAGTCGATGTCGCAGCTCCGGCCGTTGTGGCCCGTGTTCGGATCGTCTGTGAGTCTCGCGAGCTCGTCGGCGATGCGCGGCCGCTGCTCGTCGTTGGCGCCGCATGCCGCCGCCCGCACCGCCGGCAATGCGGCTGGCACTTCGACGCCGGTGCCCAGACGCAGGGGGTCGTTGCCCTCGTTCGCCCGGTGGACGACCTGCCGCACGATGAACGCGGGCACCACCGGCCGCTGCATCATGGTCCGGGTCTCCGGAGGGTCGCGCCGAGGTCGGGGATTTGCATCAGCCCTTCGCTCCGACGATCCGGATCTCGTGCGCGTCGAGCCGGCGCTCCTGCTCCTCGCACCAGGCTTCGTATTCGGCTTCGGCCTTCAGCATGAGCTTGCCGAGCTGGGCGGTGGAGTGGCTGCCGAACGACACGTCGCAGGCGCCGTGGCAGCGCGGCGTGGCGAGCTTCGCGAAGAACATCCACGAGCGGTCGTCGTATCCGTGTCCGCAGTTGCCGATGTAGCCGAAGCTCAGGCCGAGGCGAGGATGCGCGACCTTCATGCGCTCCATGAGCGCGCGGCACCGATCGTGCGCCGTGCCGTCGAACGTCGCCGCGCGCGCTCGGCGGCAGTCGGTCAGGTGCTCGTCGATCGCACGGCACAGCCCCTCGGGCGTCCCGTCGGTGCCGACCGTGACGTCGTGGCGCAGCGACCAGGGGCTCCGCGTGCGCGAGACGGCGTGGTCATGGATCGATGGCAGGCCCGGCAGGCCGGATGTGGCCCAGGCGAGCATCGTCTCGGCCTTCATGCGCTCGAGCCGGTCGAGATTCGGCCACTCGTCGCGGATGGCGATCGCGGCGTCGAACAGCGTGTGGTAGCGGGTCGATGGACGGTCGCCGTGGAGCAGCTTGATGACGTCGCCGAACATGGTTTCCTCGGCGGCGATTGTATCTGTCGACATTTTTTCCGGTCTCCCTGGGGAATCTTTCCAATCCATGCAACCAGATGGGCCGATGGCGGTTGTGCATGTGAGCGCGCGGTCACCAGGTGCGCGTCGAAGGCGTCGCGAGCACGACGGGATCGACGATCGCACGGTGACCGCGCTCCTCCATCCCCGCCGACATCACTTCATATCGCAGACCCTGACGTCGTCGGGCGTCAGCCAGACCACCAGATCGCCGTCGTCGTCGAAGACGCGGTCGATGATCCGGTCGTTGAGCAGCGGATCGATCTCGATCAGGTCGCGCAAGTGCCGCTCGCGCAGGGCGGCCGCCGTGACGTCCGGGATGGTTGTTTCCGCGAAGGTCAGTTGCCGTCCCCTCATCGTGACCGCGCCGATGCCGGAAACCGTCCGCTTCGCCCTGCCGTTGGCCACGTCCACGGCTACGTCGGCGTAGGCGACGCCGCGATCCGTGAAGCGCAGGACGCGCACGTCCCCGTCGTCCATGTACATGAATCCGCCGTCCCGTGTGCTGGACGAGAAGCGCAGGATGTCCGCGACGCCCTGACTCAGGCGATCGACGATCAGTCCCTCGAGCGATCCCCCGTGCTCGATCGTCCTCTGGAGCATGAGGCCGATGGCCGACCGATCGACGGTCAGATGTCGCACGACGGGGCGGTCGTGTGCGGCCAGGGGTGTCGAGCATCCCATGGCGATGGCGGCTTCCGCCCGGGCGGTCTGCCGCTCGAGATGGTTGCCGAAGGACACGCAGGCGCGCACGCCGCGCCACTTGTGCTTCGGACCCGCGGCCACGAGGGGCCAGTGCATCTCCGCCAGATGCAGGCTCGGCCCCCAGCCCTCCAGGTGGACGACCCAGCTGGTGGGAGTCTGCGTCTCCGCGAGCATCGGGTTCCGCCCGTGCCGCACCGCCGCCGCCATGCCGATGAGGCGGCAGCCGGGGATGGCGCCGATCGCCGAGTGGACGATGGCGCGCAAGGGTGCCGGAACGTCGCCGGCCTCGGCCAGCACGCCGGTGTTCGGGCCGCTCACGACGTCGCCGTTCCGGCCGTGCCGTCGATCACCTCGCGCAGCGACAGCTTGCGGAACGGGGGCGTGTCGAAGGATATGTACGGCGTCTCCTCGGGGCCGCTGCACCCGGTGACGGGCATGTGCCACGCGTCCAGCACCGGATGCGACACGAGGTCCGAGAGCCGCGCCGCACCATGCTTCGAGATCGCGCCCTTCACGGCCTCGGGAACGTCGACGAAGATTGCCCGCCCCCGCGTCAGATCGACGTCGATCCCGCCGCAATGCGCAACGACGAGGCACAAGGTGTCGCAGGTTTCGTCCGGAGCCTCGATGGTCAGCAGGGGACGGCCGTCGCGCAGAACCGTCATGGGACCGTCCATTGGCGCGGCTATGCAGCACATGACGACGGGATCGAGCCCCGCGTGCATGATCAGCGCCAGACTCGGTTCGTCCAGCAGAGCCTGCCCGTCGAAGTGCAGATAGCGGTGGCGCAGCATATGGCGGGTGCTGCGTTCGCGCGCCTCGCTCTCGCCCCGCAGCACGGTCGTCATGTGCGGACCGAAGCCGCCGGCCTGGTGCAGACGATGCGCGTCGACGCCGTGACCGCGCGCGTGCTCGTGCACGCCGAACCGATCGCCTCGCGTCGTGGCGTTGATCAGACCGATCATCGAGCCCTCCTCGAGCGTCAGCATGCCTGGTCTCCTTGCTGTGTCGGATGACGCGTCGGCCGAGGGCCGCCGCATTGATGGTGGTGCGGAAGCGCGAGGCGCTCCCGGGACGCTACATGGGCAACGGGTTCTGGTATCCGCCGTGGCGACGGATGTGCCCCTGCTCGTGCAGCTCCTGGTTGTGCGCGCGCGCTCGGGCGAGGCCGGCCTCCCGCGCATCCAGACGACGCCGCACGTGATCGCCGCCTTCGGCTTGCTGGATGGGATCGACGTCGGCCACGTTCGCGTCGGCCTTGCATGGGTGAGTCATCTGCATCTCCTTTTCGGGTTGGGTGCACCGTCACGCGTCAGCGCGGCGGCATGGGAATGGACAGGCAGTCGGGATCGACGTCGCGCGGCAGAGGTGCGGCGCAGATCCACTCCGCCGGCTTCAGCATGAGGATCGTCGTCTTCGGCTGGGAATTGACGTGCGTGATCTCGACGTCGCCGACGGCGGCGGCGATGCGGTCCGTCATGGGCGGCATTTCCACCACGTCGACCAGTCTGCGGCCCGGCAGTTCGGCGAGCACCGTCTCCGGCAGGACGACGCCGACGTTCACGGTCGACCAGATTCCGTCGGCCTGCCCCTGGTGGCGATGCGTGCTGAACGCGAACCTCGAAGGCATGTAGCCCTCGGAGGTGGCGCATTGCCCCGATGCCGACATCTCGTCGACCGAGAGCGTCGAATGCTTCAGTTCGAACGCCCGCACGTCGCGCGATCCGACGATCCGCGGGGCGTGCATCCAGCCGCCGTCCGGGCCGTGCAGGTCGAGCAGCGCGAGCGCGTAGGGATGGCAGGCCACACCCCAGGCCGGCGTCCGCGGAATGCCCATCGTCTGACGACCGTTGCTCTTCAGCCAGCGTCCCGCCTCCCGCAGCACCATGTTGTCGCGCAACGCGATCTGGACGTCGTCGGACAGCTTGCCGACCGCGATGTCGAGCAGCGGGTCCTCTCTGAGCGGCAGCTTCACGGAAGGGAACTCGGTGGATCCCACCCGCATGAAGTCGCTGGGCGAGTAGCGGTGACGTCCGATGGCGAGGCGCACCGCTACGGGTATGCCCCGCCTGTCGAGCTCGTCGCGGACGAGGCGCAGGGTCTCGTCCGGCGACAGGGTCTCAGTCGATGCCATGGGCGGTCTCCACTGGATGCGTGTGCACGGGTCGGATCGCCATGATCTGGGCGATGTCGAGTGGCGTGCGGTCGGCGTTCGTCGTCAGCACCTGGTGCAGCCCGGTGTCCTCGATGCCGGTGATCTCCAGGTCGTAGCGGTCGAGCACGGGATGGGTGACCACGTCGCGCAGCGGCCGACCGACCGCCGCTACGAGCGTGGTCGACGGAAGATGGCTCAGGACCAGGCTTCCCCCGGTCTCCCAGGAGACGCCCTCGGCCACCCACACCCGCCCGAGCGGATTGCGGCCGTCCGGGGGTTCGGAGCAGTCGACGTACACCGCCATCTCGTCGGTCGCGCCGTCCTGGATCGTCACGTCGTCCTCGATCCAGTATGCCATCGCGCATGCGGTCGCCGGGTCGCAGCAGCCGTGCGCCACGATCTCGGCCGTGATGCGGTCCATGGTCAGCGTGTGGCGAAGGCCCAGCATCTCCTCGATTCGGGACCGGAAGCGATCGTCCGAGCCCTCCAGCATCTCCGAGAGCATCTCGGATGCGTCCTCCAGGAACGAGGCGTCGCCGGGCTCGACGCCCATGTCGTCGGCGAGCACCAGCAGGTCCAGCCGGTCGTCGTGGTGGCTGCGTTCGATGAGCGCCTCGAGCGCGGTGCGGTCGACCTTCAGCATGTCTCTCTCCCCTGCCGTCCCGTCGGGACGATTTTTCCCCTGCCTCGCAGGATCACGCTCATGCCTTCCAGGAACGTGAAGAGAACGACGTGGGAGGGAGTGCCTTCCACGTCGTTGCATCGGCTTGGCTCAGTTCCGGCCGCGGCTCATGCGCGCGACGACTTCGTCGAACGCCTCGTAGATCGTCCGATGCCGCTCGCCGTCGCGCATGGCGCCGGTCTGGTCGGCGACGCTGCCGACGTACCAGCCGCCCTCGATGAAGCACACCATGGCCAACGGCCTTCCCGCTTCGGTCTCCCCGTCGCGGTGGATGGTGATGCGGTCGCCGCCGGTGTCCTCGGGCAGGTCGTGCCGAGCCTCGAGACCGAGCTCGTCGAGCGTCGGCAGGATCTCGGCCCAGCGGCGGAGGATGACGGGATCGTATGCCATTTCGCAAATCCTTGTCTGGGTGGGGTGTCGTGGTGTCAGATGTCGTCGCGATCAGGTGTCATCCATGGCGGCTGCAGCATCTCCCTGGGTCTCGCGCGGTAGGGGAAGGCGCGCCATCTGGCGTAGGCGATGCCGGCGCATGCGCTGGACGCCAGCGGCAGTGCGAGCATCACCATGACCCCGAGCATGCCGAGCGTGTTCATCGTCTCGGGGCTCAGGCGCATGGTGAGGATGATGCCGATGATCCATGCCAGCAGGAAGGCGGAGGTGGCGAACAGCGCCGTCACCATGCTGAATCCGAACGGCCCTCCGCACGGGAGATTCGAGCGCGCATCGCGACGGCGTGCGCCGTGCCGCAGCCGCAGCCAGACGAGAACGTCGGTGACCCGGTCGACCGCGATTCGAGCCGTCGTCGTCATTCGCAGGCGTCGCGTGACGCCGGGAAGCGCCGCGATGCCGATCGTCCGCGCGTCCATCCTGATGACGGCATGTCCATCGTCGTCGATCTCGGTCCCGTCGATCCGCCGACCGTGCGCGACCGGATGATCCACCACGTCGCCCGCGGGTCTTCCGATCATGGCGTCGAGCACCGTGTCGGGCAGACGCTGCCCGGTGTCTATGGAGCGACCGCACCACACCGCGTCTCCGGTCGTGAAGGGGGAGACGATCGCCAGTGGCGTGCTGAAGCAATCGCCCCCGGGCGTGTGGCTGGCTATAAGCAGGGCCCGTTGGCCGGTGTACGAGTGGATCGATCGTCTCAGCAGGCGGTATGCGCGGCCGGTGCCATTGGGGTCCAGCAGCATCGGCAGCGAAGGATCGACTTCGGTCATGCCTTTTCCCCCGTCATCGCGGATTCCACCTCCGCACTACGCCTTCGGGCCGCAGCCGGGCACCCGTCAGTCCCGCGCGTGCTTCGTTTCGAGATAGCGTCGCCCGTTCGCCAACTCGTCGCGCAGCATGGCGCTGCGTAGCGCGATGGCGGTCTCGAGTCTCGCGGACAGGATGTCGCAGCTCTCCGAGAAGTCGCGGTCGATCTGCGCGACGTCGGCCGCGACCGCGTGCCGCCGCGCCATGCGCCAGCGCGATTCGATGTCGTCGACGTCGTGTCCGCAGGCGGCGTCCGCGTCCATGGCCATCGTCTCGTCGATCAGACGCGGACCGTTGATCCAGACGCGCCCGAGGCGCCGTACCTTCTGCGCAGGGGACCCCGCGTCGGCCTCGTCGCCGGATTCGACGATCGGCGTCAAGGCGTCGGCGTATGGGGTGGACTCGTCGACCGTCCCGGTGTCGGCCGCCTGCCAATGCGGAATGGCGTCCCCGTCAGGTGCGAAGCCCGCGGGGTCCAGGCCGAGATCCACCGCCATCGTCGCGATCGTCCGGATCACCGGGCACAGGAACACGACGAATTCGTGGTATTTCGCGCCGCCTCGGGCACGTAGACGATCGATTACCCGCGGAGCGTTGTGCTCGAGATCACGCGCACGTGCCTCCATGCTCTCCGCCGGGGCCAGTGCATCGTTCGGACCCACCATTCCGGACGGCCTGGTTCCCGTCATCGCCGTGATGACTGCGTCGGATTCGTCCAGCATGCGCTGCAGCGCTGGCCTGTTCTGGGGTTCGAGACCCGAGCGTGCGGCCTCGACGAGCGCGTCGATGAGCCTTTCGACCACGGTCGGATCCATGCCCGAAGGCAACGCCAGGGTCCGACGATCGTATTTGCCGAGATCCATCGCGATGGTCAGGTTGATGCCGATCGAGCCGAAGAACATGGCGACGACGAATCCAAGCATGACGGACGCCAGCGTCATGCCGATGCTCGCTCCCGCTTGCAAGGTGAGCAGGAAGCCGATCATCGGGCAGATCCAGAAGGGCCAGAACGTCATCGCGCGGGCGATCCGCGTGCCCCTGTGCGACCGGCGGATCGCCTTCGCGTTGTTGGGATCGTGGGCGACCGCCGCGTCGATCTGCTCGAACGGATACATCGGTTCCCTGGGCCGCTTCTTGCGGACGCGCTTCTTCGGAGGCTTCGGCGTTGCTCCGACGGCGGCCACCGTCAGGGAGTTCGCGTAAGTGGTCGCAGTTTCGGGTGCATGTTTTGCCACGGAGGTGGTCCTTGCATTTGACGTATTATTCGGTGACGGTCCCAGGCGCGGGAGGGAACGTGAACGGATCGTCGATCCTGTTCTCGCACCACAGCTCGTATCCCTCGGGAAGGTAGGCCCACATCGCTCCCGGCGCGTCGCGCCATGCCTCCTCGATGCCGTCGTGATCGAGCACCTCCGTTCCGGTCCAGTAGCCGATTGTCGCGCCGCTGCCGTCCTCGAACAGCGTGACGACGCGTCGACCCTCTTCGGGCCGTGCGGCGTCCGACCAGTGCCATGGCGACGGCGCGCGCCGGTCCTGCAGTGCCGCGATGGCCGCGCGCAACGTTTCGGCGTGACCGCCCAGCGCGTGGACGAAGCCGTTCCTGTCGATGCCGTCCGCGAAGTCGCCGAGATCGGCGACGATGTCGTCCACGGGAACCGCCGCTTCCGCAGCGCTGGCATCGACTGCGGCGGTCTCCTGCGCGGAGTCATCGCCCTTGCTCGTGATGCCGAGCAGCGTGCAGATCAGATCCGCGACCGAATCGATGACGCCGTCCACGGGCACCTGGTGGTCCACGTTTCCGTACCGGTCCTTGTCCCAGTCGCGCGGCCATCCGACGAAGCGGTCCGTCAGTTGGCGGTCCACCATCGCGATGACCTCGTCGCGCGTGGTGGGCCTGGTGGCTGCTTCGGTCATGGTCGTGCTCCCTGTCGGTGGCGTGCGTCGGCGCTGCGGTCTCGTGCGGGCAGCAATGCCGTGAGGTCGTATCTCGTCAGGACGGTCTGCCCCCGTGGGCGTATCAGTGTGAAGAACTCGGCCTGGACGGCGTCGTGGATGACGAGGTCCATCGCGTCCAGTGCCGGGTGCGAGATCACGTCGCGCAACGGCCGCCCGGCGAGTCCCTGAACGACGCTGTCGGGGAGATGCCCCAGCGAGATCACGCCGTCCGCGTTTTCGCCCGCCAGATCGTCGCTTCGATGCATGTTGCCGCCGTACCGGGAGTCCGAATGCCACTGCACGCCCTGCGCACGATCGACGCAGACCGATGCCCATCCCTGGTACCCCATCGACACCAGACCGACATCGTCGTCCGTGCGTATCGTCAGAGGCGACGCCATGGGCGCCGCGTAGCACATGACGGCGGGATTGATGCCATTGTGGAGCAGGAGACCCGCCGTCAGCGTGTCGGTGGCCATCTTGCACCACATCAACTGCAGGTCGTAGCGTATCTTGGCGTCGAGATCCGCCGGAACGTCTCCGGCGAGATGGTCTATGAAGCGATCCGCGTCCGGATAGCCCTTGTCGTGCAGCCCATCCAGGGTTGCTTGGAACATTTTCAAGTCCCGCATCCTCTTCCCGTCATGGCCAGCCTCCCCGAGCCGGCCGCCGTCATCCGACCGGTGGATGCGGATCGGTGGCGTCGGGTTCGGGGTTTTCTCCGCTCTTCAGCGATTCCAGCTCCTCCCTCAGCGATCGGTTCTCTCGCAGCAGTCGCATGGCGCTTCTCAGCAGCCGGTCGTCCGGGTGCACGCCACGCATGCGCTGCCGGCTCTCCACGATCTGCCAGTTCTCCCGCAGCGCGAGGCGCTGCCGATGGATGCGCAGATCCAGCTTCAGGCGCATGTCGGTCGGCATGTCCCGTCGGTCCGGCGCGAAGGCCGGACCGACGTCGAGTGGCTCGGGATCGTTCCTCATGCCGCCGCCTGGGCGTCTGCTGCCATCGCCGCGAGGAGCGCGGGCAGCGCCGCCAGCACGTCGCGTTCCGTACCCGCCGCCACCTGGTTGAGGAACGATTTCGCGGACGCGTCCGTGGCCATCGACGCGATCTTGCGCTTCTCGGCGGCCGCCTCGACCATGTTGGCGAGACGCGCGCCCTCCGCACGCAGATCGTACACCTCGGGCGTCTCGGGCTCGACGGCTGCCGTCTCGTAGCCGTTCTCCGTGCGCCAGGCGAGGCGGCGGCGGGCCTCCTCGGCCTTCCACTGGTCGTCGTGCCAGCCGGGATTTGCGGCGACGTACAGCCGCCAGCCGTCCCACCACTTCGCATCGTAGGGCAAGGGCTCGCCGCCTTCGGCGATCGCCCAGGCGCGGTAGGCCTCGTACTTCTGACCCGCCTGCACGCCCGAGACGCCGTCGTAGTGGTTCGCCAGCAGTCCGTGCTCCGTCCGCAAGGCGTCCAGATCCCAGATGCCCGCGTCGCGGATGCGCTTGGCGACGGGGCCTTGCGGCATCTGCCCGCGCCTGATCATCGACCAGACGGCGCAGCCCCAGCGCGGGTCCTTGACCCAGTGGCGGTACACGTCCTCGATGTCCTCGTACGTGGCGTCCTCGGAATCCGAGCAGCCCCAGGCGAACACGTCCGAGCAGTCGACGCCGAGGTGGAGCGTCTTGCGGGCGTCCTTGGGCCACGCGGCCATCCAGTGGTGGGAGTTGAGGTGCACGACCTCGTTGATGAGCAGCAGCGCCAGGCCCTTGGCCTCCTCGAAGACCTCCTCGCGCTCGGGCTTGTCGGGATACTTGCGCGTGCCGTCCTCGTTGCGCTGGCTCCAGTCCATGATCCAGATCGCCTGATCGGGCGTGACCACGTGGGTGTTGGGATCGATCTGGTGCGCGACCGCGAACAGGGCCGGCAACGCGTCGCCCTTGACGACCTTTCGCGCGGTCGCCGCCAGCTTCTCCAGCGCGTCGGTGTCGTGGTCCGCGAGACGCACGCCCGACTGCAGAAGTCCGGCCACGAGGGCCTGGTCGTCCGCGTTCGCGATCGCGTCGCAAAGCGCCGCGTCCAGAACGTCGGCGGGATCGGTGAGCTTCACGCTCGTGGTGATGATGTCGTTCATGGTGTGATTGCTCCGCGACGGAAGGGATCGGCCACCGGATGCGTCCGTCGTCGCATCCGGTGGCTCGTTCCGTCAGACCGCGAGCGGCTTGGCCTCGTCGCGCGCGGCGATCAGCGCGGCCTTGCGCTCCTTGGCCTCGCCCAGCTCCTCCATGAGCGCGTTGGCGTCCCGCCGCATCACCCACAGTCCGCACTGCAGGCCGTCGGCTGCGTGGCGGTGGTGATCTGCGGACAGGCCGAACTCGCGCCGCTTGCGGCGATGCTCGGCGATCTCCAGCCGTCGCGCGCGGATCTCCTGCGAGATCTCCTTGTAGCGCATGCGCCAGTCGGCGCGGTAGGAGAGCCAGGAGACGCGGTCGTTGATGTCGGTGATCATGTTCAGGTCCATTTCGAAGAGAGGTCTCGCGCGGGGTCCGATTGTGCCGGCGACGGGACGCGTCCGCGCGAACTCGCGCGTGCCGTCCCGGCTGCGATCAGGCCGCCATGGGCAGACCCTCCCGACCGGCGATCGCCTTGACGATCGCGCGGCCTCTCTTCTCGATGTTCTTGTACTTGATCTTGAACGACGTCGACTCGATGCCGCCGAACATGCTCGCGTTGGCGGTCACCTCGGCGAGACCCGTCAGCAGCAGCGCCTCCGCCTCCGGACGCATGGCGAACGCCTCGACGCCCTCGCCCTTCAGCAGGTGGACGTCCATGTCCGATGCGATCAGGTGCGCGACCTCTTCGCAGCCACCCGCCTCCCGCCACACGCGCGCGGAGACCGCCGCGTGGTCCGGAAAGTGCTGGCGGCCGTCCTCGTCCACGGTTCTGCATGCCGGCTGGCCGCAGTTTATCTGCACACCTACCCGCCCATTCAGCGTAATGCCGAGGGGAAACGGGTAGTGGACACATTTATGTGTCCACGGGGTGCCGCTGGGGTGTCCGGGGTCACGCTGCTTCACGAGCGTCCTCCCAGTTCATCGCGGCGACGACCTGGCGGCCTCGCTTGTCGAGGTGCTTGGCCTTGATCTTGAAGCCGTCGCTTTCGACGCCGCCGAACATGGCGGCGTTCGAGTGGACCTCGGCGAGGGCGGTAAGGAGAAGGGTGGTCGCTTCGGGACGGGAAGCGAACTCGGCAATGCCCTCTGCCTTCAGGAGGTGGGCGTCCATGTCCATGCCCATGAGGCGCGCGGCCACCGGGTTGCCGCCTACGGCCAGCCATACCTGTTCGGATGCCTTGGCGTGTCCTGGGAAGTGGCGACGGCCGTCCTCGTACACCTGCAGCACGATCGGCTTGGAGCAGTCGTGGTTCAGGATGTACTCCTCGACGACATCGAGGGGCATGAGGAGGTCGATCAGTCCTGGGGTGTATGCCCACTGCGGGACGCGCCACCAGCTGGGCAACGAGGTGCCGCTGGTGAAGTGGTCATGCAGTAGCCGGAAGTGATCCCAGACGGAGACGCCGTGTTCGAGGACGGTCTGAGTGGGGGTCTGGAGACAGGTCGTCATGGCCGCGCGCACGCGTTCCATGGTCCAGTCCAGATAGGGGTTCGACGGCTTGGTGTCGAAGGTATCGATGCATTCGTATTCTTCTGCCATAGGCAGTGCGGGCTTACCGTTTAGGTCAATGGCTCATGGTCATGATACTTCCTATTTTTTAATAAAAATGACTGCACCTGAGAATACCGGAATCTACTCGTTATTCAAGTTGTTTTATCATGAAAGCCCAGTTCGTGCACTTATCGGCTCGTTGCCTCGGTTCTGGGGCTGCTATGCACTTTTCATATCGTGCATGCGAGCAGGCGCAGTGGAGACTGACGACTGCTCCGGTGTGTACGAAAGGGACAGCGAGACCGCCAACAGCCCTAGGATCGCGACAAACGCACCTGTCAGTCGCCCAGTCTCGCTAGCCATCACCATCGTTGCGACGCCGATGACCGCCATGATGGCCCCAATGATCAATGATGCGACTGGCATGCTCATGTCTTGTTACCTTTTTGAATTGTCACGTCTTATCGATTCGTTGGTGTCGAATCGCAATTCATATCGTCGCCAGAATGGGTGGATATGTCGTACTTGTCTGCGCCAGGGATTCCCGACGTTTTTCATCTGATACGCCGTCAGTAATGCGAGTTTTCCCATGTCACCTCGTTCTATGTTGCGCTTATCGTGGGTTTTATGGCCACTTTTTCGAGCAACATGCCGATCAGGGTCAGGGCAGAGACCGAGTCGACGACCTGAGCGTCGGAATCGCTCTGGTCGTTGGCATGGCATACGCTCAGGGTCAGACAATGTGAGCCACCATCCTGTCCTGTGAAATCGCAATCAAAGCATTCGTATCCGGCGAAATGTCTTCCTGCGATGTCAAAGGTCGTCGATTCGGTCGGGCCGAGACGACGTATGTCGTCGACATGATTCGTAAGCCATGCTTCGATCTCCATCTTCAGGGTCGCCAGTCGTCCTTCAAGATTCTCAGGGGGGAGAAGGATCGTAGTATAGGACAATAGTCATATTATGTTCGGCACCTTCTCAAACCCTCTGTATATTTGAGAGCATTATTTGCGGAAAATGTCCACTATTGCCGCGATTGCACAGATTGCCGCTATGGGAATCGCGATCCACAGAGGCATGTTGAAGCCATCGATCACAGTTACGTAACTGTCACCTTTCGATATGGCCTCCCATACGAAAAAGCACAGGACAATTGCGATAACGACATTGATAAGCTTCATCTATAATTCCTTAACTCACAATCTAGTCATACTATCTGGTGGCGAGATGTTAATTACCACACGATAATGTATGAAGCATTTAATCTATAAGATCACAGCCAAACGGAAACTTAAGACTTTTGGCATTCTATGCATTTTGGGGTTTATGATTCGGAGTCATCCTGGCGCGCCAGCTTCATGGAGACAGATCCGTTTTCGATCATTCCGATCTCCTCGAACACGAGTTCCCTGAGCACGTCGAAGCGCACGCTCCAGTCAACCTCTTGCTGGAAGATGGCCGACAAGGCCTCGATGACCTCGTGCCATTCACGCAGGTACGTGGCGCTGCATGAGCTTCGGAGGGCACGACCGGTCCAGCCTCGAGCGGCGCGGTACCATTCATGCGCCGACGGTCCTTCAGCAGATTCCTGTGCCGACTGCAGGAGGTCCATGCACTGGTCGGCCGTCAGGGCGCCCGCTTCCATCTTCTCCATCTCGATTTCGAGAGTCATGTTTTCCATCCATAAAGTGAATACACCAATTGGGACTCATCATAGATCTGGACTCATTAGCTTTCGAAGGATCGCTCTCTGGAACATTCTGAAGGTCAATCGGGATTGAATTTCACCGCCATATTTTTAAGGAAGTTCGTGTGGACGACGGCTAATATATCAAATATATATTATCAACCGTTATTAATCATCCTATTTACCCTGTAATTCACTGCCCATTTGAAGGATTTCATGTTAAATTCGTATTCATCAATGTCCTGTCCGTACAGGGACAGCATCGATTTTGATTCCTTTACCAAGTCGGTGTTGAATGATTCGAATCCGCCATCCTCGCCGGCCACTTCAGCAGTAAGAGGCAGCATAATCTCGATCATCTTTGCCAACTCGATCAAGGCAGCGTCCTCGTAAATGCCTTCGGATGCATTCATCCCGTCATGGATCAATTGCACGCGGCGCTGGTGATCGCTGGTGTTCTCATCACTGCATTTTGGTACTATCACCACTGGAGTACGGTCCGCATCGCCATCTCGAAATATTTCACCTGCGTCGTCGTTTATGACGGAGGCATAGATCTTCGCCGGTTGGCCTACGCCGTCCGGGTTCCTCAAGACCGCCTTCAGAAGTGCATCAAAGAGTTTCGGCCCATTCTTGTCGACCAACCTTGCCGCGTTCATGCCGTTGCCGACCAAATTCACGATCTCACTGTGATCTTCCGCGGTCTGACCATCACGGCGCGGGACAATCACCAAGGCCTTTGCGTTCTTATCCTTATTTCGATAGATTTTCGCGCTATGCGTTTTGCATCCGTAGGCGGTATGCTCATTGACATAGTACATAGGTTGTATACCCCTATCTTAATTGAATACTGAGAACACACATGTCCTGGTGATTAGCGCCCTAATGGCACCATTTTAGGTAAACTTCTCGTAGTCGCGGGTGCATCGAACTCGAAGATTTACCCGAGTGTATTGCAATACCGTTGTAGAGTTTGTTTAACCTGGTGAATAGGTAAACTTGGTCTTTAGAAGAGCCACCCCCATTGTCGTGATCAATTTTGTCACCTTCATTTTAATCGCCTGTTTACTTCTATGCGTCATCCCTGTCGACGACGGTAATCAGGCAGTGATCAACGCCGTCGACGTCATGGCGCGAGACACGCACATCATTGCCGAACAGGCAGCAGATATCACCGTTGTCTGCGAGCAGCTTCAGCGGGATATCCATGCCGATCTCATCGGCCAACTGCATGGCGGTGATTGGCCGGTCAGATTTTGAGATGCTCGAGTCGATTTCCACCCGGAATACGTCGATGCAACCGTAGGACGTTTCCGTTCCGGGCTTTCCATCGAACGACGTCTGAGCGACATCGAGGTGAAAGTCCTTATGGAAATCGTTGTCCATCACACGGATGACAACCGGGATCCCGCCATAGGGCATAAGAATGTTCTTCATGTGTTCGGCTGTGACGAACTTATCGGTATATGGCGGAATACTCATTGTTTCGTCCTTTGTATTGCGTGATAATATTATGTCAGAAGCAGTGCTCTTATATTTTTCCTGTTGCAGTATTTAGACGTCGCTTGTAATGCCAATCGGGCCTGCTCCACCTTTTCACGCCTCATTTCTTCAGCGATATTCGAGTTCGAGACTTACCTCGTATTTGTCATGCTGTGATCATATTGAATTTTCTGTTTAGAAAAACGATCAACAGCGATATCACGATGAATCCGATGCACATTGTGATTATGGTAACGCTGCGAATGAGTGCAGGATCATGCGCCCCCCATTTCTGTTGCGCCATGACCATGTTCCACGGGCAACGGCGACGGACGCTGCTACGAACACCGTCGTCGAGATATCGCTAGCGGCATAGATGGCCGTCAGTGCGTTCATAGACGGCATGATTGTCATTGCAGTTATACCGACGTCCAGTTTCTTCGGTCAGCCGGTCATGGTGACATTCAAGGCCGGATGATCCGGTGTGGTTGTGCCTTCGTGTTTTGTGATGATGCGAATGGTGGTCGCGACGCAGCCGGCGATCACCATCCACGCAGCCGTCATAAACAGTAAGGCAGTCGTTTCCTGAGCCCCGGGGATGGTCCACGCGATCACCAAAATGATCACCATCATGATTAATGCCGATATGTTCATTATCACTGCGCATGCAGCAAGTAATCTCTGAATCATGTCTGTCCCACGGTTTCGTTGATGACTCTCTTTAGCATTCATAGGATCGCTTTTTGCACCTAGAATGATCGGGATCGGTGCTAACCATTTCGGTCGAAGTCCGGCGAGACGTCTTTGTCACCGTTCGTGATTGCCGTCGTCGTCCTGACCCTCAGGTGCGACCAGCCTTGAGAATGCCGTGTGGATGCATCCCGAGGTGTGTTGGTAACCACATCGTGGAACAAGTGATATTTCGTCATCACGGCGTCGTCCGGCAGGAATCGCAGCACGAGGGTATCGCCCACTCATTCCGGCAGCCGCCACTCCAGGGCGAGTGGACGTCCGTCCCTGAGGTGCCCGATCAGATCGGCGTAGTGATCCCGGACCATCTCGCCGTGCGCCAGCACGGTGAGGCCCGAGGTCTGCTCGCAGTCCTGCATTGCGGTGATGAGGCCATCCCGGGCCTCCGCGGTCATGAAGCCGCCCATCACTGCACCGCCTGGTAGCGTTTGGTGATGTGTCGGCACTGCGCCTTCGTGCACGGACCGATGCCGAGCGCGGTGATCACCGGTTCCCCGGTGAAGTGGGGCAGCAGGATGTGGTCGCGATCGGTGACGACGGCATGCGGGATGCCGGCTTCAGCGCACTCTCGCGCCGCGCGCTCGAGTTGACCGAGGTTTTTCGCCTTGATGGTGACCTTGGAACCGCCGATCGCATTGTTGTTGCGATACGAGAGGGCGGTCTTCGGATCCTTGTCGAGACAGTCGAACAAGGCGTCCGTATATGCGTGGCCGCTCTGAGCCGAGAGCTTGCCCGCAGGCATCTCTAGGTCGGCGCGGATCAGCGCATAGATGTACAGCTTCTCGCTGTGGTCGTTGGTAACTGGGGTATTCTGTTCTTCTGCCTGAGGCAGTGCGGTCTCACCGTATTGGTCAATGGTTCAGGTACATGTCGTATTCCTTGCTTGAGTGGTGACGTCGCGGACGATCCGCTTCGTCGGATGTTACCGCTTTTCGGGCGGATTTCAATAAACTCTTTTCGGTTCTCCGGATTATCGGGTTGAAGCCTGAAGTCTTCTAACCGATCCGGTTCTCCGGGGCCCTGCCGAAGGAGGGCTTGCCGGCGTTTCCGAAGCGAGCCGGGCCAACGCCCAGGCTTTCCTGTGACGGACCTTGCGGTCCGCACGCTCCTCTCGGGTCGAACCCCGAGACGGCGGCCGTCAGGCCGCCAGAAGTCCGCGCTGCAACACAATGCAAGCGGCGTTGTGGTCCGCATCGAGATCGGCGCCGCAGGAGCAGACGTATCTGCTTCCGCGTCTGGCGCCAGGCTCCCGTTCGCCGCAGAGCGAACAGTCGTTGGATGAGTTCATGGGATCCACGGACATGACTCTGCCACCGGCGCTTGCAGCCTTGTAGCGCATCATTCCGTAGAGGATGGATATTCCAGCATCGTTCATGGCGCGGTTGAGACCACGCTTCTGGGCGACGTTGACGCCGGGCTCGGTCACCGTGCCGGTGGCCGATCGTGTCATGTTCTTGAGCTTGAGAGCTTCGACGACATTCGTCTCGGCGGCGGTGACCACGTCCTTCGAGACCTTGTGGTGATGCGTGCGCCGCCTGTTGGCGGTGGCGTTCCTGGCGCGTGAAAGCGCACGCTTGGCCTTGTTACGACCATGGCTTGCCCGCTTGCAGCGGGCAAGCGCACGCGCCAAGCGACGCGTTTCCGGTGCGTCTGCTTTCAGGAACTTCGGATTCTCTACGAAGGTCCCGTCGTCGAACGTCAAGAGACGACGGACGCCAGCGTCCATACCGCGCACTGTACCAGGTTTGGCATGTGTAGTGGCTACATCGTTGCACTCGCATACGATGCTCGCCCACCAGAACCGTCCATCGTAGGTAAGACGTACCGTCTTTGCCATTCCCGGCAGATCCCGGTGCATGCGCATGCTCATAGCCCCGTGCCAGAGCAGGGGTGCTTTGAGTTTATCACCGTCAATACTTATGCCACTTCCAATAGGGCAACCGATCGACCGAACGCGGTCATAAGACTTAAAACGCGGAAAGCCGGGGGTCTTTCCAGCTTTCACGCGCTCGAAGAACGCATCCATCGCATTGTGCACGATGTCGACGTGATCTCGAAGCACTTCCAGGGGAATCCGACCGATCCCATCGGGATCGTTCTGTCGGATCAGCGCAAGGCGACGGTAGTGATCGGCCTTCGATACTGGTCGACCGAAGGATTCGGCAGTCCTGGGTCGCCAGGGGATCGGGTTCAAACCCATCGGATCGGCCTTGGGATCGCCTGCGGCGATCCTCGGACGGAGCTTGGCGATGCGACGGGCCTCCGACTGCGCGTGACGCCGGCGCAGATCCGATTCCTGACGCACCTGCCAAGCCAGGAATTCGACGATCTCCTCCTGGCGAACCAAAATCCAGTCTGCCGCAATAGGTTTGTCTCGACCTTGCCGCGCCGCTACGCGGCGCGCTGCTGCATACGAATCCCTGAGTTCCTGAAGACACGCATTGCGCAATTGCATCAAATGCCAACGCACACCTCTCAAGCTCGCATACATCGCGGTGCTAAGCTTGAGTTTGTGACGTGCGGTGCGAACCTGCATGGTTATAATCATAGTATCGTGGTTTTGAAGCGTCAACCTGATAATCCGCAGAACCCTCTTTTCACGACCAGCCGTTGATCACGGCCATCCACATTCCGAGCCCCACGGACGTCGCCATGCTCGTCAGGAACAGCACCGTGCTGATGGCTTCCGCCACCCTAGGATGCGTCTTTCCGTAGCGTGCCTTGGCGTGGCCCGCGAGCGTCACCAGACCCATCGCGACGGCCGCCATGCAGGCGAGTGCCGCCACGCTGATGGCGAAGGTGGCTATTGTCATCCTGTGCTCTCCTGGTGTGCGGCATGCGGCCTGCTCGTGGTCGAACCTCCCGCTCTAGAGCAGGACCGAGTGTGGAAACGCCGACCTGACGATGTCGAAGTCCGCGCGGTCCTCGTCCGCGACGACGCATCCCTGGGGGCTGACGATCTTGCCGTTGCGGAACGAGGTGAAGCCTCTCGCCGACAGGCGCTCATGCGCCTCGTCCGCGGCTCTTTGTCCGAGGGTGCGTTCCTTCATGGCCTAGGTCCTTCCGGGTAGAGCGTCGTTGTGCTGCCGCACGATGCTCTCGGCGACCGCCTGTGCCGCCTCCGGCGACAACCAGCCGCCCGTGACCCGCACGGTCGCGTCGTGGATCGTGTCGAGGTTGCCCTCCGCTCCGACGCACCACACGCCGTCCAGTTTGCGAGCCGACCAGGGTTCCACGAGATCTTCGATATGCTTTCCGGCCATCAGTCCGCTCCCGTCACTTCGCCTGCCGCGCCCGCATCGCCGCGCGCGCGGACACCATGCCCTGGATGAATTCGGACTTGGTGAGCGTCCCGTTTCCGTTCGCGTCCATGTCCCGCCATCCCTGCGGCTTCACCAGCACGCCGAGATTGCGGCTGGCGCCGTAGGCGCTGAGCTCGGTCTTCGTCATCCTGCCGTTCCGGTCCGCGTCGACCCGGTCGAAGATGATGGAGAGCTCCTTGACGTCGAGCTCGGTCGGCACCGGCACTGGCGCTGGCGCTGTCTGCCCCGATGCCACGGTGCCGGTCGTGAGCGCGATGGCGGCGATCAGGAAGTGTCGCATGGTTTTCAATACCCCTCGGTGGTCTGGATGGTGACGGTTTCGATCGCCGATGTCCACTCCGGCGCGACGCCCGAGCAGCCTGCCTGGTGGATCTCGGCGAACATCACTGTCCGAATTCCCTCTTCAGCGTCTCGTACTGGCGCCGTCGCGCGGCGGTCGCCTCGTCCTCTTCGTCTTCCTCTTCGTCCTTTTCGTCGCTCATGAGCGCGAAGACGTCCTCCTGGCTCATCACGGTGGCGACCGTGACGATCAGGACGTGCTTGATGCCGCCGTCGGCGTCGGGATAGCCGTAGTCCTCCTGGAGCAGCTTGGCGACTTCCTTGGCGGCGTCCTCGGGCGTGGTCGCCGCGAGTGGAATCGTCTTCTCGGCGCAGCCGATGGTGTAGTCGCAACCCTCCGCCGCCTCCTTGACCACGGCCGCGTACTGTCCTGGCTTGAATGTCTTCACGTCTCGGCTTCCTCGATGATTCGTACTTGCGTTGTGGATCCCGTCATTCGCGCGGCGGGAGTGCTAGACCCTCTCGGGTCGCCGACCCTTCATGTAGCGCTTGTACGGCTCGTAGCCGGAGACGAAGTGCGCACCGGCGCCGAGATGCTTCAGAAGTCGGGAGCCGAGGATGCGACCGTTGCGCTTGGCGCGGCGGCATCCGCTGCAGGTGCATGGTTTGAACATCTCTTTTCCCTCCTGTTGCGGTCTCGTCCGCCATTCCGTCACCCGGAACGATCACGCGTAGCGACAGGTCCCGAGTCCACCGGGCAGCGCCCTCTGCTGCGCCACCAGCGTCTTGACGACCTCGTTCTCCTCGTCCGTCACGCGTCCGTCTGCGATGTACTCGTCGAGGCGGCCGGCGATCGCGGGACATCCCTTCTTGTACGAATTCACGTCGTTCACACGGACCCTGGTCTCGAAGTGGTTCTCGAATTCCACCAGTTGCCGCTCGTTCCATGCGATCATCTGCCACATCGCGATGGGGATGAGCACGATCGCCATGATCATGGCGAGCAACTGCGTCCCGTTTAGATGGACGCGTCCATCATGGTCGTTCGTCACCGTCTTCATGAGTTTCCCTCCATTGCCGGAATGATTTCGCGGTATTCGTCGGGGCCCGCGTGGGTGCAGATCCGTTTCATGCGGTCGTAGACATCCTGCGGCACGCGTTCGATCTTGTCCCTGGACAGCACGCGGCGGTAGTGGTCGGCGGCGCCGGTGCCGAGCACCGCGACCCACTTCATACCCTCGTCGAGATTGCGTTGCGGATCGCCGCGAAACCCACGGGTGTGATCGCGCGCCATGTGCTCGCGCCAGTCGGGCCGGTCGAGACGCGACACCATCCGGTGCCGGTTCGAAGTGCATCGGTAGCCGGAATCGATGAGGCGGGTCGCTTCGTCCATCGTGGTCGTCCTTTTCGTTGCGGACTCGTCCGCGATCAGAGGCATTGCCCTTTCGGCCGTTCGAACATCCTGCAGTTCCAGCGGAACCGCTCGAAGTCGTGCTCGCGGTCGCGCAGGTAGCTGAACGCCATCGCGTCGAACTGCTCGGGTGTGATCTGGGTCGAGGCGTCCTTCGGCACGCTTTTGGGATCTGTCCAGACGATGAACTTGCAGCTGGTACGCTTGCCGCACGAACGCTGCGCCTGATCCTGGAAGCTCGCCAAGTCCTTCGCCTTCAGGACGACGAGGAATACGTCCTTGTCGTCCGCCATGGGCTGGTGCACCGTCGCGTTAGTCTTGTCGCCGGCGGCGTCCGCGAGAGGTGGCGTCGTGGCGGCGGTTTCGACGCCCGGGATGTCGATCGGGTTCGCCGGATCGACGATCGCGTCCGGCATCCGATGCGCGGTGAAGCGATCGGCCAGTTTGGCGACGTACGGCTCCTTGCCCGCGTACTGGTATCGGAACGCCGTCGGCGTGCCCCACCATCCGGTCCAACGGAAGAACAGGTGGGTATGCACGGCCGTGATCTTGTCCAGGCTCGAGCTCCAGTAGGGCACGACCCAGTCGGTATGGTAGTGTGTCGCGTACCCGACGGGTTTGTACACCTTGCCCGAGAGCGCGGCGTCGGCGTTCACCCTGGCGTCCCGCCACGAGGTCTCGGGATAGGTGCGCGCGAGGGCGCCGTCGCATGCGAAGGTGAACTGGCAGCCGGTGTGGCGTTCCGACCCTTGGAACACGACGCCGCAGACGGTCTTGGGGAACGCCGGATGACGCACCCGGTTGAGAACGACCTGCGCCACGGCACGCTGCCCGACGGGGTCGTTGCCGGCCTCGTAGAGCACGACCGCCGCCAGGCAGTCGAGTGCTCGCTGCCGATCCTCGCCCTTGGCCGGCGCCCTGAACGGACGCGCCGCCGGATTGGGGGCGGCGCTGAAGGGGATGGTCGCATTGAACGACCTGGCGTCCACTGGCGCCAGATCGCGGTACTTCACGGGTTCCACCGCTGGCACCACGGTCGGAGGCACGACCTTCGCCCCCGTGGACCGTGCCGTCCGTTCTTGTCCAAGGACGTCATCCGTGGTTCTTCCGGTGGCGACCGCCGTCATGATGCCGATGATCGTCAGGACCATGATGCCTGCAAGGATGATGGTCGTGCGCCACGACGGCCTGATGGTTCTCGGGGTCGCCGTCATCTCTCGGGCTCCGCGTCGATCACGCACAGCCATCCCTCGATGTCGATGTCCTCGTGCACGTCGCCCGTCGAGACGCGCATGACGGTTCCGTCCTGCGGTACGATCACGTCGCCGATCCAGCGGTGGTGTCCTTGCGGACGGTTGCAGTCGAGCGCGACCTTCGACCGTGTCGAAACTGCTCCGGTCGTCTCGGGACGCGCGGGAACCTCGGCCTTGGCCGATGTCGCGTCAGTCGCCATGTTGTAGCCGACGACGCCCGCGAAGGGGGCGAGAAGCAGGGCGAGTGCGATCTGCGAGCCGTGGCGTCTGGTCATGCGGAGTCTCCGGTGCTTCGATGCGACCGAGCGCCCTCATGTGTGGGCATTGCGGCGTGATCGTTGTGATTGTGGCAATGAGAGGCAATCGTCGGATGCGGGTCTTCGTCCCGCCTCGCGATGACGTTTTCCTCTTCGTCCATGTCTTCGCGAATCTCTATTCACCTGTCGGGCCGCGACGCGGTCAGATGCCGAAAGGCCCGCCTCCGTCAGGGGCGGGCCTTTGCATCGTCCATCATGCGGAGGCTCATCGAATCACGGCGCGCAGAGATACTCGTTGAGCGCAGGACCGTCGGTGAGCTTGCATCCCGATTCCTCGGGTGTCGAATCGATGTAGTAGTTCGCGGGCAGACCGGAGGTGGCGCTCGTGCCTTTGATTCCGCGTACCAGCGTGAAGTTCTGCAGCCCCTCGCTTGCGTTCGGTACGAGCGTCATCGTCGCGGACGTTCCTCCCCCCGCGGCGGTGGCCAGGGCCTGCCCGGCGAACGGGAAGGTCGACGTCGCCGACAGCACGATCTCGAACGTGATCTTGCCCGTCGCCTTCACCTTGTACTGCTTGGAGACTTCGCACCTGGACGGGAAGTTCATGTTCGTCGTCCAGGTGGCGAGTACCGGGTTGGCGTCGTAGTAGCCGGCTATCCTCGACACGCAGTAGTCGTACGCCCTGTCGGAGATCTCCCCTTGCGTCAGCGGCGCGTCGACGACGAAGGTCTCCCGCGATATGATGCTGGCGTTTGTCTGCGTCTTCGAATCCGTGCTCGTTGCGGACCAGTCGGTGATTCCCCGCTTCTTCCAATTCGTCATGTCCAGCGTCGGGGTCACCTTGAGATCCGGCGTGGTTCCGGCGTTTGGCTTGGCCCCGAGGATTCTCGCGTCGCACTGGCTGTCGCTGCTGGCCGTGTCGCTGTTCTTGTAGCTGCAGATGTAGGAGTAGGCGTTCCTGATCGTCCATGGTCCGTTGACGCTGGCTCCCTTGATCCCGAACGGGTTCATGTTCCAGGTCTTCTTCCACTGGTAGTCGCACGCCGTCGTGACGCCCGTCGTCTCGCTCGTGTCGGGCTTCGTTGTCTTGCAGTACTGGCTTTCGTTCACGTCAACGATGTAGCCGTCGAAGTCGCGCTTGCACTGCACGGACCGCGTGTGCGACGCGGATGCCGAACAAGTGCTCGACCAGGCGCCGTACTCGCCCGTGATCCAGCTGTACGTGCATGTCGCGTAGCTCGTCGTCGGATTGCTCTGCGGCGGCTTCGCGCCGATGGCGGCGATGCACTGCCCGTCGTCCACGACCGCGTTCGCGGCGTTCCGGCACGTCGCGATGCTCGTCTGCACCGTGGTGCCGCATCCCGGTGTCACCACCCACGGGGTGGTGTCCCAGTGCAGACCGGTTTTGCCGGTCCCGGGTTCCGGCGTCACTGGTGGCGGAAGCCGCGGGTTGGGCGATGCGATGGTGCGTCTCATGACGACGACGTCTTGCGCGTGCACGGTTGCGCCCAGGCCGACGAATGCGCTGGTCGCGAGCAGGATGAAGTGTTTCATGCCGTCAGGCTACCACGCCCTGCTCTTGGCGGTCCATCCTGAAAATCCCATGACGGTCGTCTTCGGAATCCCAGTTTACCGCCCCATGACGTTTTCCGCATCGCCCCTGATGATCATTTGCGATCCGCTCCAGATCGGCCAGGTTTCCTTCAGGACGATCGTCACCCGCTTGTCGGCGACATCGCCGCCTTGTGATCTCGTCGTGTCGGGCTGTCCGTACGCCGGCTGGCCGTGCGCGTCGGATTTGGTCTGGTTGTCCGTGGTTGCCCGTTTCGACGTCACGTCATCATCTCCGATTGGTCCCATGGACCGATAGGCCAGATAGCGACGGACTTCGCAAGCGTCATCGGGTCAGTCGGCCATCTCCAGTCGGCCTTTCGGCGGCCCATCCAATTCGAGGAGGTCCTCTTCGAGGAACATGGCCATGAAGTCCGCGACCTCGTCGAGCGGCTGTTCGTCGGGCATTTCGCCTTCGACGTAGAAGAGCAGCATCGCCTCGGCCACGCCGTCCGGTATGGTCGTCCAGTGCGGATCGTACGGATCGATGTCGTAGAAGTCGCCGGCCCGGAGCGGCAGCCCCTCGGGAACGCCGGCGTCGTCGAGCCTCTGCGAATGCAGGCGGTGACCATCCGACCGGATCACGAGGCCGTAGACGTGCATGCCGGGCTCCGCGCCCTCCAGGTCCTGATGCCTCTCGACTGCGCGTTGGCAGACGTACAGACCATGGAGATCAGTCTTCGCGGTATCCACTTCGGGTTTGGTGTGCCGTGCCAGACCTTCCTCTCCCAGACGCTGGGCTATCCGCAACGTCTCGGGGCTCGGCCTCCATGCCGACGACAACACGCGGGGAAGGAAGCCTTGGCCGTCTGTCGTTGCGCTTCCGGGCTGGTTGTCTTTGGAATCCATGCGCTCATTGCTCATGATCGTCGCACCGTCACTTCGATGGTCACGACGTCGGCTCTTGCGGCCCTGCGGGCTGCGCGTAGCCGAGCAGCCTCCATGTTGCGCCTCATGCCGGGATCCCGGCCCATCAGCACGAATCCCACGAGCATGACGACTGCCACGCCGCCCGCTCCCCACAGCTCCGTGGACGTGGGCCACCCGGCAAGATCCCTGGTCATCATGTACATGCCGTACGCGATGGTCGCCAGACCGACCGGCATGTACATGAACACCATGTATGCGTCCGCCAGACCCATGCGACCTTCCCGATCGCACGCCCTCTCTTCCTTGCGTGTCATGTCGTGCTCTCCTCGTTGGCGTTATGCGATCAGGCCGTACCGCTTGAGCAGCGCCGAGGGATCGGGATCCCGGCCCATGAACGCGCGGAAGCTCTCGATCGCGGGGCGGCTCGCCCCCTTGGACAGCACCTCGCGTCGGAAGTCGTCGCCGGTTGCGCGGTCGACCAGACCCGCTTCGACGAACTTGCCGAAGGCGTCCGCCGCCAGCAGCTCGGCCCACAGGTAGCTGTAGTAGCCGGCCGAGTAGCCTCCCGAGAAGATGTGACCGAAGGCGTGCGGCGTGCGGTGCCATTCCGGCGGACGCATGACGGAGATCTCGTTGCGCACCGCGTTCAGCACCGTCATCGGATCGTCGCCCATCGTGCCTGCGTGCAGGATGATGTCGAACATCGCCAGTTCGACCTGACGCACGAGGAACAACCCGGATTGGAACCGACGCGCTCCGAGCAGTCGGTCGAACATGTCGGCGGGCAGCGTCTCGCCGGTGACGTGGTGTCCGGACATGCCGGTGAGCACGTCGCGATCCCAGGCGAAGTCCTCCATCAGCTGGCTCGGCAGTTCCACGGCATCCCATTCGTAGCCGTTGATGCCGCCGATGATCGGACGTTCCACGGTGCCGAACAGGTGGTGGATCGCATGGCCCGTCTCGTGGAGCAGGGTCGTCACGTCGTCGTGGCTGAGCAGCGACGGCGTGGTCTCGCCTCGGGGTGCGAAGTTGCAGGTGACGTATGCGACCGGCAGCGTCGTGACGCCGTCGACCTCCATCAGCGAACGCGACTGCGCGACCCATGCGCCGCCGCGCTTGCCGGTGCGGGCGTGCAGATCGAGGTACATGCCGGCGAACACGGTCCCCGCCTCGTCCGCCACGTCGTAGTAGACGGCGTCCCTGTGCCAGACCGCGACGTCGGCACGAGGCCGCAGCGTGATGCCGAACAGGTCGCGCAGCAGTCGCGTCCATCCTTCGACCACGCGCTCGACCGGGAAGTACGCGCGGACCTCCTGCTCGTCGACGGCGTGACGCGCGATGCGCAGTCGGTTGGAGACGAAGCCGACGTCCCAGGGCCGCAGATCGTCGATGCCGAGATCGCTCGACGCGAAGGCGCGCACCTCGTCGATCTCGCTCTGCGCGAAGGGCCGGGCGCGCTGGGCCAGATCCCGCAGGAACGCGAGGACCTGATCGCCGCTGTCGGCCATCTTGGTGTACAGCGAGCGTTCGACGTGGCTGTCGAACCCGAGCAGCTGCGCGTTCTCGCGGCGAAGCGCCAGGAGGCGTGCGATGCGATCCGCATTGTCGAACCGGCCGGCGTCCGGGCCCCGATCCGAAGCGCGCGTGCCGTTGGCCTCGTACACGCGGGCGCGCAGGTCGCGATTCTCGGCGAAGGTAAGGATCGCGTCGACCGAGGGATGCTGGAGCGTCACCAGCCATCCGTCGAGACCCTTGGCCGCGGCTGCGGCGGCGAACATCTCCATGTCCGCATCCGATACGCCCGTCAGCAGCGCGGCGTCGGTCACGTGCTCGCTCCATGCCTCGGTCGCGTCGAGCACCGCGCTCCTGAAGCCGTTGCCGAGACTGCCGAGGGTCACCGCGTTCTCGCCGAAGCGCGCGGCCTTCTCCGCATCCAGCGCGACGCCCGACAGCGTGAAGCCGCGGATCGAGCGGTGGACCGCGGCCTGGTCGGCGGGCGACAGGGTGGCGAACTCGGGCGATGCGACGAGACCGCGGTACAGGTCGAACAGATCGCGGTTCTGACCGACGCGCATGCCGTGTTCGGTGAGGCGCGCCTGGCCCGCCGCATGCGCCCGGCGCATGTCGGGATTGTCGGCCACGCTGTGCAGGTGCGAGATCGTCGACCACATCTCGCTCATCTGCGCGTCGATGCGCTCGAGCGGCAGCCATGCGCCGGCGAAGTCGGTCGGCTTCGTCGCGACCAGATCCGCGACGACGTCGTCGTGCCGCGCGATCAGCACGTCGAGTGCGGGGGCGATGTGGGCGTCGTCGATGTGATCGAAGCGGGGAAGGACGTTCGTGTCGAGCAGGGGATTGACGTGCATGTTCGTTCCTTCGGCGTACTGGTCTGAATGCGTATCGGGCGCGGATGCTCGGCGTCTAGCCGATTTTCCCCTCCGTGTCCGTGGACACCGGCACTTCCTCGCTGCAACCCGCCTCCCGATCGCGCCGTCCGGCGATCTCCTGGGCGATCACCCGTCGTTTGATCATGTTTCCCGAGCCTGCCGCATCTTCCGCCGCTAGGTCGTCCGCCATGTGCACTATGCGCTGGTGTTCGTATCGGCTCAGCATGCCGTCGGACAGGCTCTTCGCGACTTCGCCGGCGAGACGCGGGTCGTGGTCGCGGAGCCTCACGACCTCTTCGTATCCGCTCGCACTCGTGTCGGTGTACGCCGGGTAGACCGCGATGGCGACCCCGGCGACCACTCCGCCGACCAGGCCTGTGGCCGCCACCGCATGGCTGCCCAGCCGCACCATCATTCCCAGGACGCCGCCGCACAGGCCGCACATCGCGACGATCATGCACAGCTGCATGTGGTAGTTCGTGAGTGATGTCATCGTCCGCTCTCCATCTCGATTAGTTTGGTGAGGATGCCGCGGTCGTCCAAGGATCGACCGTCGCCTTCTCGAGGAACCGGCGCTCGGTCTGCAGAGCGTCCCTCGCAGCCTGCGCATGGCGATCCATGGCGTCTTCGAGCGCGGAGGTCAGCATGTCCAGCGACGCGACCGCCACGCCGCGCACCTCGTCCCGCTGCCCACCGGTCGAGGTGTCGTGAGCGGTGACGAACCGCGACGCGAGCCTGGGCAGATGACGCTCGAGCATGTTCGCGGTCTCGACCCTGTCCATGTCGGTGAAGAAGGCGGGATCCGCGCTCTCGTGGCGTTGACGCTGCACCCTCAGGCGGTCGATCACCGCGTCGTCGTCGAGCCGGGTCGCGACGACGTCCAGCACGTCCGTCGATCCGATCGTCGTCGGCGCCACGCCGCCGCGCAGAGGCACGTCGTCCTCGTGCACGATCTCGGGTATGAACAGCCCCATGTCCTCGGCGCAGCGACGCCACAGCTGCACGATGTTGCACGTCTTGACGAGGAACTCCTGTCTGGTGACCGGCGCATCGGGATTGCCCTCGACGCCGACCGCGATTTCCTCGAACGCCTTCGCGAGTTCGCGTGCCCTCTTGGCCGGCGTTGCTCCCGGCATCACGGCCACTCTGTGAAGCCGCGTGGCGAAATCCACGTCCGTCACCTCCGACAGCCGCCGCGCCGTCGTGCCGCTCAGGCATACGAACTGGGCGATCTCGTCGTCGGTCCGCGCCCTGAGCAGGTGCCCCAGACGACGCAGGTCGGATGCGAGCACGTCCGCGTTGGTGCACAGGATGTCGGGGTTCAGCAGATCGTCGGTGTCGTGGCTGATCCGCCGGAACGACCTCGCGTACATCCATGGACCCGTCAGACATGTCACAGCCGTCAATACTGGCAGTATCAGGGCGATGGACAGTGCGGCGCTCGACGCGAATGCCCAGCCGCACAGACATGTCACCAGGATCGCCGCGATCATCACGCCGCTTATCATGGCGCCCTCTCTGCGCTGATGCAGACGGGCTTCGCGACGCTTTGCCAGCACGGTCTGGCGCAGTGCTGCATATCCGGGACCGGTCGTGGTGACTTCGTTCATGTGATGGCCTTTCCGACCGGGTGGTCAGTAGCTGTCGGCGATGACCTCGTATTCGAAGCCGGTTTCGGTCGCGAAAACCCGGATGCGCGGACTGTAGCCCGAGCGGTCGACATGCATCTCGTAGGCGCCTCGCCCTTCGTGTTCGACGTAGACGGGCTCCATGACGCCGTGCAGGTTGTCGTAGAGGCGCTCACCCTTGTGGTCGCCGTAGTCGACGTGCTCGTAGAACCTGTCGGGTGTCGGGCCGGCGCAGACGACGAGCGAGCTCGCGAACACCGCTCCGGCGTTCTCGAATCGGTAGTCGTCCATCATGTCGCGCCAGCTGTCGTAGCCCTCCTTGTCCATGAGCGGCTTGCGGAACGCATCGGCGATCGCCTTGTCGAGATCGCCGCGCAGGTTCGGCACGGCGCGCGCGGTGACCGTCCCGTCGGCTGCCTCCACCGTCTCGATCAGGCGTCCGTCCTCGTGCTCGAAGGCCCGCACCATGCCCTGCGCCGTCCTGGTGCGCGATCTGCGCTTCCAGTCCGATGGCTTGGTGTCGGGATGCAGTCGCGTGAGTTCGGTCTTGATGGCGTCGCTGCTCATGGTCGATTCCCTGTCAGGTGATTGCGTTGGTCATGACCTCCGCGATGCGTCGGCGATCACGGGAGACGCCGATCAGGCGGCGTCTTGTTCGCCGGTTTCGGCCTCGCATGTCGGGACGACGTGGGGATGTCGCCTTCTGAGGAATTTCAGATGCGCGATCAACGCGTCGCTCTTCTCGCTGCGCTCCAGCGTCAGACCCTCCTCGATCGTGGCGGCGATGATGTCGAGACCCTCGTCGAAGTGCCGCACGACCTCGGCGCGTCCGGCGTCCGTCGTCGCTTCCCCCAGAGCGTCGTCGCGCTTGGCGATAAGCTCAGGCAGGTGCCGTTCCACCAGCGGCGTCAGCGGCGTCCCGTCGGCATCGACCAGGTCCGGCACCAGCGCCACGGCGGCATGTCCCACGCGCAGAACCTCCGACTCCCTGGAGTCGCCCTCGACCGAGACGGGTTGCACCATGTTGGCGCTGAGATTGCTCATTCGCACCAGCGCACGCGCCTTGAGATCGCCCAGAGCCTTCTGCATGTCGTGGTAGAAGAGACCCACGGTGCCATGCGAATCCGTGCGCGCCCAGGCTTGATGCGGCATCTGCCAAGTCGACCTGTCGAACTTCGCGGCCACTTCCACGCCATTGCCTATGTCCAGCCATTCGCCGTCCGGGTGCACAGTCATCGCGCCGATCTTCTGTTCGATGCGACGCATCAACGCTCGTCTGACGACGTTCTGCGTGTCGCGCCTTGGCTTTCGTCGCAGCAACTTGTCGATGCGGGTGAGCGGCACGAACGCGAAGAACTCGGGATTCTCGATCGGGCAGTCTCCGCCTAGCTTCTTCAGGATGGCATGGGCCTGCACGGCTTCGTAGGCTCGGTGCATCGTCTTCTTTCCCGCGACGGAGATGACGTCGTCTCCCCGCAGAATGCGCGTCCGCATGTTGCATTCATAGTCGTTGAACGATGCCGTTATCTCGATCGTGATCCCGTTGGACAGGTTGAGCGTCGTGAGGGAAAATTCCTCTTGGAAGACGGGTGCGAGCGTGTCGCGCGCGGCCCAGATCGAGAGCCCCACGTCCCGCAGGAACGCGTCGGTCGCATCGGCGCTGGTCATGGTCGTCTGCCTTTCCGGTGGTTAGTTGTGGGCGTACGGCACGGGGTCAATGTCCAACGCTGTGTAGCCGTTCTCCCGCAGCCAGCGCTCGCGTGCGTCGTGGTCCGTCGTCGCCTCCAGCGCCGCCTTCACGTCCGGCGGCCCGACGAGCACGTCGTAGTCCTCGCCGAAGCGTTCGCGTTCGTGCAGCAGCAGATCGGTCTCGTCGAAGATCGTCGGGAAGACGCGCACCGCCTCCCCGATGATCGACGCCACGTCGTTGAAGCGGTTGGTCTCGTCGCCCGGCTTGATCCGGAAGGACGGCGTGACGTAGCCGTCGCCGTCCTTCTTGTTCAGGTACAGCGCCTCCTTGGCGTCGACGCGGCGCTTGATCTGATGACCGTCGAGCGGATGCCTCGGCACGCCGCCGCCCATGCGCAGGATCTGCGCGACGCTGCCGTCGGGCCGCACGACGGGCGTGGTCTTCGTCTTCACCTCGAAGGCGCCGTAGTAGTGCTCGCCTCCGATCGACGCCCGCAGGGACGTGATGGTTAGCATGACGATGTCGCGCATTCCGGTTCTCCTCGTCCGCGTCGAATGCGCGGGTCGCGTCTTTTCCCCTTTCGGGTCCTCAGACGCCTCCGTTCCGCCCCATCACGCCCTTCATGATCTCGTCCAGGCTGGGGCGCCTGATGTCTGTCGTCGTGACGAAGGCCGTCTCGACGTCGACGACGACGTAGCCGAGCGCCCGCAAGGCGGCCGGCACGGCATCCATGCGCTCGTCGGCCGTGTCTCCTTCGATCACGTGCGGCTCGTCGAAGATCGGCTCGTCGAATGCGAGCGTGTCGGACTGCACGAGAAGGTATCGCGAATAGTAGACGTTGCCGTCCTCGCGTGAATGTCCGTCGCTGGTCACGACGACGATGCGCTGGTTCATGACGGGGTTCTCCGTTCGCGTGTGTCTTCGTCGTCGAGCGTGCTGAACGCGAGGTCCGTCACCGCATCCGCGGCCCAGCGGCGCAGGTCCGGGTCCAGCCGGGCCGCCAAGGGCACGTAGTGTCCCGTCAGCATGGGATCGTACGTGAGGGCCTCCCCGCGCACGCCGAAAGCGGGGTCGCGCGGGACGAACTTGCGGCGCCGATCGCTCGGCTGGTTCACCGCGCACGTCTGCGACGCGATTCCGGCCTCGGATTCGACCGTGACGATGAGCGTCATTCTCGCCTTCGGATGCCTGCCCGGATCCTTGCCGGAGGCCAGCCAGGCTTCCACGTCTGCCGCGTCGCTATCGTCGGTTGTGTCGAACTCCAGACGCTCGTAGGCGATCGCCGTGCGCGTCGCTCTCGCCTTCATGCACGCCAGACGCAGCGCGTCCATGACGTCCTCCTCGCCTTCACCTTCGCCGCGTCCCTTCGGCGCGATCATGGTGCGCGTGCCGTCGGCATCCATGTAGGCGCCGAAGGGCTGGCGACGACGTCTGCGCGAATAGAGGCCCCTGGCGATCCCGACGATCTCCGCCAGGAACGCGAGGTCTCCTGCGCCTGCTTCGTGCATCGTCTTCATCCTCGAATGGTGTTGCTCGTGATCGTCGTTTCTTGCGTCGCGAGGTGGCCCGAGAGCTGGTCGTCGAAGAAGGGCATCAGCAGGAAGTGGTCCGCACCTTCGGGACACGTGGCGTCGTGATGCCGTCCGTCCAGCACCAGCCAGTTGTGCGTCATCGCTCCGAGGAGGCCGGCCAGCGCGTCGTCGTCGATGCCGGATGGCAACGGCGCCCCCTCCCGTCTGAGACGGGGAATGTCCATGTGGAAGGGGTCGGCCTCCTCGTCGCCGTCATCGTCGACGACCATGGTCCACCAGTCCTCGGTGACCACGTCCACCAGTCGGGCATGACTGTCTTCGGGCGCGTAGCCCGCACCGTGTCCGGCCACGCCCAGCCGGCGCATGACGGCCTGCGCGAAGTCGTAGCAGTGGCCGTCGCCGATCGCGCGTGCGTCGGCGACGGTGCCCGCCATGATCCACGCCTCGCGTTCTGCGACGATGGCGGCCGACAGCTCTGCCGTCGTCGGCTTGTCGGTCATGCGCCACCTCGTCGTGGATGGAGATCCCGGTGTCAGACCAGCTTGCGCGCCTGCGCCATCACGGTCTCGTCGGCGCCGTTCACGAGCGTGCCCTTGATCTTGCCCGCGGCGATCGCCTTGCTCACGGACGCCAGCGCTTCGGGCGTCGGCTTGCCCTTGTACGTGAAGAGCGCGTCCTCGCCATTTTCCTTGTCCATGACCAGGATCTTGGTGTTGAGCAGGCGCGCGAGGCGCTTGCGCTGCAGCTCGTCCTCGACGAGGTCGCCGACGACCATCTCGAGCGAGTTGTCGAGCATCATGCCGTGGCAGTCGATCTGCGGCGTGGTCGCCTTCAGCCAGGCGTCGATCTCGCGCTCGTCCGGACCGTCGTACGCCTTGATGCGGTGGTACATGTCGGCGCCGCCGGTTCCGTGGTTCGACGCGTCGAACGCGGGCACGCCGTCGATCAGCACGACCGCGGTGTAGGCGTTGGTCTCCTCCGACAGCGAGGGCGAGTGCTTCAGCTTCGAGATGCCGATGGCCATCGAGCGAGGCTTCGCCTTGGTGCCGCCGGCGATCCATGCGTCGATCTCGGGGTGGATGCGGATCACGGCTTGCACGCCGTCTTCGGTCTGCACTGCGAGTAGGGTCAATTCACGTCTCCTTGGTCTTCGGGTGATGGATCGTCGTTCGGATCAGAAGCAGCGCCAGATCGTCGTCGCGACCGGGTTGAGCCACCAGAAAGGCTTGCGCGCCTCGACCATCTGCTGGACTACGTTGTGCGTGCCGCCCTTGTTGCCGTCCCACACGACGATGCCGGCCTGCGCACGCTCGACCATGTGGCGGTTGCGGACGTGGCTCACCTTGGCCGCGCGCCCGATCAGCCGGTCGCGGAGCAGGCGTTCGTCTTCGGCCATTTCGAGACGCTGGTCCTCGAAGGGTATGCACGCCTCGTACGGTATGCCGAGATCGACGCAGGCCTGGCAGAACCACAGATCCACGCCGCTCGCCATGCCCGCGTAGGCGTAGGACGTCGGCTTGTCGGGATCGACCAGCGTTTCGGCGATCGCCAGCCTTATCCAGTCCGTGTCGTAGTTCTGCAGCTTGAACAACCGGTGACCGGTCACGAGCGTCTTCATGATCGGTCTCCCGCATCCGTGTCGTTTCAGGTGTCGTCGTCACCCTTCGTCCTGGTCGCAGCTTGCTCAGATTCCAGGGATCGTGAGGCTGGAGCCGCGATCGAGATGCATCGGCGCGACGGTGCAGGCGGCGAGACCTCCGGGCAGCGCGCGCACCCGCTCGACGTGCGTGTCGAGGACGCCGATCTCCGCCTCGTCGACGGACCCGTCGCTCATCGCCCGGCGGGCCGGCTCCACGGCGGACGGACACTCGGTCTCGATGGCCTTGGCGTAGCGCATGCCGGCATCGTCGATCATGCGGTTGGTCGTGGCCGCCATGCTGAAGGGGATCTGCGGTGCCGCGACCAGCGCCGCGCACGCGGCCAGCATGCAGAACCCCAGCAAGTGCATCACGATGTCGGCCTTCCAGGTGGACGTCGTGGCCTGCTTCGCGTCGTAGGCGCTGCCATCGTGCCGGCGCCGCGACGTGTCGTCGATCTCGTCCATCGTCGAAAGTCCCCCTTGTCGTAAGTGCGTGAGTGGCGTCAGTAGCCGTCCGCGTCGATGTCGTCGGCCGACACTTCGTAGCCGAGGTCGATCGCGGTCTTCTCGGCGTCTTGGCGGCTGCCGAGATACGTCGCGAGAATGCGCGGATCGTCCTGATCCTCGAGCGGAGAGAAGTCCCGCAGGGGATCCACGGCGTCGAGCGCTGCGGCCAGATCGGCTGTGACGACGTGCCAGAAGTCGGTTCTGCGGATTATCGGGTTGATGCTTCAAAACCAAGTGGTTATGATTATAACCATGCAGGTTCGCACCGCACGTCACAAGCTGAAGCCTAGCACAGCAACGTATACGAGTTTGAGAGGTGTGCGGTGGCATTTGATGCATCTGCGCAATGCGTGTCTTCAAGAGCTTCGTGATTCGTACGTGGCAGCGCGCCGCGTAGCGGCGCGACACGGTCGAGACAAACCCATCGCCGCGGACTGGATCTTGGTTCGCCAGGAGGAGATCGTTGAATTCCTGTCCTGGCAGGTGCGACAAGAATCGGATCTGCGCCGGCGTCACGCGCAGTTAGAGACCCGTCGCATTGCCAAACTCCATCTCAGGATCGCAGCGGGAGATCCCAAGGTCGATCCAACCGATTTGAACCCGGCTCCTTGGAGGTCCAGAACGGCCGAATCCTTCGGTCGACCAATATCAAAGGCTGATCACTACCGCCGCCTTGCGCTGATTCGCCAGAACGATCCCGAGGGGATTGGGCGGATTCCCGTTGCAGTACTTCGAGATCAAGTTGACATCGTGCACAAGGCGATGGACGCATTCTTTGAACGCGTGAAGGCGGGGAAAACTCCCGGCTTTCCGCGCTTCAAGTCCTACGACCGCATTCGATCATTGGGCTCCCCGATCGGTGGAGGAATCAGTCTCGAAGGAGACCTTCTAAAAGCACCCATGCTCTGGCATGGTGCCATACGCATGCGTATGCACAGGGATCTGCCAGGTGTAGGAAAGACGGTACGTCTCACCTACGATGGTAGGTTCTGGTGGGCCAGCATCGTCTGCGAATGTGGCGATGCAGCCACTACGCACGCCAGACCAGGCACAGTGCGAGGCATTGACGCCGGCGTCCGTCGTCTTTTGACGTTTGATGACGGGTCCTTTGTAGATAATCCGAAGTTCCTGAAGGAAGACGCACCGGAAACGCGTCGATTGGCGCGTGCGCTTGCCCGCTGCAAGCGAGCAAGCCATGGTCGCAACAAAGCCAAGCGTACGCTGGCGCGCGCCAAGAACGCCACCGCCAACAGGCGGCGCACGCATCACCACAAGGTCTCGAAGGACGTGGTCGCCGCCGCCGAGACGAATGTCGTCGAGGCTTTGAAGCTCAAGAACATGATGCGCTCGGCTGCCGGGACGGTGGCAGTACCCGGCGTCAATGTCGCCCAGAAGCGCGGTCTCAACCGCGGCATGAATGACGCGGCAATATCCATCCTCTACGGAATGATCCGCTACAAGGCTGCAAGCGCCGGTGGCAGGGTTATCGCCGTGGTTCCCATGAACTCGTCCAACGACTGTTCGCTTTGCGGCGAACGGGAGCCCGGCGCCAGACGGGGAAGCAGATATGTCTGCTCCTGCGGTGCCGATCTCGATGCGGACCACAACGGCGCTCGCATCGTGCTGCAGCGCGGACTTTTGGCGGCCTGACGGCCGCCGTCTCGGGGTTCGACCCGAGAGGAGCGTGCGAATCGCAAGATTCGTCACAGGAAAGCCTAGGCGTTGGCTTGGCTCGCTCCGGAAACGCCGGCAAGCCCTCCTTCGGCAGGGCCCCGGAGAACCGGATCGGGTTGAAGCCTTCAGGCTTCAACCCGAGAATCCGGAGAACCCAGAAGTCGTCGGGATCGCGTCCACCGCTCACGACGTTGATCAGCACCGCCTGTTTTTTCGCCGTGCATCCTGGCGCCATGTAGACGGACTGCTTGGCTGCTTCCGTCTTCATGCGAGCCTCGCCCGTCGGTCGACCAACCATTCGCGCAACTCCGCGACCCGCCCGACGGTCTCCGCGATGGAGCACAGCAGACAGAGTGCTCCGCCGCTCATGGCCATGCCGGCCATCATGTAGTCCATGCCTCCGTGCGAACGGCGCAGGCCGTAGACGCCGAGGCAGACGAGGCCGGCGGCGATCACCCACATGCTCAGCGCCCTCAGCGCGTACCAGTGCCAGCGGCGCGAGAACAAGGTGCCGTACATCGCCGGCGTGA